>Ga0209404_10000004_pt1 | contig 328309 bp, 351 predicted proteins | sample TroAtlMetagenome_2_FD_187447 | JGI IMG/M metagenome (GOLD analysis project Ga0209404, IMG submission 187447) | Marine eukaryotic phytoplankton communities from Atlantic Ocean - Tropical Atlantic ANT8 Metagenome (SPAdes) (version 2) | ecosystem: Environmental > Aquatic > Marine > Oceanic...
CGTAAGCGCTTCAACTTCGAATGCCCTATCGTAGTCATGGGCGAGGTGATGCAGAGGGCCATGGCTATGCAATATGATGCTCCAACGTCAATTCAATAACCGTGTCGCACTCAGTTCCTGCAACCGCCCTATTTTTCAAGACTTACTTTCGCGCACTACACTTTAGTGCTTTAATATAACGCGAAAGCAGGAACATCGGGCCTACCAAACGCCTTATGTTTTTTATATCAAGGAGCACAGCAATGAAAAACGCAGTTAAATGGAGTTCCCTCGCACTCGCAGTAGCCGCCGGTAACGGCATGCTGGCCAGCAGTGCCATGGCAGAAGGCGAAGGCTTTGTAGAAGGCGCGTCCGCCACCCTGTACAACCGCAGCGTTTATTTCAACCGCGACTTCCGTGATCCGGTTGGTCAGAGCAAAGCAGAAGAATCTGCTACCAGCTTTTTGATGAACTTCGAGTCTGGCTTCACCCAAGGTCCTATCGGCTTCGGTGCCGACGTGGTTGCCATGATGGGCGTGAAGCTGGATAGCGGCCGTGGTCGCTCCGGCACAGGCCTGATGCCTGTCCGTGCTGACGGCAGTGCACCGGCGGAATACTCCGAAATCCGTGGTGCTGTCAAAATGGCCATTCTGGATGACACTATACTGCGTTATGGCGTACACCTGCCATCCAACCCAGTTATTTCATACGATGATTTCCGTCTGTTGCCCAGCCACTACCAAGGCTACAGCATCACCAACAACTCCATTGAAGGCCTGTTTGTCGAAGCCGGGCGCATGACCGATCGCGGCGAGCGCAACACCTCCAGTGAAATCGACGGCGGCCTGCTGCCTGATGAAGACCTGACCTACGCCGGTGGTAGTTATTCCTTCACCGACAACTTCAGCGTGTCCCTGTACGGTGCCAAGAGCGAAGACTCCTACAACCGTGGCTTTGGCGGTCTGGATTGGACTTTGCCGCTTAGCGAAGGCCTGAGCCTGAATACCAACGTTGCCTACTACGACACCAGCGATGAGCAGGCAGACGCTAACGAGTTCGATAACCAGGCAGGCTCTGTCGCCTTCACCCTGAGCGCAGGCAACCACGCCTTTGGTGTTGCCTATCAGCAAATGGCTGGTGACGGTCGCTACATATACACCGATAGCGAGATTTATCTCGCTAGCTCCGTTCAGTATCTTGATTTCAACGCTGTTGACGAGAAATCGTATCAGGCTCGTTACGATTATGACTTCGCAGGCCTGGGTATTCCCGGTCTGAGCTTCATGACGCGTTACATCGCCGGTACCGACATCAACACCAACTCAGCTGAACACGCTGGCGTTGAGCGCGACTCACGCTGGGAACGTGACAGCGAGCTGCAGTACACAGTACAAAACGGCGCGCTAGAAGGCCTGAACGTTCGTTGGCGCAACGCCACCATCCGTCAAGACGCAGCGCTTGATGGTGGTGACGTAGACGAAAACCGTCTGATCGTTGGTTACACCTGGAACCTGCTCTAAGCAGTCCAGCAGTAGCTAGAGAAAACCCGGCTTCGGCCGGGTTTTTTTGTTAATGCCCATCACCCAATCAAGTCTGCCGGCCAGGCTGTACGCCACCTCGGCACAAACGTACAATACCGCCCATATCTGCCCGCAATTCCAGGACAAGCCTCACCCATGCGTACCAGCCAGTATCTGATCTCTACCCTGAAGGAAACCCCTTCCGACGCCACCGTCATCAGCCACCAACTGATGCTGCGCGCCGGCATGATCCGCAAGATCGCCTCCGGCCTGTATACCTGGCTGCCGATGGGTTTGCGTGTACTGCGCAAGGTTGAGGCAGTGGTACGTGATGAAATGGATAAGGCCGGTGCTCTGGAAGTACTGATGCCCGCCATCCAGCCCGCTGAACTGTGGCAGGAGTCCGGCCGCTGGGAGCAGTACGGCCCTGAGTTGTTGCGCCTGAAAGATCGCCACGACCGCGAATTCTGCGTCGGCCCGACCCATGAAGAGGTGATCACCGATCTGGCGCGCAACGAGATAACCAGCTACAAGCAGTTGCCACTCAACATGTACCAGATTCAGACCAAGTTCCGCGACGAGATTCGTCCGCGTTTCGGCCTGATGCGCGGCCGTGAGTTTCTGATGAAGGACGCTTACTCCTTTCATCTCGGCCAGGAATCTCTGCAACAAACCTATGACGGCATGTATCAGGCCTACTGCAATATATTTACCCGCCTTGGCCTGGATTTCCGCCCGGTAGTGGCCGACAACGGCTCGATTGGCGGCGAAGGCTCGCACGAATTCCATGTACTGGCCGAGTCAGGCGAGGATGCCATTGTATTTTCCGACAGCGGCAGCTACGCAGCCAATATGGAGAAGGCTACCGCCCAGCTACCGCAGGGCGAGCGCCCGGCGCCCAGCCAGGACAAGAAACTGGTCGATACGCCGGATCAGTTCACCATCGATGCCGTCAGCAGCTTCCTGCAATTGCCCGCCAGCCAGTCTGTGAAAACCCTGGTCGTGCTCGGCGCAGAGGAAGAAGACAAGCCGCAGGCACTGGTGGCGCTGGTGCTGCGTGGCGACCACGAGTTGAACGAGATCAAGGCTGAGAACCACCCTGCCATCAAGGCGCCGTTAACCCTTGCCGCAGAAAGCCAGATCATCGAAGCCATTGGTTGCAAACCCGGCTCTATCGGCCCCATCGGCATGGACATCAAGGTCATTGCCGATCACAGCGCCGCCCATCTGGCCGACTTTGTCTGCGGGGCCAATCAAGATGGTAAACACTACACTGGCGTCAATTGGGAACGTGATGCCAAATTTGATGAAGTCGCCGACCTGCGCAACGTGGTGGAAGGTGACGCCAGCCCCGACGGCGATGGCACCCTGGTAATCAAGCGCGGCATTGAAGTAGGCCACATATTCCAGCTTGGCCAGAAGTACAGCCAGGCGATGAACTGTACCGTGCTGAACGAGCAAGGCAAGACCGCCACCCTGACCATGGGCTGCTACGGCATTGGCGTATCCCGCGTGGTCGCAGCGGCCATCGAGCAGAACTATGACGACCGGGGCATTCTCTGGCCGGATGCTCTCGCGCCGTTCCAGGTGGCCCTGATCCCGATGAAGCTGGAAAGCTCGGAAGCGGTACAGCAGGCCACGCAGGCGCTGTATGACGGCTTGCTGAAAGCGGGTGTTGAGGTCTTGCTGGATGATCGCGACAAAAAGGTGTCCCCCGGCGTCAAATTCGCCGACATGGATCTGATCGGCATTCCGCACCGCGTGGTAATCAGTGATCGCGGCTTGGCTGAAGGCCAACTGGAGTACAAGTTCCGCCGTGACCAGGAAGCCACCACCGTCAACGCCGACGCCATGCTCGAGCACCTGCTGGCTCGATTGCAGAGCGCCTGATGAATACCGCAATTGGCACTTTGAATTACGCCCGGCTAATCTGGGCCGGCACGGCGCTTGCGCTGCTGCAAGCCTGCGCCACTCAGCCCGCTCCTTCGCCCGAGACGGCGAGCGGTCGTATAGAGCGTGAGTTGGTCAGCCACAGCTTGCATATTGATGCCGGTGAACAGCGGGTACTGGATACGCCACACCGGAGCATCAAGGTAACCGAGAGCCGGCTCTATACACTAACTCAACTGGATAGCACTGGCGCCCAGCTGGACCAACAGGATCAATTCCAGAGCCTGCCCTGGGCCAACCAGCTGGTCGATCTCGCCGTGGGTGAGGTACGTATCAGTCGCCAGACAGATCAGGACGGCCAGTTCAGACTAAACCTGCTGGATGAAGAGTTTGTCGGACTCAACTTCGATGAGGTTCGGGTCATTACCCTGAGCGCCAGCGCTGGCCCCGGCGTACAGACCGAAACCACCCTGTTGGTTGATCGTGACCTGCGCAGCAAACTGCAGGAAGCTGAGCAGCTGATCTACGACAACCTGGAAGAGGATGACGTCAATCAGTGGGTATTTCGCGTCCAGCGCCTGGCTGAGCTGGGGCTCAACGAGGAGTCCAGCCAGTTGGAAAACATGCTCATCCTGCTGACTACCGGCGACCCACAGTTGCAGGGCGACTTCATTCAAGCCCTGGGCGAAGCCACGCCAGGCGAGTAATCTGCATGCTCACACGGATTGTGACGCTCATATTCATGCTGCTCAGCGGCAGCCTTCACGCTGCCGCAACAGAGCCGGTCGACCCGGAGCTGAAAGCGGCCCTGATGCGCACCGTCGCCCAGGCCGAGAGCTTCAATGACCGTTTTGATGCCGAAGTCTGGCTGCTCGACATGTCCACTCGCCTTGCCCCTTTCATCAAGGACGAGAACGAGCGCCTGACCATGCTGCGCCTGGTTCACCGCGAGGCTCGCCAGGCCAAACTCAAGCCGGACCTGGTGATCGCCGTGATGCACACGGAAAGCCTGTTTGATCGCTACGCGCTGTCCAGCGTCGGCGCTCAAGGCGTGATGCAGGTTATGCCCTTCTGGAAGGCCGAGTTGGGCCGACCCGAAGACAACCTGATCGACCTCGCTACCAACCTGCGCTACGGCTGCGCGATCCTGAAGTTCTATCTCGACAAGGAGCACGGCAACCTGCGCCGCGCCCTCGCCCGCTATAACGGCAGCCTCGGCAGTAGCCGCTACCCCGATAAGGTGCTCGATTACTGGTATACCTACTGGTACGTCAACGAATAATCAGAGCTGGACGAAGCCGGCAATATCCTGCCAGGCACAGGCACTCACCGTCACACCCTCAACCCGCGCACTGTCTGGCCCCTGGCGCAGCCAGGAGACCATTGCTTCCACCGCCTCGGACTCACCGCAGAGCAGTGCGCTGACGCTGCCGTCGCCCTGATTGCGCACCCACCCGTCGACCGATAGGCGGGTAGCTTGACGCACCGTTGCCTGACGAAAACTGACGCCTTGTACCTTGCCCGTCACCTCGACCTGCACGCAGATTCTACTCACACTTACCTCACTGATTAGCTGCCTGGCGCCAGGAGCGGCGCGATATCGTCATAGTGCTGAGGCCCGCGCAAGGTATGCAGTAACGCCCCCTGCTCATCCAAAATATAGGTGGTGGGTAATACCTCAGGCTTGGCCAAACCGCGGGACTCGGCAAAATCCTGCCCCAGCACTGCAAACTCGATACCCATTTCTTCGCTGGCCGCCAACAGGGCATCGCCAGTGGCGCCATCAAAGTCGATGCCAATAACCCTGACCGCAGGAAAGCTCCGCGCCAGGCGATTCAGCTCTGGCAATTCCTGCCGGCAGGGCGCGCACCACTGCGCCCAATAGTTCACCACCGTCCGCTGTCCACGCAGGGCATCGTCGGTTATCTGGTTACCATGTTGATCAATCCAGCCGGCAGGCTCACAAGCCGCCAGCAGAAAAGCCAGCGTCGCGATTAATAGGCGGCGGCACTCATACACCATCAAGACACTCCATCGGCCGCTCTTTGCGGCGTGTTTACCACGGGCTGCGGGTCTATCAGCCAATGCTTGACGCTACCCTGCAGCGCTGTGCGCCGCTGCGCGTCAGCCTCGGCCAGAGCTTCGCTGAAGGCCGGATACCATTCACCCGCCCCCACCACAGCCGCCGGCAATTGCTCACTGGTCAGCGTTGGCTCTGGCATGCGCTCGAGCAACGCGGACAATTCCAGGGTCGCCAGATCACGACAGAGCACGTAGCAGCCTTGCTGGGTGCGGATAATGATCTGCTCGGCCTCTAGCCATTCGGTCAAGCGCACCCATTGCTCCTCATGCAGGGTCCAGCCGGCGTCGTTGACGCGCACCATGTCCACCTGTTTGCCTTCGCGCTGCGCTTGCAGAAAGACGCGCAGCACCACCAGCAAGTTGATCATCCAGGGGTGTTCAGGGCGACGCCACGCGGACCCGCTACCCATATTGCTGACCACCTCGGCACCCAGCAGGATGATCATCCAACTCACATAAATCCACAGCAGGAAGATGGGTACTGCGGCGAAGGCACCGTAGATCAGCTGATAACCGGGGAACAGTTTGACGTAAAGCGCAAAGCAAGCCTTGGCCCCTTCGAACAACAGCGCCACCAGTAAACCGCCAATAAACCCATGGCGCAGCGGCACCCGGGTGTTGGGTACGGCGACGAACAGCAGAGTAAAGGCGGCAATGCTGAGCAGCAGCGGCAGCCAGTACAACACGACCTGCCAGGCATACCCCAGGACCACACCCTCACGCAGAAAGGAGATAGACGCCAGGTAGGTACTCACCACAAAACCCGCGCCCAACAGCAACGGCCCCAAACTCAGCACTGCCCAGTACAGCAGAAAGCTCGACAACCCACGGCGGGGCTGGCGGATGTGCCAGATGGCATTGAAGGCTTTCTCGATATTTACCAGCATCATCAGCGCCGTCACCATCAGTAGCGCCACCCCGACCCCGGTCAGTTGCCGTGCCTGATTGGAGAATTCGCCGAGGTATTCGCGCAGGGCCGCGCCAGTGGAGGGGACGAAGTTATTGAAGATAAACTCTTCCACCTGACCCCCCACCTGATCGAAGGCCGGGATGGCAGCCAGCATGGCATAGGCCACGGTCATTACCGGTACAACGGCAAACAGAGTGGTGTAGGTCAGCGCCGCCGCATTCTTGATACAGTGGTCCTCACTGAAGCGGCGCAAAAGATGGCGGCAAAAGTGCAGGAACACATTCAGTTGACGCGGCATTCAAGCTCCCTGACAGCCCGGTACATTAACGCTTAGAATAAACCCCATCATCCGCTTAGGCCACCCAGCTTCACGCAACAGGCCCGCTCGCCAAGGAGAAAAGCATGTCACAGGTCACCATCTACCATAATCCGCGCTGTTCCAAATCGCGCCAAACCCTTGAACTACTGGAAAACCAGGGTGCAGATATCGAGGTCGTTCGCTACATCGATAACCAATTGAATAACGCTGAACTCAGTGAGCTTCTGCAGTTGCTGGGCATGAGCGCGCGCGAGCTTATGCGCAAGGGCGAGGCCGTCTACAAGGAGCTCAATCTTGATAACCCCGAGCTCAGCGAGGCGCAACTGGTGCAGGCCTTGGCCGATTATCCGCGCCTGATCGAACGCCCCATCGTGGTCCGCGACGGCAATGCAGTGATTGGCCGTCCACCCGAAAAGGTTCTGGAGCTGTTCGCATGAGTACAGCCTCACCCTATGTACTGATCTTGTACTACAGCCGCCACGGCGCGACCGCAGAGATGGCGCGGCACATCGCACAGGGCGTCGAACAGTCAGGCATGGAAGCCCGGCTACGTACCGTACCTCCGGTCTCAGCGGAAACGGCGAGCACCTTACCGGCAGTACCGGCAGAGGGCGCCGTGTACTGCAGCGAAGAAGACCTGAAGCACTGCGCCGCACTGATCCTCGGCAGCCCTACCCGCTTTGGCAACATGGCCGCGCCGATGAAGTATTTCATTGATGGCACCAGCAACCTGTGGCTGGCCGGCAGCCTGTGCAACAAGCCCGGCGCGGTGTTTACCTCCACGGCCAGCTTGCACGGCGGCCAGGAAGCCACGCTGCTGTCGATGCAACTACCCCTGATGCACCACGGCATGCTGCTGGTCGGCCTGCCCTACACCGAAACGGCCCTAACTGAAACCCAGGGTGGCGGTACGCCCTACGGCGCCAGCCATCATGCCGGCAGCCAGGGTAACCGCAAGCTCGACAGGCACGAAACCGAGCTCTGCTTGGCACTGGGCAAACGCGTGGGCAGTATTACCCGGCAGCTGGACGCGGGGGCTGCGCGTGTCTAAAAAGCCCAAGCTGTTACCGCAACTGAGCTACCTGCAGCCGCGCATCACCATCAGCCGATGGATTTCATTGGCAGGTTACCTTGGGCTGATGCTCGGCATGCTGGCTTACAACCTGTTCATCGCTGATCTGCATGGCGCCAACCCAGTCATCATCATCGGCGTACAGCTACTGCCGTTGCTGATCTTCCTGCCCGGCATGCTGAGCGGGCACGTGCGTACCCATGCCTGGCTGTGTTTCGCCATCAATCTGTATTTTATTCAGGGAGTATTGATCTGTTTTCAGCCAGGGCGACTGAACTACGGCCTGTTCATGAGCGGTTTCAGCGTGCTTTATTTTATTGCCGCGCTCTACTTTGTGCGCTGGTCCTTTCAGGCCCAGCGGGTGCGCCAGGGCGAACAGACCGTGTGATCTACCAGCCCATCTCGCGTTTGACGAAGGGAATCGTCAAACGATGCTGGGCCTGCAAAGAAGCCTGATCCAGCCGTTCCAGCGCGGCAAAGAGTTCAACCATGCCCCGTGCACCACGGCTGAGAATATAACGCGCTACCTCATCACTGAGTTGCAGGCCGCGCTGCGCTGCGCGCAGCTTCAACACCTCCTGCTTACCCTGATCATCCAGCGCTTGCAGCTGAAAAACCAAGCCCCAACCCAGGCGGGAGACCAGATCAGGCAGGCCAATATCCAGTGCGCGCGGTGCGGCACCCGCCGCAATCAACAGGCGCCCGCCCTGCTCACGCAAGCGGTTATACAGATGAAACAGCGCCTCTTCCCAGGCCGACACGCCCGCCACGGCATCCAACTGATCAAGGCACAGCAGCTCAACCGACTCCATGCCATCGAGCAGTGCCGGCGACTCCTCCGCCAGCTCATCAAGCGGCAGGTACATGGCCAACCCGCCAGTATCAGCCACTGCGTGACAGGCGGCCTGCAGCAAGTGTGAACGGCCGGAACCCTCAGTGCCCCAGAGGTATAGGCAACTGTCCTGCGGCGCAAGCTGCAAATCGGCAAAGTCGCGCACGGCGGCAACCACCGCATCATTCGGCCCGTGAAAGTAATTGGCGAATGTCGCTTCGTCGCGCAGCTTGATGCCCAGCGGTAGCTGTATCGGTTGCCCGCCTGCCATTACTTCTCTTCCACCTCACTCGACTCGACTGCGTTATTCACATCCGCGGCCACCAGGGGCTTGCCATAGGCAGCAGACTCACGATAGCGCTGATAAAAGTACCGCAGCAGCACCATAATCACGGCAGCCAGCGGCAAGGCCAGCAGGATACCAACAAAACCAAAGAGTTGCCCGCCGGCAAGGATGGCAAAGATCACTGCCACCGGGTGCAAGCCAATGCGGTCACCCACCAGCAGCGGCGTCAGCACCATACCCTCAATCATTTGGCCAACGCTGAACACGGCAACCACAGCAATCAAGTGGAACAGATCGCCAAACTGAAAGACGGCGGCCAACAGAGCAGCAACTATGCCCACAAAGAAACCTAGGTAAGGCACTATGCTGGCGAGCCCCGCCAGCAGACCAATCAACAACGCCAATTCCAGCCCAACCATCCACAGCCCCAGCCAGTAAATGACGCCCAGGCAACCCATGACCAGCAGCTGCCCGCGGATAAAAGCGCCCAGCACCTCGTCGCAGTCGTGCATCAGCTTGGCAACCAAAGGCTCATGGTGGCGGGGAATCATGTCGCGGCAGCGCGCAACGATCAGGTCCCAGTCGCGTAGCAGGTAAAAACTGACGACCGGGATCATCACCAGATTGGCCGCCAGGGTCATTAGCGCCATGGTGGATTTAGTCGCCTTGGCGATCACCGCCGCAACCACGCTGGTGGTCTGACCCAGATGCTCCTTCAGGCCCTCGCGCACAGCATCAAGGCGGAACTCGCTGACCGCGATACCCAGTTTCGCCTCTACCCAGGGCAGCGCTCGGTTATGAAACCAGTCGATCATCGCGGGAACATTTTCACGCAAGGTTTCGATCTGATGCCCCAGCATGGGTATCAGAATAATCAGCGCGATCACCAGAATACTGCTGGCGACCGCAAACACCACCACCACCCCGAGGGTGCGCGACAGCCCGTGAGTCTCAAGGCGATCCACCAGCGGATCACCAAGATAAGCCAGCAGCATACCAATCAGAAACGGCGACAGAATCGGCTGCAGGAAGTAAACCAGCGTCATCAGCAGCACGAAACCAGCGGCCCAGTACCAGCGGTAATCCGATGTCATTTTGCATCCATCCTTAGCGTGTAGCCGTACCCGTTCAGCCGCGCGGGCGCCTGGCACATGAAGACAGCATTGTCAGAAGGGTCAGCATCCCGGCCCTCTGGTACAGGCCTGAGCGGCGAATGCCGAGCCTCTTGCCCGGCAGAATAACCTATCGCCAGCGGTAGTAAAGTGACTTGCGCTTGTCCTGCGGCGCAGCTGGCACTATTGGTTCCGCTGCCGCCGGGGCCGGATCTGCAGCGGTGTTCGCCGAGGTCGCCGGGTCCTCTGTACCGCCCGGCTCGACGGCGGTGTCCGCTCCCGACGCGGCCCCTGCGGGTGTCGGCTCTGCCGGAGGCTCGACCGGAACCAAGCGCTGATCGAGCATCAGCATGCGCTGCAACTGCGCCTCATCACCCGGAAAATCAAAGGTAAAAATCACCTCATCGCCGCGCATAGAGACCAGCTGCGGCACAGACTGGGTCCCCATCTGTTGCAACATGCGCTGCAACCGCGAGAACTGGTCAAGACCGTTTACACCGCGGATATGCAGACGCCAGCCGGTTACCTGATCGCCAGGCACACTGGTCACCGCGTATTGGGCAAACACCGCATCGGCCAGCGCCTGCATCAATTGGTCCGCCGCTTCGCGCGGATTGTCCGACTGTGCCTTGCCAGTTTCCTGCTTGTCATTCAGCCAAAAGGTCCATTGCAGCGCCCAAACGCCGCCCTGCTGACTCGCCTGCAGCGCCAGCATGCCCTCAGCGGCGTAGCGTTCGGCAGCCTGCTGCAACACCGCCTGATCCGCCTTCAGCACGTCCGACTCGGCGACGCTGGTACGATCCTGCAGATCGGCCAGGGGCTGCATCAACGCAACCCCCCGGTAGTTCGCGGCTGCTCGCAGCGCCTGCCCCAGCTCGCTACCGGGCAGCAGAAAGTCATCACCCAGCGTGGTCGACTCAACCGCCCAGACCAGAATGCCCGGGCGATTACGCCCCAGCATCGGCACATCCGCCTTGGCGAGCGCATCGCGCAGCAACAGCGGATCGAACTCAACCTGCATGCCGCCGGCCTCATCCAGCGCACCGATGCGCCGTGTCACGCTGCTAGGTTCGGCCATTACCGCAGCCAGTGGCCCCTTATCCAGCTTAACCTCGCTACCGGCCAGGCGCTGCAACATGATTCGGGTGGCCGTATCCAGTTGTATCGCCTGCTGCGCGCCCTCGGCCGGCGGCACATTTACCTGATACAGCGCTTCCAGCACCGCAGCGCGAGAGGTCAGTGGCAGGGCAAACAACAGGGCAAACAGAAGCGGTCGCAACAGCGGCATGGGTAAACGTCCATCAGGGTGACAAATCAGAGTGACAATGTACCGGCAAGCAACGCGCCCGCAGGAATTAAGCACCTACATTAAACAAGCCTTGTGAAGGCGGCAACCGCGGCGCAGAAAGTTGCGTCGGCATGGCTCTGACCAGCATGAATTGCTAAACTAGCGCGCTATCCCGACCAGAAGGCGGCAGCACCCGCCCTGGCCACTTTTTTTGCACAGCTTGAGACCACGCCATGAGCAGCCAGACGCCGTCCAAACCCTCTATCAGCTACAAAGATGCCGGCGTAGATATCGCTGCCGGCAATGCGCTGGTTGATCGCATCAAACACGTGGCCAAGCGCACTGCTCGCCCCGAAGTCATGGGCGGCCTGGGTGGTTTTGGCGCCCTGTGCGAGATACCCGAGGGTTACAAGCAGCCGGTTCTGGTATCCGGCACCGACGGGGTAGGCACCAAGCTGCGGGTCGCCATGGACCTTGGCATCCACGACAGCATCGGCATCGACCTGGTCGCCATGTGCGTCAATGACCTGATCGTCTGTGGCGCCGAGCCACTGTTCTTCCTCGACTACTACGCCACCGGCAAGCTGAACATCGACATCGCCGCCCAGGTGGTCACCGGCATCGGCGCGGGTTGCGAGTTGGCCGGCTGTGCCCTGGTTGGCGGCGAAACCGCCGAAATGCCCGGCATGTATGAAGGCGAAGACTACGACCTCGCCGGCTTCTGCGTCGGCGTGGTGGAAAAAGCTGACATCATCGACGGCAGCAAGGTAGCCGCCGGCGATACCCTGATCGCCCTGCCCTCCTCCGGCCCGCACTCCAACGGTTATTCGCTGATCCGCAAGATCATCGAAGTCGCCGGCGTCGACATCAACAGCACCAGCCTCGACGGCAAGCCACTGAGCGAGCTGCTGATGGCGCCCACCCGCATTTACGTCAAGGCCCTGCTGCAGCTGATCAAGCAAACCGGCAGCGTCAAAGCCATGGCCCACATAACCGGCGGCGGTCTGCTGGAAAACATCCCTCGCGTGCTGCCCGCCGATAGCCGCGCCTGCATTGATCTGGACAGCTGGCAGCGCCCTGCCGTGTTCAACTGGCTGCAGGAGCAAGGCAACGTGGACGAGACCGAAATGCACCGCGTGCTCAACTGTGGCGTAGGCATGGTCATCTGTGTCGCCGCTGAGGCCGCTGAAGAGGCCCTCAAGGTGCTGCGCGATGCTGGCGAGCAACCCTGGATCATCGGTCGCATCGAAGCCGGAAACGAGGGCGACGAAGCCGTCGTACTGCAGCGCGGTAACTGAACCGGTGAGCTGCCGTATTGTGGTACTGATCTCCGGATCGGGCACCAACCTGCAGGCACTGATTGACGACCTGGCTGGACAGAGCGCCCTGGCGAGCATCGTCGGGGTGGTCGCCAACAAGGCAGACGCCTACGGGCTGCAACGCGCGGCCAGCGCCGGCATTGCCACGCAGGTACTGAGCCATCGTGATTTTGCCGACCGCGAATCCTTTGATCAGGCGCTGATGGGTGCCATTGATACCTTCTCGCCAGACCTGGTACTGCTGGCCGGTTTCATGCGTATTCTGACCGCTGACTTCGTCAAACATTATCGCGGCCGGTTGTTGAACATTCATCCATCGCTGTTGCCCAAGCACAAAGGTTTGCAGACCCACCAGCGCGCGCTGGATGAGGGTGACCTGGAGCACGGTGCGACCGTGCACTTTGTTACCGAAGAGCTGGATGGCGGGCCGCTGATCGTGCAGGGACGAGTAAAAATCATCCCCGATGACGACGCTGCCAGCCTCGCCGCGCAGGTGCAGCAACTGGAATACCGCCTGTTTCCGCTGGCTGCCCGCTGGTTTGCAGCCGGTCGTCTGCAACTCGATAATGACCGGGCCTGCCTTGATGGCAGCCCAATTCCACCCAGTGGACTAAGACTGGAAGACCTTGAATCCGGCATATGAGACGACACTGATGCATCAGAGCCCCGCTTTTTCACGCCGCCTCACCCGCTCACTGCTCGGCCTTGCGCTGACCCTGAGCGCCAGTTTTGCCAGCGCCGCACCGCTGGTTCCCTTCAGCGCCAGCTACGCCGCCGACATGAAGCGCATCCCGGTTAACGGCGAAGCGCTGCACAGTTTGGAGGCCAACGCAGACGGCACCTGGAATCTTTCTTTCACCGCCAGCATGTTTGTCGCCAAACTGGTTGAACAGAGCACGCTGCGCCAGCACGACGGTGTGATCCAGCCCCTGAGCTACCACTACGAGCGCAAAGGCCTCGGCAGCGGTAAGGAAATCCAGCAGCGCTTTGACTGGGACAACGGCTTGGTCAGCGGTACCTACAAGGAAGAAGCCTTCGAGCTGCCCACCGAGCCAAACCTGCTCGACAAGACCACCTACCAGTTGGCCCTGCAGCAGGATCTGATGGCCGGCAAGACAGACATGCATTATCGCGTGGTCGATGGTGACGAGATCGAGGACTACCGCTTTCACGTAGTGGGAGAAGACCGGGTGACCACCCGTGTCGGCCAGTTTGATGCCGTGGAAGTGGAGCGTGTGCGTGAGCCCGATGCCAAGCGCGAAACCACCCTCTGGTTCGCCAAGGACTGGAATTACCTGCTGGTGCGTCTGAGCCAGATCGAAACCGACGGCCAGCACTATCAGATCATGCTGAAGGAAGCCACCGTGGACGGCCAGAACGTGGTTGGCACGCCGGTCAAGACTGACTAGGCTACACCGCCGTCAGACGCTCAAACCGCAGGCACAAAAAAACCGCATCAGGGTTTAACCCGATGCGGTTTTTTCAGGCCTGAAATCAGGCCTTGGTGAAGCGACCACCCGCTTCTGCGAGCTTGACCAGACCGGCAGCAGGCTTCCAGAACTCGCCACGCTCTGCTTCCAGTGCGCGTATTTCGGCCAGAACCTTGTCCAGACCCAGGCTGTCGGCGTAAGCCATCGGGCCACCGCGCTCGGCCGGGAAGCCGTAACCGAAACGGTAAACGCGGTCGATATCCTCTGCAGACTCGGCGTAACCTTCGTCCAGAATGCGCGCACCTTCGTTGACCAGTGCCAGAATGCAGCGGGTAACGATCTCGTCGGCAGACACATCACGCGCGGTGTAACCGGCTTCTTCGGCGACTTCACGCGCCATCATGTCGGTTTCCGGATCGTGGATTGCCTGACGGCTGCCAGCTTCGTACTTGTAGAAGCCGTGGCCGCTCTTCTGACCGAAACGCTCCATTTCACACAGTTTGTTGTCCAGCCAGACAATCGGCTCGCCGCGGCCGACGCCCGCCAGCTGACGTGAGCGCCAGCCCAGATCCACACCCACTACGTCGTACATGCGATAAGGGCCCATCGCCATGCCAAAGCCCTGCAGCGCCTGATCAACTTCCCAGGGGGTGGAGCCTTCCAGCACGACTTCACGCGACTGGCGCGAGTATTTCTCCAGCATGCGGTTGCCGATAAAGCCGTGGCAGTTACCGGCCAGAACCGCTTCCTTGCCGATCTTCTTGCCGACCGCGAGACAGGCGTCCATGACGTCCTGAGCCGTGGCTTTGCCACGGACCACTTCCAGCAGCTTCATGATGTGTGCCGGGCTGAAGAAGTGCAGGCCCAGGACCTGAGTCGGGCGCTGGGTTGCCGAGGCAATCTCGTCGATATCCAGGTAAGACGTATTGGTGGCCAGAATGGCGGAGGGCTGTACCGCCTTGTCCAGCTCGGCGAAGATCTTCTTCTTCAGATCCATGTTTTCGTAGACCGCTTCAACTACCAGGTCCATCTCGGCCAGATCGGCGTATTCCTGGGTAGTGCTGATGCGCGCGATGCGGGCCTGCGCTTCGGCGTCGTCAAAACGCTCCTGGGCAACCGAGCGCTTGTACACGCTGGCGATATCGACCAGCCCCTTTTCCAGCATCTCGGCGTTAACGTCGAGCCAGGTAACGGGGTAACCCGCGTTCACGAAGTTCATCACGATACCGCGGCCCATGGTGCCCGCACCAATAACGCCAACCCGCTTGATACCCTCAAAAGAAGCCATCGCAGCTACCTCCAAAATGAAATGAATGACCGCCACGCGGTCCAACCAGAGTGACCCGTGGGTCTATTTTCCGAGGAGCGATACATTACGCAAAATATCGCCCGATTAAAAACCCTATACGCTGATACAGACCATTCACAGGGTGAATAAGCTCACGGCAAAGAATAGCCCGGTTAGAGCGTTGGCAGCGGCGTATCCAATTGCCACTGCGCGGCCGCGCGCTGGACCGTCGCCAGCTCATCCCGACTCAAACGTTCGGCCATCAGATCGCGGGCCTCGCGGGCGTCCGGCAGGCCCTGCGCGGCGCAGAGCGAAAACAGCAGATAGGCCATACGCGGGTTGGTACGAACCCCCTCGCCGTTCATGTACATGATGCCCAGATTGAACATCGCACTGGGCTCACCCTGCTGCGCGGCCGCGCCGTACCACTTGATCGCCGCCTTGTTGTCCTCGCGGGTACCCTCACCCTCATCAAACATCACCGCCAGGTTGTATTGCGCGTCCTTGTTGCCCTGCTCGGCTGCTGCGGTGTACCACTTGATGGCCGCCTTGTTATCTTCGCGGGTACCCTCACCCTCGTCATACATGATGGCCAAGTTGTACTGGGCCGAGGCATGGCCCTGTTCGGCAGCAAAGCTGTACCAATTCAACGCTTCGGCATCGTCCAGCGCCACGCCTTCCCCTTCGTCGTACATCAGCGCCAGATTGTATTGCGCGTCCATATCGCCCTGTTCCGCTGCGCGGCGATACCATTGCACTGCCAGTTGATCATTCACTGGCACGCCTTCACCCTCGTCGTACATCAGTGCCAGGTTGTACTGCGCAGTGGCATCGCCTTGTTCGGCAGCCGCGGTATACCAGCGCACGGCCTCACGGTCGTCTACCGGGGTACCCTCTCCCATGTCGTACATCAATGCCAGATTGAACTGGGCGTCGGCATGACCCTGTTCGGCCGCGCGCAGATACCATTGCAGCGCCTTTTCATCATTGACCGGAACGCCTTCACCTTCGTCATACATCAGCGCCAGATTGAACTGGGCATCGGCATGCCCTTGTTCCGCCGCGCGCCAGTACCAGTCGATCGCCTTCAGGTCATCGACCGCAACGCCCTCACCGACGTCGTACATCAGCGCCAGGTTGTACTGCGCGCCCGGATGATTCTGCTCAGCGGCCTGGGTATAGAGCGCAATCGCACGACTATCATCCAGCGCCACACCCTGGCCTTCGTCATACATGTAGCCCAATGCAAACTGCGCGGCGGCATCACCCTGCTCTGCCGCCTTGGCGTACCACTGCGCCGCCAGCGCGTAGGACTGCTCCACGACCTCACCATCGTAATAACGGTCAGCCAGTTCGCGCTGGGCACCGGCATTGCCGGCCTCGGCCTTGGGTTGCAGCTGGACGGCGGTCGCGCCGCTGGAAGGGTTCTTGGCATGCTCTGCAGCCTGGGCAGGCAGGCTCAGTGCACAGCTCAATAGCGCGGCGGCAAACAGTGGTGTGGTGTTCATAAGAGGCAAATCCCTGTGACGTAATCAGTAACCGTCCGGCGCATAGCCGCGCAGAACGCCCAGGGATGATAGCGCAGCGAGCAGCAGATTGAAGCCTTGACCGGCCAACCGGCTCAGTGCAGGCGCAAAAGCCGTACCTGGCAGCCGGGTAGTTGCAGCGCTTGATCAGCTGGCTCTTGCTGCCAGACTGCATCGACCGCAGCGGGTCTCGCGCTGACTAGCGACAGACAGTATCTGGTGAGCAGCGAGGGCTGCGCAAACGACCAGCAAAGCGCGTCGGGATAGGGTGTTTCCCGCAACCGAGGCCCCTCCCCGGCGAGGTCAAACGAAAGCCCGTGCAGGTCCGCTGCGAGGCCTAAGCCCAACGCCTTGAGGTAGGCCTCCTTGAGCGTCCAGTGCCGCAGAAACGCCTGCCCGGGCGAAGGTTGCCCCTGACACCAGCGGGCATCCTGCTGGCTCATACTGGCGGCGAGCACGCTCTGCAGCCGCAGCGGCCGCGCCCACGCCTCCACATCAACCCCAATCGACTGCTCTACCGGTGCCATGGCCAGCGCCACCAGACCATCCGTGTGGCTGATACTCAGATTGATTTGCCCGTGTGGGCTGCACAGCAGGGGTTGCCCGCCGGCCCGCGACGCCAACTGCCAATTCAGTGCACCATCGAGCAGGCGCTCTATGGCGCGCGCCAGCAGCAAACGGCTGAGTGCAAAGCGGGTGCGCGCGGCCGGATTGGTAAACTGTTGCAGGCGTTGCTGTGCCTGCGCGTCCCCCAGCTGCCAGCCGCCTGCGGGCTGCAGATCGGTCTGCGCGGCGTACTCACACAACAGCAAGGTCGGTACGCCGATCATCTCAGCCAATCAACTCATAAACGTGCTCATCTGCGCCAGGCCCGGCTACCGGCTGCACTTCCCAGGCCTTCAGCGGGCGCCCATCACTGGCCAGTACTTCGGCGCCGTGAATCGGCTCACCCGTGGCTTTTTCCAGCAACAGGATGCGCTGGCCGCGGTCATTGGGTCGCCACTTTTCACCCCACTGCATCAGCCCGATCAGCACCGGATACAGGTCCATGCCGGCGGGCGTCAGGCGATATTCAAAGGAGCGTTTATCTTCACTGCAGGGGACTTTTTTCAGCACCCCGGCCTCGGTCAGTTTTTTCAGCCGGGCACTGAGAACACTGCTGGAAATCTCCAGCTGCTTTTGAAAGGCATCGAAGGTACGCATGCCGTGAAAGGCATTGCGCAATATCAACAGCGACCACCACTCGCCGACAATGTCCAGCGTCTGGGCGACGCTGCAGTCCATATGATTAAGCGGTGTTCGGGACATGTGTTTCTCCACCAATACCGATGGCGAGCGGGCAGCCCGCCATCGGTCGGTTTACCAGGCGGCTGTTACAGCATGCCAGCCAGGCGCGCGCGGATGATCTCTTCGGCCTGATTCATGATGTTGTCGATCAACTGCTGACACGTGGGCACATCGTGGATCAAGCCTGCAACCATGCCGCAGGACCAAGCGCCCAGCTCCATATCACCGTCTTTCATGATCTTCGGATAGACGCCGGCAACTTCATCGATGATGTCGGTGAACTTGAGGTCTTTGCCCAGACGCGCCTCCTTCTCAAGGATGCGTTCGACCGCAGCGTTATTCAGCACGCGCTCGGTATTGCGCAGCGGGCGCATGACCAGACGGGTATCCAGCTCGGAGGCAGCAACAATCGCCTGTTTCACGTTTTCGTGCACCGGTGCTTCCTGAGTGGCGATAAAGCGCGTCCCCATGTTCATGCCTTCTGCGCCCAGCGCGATAGCCGCGACCAGTGAACGACCGTCCGCCATGCCGCCGGAGGCCACGAAGGGGATTTCCAGCTCTTCTGCGGCGCGCGGCAGCAGGATCATGTTGGGGATATCGTCTTCGCCCGGGTGACCGCCGCACTCGAAGCCGTCAACCGACACAGCATCGCAACCAATCGACTGGGCTTTCAACGCGTGGCGTACCGAGGTGCACTTGTGAATTACCTTGATCCCCGCCTCTTTCAGTGCCGGCATGTACTCCTGCGGGCTGCGACCGGCGGTCTCAACGATCTTTACGCCGCCCTTGATGATGGCATCGATGTAACCGGGGTAGTCCGGCGAGTTGACCGTCGGCAGAAAGGTCAAGTTGACCGCAAACGGCTTGTCGGTCATCTCGCGGCACTTGGCAATCTCGTTGGCCAGGTCAGCAGCCGTGCGTTGGGTCAAACCGGTGATGGTGCCCAGGCCGCCGGCATTGGAGACGGCTGCAGCCAGCTCGGCAAAGCCGACAAAGTGCATGCCGCCCTGAATGATCGGATGCTGAATGCCAAAAAGTTCTGTTATGCGGTTTTTCACTGTGATGCTGCCTCTATCGGGTGGTAAGAGCGCACGGCGTTCGCCCTGCAGAAATTAGCTTCGGATACAGAAGCTAATTTCTGCACCGGAAAATTGCAAGTCTGGTAACAATATATGTCTGTCGTAAAACCGCTGGCGCACCCTCTGAGCCTTCCACTGCAGCCCGGCTCGGGCCTGCGTGCCAGACGCCCTCCAGGCACCGCCAGCGGATTCCCATCGCCCTGTTTCAGACGAAGCGCTCGAGCTGTCATTACCCCGCGCGGCAGAAACCAAAGTGAACTAACCGGCCTGCTTGCCGCTCCATTAGAGTGCACCCTTATAAAGGAGAGACCAATATGAAAACGCAATTGAAACTTCTCGGCACTGCCCTGTTTTCCGCTGCCCTGCTGGGCGCCATGCCGGCCTCAGCCGGCGACCACGCCACCGAGCATGACAAAACCTACGAAAATGGCGTGAACACCGGACAGCAAGGTGAAGACAAGACCGAAGAGCGTTTGCCCAATCAGCGCGATGGCGGTGATGAGGTCGAAGCCGGCACCGTGGGTAGCGACAAAATCGGCAGCGCCAACAAGCGTCCCGATGCCACCACAGATGGCCCCGATGGCCCCACTGGCGGTGGTGCCACAGCGCAATAAAGCGCAATAAGATGCTCACGCCTGGCCTGCCGACCAAGGCAGGCCAGGCGAGCTTGGTTGGCTTCAACGCACACTATGCACTACCCCCGCTAACTGCCACTCACCATGAACAAGGAGACCGTCCATGAAGCGCCCACCGATTCTACGAACCTTGCGCACCCCCGCTACCGCACTCTTGTTGAGTGCAGCAATAGGCAGCGCCCATGCGGCCGACCAGGCCGATACGCAGCCCATGGTTGGCGGCGGCGACCGGGTTGAGCAAAGCGGCCCCACCGGCATGCCAGCGACCACCGGCAGCGGCGGTAGTGCCGACACCCAGGGTACCTTCAGCGATTCCGGTGCAGAAATGGGTATTGGCGTGGAACAGTTTTTCAGTGACGCAAGCGCCCAGAACATCGCTGCCATAGAGGCGGCCGAACTGGCCCTTGAGCAAGGTTCAGACGCCGTCAAAACCTATGCGCAACAGATGCATGACGCGCACCGGCAAAACAACCGCGACCTCCGCGAGCTGGCCGCCTCCTTGCAGGTAGAGACAGAAGACGACCCGGCGTTGAGCGCCCAGGCAGAGCAGTTGCTGCTGAAGCTACGCGATGGTGACGACTTTGATCAGGCCTATCTCGACAACCAGATAGTCGCGCATCAGCAAGCCATTGCACTCTACAACCGCGCCGCGCAGATCGACAACGAACAGGTTGTCAGCTTCGCCAAAGCAACCTTGCCCACCCTGCAAGAGCACCTTGAGCAGGCGCAGAAACTGGCCGGGCGTGCGCCCGCGCAGCCGCAGTAAGCCCGCGTAGCAGGCAGCATCGCGCGCCATGACACGCCAGTACTGCCTGCACTCAGCCGCGCTGCGACGCTGGCGCGGCCTGCTGCCCTCGGCTGATGATACCGTCTACCAGAATTTCCACCGCCTCCATGGCGCGCTCCTTCCAGCAGCGCATGTCGACCAACTCACCTACCGCATGATTTTTCAGGCCCACAAAACCGTGGATCAACGCCCAGGTCTGTAACGCCACATCACGCTTGGCGCTCGCTGGTGCTGTGGCAGGCAGCAAGCCACCGACCACCTCGCTGAGCCGGGCAAAGCCCGCCGCAGCCAAATCTCGCGCCTCTTCCGAGGGCTGATAACTGTCATCCAGCTTGCCGAATATCAGCCCGTAATGCGGCTCGTATTCCTCGGCCGTCTCCATATAGCGTCGCGAGGCCAGGAGCACGCGCTCACGCGCATCCGTGCTCAGTTGATCGACCGCCAGCGCCTCGATAACGGCACTGAAGCCTTCAATAAACAAGGCATCCAGAATCCCCTGCTTACCCTGGAAGTGGCTATAGATGCCAATGGTCGAGACACCGGCCTGCGCGGCAATCGCGCGCACGCTCAGCGCTGCTGTGCCGCCGTGCAGAAACAGCTCGGAGGCGGCATTGAGAATTTTACGTTTTGATTCATTCATCCGGCGATTGTACTTGACTTTACATAACACCGTTATATTCTTTGCCAGACATAACACTGTTATGCAGCGTTTTTTTAACCACGTAAGTCAGCCACCGGAGTACCGACCGTGAGCGAACAACAACTTCAAGCGGATTACCTGATCGTTGGCAGTGGCGCCGTGGGCATGGCCTTCGCTGACACGCTGCTGAGCGAGACCGACGCCAGCATCATCATCGTCGACCAGCACCAGCAGCCCGGCGGCCACTGGAACATTGCCTATCCCTTCGTGACCCTGCACCAGCCCTCAGCGTTCTACGGCGTCAGCTCGCGTGAACTGAGCAAGGGCCGCAAGGATGAGGTGGGGCTGAACAAGGGCCTGGGCGATCTGGCCTCCGGCGCCGAGGTGCTCGCCTACTTTGGCGACGTCATGCGCCACCAGTTTTTGCCCACTGGGCGGGTGCAGTACTTTCCGATGTGCAACTACGTGGGTGACGGCCTGTTCGAGCACAGCCTGACCGGCCAGCGGTTTCGCGCGAATACGCGCAAGACAGTGGATGCCACCTACCTGAAAACCAGCGTACCGGCCAACCACACGCCCAGTTTCAGCATCGATCCCGGCGTCGCTTTCATGCCCTTGAACGACCTGCCCAAGGTCAAACAACCCGCCGACAACTACGTGGTCATCGGCGGCGGCAAGACCGGCATCGACGCCTGCCTGTGGTTGCTGGAACATCAGGTAGACCCGGAGCGTATCTGCTGGATAGTGTCGCGCGACGCCTGGCTGCTTGACCGCCGCAACACCCAACCGGGCGAGGAGTTCTTCCACAACACCATAGGTGCGGTCGCCGCCCAGTTCGAAGCCATTGCCCAAGCCGAATCTGTCGACGATCTGTTTGACCGCCTGGAACAGGCCGGCGTACTGCTGCGCATCGACCAGAAGGTGAAACCGAAAATGTTCCACGGCGCGACCATCAGCCAGTTGGAATTGGCGCAACTGCGCCGCATCAACAACGTGGTCCGCATGGGCCGGGTAACTCACCTGCAGGCAGACCGCATCGTTCTTGAACAGGGCACTATTGCGACCTCGTCCAACAACCTGCATATCGATTGCTCGGCCAGTGCGATCACCAATCTGGCGATCAAAAAGGTGTTTCAGGGCAACTTGATCACCCCGCAAACCGTGCGCTCCTATCAGCCGGTTTTCAGCGCTGCCTTCATTGCGCACGTTGAAGCCTGCTACAGCGACGAGGCTGAAAAGAACCGCCTCTGCTCGGTAGTGCCGCTGCCCAACCACGATACCGACTGGATTCGCATGATGGCGGCGCTGATGATGAACCAGTATCAGTGGTCGCAGATTGAAGACCTGCGCAACTGGCTGCTGGCCAATCGGCTGGACGGCATGGGCAAGCTGGTCCGCAGCGCCAGCAAGGACGACGCTGAAAAGCAGGCTATCCTGACCCGCATGCGCGACAACTCAGCGCCGGCGATGATGAAAATCCAGCGCTTTCTGGCTGAAATCAACTAACCGAACCGGGGAATACCATGCAACAATTTCAGATTCGCAAAGACGACTTTCTCGCCCAGCAACTGGTTACCCTCAGCGCCGCTGAGGAGCAACCCGAACTGATAGAGGGCCAGGTAAGGCTGGCAGTCGACAGCTTCGCCTTTACCGCCAACAACATCACCTATGCCGCAGCTGGCAACCAGCTGGGTTACTGGCAGTTCTTTCCTCCGGTGGGCGAACACAGCCAGGGCTGGGGCGTGATTCCCGTGTGGGGTTTCGGCAATGTGATCGAATCGCGCTGCGAGCAGCTACCGGTGGGCGAGCGCCTGTTCGGCTATTTTCCGCCGGCCAGCCAATTGGTCATGCTGCCCACCCACGTGTCTGACACCCGCCTGATCGATGGCAGCGCGCACCGCGCCAAGCTGCCACCGGGTTACAACAGCTACAGCAGAGTGTTGCATGAAGCCAATTACGAGCCTGCCACCGAACCCGAGCGCATGCTGCTGTGGCCGCTGCACATCACCTCGTTCTGTCTGTGGGATGCGCTGAAAGACAAGGACTGGCGCGGCGCGAAGCAGATCATCATCCTCAGCGCCTCCAGCAAAACCAGCGCCGGCTTAGCCTACGCCTTGGCCCAGGATGCCGATGCGCCAGCGACCGTGGCCGTCACCTCCGCGCGCAACACCGCGCTGGTCAAAAGCCTGCAGGTCTACGATCACGTCGTGGAATACGAGCAGCTGAGCCACATCGACACCAGCCTGCCTAGCGTCATCGTCGACATGTCGGGCAACAGCGCCGTGCTCAATGCGCTGGCTGAACACCTGGGCGAGAAACTGACCTACTGCATTAATGTTGGCCTGACCCATTGGGACGAAACCCAATCCGCCTCAGCCATCCCCGCCGAGCGCCGGGAATTCTTCTTCGCGCCGGGGCACATTCAGCAACGCATGAAAGACTGGGGCCCGCAGGGCTTTGCCGAGCGCAGTCAGCGCTTCATGCACGACGCCGCCAGTTGGAGCCGCCAATGGTTGAAGGTCAACACCCGGCAAGGGCTTGGCGGGCTGGCGGAGATTTATCCCGACGTCTGCCAGGGCCGCATCGCAGCCGATGAAGGCATTATCATCCAGCTTGCTCAGCCTGACTGACCGCGGGCCTGTCAGGTAGTTATGCCGCAGAATCATGCAAACAGATAATGCTGTACCCGCGATGCGGTATGCGTGCACATTGGCGCGCATAGCTGACAATCATGATTGTCAGTAATTGGTAACCCCCCCCTACGGCAGCGGCCATCAAAAGGAACAGACATGAGCGAGTTTGCAGGCAAGACCATCGTCATCAGCGGCGGAGCCGAAGGCATAGGTTTCAGCATTGCCATGGCCATGGGTAAACAGGGCATGAAGGTGGTGTTGGGCGATATTGACGGCAACCAGCTGCAGCTCGCTGAAGAACGGCTGCAGCAGGCCGGGATCGACGTACTCACCGCGCAGATGGACGTCACCAAGCTTGAGCAGTGGCAAGCTCTGGCCGACAAGGCGATCGAACGCTTCGGCAAGATTCACATGCTGGTTAACAATGCAGGCGTGGGCGGCGGCACCGGGACCATCGAGCAGACCGACAACACCCAGTGGCGTTGGGTAATGGACGTCAACCTGATGGGCATAATCAATGGTACCCAGGTCATGGTGCCGCTGATCAAACAGCACGGCGAAGGCGGCTGGCTGCTGAATGTAGCCTCCATGGCCGGCATGGGCGGCGTGCCCTATGGCGGCGCCTACACTGCCAGCAAGGTGGCGGTGGTGGCCATGTCAGAAAGTTGGTACGCCGAGCTGCAACCGCACAAGATTCAGGTGTCGGTACTCTGCCCCGCCTTCGTGAAGACCCGCATCAACCTGTCGTCGCGCAACCGGCAGAGCGATTATCAGAGCGCGGACGAAGCCCAAGAGGCCAACCCGCAGCAGGACGCCATCGCCGCGCACATGCAGAAGATCATCGACAACGGCCTGCCGGTAGAGATCGTCGGCGAGCGGGTGGTTGAGGCACTGAAGATGAAAGAGCTCTACATTTTCACCCATCCCAACTACCGCCCCAGTTGCCAGGCCCGTGCCAAAGCCATTGATGATGCCTTTGTTCGCGCCGCTGCCAGCCCGCTGCTGGCCGATGTATTGGATCAGGAAATCGTCAGATTCAATTGATCTTTTAACAGTTAACCGCGCAGCGACCAGGCTGCGCGGCTGACTGCCTGCTCACCTCACAAAAGATTATTTTCAGCGCCCACTTATCCGCCGCTTGCCGTCATGCCACACTGGCACGCCTGACTCCCAGGCCTAACCGCACGCGAGACAACACGCATCATGGAATGGCTTTCAAGCCCGGATATCTGGGTGGCTTTTCTTACCCTCACTGCCCTGGAAATCGTCCTCGGCATCGACAACATCATCTTCATCTCGATTCTCGTCAGCCGCCTGCCCAAGGCGCAGCAACCCAGAGCACGCTTCATCGGCCTGGCACTGGCCATGGGTACGCGCATTCTGTTGCTGCTCAGCATCGCCTGGGTCATGCGCCTGACCGCAGACCTGTTTCAGCTGCTGGGCGAAGGCGTCTCCGGCCGCGACCTGATCCTGTTTTTCGGTGGCCTGTTCCTGCTGTTCAAGAGCACCACAGAAATCTGGCACAGCATGGAGGGGCCCGAGCACAGCGCCACAGAGGCCGCGCCCAAGAGCGCTGGTTTTGTCAGTATCGTGCTGCAAATTGCGCTCATCGATATCGTCTTCTCACTGGATTCGGTGATTACCGCAGTGGGCCTCGTCGACGAGGTAGCCGTCATGGTGGCGGCTATCGTCATTGCTGTGCTGGTGATGATGCTGGCCGCCGGTAGCATCAGCAATTTCATTGAAAAGCACCCCTCGCTCAAGGTGCTGGCACTGTCGTTCCTGATGGTGGTGGGCACCCTGCTGATCGCCGAGGCCTTTGACGTGCATGTGCCCAAGGGCTACATCTACTTCGCCATGGCGTTTTCGCTGGCGGTGGAAGCTGTCAATATTCGCGTACGTGCGGCAGCGCAGCGTAAACAGTCACCACAATAGCTAGAGCTAGCAGCCGGGCTCTCCCGGCTGCGCAGCTGACTGGCTGCTCAGAAGCGGTAGCTCAGACTGAGTTTGGCGTTGCGCCCTTGCGAATAGGCGTTGTCGCCCGACAGCGCAGGACGATAGAAGCGGTCCAGCACATTGTCGACGGTCAGATTGACGCTCACGTTCTTCAGCGCGCCGCGCTGCGGAGCCCAGTCGGCAAACAGGCGGTGTACGTCATAACTGTCGTTGCCATAGTGATTCCAGTACAGCTCGCCGGTCTCGCTGTAGAGATCACTCGGCAGGCGATCGGTCTTGCGCACAAACTCGCCCTGCCAGCCCGCATGCACGTCAATCTCCGGGATTTTCACCCCTAGCAGCGCCACCCACTTGACCGGTTGAATGTCCCGCGCCCATACGTCCGCCGCCCAGGGGTTGCTGTACGCGCCCTTGTGCTTACCTTCCATCCAGGAGTAGGACAAGCTGGCGAAAATGCGGCGACTGTCGTAGAAACTCTCTACCTCAAAGCCTCGAATGGTCGCGCCTTCCAGGTTGCGGTAGTTCGACAGCGGCAGCAAATCGGCGCAGTTGTCGGCAATCGAGCCGCCGTTTTCGGCCTGCGCGGCGCAGGCAACCGAGCGAAATTTGAATATCTCGTCTTCGATCTTGTTCTGGTAGGCGGTGGCGCGAATCTGCAGATTGTCGCCACTGGCAATCAGCTCCGGCAGGCTAACCACCGCACCAGCCCGCAGGCCACGGATCTTCTCTGCATCCAGGTCACGGCTGGTGCCACCAAAGGTCGAGCTGCTCTGCACTTCGTACTGTTCATCCAGCACCGGTGCTCGCCAGGTTTTTGCGTAATCGAAGAACAACCCCAGCTGGTCGGTGGCACGCCAGAAGATCGCCAGCCTTGGCGACCAGCCAGAATAGGTTTGCGAGCGGTAATCGTGATTCATGTCTGGGTTGTTGTAGCGCTCAGCCAGGTTGCGCTCGCCCTGATTACGCACATGATCAAAGCGCAGCGACGGCGTAATGGTCACCTCACCGATGGTGATGGCGTCTTGCAGATAGGCGCTGCGGGTATCCTGTTGGCCTTGCGGCATGAACTGCGGCTGGTACCAGCCGTAGTTGTAGTCCGGGTTGCTGTCGTAGGTAGGCAGATACATGAGCACATCGCGGGTGTGCTCGCGCCACTGGGTGCCCACCGTCAACTCGTGCTCCAGCGGGCCGGTATCGAACAGGCTGATATTGCGCGCTTCCAGCACCTTGTCGCGGTAGGCAGTGTTGATGTACTTGCCGCCGGTTGAAGAGCTGTAGCTGGCATCCTCATCGCGTGTATCGGTCTGCTCGGTCTTGGACAGCGAGTAAGTCACCTCGAGATCCACCAGCGGGTTGTCGATCGGCTGATACCGGTATTTGCCGGACCAGGTGGTGTCCACCAGCTCACGGTTGGACATCAGCCGGTTCATCGCCGCCTCAAGGCTGCCGTAGCGGTCAATCGACCATTTGCTTGGCACCAGGAAAGTGACCGCGCTGAACGGTGAGCGCAGCTCACTTTTGGTACGGCTGTAGGTCAGACCCAGGCTATGTTCCAGGGTCGGATTGAAATTACCCTTGATCAGCACCGAGTCCTGGTTCTGCGCGGTAAAGGGGTAGCGTTTGGGGTAGAGATAGCCTTCGTCCTGGTCGATGTGCCCGGCCAGCTTGATGTCGTCGCTGTCGCGGTGGCTGAGATAAAACAGGCCATCGAACAGGCCGTCGTCGGTGCGCCCGAAAACCGCGCCGCTGTAGGTCTGCTGCTGGTCGTTGCTCTGATAACCGTACTTGACCAGTGCGCCGCTGTTACGCCCCTCTTCGAGCATGTCGGTAGCATCGCGGGTTTCCATGTGCACGGTACCGCCAAAACCGCCGTTACCACTGAACACCGAGTGCGGTCCCTTCTCGACTTCAATACTCTTGATCAGCTCCGGCTCGATGAAGATGGTGCCCTGCTGGTAGCGCTCAAAACCGCTTTTCTGCGCGCCGTCCAGGGTGAAGGGCACATCTTCGGCATCGCCCAGCCCCCAGATATTCAGCGTCTGCCCGCCGGGCTTGACCGAGCCGCCCATGTTGACGCCCGGCAAGGTCTGCAGCAGCGCCGGCACATTGTTGGCCTGTTGCCGTTCGATGTCGGTCCGCGTCAGGGTGGAGCGCCCCACATTACTGGAATTAACCTGCACCCCATCAGCCACGACCGTCAGCGCCTGCAGCGTAATACCGGTACTGGTTTCTTTCAGCGGGCGGACAACGTAACCCTCGCCTGCCGGCACTAGCTCGAAGCCTGAGCCCTGCAATAGCTGCTGCAACGCGACAACCGGCTCGTAGGCACCCTTTAGCGCTGGGGCCCGCACCTGGCGGGTCTGGGTTTCGTCAAACAGCAGTTGTATGCCGCCTTGGCGTGCCAGTGCGGTGAGCGACGAAGCCAACGGCTGCGTAGGCAGGTCAAAGGTGATCGGAGCGGCGTGCAGAGTGCCACTGATCAACAGGCCAGCCAATGCCAGCGGGGATAATCCAAAGCGGGTATTGCGGATGCTCATCGCACTCTCCTGATGTGATGCTCAATTGCTTTCATCCAGAGAACGCAACAGCGAAGAAAACCCACACCTGCAAATGAAAAATATTTGCATTTAGACCAAGGAGCAACATCCAAACGCGCATCGAGCTGTCCGCTAGCAGCTATGCTAACGCGCTTCCACCGTCACACTGCCATCGGCAACGCTGCTGACCTGCACCGGTAACAACAACGGCAATGAGGCCAGAAAATCCTGCGGCCGGTAGATATCCAGGCTGCCTGACAGCGGATAATCAGCCAGCGCTTCGGCGTTCAGCCGCACTGGCTTGCCAAGATAGCGCGACAACTCATCCAGCAATTGCGCCAACGGGCGCTGTTGAAACACCAGTTGCCCGCTGCGCCAGCTAGCTACCGCATCGACCGCCACCGGCCTCATCTGCTGCTGATCCAGGCGGTAGTCGGCGTGCACCGCCTCGCCCACCGACAGCAACACTGCAGGCAGGCGCGGGGCGCCGGCGTCGACCGCCACCTTGCCGTCCTCTACCGCAACATCCAGCGTTTCCTCGCCCTGCCGCACGTTGAACCGGGTACCTAGCACCCGCACTTCGGCGCTATCGGCCTGCACGACAAAAGGACGACCTTCATCGCGCACAACCGAAAAAAACGCCTCGCCCTGCAGGCTGACCTCTCGACGGTTATCGAAATAGCGCACCTGCGCACTGGAACCCATGTTGAGGGTGATCTGGCTGCCGTCAGCCAACAGTAGCTTGCGCAGTTTCCCCCTTTCCGCCTGCGCTGTGAGCTGATATTCAGGCCGCTCAACCAGCGGAGAGATTGCCAACAAACCTGCGATCAACACCACGCTGGCGGCAATCGCACCCAAGCGCCGCGACCAGCGACGAGGCAGGCGCACCACGTTGCTCGCGGAGGTGTCCTCGGCGCAGGTCTGTGTTGGCGGCGTCATGCTGTCCATGTCGTGCCAGAGCAGTTCGAGGTCGGCGTAGGCCTGCGCGTGGGTGCGGCTGGCCTGCAACCATATCTGGAATCGGCGTTCATCCGCCGCGCTGAAACGCTCTCCACGGCGACGGGCAAACCAGTCTGCGGCTTGCTCATCTACTGGCTGCACGGTCAGTTCATCCGCTGTCGACATACCTATTCCCCCTGCACCGGGAGACGGGACTGGGCATGCCGCCGGCAGTGCAACATGGCCAACGCGATGTGTTTTTCAACCATGCTCAAGGATATCCCCATCTGCCGGGCTACGGCCGCCTGCGACAAGCCATCGAACTTGTGCAGCACAAAGGCTTGTTTGCGCTTAGGCGGCAGATCTTCCAATGCTTCGGCCAGCCGGTGCAAGCGTTGCTGTTGCTCTACCATCGCCAACGGCCCCTCGGTTTGCAAGGCGTCATCCTGCTCGGCCTGATGTTCGTCCAGCTCGACCACACCGGTGCCGCCGCGTATCTGTTGGCGACGCCAGTGATCGACCATAAGGTTGCGGGCAATGCGAAACAGCAACGGGCGGGCTTGCTGCCAGGGCTGGGTTGCCGCGCTGTCCAGCCAGCGCACAAACACATCCTGAGCCAGGTCATCGGCATCGGCGGGATTGCTCATGCGCTTACCCATGAAGCGCCGCAACTCCATCCGCAGGCCGGCAAGGTCCTGCCCTGCCTGGGATCTACTGGCTTCTGTCACAAAAAATCTGCCAAGGGCAGGCGGGAAAGGCTGACCAAAACTACCTCCGACATCGCACAACCAATAAGCAGCCGCGCACGGAAACAAGAATACATATCAAACGATAACTATTATCATTATTTGCTCGCCGTGACCGTCGTTGTCAAGCAACTAGCAACACGCCGCCCTTGCGAACAAAGCGCGGGAATCTCCGCGTAAAAAAAGACACTAATCGATTACGGGATCAGCACTGCTCATTCGTTGTGTAGGTATCAACAGCAAACAGGCGTAGAACAGCTGTCTGCTGACCACACCCGTACTCAAGGATTCGCCATGACTCAGGCCGTTACCACGCCACTACCGCTGAGCAGTTACCTCAAGGAGCAAACCGCCTCCACGCATGAAAGCCTGGATCGACGGATCATGGCTCTGGCGCCGTTTTCCAGCCGCGAGCGCTTCGCTTGCTTTCTGCGGATGCAGTTGCGATTGCACCACGCCACCGCCCCGCTATACCAAAATCCGGCGTTGCAAACGCTGCTACCGGGCTTGGCCGATCGCAGCCGCCTGCAGGCGATCATCCTTGACTGCGCTGACTTCAGTATCACCGCCGAGCAGCAAGAAGCCGACCGTCGCGTCGGATCTGCGGCCCAGGATGCAGGCACCCTTGGCGCTATTGGTTGGCTATACACCCACGAAGGCTCCACCCTGGGAGCGGCCTTCCTGCTCAAACACGCCCGCGAGCAACTGGGGCTATCCGAAACCTTCGGCGCACGCCACCTGGTCGGCCACAGCGATGGCCGGGGGCTGCATTGGCGCCAATTCAAGCAAGCGCTGGACGCTCTGACACTCAGCCCGGCTGAGCACGACCACGCCGTTGTCGGTGCGCGGGACGCCTTTGCCTTTGTACGTGCCTCGGTAGAAGAACTGATGGCTGGCAAGCAACCGGCTGCCGCCAGCTGATGCAACTGCTGATCCGGCTGGCCTGGCGGCTGTTGGCGCTGTGTTTTGTCGGGCTCGGTTTGCTTGGCGTGGTCCTGCCCGGCATGCCCACCACAGTGTTCATGCTGCTGGCGGTCTGGGCAGCCAGCAAAGGCTGGCCGCCGTTGGCAGATTGGCTGATCAACCACCCGCGCTTTGGTCCACCTATCCAGCATTGGCAGCAACACCGGGCCATACCGCGGCGCGCCAAGTGGTTAGCCGGTATCAGCATGTTCATCAGCATGCCGATCATTTGCTTAACCGCGAACAGCCCGTGGATACAATGGCTGGTGCCCGGCGGCATGTGTCTGGTGTTGCTGTGGCTGTGTACTCGGCCCGAACCACCTTGTGGCCGAAACAAGACATACTGAAGTCGCACTGACGCTCAAGCGCCATGAGCAGGCTTACTCAACGCACTCATGCTGTTTTCGCTGTACACCTCCAACTACTTACCCTACCCCGACCAACAGCTCTAGAACGGGCACTGCAGAACCCTACACAGCGCAAATGAAAATCACTCGCTGCAACAGGAACGTCACACCCCGCCACTATCCTCACTCGCGCCGGGCGGGCTGGTTTTCCCCACAGTGTGCCTTCTCGCCCGGTAGTTCCCATTTCTGACTACCCACAACGAAGCGAGAACCGAATGAATTCTTATCCCCAAGCGACCACGCTGCCGATGCGCCTGGCGCTGGCAGCCGCCATTGCGCTGGCCCTGGCCGGCTGCAACGACGGCAGCTCCGATAAAGACGACTCCGCTGGCAATCCTGTTATCGAAAAACCGGCCAAACCGGCTGGTCTTGGCAACGCGCAAACGGTTGCTGTGCCTGAAGTGGCCTACCCGGCGCCGGTCATCGTTAACGCAGAGAACAACGCCGATGGCACCCTGCGCTGGGTGCTGAACGATAACCCCATTGCCTACCTGCTGCGCGATATCAATCAGATCTGGAAAGGCACCGCAGACAGCTACCAGCAAGGCGCCTCGGGTAATGGCCCGGACGATTATCTGGACGACCCCATCGTCGACGCCGAGGCTTGGCAGGCCAATATTGGCTACGTGATCGACGTCACCAACGAGCGTAGCGACGACCAAGCCATTCAGGCCTTTCTGGATGATGTGCGCTCCAAGAACTACAGCGTGATCGACGGCTATGGCCCGCTCACCGAAGCCTATGTGGCCAGTTCCGGCGCCTACGTTGACGTGCCGGTGCCGACGGTAAATCAGGTATTGCAGGACGTGAACTTCGGTTCCGGCAACAACGATGGCATCGCTTGGGCCGGCAGCAAGACCTCCGAGCTGGGCGCCGTGGTTACACTGGTGGACGCCTTCCGCCAGCGCTCACCCGCCTCCACCAATGCCGCCAAGTATATTTTCTCGACCCCGCGGCCCTGGCGCATGACCGATACCGGCGCCATCGACTTTCTCGGCACCGCCAATCACAACTGCTACGACGTCGATGGCAACCTGACGGTCCAGCTGACCGACCAGTACACCACCAGCGTGAAGCTGGTACCCGGCCTGACCTGCGCGCAGCGCCCGCATAGCACCGGTGATCACGACAAAGGCCTGTACACCGAGAACGGCGAAAACCGCCGCAAGGACGGCGGCTACCCGAGCGGTCACACCAACGCCGGCTATCTTGCCGCCATGGCCTACGCCTATGCGCTGCCACAGCGCTACTCGGAAATGCTCACGCGCGGCTCGCAGCTCGGCGAAAACCGCATCGTCGCGGGCATGCACTCGCCGGTCGATGTGATCGGTGGCCGCATCCACGCGATGATGGTCGCCAGTTATGCCTTAGCGCAGCCTGCCCTGCTTGATGAAGCCACGGCGGCCTACAACCAGGCGCAGGATTTCTTCGGCCGCCTGGCCGAGCAGCAAGGTACCGACCTGTACAGTTTCGCCCACCAGCCGGTGACAAACGAAGCGGGTTTGATTGATGGCAGCATGATCAATACCCAGGTGTACAACACCAGCCAATACGATAATCACGCGCTGAACAAGGAGCAGTACCGCTTCCGCATGACCTACGGTTTGCCGCAGGACGAGTCCAAGGCGGGGCAGGAGCCGATCGTGCCGGAAGGTGCCGAGGCGCTGCTGGCCAGCCGTCAGCCCTACCTGAGTGCCGAGCAGCGCCGCGCTGTGCTCTACACCACCTCCATCGATTCGGGTTACCCGCTGCTCGATGGTACCAACGGTTGGGGCCGCCTTGATCTGCTCACAGCAGCTGATGGTTATGGCGCCTTCCTCGGTGATGTGACCGTCGAGATGGATGCCAGCCAGGGCGGCTTTAATGCGCAGGACTGGTGGAGAAACGACATCAGCGGTGAAGGCCTGCTGACCAAAACCGGTACTGGCCACCTGACCCTCACCGGCGACAACACTTACAGCGGCGGCACCCTGGTACAGGGCGGCGTGCTGGAAGCGACGTCGCCGGCGGCCTTAGGTACCGGTGACCTGTATATAGAAGAGGGTAGCGTATTGGTTGATGTGGACGGCGCGCTGGCATTGCAGGGCAACCTGACCCTGGAAGGCGGCACCCTCAAGCTCGCCGTGGAAGAAGCCTCACCGCAGGTCAGCGTGGCTGACACCTTGTATATCGACGGCGGCGAACTGCAGCTCGGCTTCGAGGGCTACACCCCGGCCAGCGGCAGCGAGATCGTGCTGCTGACCGCCGGAAGCCTCAGTGGTACCTTCGACAGCGTCGATTCTGACGTAGCGGTAGAGGTCACCTACAGTAACAACCGAGTGACTGCGGTTATTCAATAAGCGCAACCCACAAGCGCTGACGGCGTATCTACGCCGTCAGCGCCAAGCTCTCTGCCACCTCGAAAAGACCGGGCGCTACTTGCCTCAGATCAGTTAAACCATCCTGCCTGCCAAGTCACATCCGGACACTTACCGGCACCGCCAGCGCCGTGACCCATTGCTATACTCCAAAGCCTTGACCCTTCTACCTCGCGGCTTAGCACCAGCTGAAGTAGCATCGGGACGTTGTTGATCAAGCCAGGAGTGCCACGTGAAAAAAACCGTCATCCTTACCGCCTGCGCCAGCCTGCTGCTGCCCTTTGCCAGCTTGCCAGCCAATGCAGCCGTCAACTACGGGCCGCAGCTGCAGGGCTTTGAATACCCCTACCCCGTCGAACGATTTGCCTTTAGCTCGCAGCAACAAGAGCTGGAAATGGCCTACATGGACGTCAAACCGACGGGTGAAGCCAACGACCGTACGGTGGTGCTACTGCACGGCAAAAACTTCTGCGGTGCCACCTGGGAGCAGAGCATCAAGGTGCTGAGCGAGGCGGGTTATCGGGTCATCGCCCCGGACCAGATTGGCTTTTGCAGCTCCAGCAAACCACGTGGTTATCAGTTCAGCTTCGCGCAGCTGGCCGAGAACACCCGCGAGTTACTGGAGCACTTGGGCGCGCATAAGGTCACTGTCATCGGCCATTCCATGGGCGGCATGCTGGCGGCGCGCTATACCTTGCAGTTCCCGGAACAGGTAGAGCAACTGGTGCTGGCCAACCCGATTGGGCTGGAAGACTGGCAGCAGAAAGGCGTGCCCTACGCGACCATCGACCGGCTCTATCGCGCCCAACTGAAAACCACCTACGAAGGCATCAAGAACTACCAGTTGAAGTTCTACTACAACGGTGAATGGAAGCCCGAGTACGACCGCTGGGTCGAGATGGCCTACGGCATGTACGCCGGCCCCGGCAAGGAGATCGTCGCCTGGAACCAGGCACAGACTGCCGAGATGCTGTTTACCCAGCCGGTGGTGCATGAGCTTCCGAACATTCAGGCGCCCACGCTGCTGCTGATTGGCGGCAAGGACCGCACCGCCCCCGGCGCCAACCGCGCGCCCGAAGCCCTCGCCGAGCAACTGGGCCACTACCCGAAACTGGGCCGCGCCACCGCCGAGGCCATCCCCAATGCGACCCTGGTCGAGTTCCCCGAACTGGGGCATTCACCGCAGGTGGAGGCGCCAGAGCAGTTTCATGCAGCCTTGCTGAAAGGGCTGGCACAACTGAACCAGTAACCCTCTCACTGTGACTCAACGAGGCGCCAGTCGCCTCGTGCCAGGCACGCCGGTTCACGCTCCCGGGCTGCGCCGCGCGTTCTAGATTGCCGTATACGTCAACCGGCGAGTATGCTTTCAGACCGGCCAGACAACACTCAAGCGTTTGGATTGCACAATGCGGCCAACAGAGCGGCCAACAGGGATCAACAGGCAAAAAGGAATCGGCACCGCCGTCGAGTGCCTGCAGGAGCAACGGATCTATGCATTTCCGTAATCACTTGTACGTCTGGGACGACCGTTTTATCTACGTGACCCCGGGCATGGTCTCCGAGGTCACCCAGCGGCACACCGTGACCCTGCTGATAGCACTGGACCCCGCCGGCTTCGTGCTGGGGGATACTGATGGCCAGCAGCGGCGTTATCAAGCTGCGCTGATTGCCCGTCACCGTGCCCGCTCGCTGGATGCGAGCCAAACTCGCCTGCTGTCGATCAACTTTGACCCGCAAAGCTATGAACACCACGCGCTCAGCCATTTTCTGGGCGAGCATCAGGTACGCGCGGTGATTCTGCAGCCGGGCGCGATTGACGCCAGCACCATGCAGCGACTTGGCGCTGGCCAACTCGACAGCGCCGCCCTGTTCCGGCTCATCACCACCCTGCCGCGCGCGATCAGCGGCTACCAGCCGGTCACCATCAACCTCGATATGCGCGCCCTGCATGTGGCCCAGAAGGTGAAAAAGGAGCTGCCGCTGACCAGCACAGTCGCCGAGCTGGCCAGCGACGTGGGGCTGTCCGCCGATCGGCTGTCGCACCTGTTTTCCGCCAAGTTGGGCATACCCATCAAAAGCTACATTCTGTGGTCGCGCATGCGCCGCGCCGTGCAGTTGATTGCCCAGGGCGAGCCGCTGAGCGCGGTGGCCTACGACGCCGGCTTCTCTGACTCAGCGCACCTGACGCGGACCATCCGCCAGTTCTTCGGTCTCACGCCCTCGTTCATCATCAAAAACATGCAAGTGCACATGCTCTAAAAAAGTGCATCGGTAGCCGCTACGTTCAATTCCCATTCGCATTGTTGGCCTATGCTGACCGTTGATCACCCAAATGGGTGGCAGTACAACAATAAAAGGAACCTAGCATGCACCTGCCATTTCAGCGCCGGAGGCTCACCCAACTGAGCTTGCTGGCCATCGCCGTTACCCTCAGCGCCTGCAAGATCGGCGGTAGCAGCAGCGATAACGACGACGCGCCCGCCCAAACCAGCTACAAGGCCACCATCGAACGCACCACCTTTGGCATTCCGCACATCACCGCAGACGACATGGGCGGCGCCGGTTACGGCCACGGCTATGCCATCGCCGAAGACAACCTCTGTGTACTCGCCGATGCCTTTGTAACCTTCAATGGTGAACGCTCCCGCTACTTCGGCCCCGATGCCCAGGCGGCCACCATGGGCACCTTCGGTACCCCGCCCAACCTAGAGGCCGACTTCTTCTTCCGCCTGCTGACCAATCAGGAGGCCGTAAGCGCCTTCAAACAGGAACAGCCAGACGACCTGATGGAGCTGACCCGCGGCTTTGCGGCCGGTTACAGCCGCTACGTCGAAGAAATTCAGGATGGCGAACACGCCGGCCGTCACGCCGACTGCCGCAACGCCGAGTGGTTGCAGACCATTGATGAGGACGACGTACTGCGCCGCCTGATCGCCCTCAACCTGGCCGCCAGCAGCGCCAACTGGGTGACCGAAATCACCAGCGCACAGCCACCGGCACCGGCCGCTGCCGCAGCCCGCACGCTCAGCGCCCCGATGGCACAGGCCAGCCAGGCGCTGGATGCCGATCGCGCCGCAGTTGGCCGTGAAGAAGGCATCGGCAGCAACACCCTGGCCTTTGGCGGCGACAGCACTGAAACCGGCCGCAGCCTGCTGTTCGCCAACCCGCACTGGTACCTGCTGGGCGTCGACCGTTTCTATCAATTGCACATGACGGTGCCCGGCAAGCTGGACATTTCCGGCGCCTCGATCATGGGCGCGCCCATGGTGCTGATGGGCTTCAACGACAACATCGCCTGGGCGCACACCGTGTCTACCGCCCGCCGCTTCACCCTGTATCAACTGCAGCTGAAAGCCGGCGACCCCACCACCTACGTAAAAGACGGCGTGGACCAACCCCTCACAGCCCACGAGATCACCGTGCAGGTCATGGGCGACGACAGCAACCTGAGTGACGTTACCCGCACCCTGTACAGCTCCGAATACGGTCCCATGATCAACCTCAGTGGGCTGGGCTTGCCCGGCTGGAGCAGCGCAGCGGCTTACACCCTGCGTGACGCCAACCTGGAGAACACCCGCGCCTTCCAGAACTTCTTCGCCTTTGATCAAGCCGAGTCGCTGGATGATTTCTACGCCAAGGCCAAGGAGTACGTCGGCATCCCCTGGGTGAATACCACCGCCATCGGGCGTGATGACGCGCGCGCGCTGTATTCCGACATCACCGTGGTCCCCAACGTACCGGACAGCATGCTTGCCGGCTGTCTGGTGCCTGGCCTGGGTCAGGCGGTACTGGGCCTGGTGCCCGGCTTGCCACTGCTCGATGGCAGCCGCGCTGCCTGCGACTGGAAAACCGACACCGACTCAGCCCAGCCCGGCACCTTCGGGCCCGGCAACCTGCCCAGCCTGCTGAGCACCGCCTACGTCGCCAACATGAATGACAGCTACTGGCTGAGCAATCCCGAACAGCCGCTGACCGGTTACGCCGGCATCATCGGCCGTGAAGACTACGCCCAGAGCCTGCGCACCCGCGTGGGCCATACCCTGGTGCGGGACAGGCTGAACGGCGCCGATGGTCTCAACGGCGCTCTGGCCAGCAGCGAGAATATCCGCGACATCACGCTTAACAGCCGCAACTACAGCGCCGAACTGCTCAAGACCGAAGTGCTGGCCGAAGTGTGCGTGCCAGCGCCCCTCGGCGCTGAGCTGGAGGCCTGTCAGGTACTCACCGCCTGGGACAATACGGGCAACCTGGACGCGCGTGGTGCCCACGTCTGGACCGCGTTCTGGGAAACGCTGTCGAACAAGCTGGCCGCAACGACCCCAGCGCTGAGCCTGTATGCCACGCCCTTTGACGCGGCGGATCCGATTAACACACCCCGAGGCCTGAGCTCAAACGGCACCGTACGCACCCGCGTACAGGAGGCATTCAGCGAAGCCGTCGCCGCGTTGCAGAACGACGGCATCGCCTTGAACGCCAGGCTGGGTGATGTGCAGAAATACCTGAAACCCGGCGAGAGTATCGAGCAGTTTGGCGGCGAAGGCTCAGAGGGCTATTTCACCGTGCTGCGCAACAGCTACATGCACGTGGTGGAATTCCCGGAAGGTGAACCGGTCAGCGCCTACACGCTGCTCTCACATTCCCAGTCCAGCGATCCCGCCAGCCCGAACTACGCGGACTACACCGAGGCCTATTCAGACAAACAGTGGCACCGCTTCCCGTTCACCCGGGAGCAGATAGAAGCCGAGCTGGTCTCCACTACGGAAATCAGCCAGTAGGTCACAGCCACACACCGTCCCGCGCGCTGCCGCGGAACGGCTCCTGCCCCTCTGCACTTTTTCACGCCCACAGGTTCGCGCACGCTCGGCAACGCTGCTACCCTCCTGCCGGCGACCGTCAATATGCCATCCGCCGCAAAACCCGATTGCCAATCGGCCGCGCATTGCGCTAAATAGCTGCATCTGCTGACGGATTCTGCAGCGTGCATGCCGCATCAGCTGTGCGCCCGGCTGCGCCACCTCCACTAGGAACACCATGACCACACACGATGCCACCGGCCGCGCGCTGCAAGCCGAAGAACGCTACCGCCTGCTGGTCGATGCGATTATCGACTACGCCGTGTACATGCTCGCCCCGGACGGCACCGTCGTCAGCTGGAACCCCGGCGCGCAGCGCTTCAAGGGCTACACCGCCGACGAAATCGTCGGCTGCAACTTCGCCCAGTTCTATACCCCCGCAGACCGTGAGGCCGGGCTGCCGGAACATGGCCTGAACAGCGCCGCCGAACAAGGCCGTTTTGAAACCGAGGGCTGGCGCGTACGCAAGGACGGCACGCGCTTCTGGGCCCATGTGATCATTGACCCGATCCGCACCAGCACCGGCGAGCTGCTCGGCTTTGCCAAGGTCACCCGCGACCTGACCGAAAAACGTGCCGCCGAAGAATCGCTGCGCCAGAGTGAAGAGCAGCTGCGCCTGTTGATCGAGGGCGTGACCGACTACGCCATTTACCTGCTCAGCCCCGAAGGCCTGGTTACCAACTGGAACGCCGGCGCACAGCGCATCAAGGGTTACACCCCGAGCGAAATCGTCGGCCAGCATTTCTCGCGCTTCTATACCGAAGAAGACCAGGCCGCCAACCGCCCGATTACCAACCTGGCCCTCGCCGCCCGCGAAGGCAGACTGGAAGAAGAAGGCTGGCGCGTGCGCAAGGACGGCACCCGCTTCATGGCCCACGTGGTGATCGACGCCATCCGCGACGATCACGGCCAACTCACCGGTTTTGCCAAGGTCACGCGCGACGTGACCGAGCGTTATGAAACCCAGCAAGCCCTTGAGAAAACCCGCGAAGAGCTCTTTCAAGCGCAGAAGATGGAAGCGGTCGGCCGCCTCACCGGCGGCGTAGCGCACGACTTCAACAACCTGCTGACGGTCATCCTCATCAGCCTCGACCTGATCCGCAAACGTCTGCCAGACTCGCCGCTGCTGGAACTGATCGACAACGCCGCGCAGGCGGGCGAGCGCGGCGCAGCCATGACCCGACGCATGCTCGCCTTCTCCCGCCGGCAATCGCTCAAGGTCGAATCCATCGCCCTGCCGGAGTTGGTGCTGGGCATGCACGCCCTGATCAAGCAATCCATCGGCGCCAAGATCGCCATCGACACCCGCTTTGAGCTCGGCCTGCCACGCATCAAAGCCGACGCCCACCAGCTGGAAACCGCCCTGCTCAATCTGGTGCTCAATGCCAGAGATGCCATGCCCGACGGCGGCAAAATCGTTATTTCCGCCCGGCCCGTGCAGCTGCCCGCCAAACCGCTGAGCAGCGCCGCATCAGAGCACTACCTGCTGATGGAAATCGCCGACTCCGGCGAAGGCATGGATCCCGACACCCTGGAAAAAGCCATCGACCCCTTCTTCACCACCAAGGGCGTAGGCAAAGGTACCGGGCTGGGTTTATCCATGGTCCACGGCATCGTCGAGCAGCTGGGCGGCAAACTGAAGTTGCAGAGCATTCCCGGCAGCGGCACCACGGTGCAACTATGGCTGCCCGTCGCCGATGCCGACAGCCCACAGGTCGTGCACACACAGAACCAGCCACAACCCGCCCAACCCGCCATCCTGGGCCTGCGCATATTGGTAGTGGATGACGATGAACTGGTCCTCATCAACACCTGCGCCCTGCTCGAAGAACTGGGCCACCGTGCCCTGCGCGCCCTCTCAGCGCAGCAGGCGCTCGACATGCTCGTGCGCGTCGAAGTCGACCTGATCATCACTGACCACGCCATGCCGCACATGACCGGTAGCCAGCTCGCGGAGCAGCTCGCGGTCAGCCACCCCAACCTGCCCGTCATCCTCGCCTCTGGCTACGCCGAGATCACCGACCAGCCAGCCCGCGCACTACCGACCCTGGCCAAGCCGTTTGATGAGCGGGGGTTGGCGTTGGCCATTGGGCGGGCGATGGAGCACTAACCGCCTGCGCCTGGTTGCATACCACGCATAGCAGCACGTTTGGACAGCGCCAACGCGCTGCTTTATGCTCACCCGACCTCGTTTTATCCCCTCTGTCGCCGCCGCGCAGAGCGTTTAGCACCTTACAAAGTCGAAACACATGAGCAAAAAAGCTGTCGCCAGCAAAAAGACCAAATCCTTCGAACAAACCCTCTGGGACACCGCCGACAAGCTGCGCGGCAGCGTGGAATCGTCTGAATACAAGCACGTGGTGCTTAGCCTGATCTTTCTCAAGTTTGTCAGCGACACCTTCGAGGCGCGCAGGCAGGAGCTGATCGATGAAGGCCAGGGCGACTATGTTGATATGGTCGATTTCTACACCATGCGCAACGTGTTCTACCTGCCCGAGCAGTCGCGCTGGTCGCATATTCAAAAGCACGCCAAGCAGGACGACATCGCGGTGAAGATCGACACCGCCCTGCACACCGTCGAGAAGAACAACCCTTCACTGCGCGGCGCACTGCCGGACAACTACTTCTCCCGCCTTGGGCTGGACGTGAGCAAGCTGGCGGCGCTGATCGACTCGATCAATAACATCAATACCGTGGAAGACAACGAGCAGGACGTAGTCGGCAGGGTATATGAGTATTTTCTTGGCAACTTTGCCGCCACCGAGGGCAAGGGCGGCGGCGAGTTCTACACGCCCAAGTGCGTGGTCAACCTGATTGCTGAAATGATTGAGCCCTATCAGGGCAAGATTTATGACCCCTGCTGCGGCTCGGGCGGCATGTTTGTGCAGTCCATCAAGTTTATTGAGAACCACCAGGGCAACAAGAAAGACATTTCCATCTACGGCCAGGAGCAGACCGCCACCACCTACAAGCTGGCGAAGATGAACCTGGCCATTCGCGGCATCGCCAGCAATCTGGGCGAAGTACCGGCCGATACCTTCTTCAAGGATCAGCACCCGGACCTGAAAGCCGACTTCATCATGGCCAACCCGCCCTTCAACCTGAAGGAATGGCGCGCCAGCACCGAGCTGACCGATGACGCACGCTGGGCCGGGTATGAAGTACCGCCCACCGGCAACGCCAACTACGCCTGGATTCTGCACATGCTGGCCAAGCTCAGCGCCAACGGCGTGGCCGGCTTTGTAATGGCCAACGGCTCCATGAGCACCAACACCAGCGGTGAAGGCCTCATCCGCCAAAAACTGATCGAGAACGACCACATCGACTGCATGATCGCCCTGCCCGGCCAGTTGTTTTACACCACGCAAATTCCCGTGTGCCTGTGGTTTATCACCAAAAACAAAGGTGCCCAAGCGTTTACCGATGGCCGCAACCACTTCCGCGAGCGCCGTGGCGAAACCCTGTTTATCGACGCCCGCAACCACGGCAGCATGATCGACCGCACCCACAAGGAGCTCACCACCGACGACATCGCCGAGATCACCCGCACCTACCACGCCTGGCGCGGCGAGTTTGAGGGCGAAGGCAGCGGCGAGACCTATGAAGACATACCAGGCTTCTGCAAATCCGCCACCCTTGATGAGATCAAGGCCAACGACTACGTGCTCACGCCCGGTCGCTATGTCGGCGCCGCCGAGGTAGAAGATGACGGCGTGCTGTTTGAGGCGAAGATGGCTGAGCTAAGCCAGACCCTATATCGGCAGATGAAGGAATCGGCAGAGTTGGATGCGGTGATTCGGCGGAATCTGGAGGGGTTGAGTTATGGGGAGTGAGTGGACCACAATCGGCGCAGTTTCCACCGTTTTCGATGGGCCGCACGCCACGCCAAAAAAAACGGATGAAGGACCATATTTTCTCAGTATTTCGAGCTTAGAGAACGGGAAACTTGACCTGTCCAAGTCGGCAAAATTAAGCGAAGAAGACTTCACGAGATGGACAAGACGTGTCACACCCGTTGAAGGCGACGTGCTGTTTTCGTATGAAACTCGTCTTGGTGAAGCTGCGCTTATGCCGGAAGGCCTCAAAGCCTGCCTAGGCCGTCGAATGGGACTGCTAAGACCGGATACCCGTAAAGTTGTCCCCAGGTACCTTCTTTACACATATCTCGGGCCTGATTTTCAAAAAGAGATTCGCTCAAGAACGAATAGTGGAGCTACTGTAGACAGACTATCCCTAAAAGAATTACCGGATTTTCCGATCAGGATTCCCCCATTTTCTGAGCAAGTAGCCATTGCACAAATCCTGGGGACGCTCGACAACAAAATCGAACTCAACCGCCAGATAAACACCACGCTCGAAGCCATGGCCCAAGCGCTGTTCAAAAGCTGGTTTGTGGATTTCGATCCGGTGATCGATAACGCCCTGGCCGCCGGCAACAAGATTCCGGCAGAACTGGCCGCCCGCGCCGAACGCCGTGCCCAGGCCGCGCAATCAACAGCATCAGAACAAACCCACACCCTCCCCGCCGCCATCCGCCAGCAGTTTCCGGATCGTTTTGTGTTTACCGACACCATGGGCTGGGTACCTGAAAATTGGGGAGTCGGAACGCTTTTGGACCAAGCGGATTTGTTGAGCGGAGGTACCCCAAAGACTGACGTGCAGGAATATTGGGGTGGAGAAATTCCGTGGGCCAGCGCCAAAGACGTATCGCAGTGCGCCGATGCTTTTCTGATAACGACAGATAAAAAAATAACAAAGCGAGGTTTGGATAAAAGTGCAACCAAACTAATCGATAAATATTCGACAGTTATCGTCTCTCGGGGAGCAACAACGGGTCGCTTGGCAATGTTTGGTGATACCTTTGCTATGAATCAAACCTGCTACGCCCTAAGATCCAAGAATAAAAACTTCTTCTTCCAGTACTGCAAAACCCTGGATGTAACCTCCAAGCTTGTATTTTCTGCGCATGGATCAATATTTGACACGATTACTACCAGCACATTCAAAGCAACTCCTGTAATTCTTGAAGACGCTGCGCTGATCAAAGCTTTCGAGCAGCGTGTTGAGCCTATCTTCCTACGTATCTACGCAAACCTAGTTCAATCTGCGGCTCTTAGTTCCACTCGGGATTTGCTCCTCCCCAAACTCCTCTCCGGCCAACTGCGCATCCCCGAAGCCGAACAGCTGGTCGCTGAGGTGATTTGATGTTGCGCAAGGTGACGGACGACAGATTGGAGCGGGAGCAGGATATGCCACTGCAAAGGCGGGTTCATGCGCTTCAGGCGGGTGATCGGTTTCGCCACAGCGAACCCAATCACCATGCGCCAATGAGGCAGAATGACCGATGACCAACGACAAACAGATCGAAATTTTTCAAAGCGGAGACGGCCAGGCACGAATCGAGGTACGCCTGGAGGGCGATACCGTGTGGCTCAACCGCCAGCAACTCGCCGAGCTGTTTGGCCGGGATGTCAAAACGGTCGGCAAACACCTGAATAATGTCTTCCGAGAAGGGGAGCTTGATGCAGGAGCAACTGTCGCAAAATTTGCGACAGTTCAAAAAGAAGGCGACCGGTACGTTGAACGTCAGGTCGAGCACTACAACCTGGATGTGATCATCTCGGTCGGCTATCGGGTGAAATCGCTCCAGGGTACGCAGTTCCGTATCTGGGCGACCCAGCGGCTGAAAGAGCATCTGGTACGCGGCTACACTCTCAATCAAACGCGCTTCGAAAAGAACGCCGCCGAACTGGAGCAGGCGCTGAAACTGATCCAGAAAGCCGCGCAAAGCCCCGAACTGAGCGGGGATGCCGGGCGCGGTCTGGTGGATATCGTCTCGCGCTATACGCAGACGTTTCTATGGCTACAGCGCTACGATGAAGGCTTGCTGGATGAGCCCGATGGCGAGTCCGGCGGCAAGTTGCCCAGCGCAGACAAAGCCATGGCAGCGCTGGGTGAACTCAAACAGCAACTGATGTCACGCGGCGAGGCAACCGCTCTCTTTGCCCAGGTGCGCGAGGCTGGCCTTGCCGGTATTTTCGGCAATCTGGATCAAAGCCTATTCGGCGAACCGGCCTATCCTACCGTCGAGAGCAAAGCTGCCCATCTGCTTTACTTTGTGGTGAAAAATCACCCCTTCGCTGATGGCAACAAACGCAGCGGCGCCTTTTTGTTTGTCGACTTTCTGCACCGTAACGGCAGGCTGCTCAATGCCAGCGACCAGCCGATCATCAATGACACCGGCCTGGCTGCGCTGACCTTGCTGGTAGCGGAGTCTGACCCCAAACAGAAAGAAACGCTGATTCGGTTAATCATGAACATGCTAAGCGCACCGGGACTGAATGGATGATTCGCCTACATTGCACGAAAAAGCTCTTCGCCAAACTCCCGGTCAACGCCGAAGGGCGGTTGCCGAACACCCTGGCGCGCCCGATTGCGGCCAACGATCCGGGCGAGAGTGTGCTGAGCGGCTGGCATGCCAATCTGATTACCTGGCAGCGGCGTAATTGCGTACTCTTTGTGCACAGCGCCACGCGTTTTCCAGTGCTGCTCACCTGCCTGACCAAGCCGGACTTTGCCGAGCTGGACTACCATTTTCAGGACGGCCTGATGAATACCCTGCTCAAGGCCGGCGCCAATCAGGCGCAGCTGGAGGCTGCCGCCAATGCCCTTGCGCCGCTGCACTGCGATACCCAATGCGACCGCTCGGTGCAGGGCACCTTAAACCGCATGAAGCAGGACCTGGATCACCTGCTCTGGTACGACCAGATCGCGATTACCGATCTGGCCCCTTATCGCGCCGGTGCCTGGCTGGCGGAGAGGCCCTGCATGACCAAGGGCGTTAAAGACTGCATCTGGCCGCAACAGGCCATGCTCGCGCTGCTGGACAGCGCCACCCGGTCGCCCCACCTGTCCGTGGCTGACGCCTGAGCACGTCGCCGCCGCGCCCTTTTGTCATCATCCGCCTGTTTAATTTATCTAGGGAAGCACTGATTAATTAGCGCTTCCCTAGGTTAGTCATACCGCCAGGGTTGCTATTGCAAATACGACAAACCAATGCAGAAAACGGGGTTAGATGATGGCTTCGATCCCCACGGCGGTAGCGCCTATACGCTAGCCAGCCGATCAACCATATCAGGGTATTGCTCCACCAATTTAATCAGCAACGCCGCCTGGGCGTTAGGCTTGGCCTTATTCTGTTCCCAGTTGCGCAGGGTTTCAGCACTGGTTCGTATGCGCATGGCGAAGACCTTTTGTGACATCTTCATTTTCTTCCTCAGGGCGACAATTTCATCAGCCGTTACCTCGGGCGCAGGCCGGCTATCGACCGACACCTGGCGCAGGGTGATCTTGCCCTCCCGCTGAGCCGCCATCTCGTCGATGCCCTGCATCATTTCGTCGAACAAATTGCGCTTGCTCATTTGGCACCTCGCTTATTCAACTCAACCATGATCGCCTGTTTGAGCTGTTTCTCTTGGTCGGCAGTCAGGTTTTCCATTTCGTCTTTGTCGTAGATCGAAAACATCCAGAATTGACCGTCACCCATTAGCCAGTAATACACCACGCGCAGACCACCGCGTTTTCCTTTCCCTCTATTGCTATCAGCCCAACGCAATTTACGAAAACCACCCGTTCGTGGCATCACGTCACCGCACTCAGGATTCGCCAGCATGTCAATCTGCAACTGCCGATACTGGTCATCAGTCAGGTAGTTGCCAACCCGTGCGGTAAACACAGTGGTTTCTATGAAGAGTCCTTTCATGGCGCAAAGTGTAGGCATACTGCCTACGCTTTTCAAGCACTGGCAACCTGGTCAGGTGGCTCCCTCAAATCGAAGGAATGCTTGGCAGCTACTGCCGCTTGAAGGGCGGCAAGGGCTTTATTTGGCCAATCAGAACAATGCTGGCACTATTGAACCAGTTGGCTGGAAGAACCTGATATGGCGGGATAAGGGAGTACCCAATGAGCTTCAATGAAGCCAAACTGGAACAGGCGATTATCGAACTGCTGGGGCAGCAGGGTTACCCGCACTTTACCGGCGAAAGCCTCAAGCGCGGCAGTAACAGCGAGGTGCTACTCAAGGACGATCTGCGCCAGTTCTTGGCGCGCCAGTACGCCGCCGACAGCATTACCCCCGGCGAAATCGAGTCGGTTATCCAGCAACTGGACAGCCTGCCCGCGCTGGATCTGTACGACTCCAACAAGACCATTCACAAACGCCTGGCCGATGGCTTTCTGCTTAAACGTGAGCGCTCCGAACACAGCCAGAAAGACCTTTATATACAGCTGATCGACTACAGCGGCCTGCCCGAGCAGCGCGTACCGGCCGAAGGTGAGGTAGAAACCCTGGTGGTTGAGCCCGCCGCCGACTACCACACCGGCAATATCTTTCGGCTGGTCAATCAACTGGTGATCGAAGGCTCTGAGAAGCGCATCCCCGACGTCATTTTGTATATCAACGGTCTGCCTCTGGTGGTGTTCGAGTTCAAGAGCGCAGTGCGCGAAGACGCGACTATTTATAACGCCTGGGAACAGCTCACTATCCGTTACGCACGCGATATCCCGGAGTTGATGAAGTACAACGCCTTTTGTGTGATCAGCGATGGCGTGAACTCACGCATGGGCTCGCTGTTTGCGCCTTACGAGTATTACTACACCTGGCGCAAGGTCACCGGCAACGAGAGCATCGATCAGGATGGCATCAACGCCCTGCATACGATGATTGAAGGGTTGTTTCAGCCAGACCGGCTGCGCAATGTCATTCGCCACTTTATCTACTTCCCGGATGTGTCGCGCAAGCAGGAAAAAATCCTCTGCCGTTATCCGCAGTTTTACGCCGCCAATAAGCTCTACGAGAACATTCGCCAGCACCGCAAACCCCTAGGCGATGGCAAGGGCGGCACCTACTTTGGTGCCACCGGCTGCGGCAAAAGCTACACCATGCTGTTTCTCACCCGCCTTTTGATGAAGAGCGTGGCGTTCGAGAGCCCTACCATTGTGCTGATTACCGACCGCACCGATCTGGACGATCAGCTCGCCGGCCAGTTCACCAACGCCAAGGGCTACATCGGCGACCAGACCGTGGCCAGCGTAGAAAGCCGCGCTCAATTGCGCGAGTTGCTCAAAGGGCGCAACAGTGGCGGCGTATTTCTGACCACCATTCACAAGTTCACCGAAGACACCCAACTGCTCACCGAGCGCAGCAACGTGGTTGTGATATCGGATGAGGCGCACCGCAGCCAGATCAATCTGGACCAAAAGGTGCGGGTAACCGATAAAGGTGTAAAACGCACCTATGGCTTTGCCAAATACCTGCACGACTCACTGCCCAACGCGACCTACGTGGGCTTTACCGGCACGCCCATCGACGCAACCCTGGATGTATTTGGTGAAGTGGTCGACAGCTACACCATGACCGAATCGGTAAAAGACGAGATTACCGTGCGCATCGTCTACGAAGGTCGCGCTGCCAAGGTGCTGCTGGATAACGACAAACTCAACGAGATAGAAGCCTACTACGCCCAGTGCGCGGAAGACGGCACCAATGAATACCAGATAGAAGAAAGCAAAAAAGCCAGCGCCAACATGACCGCCATCCTTGGCGATCCGGATCGCATCAAGGCGCTGGCCATCGACTTTGTCCATCACTATGAGCGACGGATTGAAGAAGGCTCAACGCTCAAGGGCAAAGCCATGTTCGTATGCAGCAAGCGCGAGATCGCCTACGCCTTCTGGCAGCAGGTGATTGAGCTACGGCCGGAGTGGAAAGAGGTGCTGGCGGCTGAAGCCGGGGTGGAGCTGACCGAGCAGGAGCGCAAGGACATCAAGCCCATGCAGCGGATCAAGATGATCATGACGCGCGGCAAGGATGACCCCAAAGCGCTGTACGACATGCTCGGCACCCAGGAGTACCGCAAGGAACTGGACCGCCAGTTCAAGAACGCCAAGTCCAACTTCAAGATCGCCATCGTGGTGGATATGTGGCTGACCGGTTTTGATGTGCCCTTTCTTGACACCCTCTACATCGATAAACCCATCCAGCGCCATAACCTGATCCAGACCATCTCACGGGTTAATCGCAAGTTCGAGGGCAAAGAGAAGGGCCTGGTGGTCGACTATATCGGCATCAAAAAGCAGATGAATCTGGCCTTGGCCCACTACAACAAGGCCGACCAGCAGAATATTGAAGAGATCAACCAGTCAGTCGTCGTGGTCAGGGATCATCTGGACCTGCTCAACAAAGTGTTTCACCGCTTTGATGCGACCTTGTATTACAACGGCAGCCCGCTGGAGCAGCTCAACTGCCTGAACAGGGCCGCCGAATACGCGCAGATTACCGACAAGATCGAAAAGCGCTTTATGGCCCTGGTAAAGCGCCTGAAAGCGGCCTATGACATTTGTTGCGGCTCTGAAGCTGTCAGCCAAAGCGAACGCGACCAGATTCATTTTTACCTCGCGGTACGCTCAATCGTCTTCAAGCTCACCAAAGGCAGTGCGCCGGATATCGCGCAGATGAACGCGCGCGTGCGCGAAATGGTCGCTGAAGCGCTGAAGGCAGATGGCGTTGAGGAGATATTCAAGCTGGGCGAAAACGGCACCACTGAGATGGACATCTTTGATGACGACTATCTGGCCAAGATCGAGAAAATCAAACTGCCCAACACCCGCATCAAGCTGTTGCAGCAGCTGCTGGCCAAGGCTATCGAGGATTTCAGAAAAACCAATAAAACCAAAGGCATCGACTTTGCCAAGAAATTCAAGGCACTGGTAGAGCATTACAACGAGCGCAGGGAAGAAGATGTCTTGGTAAGCGAGGTGCTCGAAGAGTTCTCCGACGAAATCGTTGGCCTGATTCAAGCCCTGAAAGCAGAACGCAGCTCGTTTGCTGAGTTAGGCATTGATCTGGAAGCAAAAGCCTTCTACGACATTCTCAAAGAGCTCGCCATCAAATACGACTTCAGATACCCCGAAGACAAGCTGCTCGCCTTGGCCGCCGAGGTAAAAACCGTGGTAGATGACAAGGTACGATACACCGACTGGAGCCAACGCGAGGACATTAAGGCCGAGTTGAAGGTCGATCTGATACTGCTGCTGGCCAAGCATGGCTACCCGCCGGTGGATAGAGACGAGGTGTACAAGGAGATTTTTGAGCAGGCGGAGAATTTCAAGAAACACCGGACGCATGCAACTGCTGGATAGACTAGCGATCTTTACCCTTTGCGCAGTAGGTTACTGCGCGCAGCCACCGGTGTATTTCATGCACCGCACGGGAAAAAGTGAAAAGCTTTATCAGTCCAAAGCACCGCACTCCCCCACGTTTATGCCGCCGATGCTTAGTTTGAGTCACGCCCCGCCGGACCCAGCACTCTGCCCGTTGCGCGGATATCCTCGAGCAAACCTGCCCGCGCCTCGTCCAACGCAGTTTTTGCACTGAGAATGAAGGATTCATAAAGCGCTGGACCGCTGTCGCGACTCCATAGTCGCGGGCCAGTTGTAATGATCTGATATTGCATCACGGTAGAAGCAGCCCGCAGATCAACCAGATCCACGTCACAACCGTTGATTTGTGCGAGTTTTCCGGACAACTCCCACAATCCGAGCGTATCCGGCGGGTGGTCGGCGAGGATCGCCAAATCCACGTCACTGTCAGCACCGGCACTACCCTTGGCTTGGCTTCCAAAAAGGTATACCGCTGAGAGCGTTGGAATAGCTTTGTGCAAGGCGGCAACGATGGCTTGCTTATACATGCCTATCTCCGGCGATGTTACTGAAAGTCCAGAGTATCCTTGTCGCTGCCAGGCAGCCAGGGGTGTAACACGATGACAGCAAAAGGCTTTTTTGAACTGCGGAAGAAGCGTTGGGGGATTACGAGCGGCTTTTCGAGGACTTTTTCGACACTTTCTCGACACCCTGCGCCATAGGTGGGAAAAAGCCGAGCCACCGAACGGCTGAGGCTCATGAGCAAGCAAAACCACGAGAGGGATTATTCGGCGCGTAGCAGCAACGTTCTTTGCCTGCTGCGCAGGCTCGTCGAACCGGGAGCGTTCTCGTCCGTCTTTCACTGCACAAATGAAAAAGCCCCAGCTTGGCGACGCACCTAGCATGCTGAGACTTCGAGAGGGATTATTCGGCGCTTTGCGCCTCACCCCTTCGGGGCCGTTGCCGCATTGCGGCAACGTTCTTCGCCTGCTGGCGCAGGCTCGTCGAACCGCGAGGGTTCTCTTCCGTCTTTCACCGCACAAATGAAAAAGCCCCAGCTTTCGCTGGGGCTTTTTCATTTGTCTGGCGGAGAGAGAGGGATTCGAACCCTCTGGGGATAAACCATGCACCCATGTAGGCCCCATTACGCCTACCTTGTTTGTGAGTCGATAGGCGCTCGCGGGCGTGCAAAGGCGTGCGTAGTGCCCTAAAAGTGTCCTAAGCTATTTCCTTCTCGCCCGTCCGGGCAATCTCAATCCCCCTTCAACGCTTCAATCAGTCCAGCCTTGCCGGCCGCGCATTCCTTGTACATGCCGGAAAGCTCGATATCCATCAGCAGCAGCTCGCCCATGTCGACCGTATCCGGTACCCCTGGGATCGGCGGGCACTCCTGCAGTAAGCCGGCGTCAATTCTCCCTGGCTGACTCGAGCAGCCGGCGACCAGAATCAGGCAGCACACAGTCACGATAGATAGTTTCACGCAGCACCTCCGTGCGGCCTTGCTGGTAAATGGTTTTGTTCTCGATGCGAATGCCGGCGATCTGATCAAGTGTCTTGCCGGATATCTCACGCACCAGGGCGTCGGCGGCTTTCTGCGCAATTCGGTCACGCTCGAGGTCATACGCCACCTTCCAGGCGTGCAACTGCCAGCCGGTACCAAGGGACATGGCGGCCACTGCCGCATAGGCCACCAGTCGCGCTTTATCAATCATGGCTCACCTCTTCAGCCAGCAGATCGGCCAGCACCTCGGCCAACTGCAGCTTCCAACGCTGGTACTTGGCCACGTCATCCAGGTTGCTGATAAAAAACAGCTCAACGATGATGCCGCCGCCCCGGCTCACGAACGCCAAGCGACTGTGCTGGCCGCTCGCCTCGCCCTTCGCCCCGCGGTTGTTGATGCCCAGGGTCTCGCTGATGGTTTTGCACAAGCGCAAACCCAGATCCATATCGCCCGGCCAGCTCAGCGTCTCCACGCCCGTGGCCGCTGGCTTGTGGAATGCGTTGCAGTGGAACTCCAGGGCAATGTCGTGCTCTGCCGCCGCCTTGCACGCCTTCGCCAGCGGCAGGTTCTGGCCCTGCTCACCGTCTCTGCTGAACTCAACCCCCCGCGCGCGTAATGCTTCGGCCAGGAGGTCGCGGAACTCCAGCACAATGCTGGCCTCGGTATGGCCGTTACCCACGGCGCCGGGGTCAGCGTCCGAGTGGCCGGCGCTGATGAATAGGGTCTTTGATTGCATGGGTACTCCTGAAATGCAGGCACAAAAAAACCGCCCAGGGGCGGTATGTGAAATGGGCAGCACTTTTGATTGGTTACCGGTGACAGCTCAGGCCGGTGCCGGCAGTATCACTTTGCTCCGCACGGATGCGGGCATGTTCCGCTCTTCAGACCGCCGGTGATGTTTGCAGTACCGGCAAACCATCTGATCAAATCGTTCCCCCCATGAACTCAAGCACACGACTGTATCTGGCCATGCAGAATATGCCGACCTGCGTATTCCCCTCCCCAAGCTCCGCAGTAACATGCGAAATGCGATGTTCGCCGTCTACATAGACGTCGATATTTTCACCATCCGCCACTGCTCGCAGTGAATGCACGTCGCCGGGATTGGTAGGCAGGGGCGCCGTTGCTACAGTCGTATATGTCGCGCCGTTTCGCCGAGAGAGCGCAACAAGCTGCGACTGGGTTGATATTCTCGCAATGAATCCTGTACCCGCTGACTCCGCGCTGTCGCGGAATATTACGCCCAACGATTCGCCTGAGCCGCCAGCGACGTGCTCTACTGTGCAACCCCACTCGCCATCTGCAGCGTCTTCTCCGGTATCGAAAACCGCCCTACTGGGCAGAAAGCTAGTGGCCGAGTTGTTGCCGACCACGTAGCCTCCGGGCATAACGAGTATGTTCGATCCAGCCCACGCTAGCGCGGTTCCTTGGATCACCCGTCCGGTAATAGCCCCCCCAGCCCCCCCGTCGAACGTGTCGACAATCGTCCGCCTGTCTGGATGAACAAGCGATGGGAACACTTCGTTGAATAACGGTGCATAGGTATCGCGCGGCACCACACCACGCAAGATAGCAAGATGCTTCATGCCTGAGTCCTCATGCAGAACCAATTGAGACGGATGCGGCAACCACAGCCATCGCTTTGCCCATTTCGTTATAACCCTGCTGCGAGTAGTGCGACCGATTCTGACTAGAAGTCCCGCCAGGGAAGTCTTTGTCCCGCATTTCATCGCGAGCGATCAAATTGTAAGCCCCTGTCCAGCCAAAATATAAATTGGGCTGGGTTTGCACCATCTGACGCTGCAACTCTCGCATATCAGCCAGGCCCGCGGCGTCGATACCTTCTGCGTCCCCGCCGGTTTGCGACATAATCCACGGCCATTTACTACCGCCGAAAGCAGAGTCAAAGTAAGCGCGCAGCAGCTGGTACTCGTCGATATAATCTTGCTCCGTTATTTGCCCGCCGGCCGATGGCAGGCATCTAGCGTCCCGCTCGCCTTGAGACCACAGAACCCCGCCGAAGCGGTACGCCAAGCCGGCGGACTCCGCCGCCGCTATTGCTGCATTTACGTTATCTACAGCGATTCCGCGTAGCGTCCCGGTCGAACTCCAGTTCAACCCATTACCTCCCGCCGCAGGAGCCGACGCGGCCGCTGTTAGGCCGGCACTACCTACCGCCGAAGGAACAAAGATCACGCCCAAGCCGGTTCGACGGTAGAACTCAAGGGCGAATGCCGGCAAGCATGACCCGGTAGAAGCATTGCCTACCGGGTCCCCGAGAACAGCGTCCAACTCTCCAGAGTAATACTGATAGGCAACCCCGCTTGGCACAGATACCGAAAGAGCGGAGCTTCCAACGCCCTGCATGTTGGATTGGCCGCCCGTGAGAAACAGAATAAATTCAGTTGGACCGGGCGACACTAACGGCGCTTCCGCGCCGTAATACACTGTGCCGGAATGGCCGATGACCTTCATAACTCGAAGCTCGCCATCGGCGTCTCTAGCAGCTTCGATCCTGTCAGGGTCCAGCTCCCCAGCTAGGATCTTGATTTCATCTATCCCAGCAACATCAAATATTTTCACATCCACAGCACTATTCGTCGGCAACTGGTCATCACCCGCACCAACATCAGAAGCCGAGGCGGTACCCAGTTGCTCAAACGCCCCGGTCACTTCACTGGCAAAGCTGTCGAGTGTGGACTGGTCCACCTTCTGCCCCACCTCATCCTGCAGATCAACAAACGCCTCATTGATCCCGCCATCGACAGTCGAGCCGTCATCCAGCGTCATGATCAGCCGGCCGTCTTCGTCGTAGGTAGAGCCGATTACCTTCGCACCGACGCGACCTCTAAAGCCGACCTTGACCACCTGCTTCTTGGGGCCGTTACGAACAACCGGAATGCCGCTCATCGTGTTGCCTCGTCGGTAATTTCAAAGGGGCTTAAACCAACCAGCGCGTACACCGCGCCATTAGGATCAATAACCTCAGCGTCCCAAACGCCGCACATTGGCTTTAGGCTCTTGGACACAGACTCGGGTAATAGCAGAGTGAAACTGTGCTCTGATGGATCGACGACGAACTGCCCGTCAGGATTTTCGCCGCCATCAGAGTGAAAGGTAAGCACCGGGCTATTGTCGTGAATGTTTCGACGGAACATCGCACGCGCAGACCAGCCGGTAATGTCCTGCGGGATCAGGTACTTCACGACTCCGCCGGCCGACCACATATGACGCCAGCTGCTGCCGACCAGGTCATTAATCTCCACCGTGTCGTCATCAATCACGGTCGCAATATAGTTTTCACCATTGAGGTCGCTGGGCTTTTTCACGGACTCGACGTCAAACGGCCAGCCGTCGGGCAAACCATGACCAACAACGGTCAGCCGAACCGGCGCCAGGGAGGGCACACCAGTGATTGGCACGTAGGCGAACTTCTCGCTGGCATACTGAAGCGCGAAGTCGAGGGTTTTGCCCTTTTGGAAACAAAGGTCGATAATCGGGGCGTCCATAGCATGCTCCTGCAATTTCCCTGCACGCTATGTGACTGGATGCCGCCGTCAACCTGGCGGAAGCTTGCCATCTAAACGCAAAAACCCGCGCTTGGCGGGCTTCTTGGTTCTAGCCTGCGTCAATTCAGAGCAGTTGGTTGAAGGCGTTCACGAACATGGAGCAGTCGGTGTTATTAAACCGCCATGACTTGGCCTTAGCATCCCGGGTAATACGGATAGACAATGCAGAAGAGTCGCCCTTAATCGACCGGCTTTTTAATAAAGTATCTATGTGTGTGGATGGCACAACGACGTAGGTATTGCGTGTTTCGGTCGCGCTGCGCAAGACAAAAATGTAATACATCATGCTGCTGTGGTTGGCATCAAAGCTTGTCCGCTTAATAGCAAACTTCCATGCCCCATCGTTCTCGCAAGCCGCCTTAACTTGAAGATAGAAGTATTTGTTGTCCTTCTCGGCAACAACATCGATGCCTTGATCGACAATCATAGGCGAAGCATTAAAGCCCCAATATAAAAGCTCAGATATAACTGCATACTCACCAAACTTTCCGAAGTAGATGCTGTTCGTCTGAACCGGCGGCAGGGCCGCCACTGTCCTCGAAGACGGCACGCTTTTAATTCGGTACCATCCGCGCTTGGCTACAGTTCTGCCGGCCTTCTTGTAATTCACCTTTGAGAAAAGGGCGCCTTTGCGCTTCGACTCAGCAGCAAGGGCGTTATTCACCTTTTGCTTAAACTCTTCCTGCGTCAGCCCCAGATTCATGTTCTTCGCAATAGCTTGCGCTGCGATGTCATCAACATGAGCTGATCGGCCGGGTGTCTCCTGCAGAATATCCTCAGCGATCATGCAAAGCCTGGCAGCCATGCTTAGCTCTATCCGGTGACCGCGTGCGGCAAATAATGGAGAGATGCGTGAGTCCATTCGTAAATCCCTTTTTGTTTTTAACCTCTGTAACTGGCGCTACTTCCCAACCCTTGCCAACATTTCAGTAATCACTTTAACTGCGCCGTCCATTTTCGCGCCCAACTCACCCTGAACCCGCTCAAGCTGCTCCAGGTGCACAGCTAGACCTTCAGTGTGGTATGTGCCTCGCACCTCCGCACGCAAATCCTCTACTTCCTCCACCAGTTCACCCAGCCATGCGCCCACGCCTGAAAGGCTTGAGCCTGGCGCGATAGATTCGAGCTCGCGCTCAATCTCAAAGGTCTCTTCGAGGCGGTCAACGAGCTCGGCTGTAATTGAACGCTTATTGATTGCGGCGGCGGCCTCTAGCCTGGCCTTCAGCTCTGCCGGGATGCGGAAATTTACTTGGGGGTCTGATCTGCTCATGTGCGAATAATGCAGCACGGTGATGTTGACAGCAATAAAGCGCGGTGCTTAAATAAATCAAAGCACGGTGCTTTGTTTACACGAGGAGGCGTTATGAGAGTGCGCGACATGAGTCAACTGGTGCTGCGGGTTGACCCAGCTATCAAGCAATGGCTTGAGAGCAAAGCAAAGAAAGAAGAGCGCAGCCAGAACTGGCTGATTTCCAAGACCCTGAAAGAGGCGATGGAAAGAGATAAGCAAGCCAAACACGCATAAAAAAGCCCCAAGCGCTGGAACGCTTAGGGCTTTCAAAACGAAACGTTCGCGGAGAACAATTTCATGAGAAAGAATAGCACAGCCGTATCTAATGTCATCCCCTTCAGTTTTGAAGAGCGCGAAGTGCGCACCCTGTTAATCGACGACCAGCCTTGGTTTGTCGCTGCGGATGTTGCAAGCGCTCTGAATTATCGTATGGCAGCTGACATGTCTCGTAATCTGGACGATGACGAGAGGGGTACGCAGATTGTGCGTACCCCCTCTGGAGATCAGGAAATGACTACCATCAACGAGTCAGGCCTTTACTCGGCAATCCTGCGCAGTCGCAAAGCCGAAGCAAAGCGCTTCAAAAAGTGGGTAACTGCCGAAGTCCTGCCAGCCATCCGCAAGCACGGCCGCTATGAGGATCGCAGCAACCAGATGTTTACTCTGGTAGGCCAGACTATCGGCACCGACGGTTTTCACTGCCTGGGCGCGATCCTGAATGGGAAAGTTCGCCATCTGCCGGCACCAGCACGCAAACGCGCCACCATGCATGTTTGGTCCCAGGTGCATAAGGCTTTCAGCGTGGTATCGGCTCAGGATATCCCGGCAGAGCAAATGGACAGCGCGCGCAACTTCATTGCAGCTTATGCGATTGAAGGCGAATGGCTCGGCAAGGAAAAGCCAGCGGCGCCGAAACCTCCGCTGAACATTCACTACCCGCTGGATGCGCTGACTTGTCGCCGCCCTGGGATGTTGTCGCCGTACAACGACAATCACGAGACCCTGAAAGTCACGCTGGAGGATTTGAGCAGCCCGCGCAGCTCCTTCTGTGAGCTGATCTTGTCAGAGCTGAGCCGCAACGGATACGCAGTAGAGGCCGCATGGTGGGAGTTCCGCACCTATCGCAACAAGTTTGAAGCGTTCAGAGGTTTGGTGCACAACCTTGGCAACACGATTGAAGAGCCGCAAAACTACGTAGTGAACCGCAGCCCGCTTCCAGCCTGACTAGATCGCCCCGCCCTGCGCGGGGTTTTCTTTGCCCATCGTTACAAAGTCCTCGCCTCTCTGAACCGGCTGGCCACCACTCTTGATTGCTCTGCGCCTTGGTTGACTCGCGCCTGACGAACAGCCCTGCTTTGCGCCTGCGGAGTAATGGTCATGGCAGGTGGCGACCCGCGCAGCAATGCAAAGGCGTTCTTGCGAGATACACCGCCCAGTGTCAATGTCTGCAACAGTTCACGCCGCGTCATGCCGGCGTTTTCTGCCGCGCTCACTAGCTTTGCCATATCGTTGAAGGCTTTGGCGTACTGGCGGTCAGCGCCCTCCTTCGCCTTACGGATATCATCACTGCTCACATTATTTGCGCTGCGCAACACTCGCGACAATGACCCGCGTGCGTCGGTGAGCGCCTCATTGAAGTCGAAGCTGCGGTAATAGAGTCCGGTTCGGGCGTCGAGAGTAGATGCGCGCCACCCCAGCAGCGCTGACACTTCGTCTCTCACGCTGTATGGCTGGCCGGTCGATTCTCGCCTCTGCCCTCTGGCGGCTTGCACAAAACGCTCTGCGTTGCTTACAAATCCGGGCTGAATGGTCTTGCGAATGTGATTAGTGATGTCGGCCAGCTGGTCTAGCGGTTCGCCATTCTCTTTGTAAACCTGTCCGCCAGAAGACTTCTTGTTCGACATCACCTCAAAAATAGACTGAGCAGTAATGTCGCCACCTAGGAACGGCGTCAGCAAATCCGCCACGCCGCTCTTTGCAGAATCCTCCCAAGACTGGTTGCGCATCATCGCGGTAACAGGGCGTTTCCAAAATCCGTAGGGATCAAGAAAGCTCAGGTCAACATAACGCAACTTCCCGTCAGGGTCGCGCCCCAGGTACATAAAGGTAGAGTTGTCCTGCCAAGGTGGTCCAAGGTCACGAATGGCCTCCTCTTCATCATCATCCACGCCCAAGGCCGCCGCCGTCATGGCTGACAATGCGTAGAAACCGGCAGACACCATGGCCATGCCAGCTGCGCGCTTGCGCCCCAAAGCCCGTATTTTTGGGTTTTCGCTCTTCAAGTCAGAAGCTGTGGTTCGCATCATATTAGCGCTGGTGCGCACAATCTCTGACGGGAAGCTTACAAAGGTACCCGCCAGCGGGAAGCGTGATAACCACCGCATGCCTCGGCCCACCATTGAATACGTGGGGTAGGTGTTGCGGATACGCTCAGCGGCCATTTTCTCTGCATCGGCTTCAGCAATGCCCGCATCTATCAGGCTAGCCTTCTCGTTCTCAAAACCAATAATCTTCCAGAAGTCATCACCAAAGGTATAGAAGCCTTGGGCAGCCTGGTTCGCTTTGCGAAAGATATCCATGGCCTTGCCCTTCTTACCCGACAACAGCTCATCCATGCGAGCATCTTCTAGCAAACGCATCATTTCACCCGCATAAGGGCTGTCGTAGACCACGCCAAGCTGCTTCAGCTTTCGCAGATACGCCAAGTCCTGCCCAGTCGCGCTCTGCGATACCTGTTCGCGAAAGGCGGCCATACTCTTGCGCATGTGCTTCATATTGAAATGGCCGTTCGCCAAGCTGAAGAACATAGCCGACTGCCAGTTACGCATCGCTGTGGTCGGACTAAGAACCGTTTTGCCGTACTTAACCAGCCCGTTTGCTCTAACGACGGTCCGGTATAAGTCGCCCATTTGCTGCTTGCCAAGTGCATCTTTGAATGACTGCGCCACTTCCGGAAATGTCCAAAGCCCGTTAAGTGGTGAATAGGTATCAGACTGCTCGCCAGCGATCTGGGTTGTGGCATCAGCCGGCCGGTTCTTGCCCTCAAACAGAAAGCTGCCCATACCCACTTCACGCACGCGATCGAGAAATCGCTGGTTCCAAATCAACCGTCCCATCTTTGTGGCGGACTTGGCAAAGTTCACACGTGGGTCAGCGTACTCGCCCAGCAGTGCACGGATCTGCGGCGCCACATCCTTGCGCTTCATCATTACACTTAGGTCTTTGGCGCCCAGCTTGCCCTCGGCAATGAAGCTCTCCATCGAATCGTAGGCGGTGCCGCTCTTCAGAATCTCATTGATTGCCACATCAGCTAGGCGCGCTGCCTCTGCGCTACTCTCCCCGCTCCGTCGGTAACCTGCAGCCAGATAGTTTCGCGCACTATTCAGCACCGGCACCGGCACCTGTTTGAACCACTTCGGGTCGTCATATGCCTGGTAGGAGCGGTGCACGTACCTGCCCAGGTTGCCAGTGATCTTGTCGATCAAGCCCTGGTCGGCGCCCTTCAGGCGGTCAGCCGTTTGTTGCTTGAGGATGCTGATATATTCAGACGACAGGGAATCGATGTATTGCCGCATGGCCACGATGCCGGCCCTGGTGTTGGTCGGCAGTGAATCGTCCACCTTGCCAGCCAGCGCCTCACTCAGGCTGCGCATTTGTTCCTCAGTCAGCTTGTTCGCGGCCAGACCATAGTCGCCCTGCACAGCCTTTTCCAGCGCGCCCACCATGTGCCGCACGTCGAATTCAACGGCCTCAAACTCGCTGTCGCGCTTGATCTTCTCTGAGAAAACATCGCCCGGCAGCAGGCCACCAGGCGCAAACTGCCTGGCGAATATCTTCTTGGCTTTATCCCAGATCGGCCGATCCTCTTCGCGCAGGCGGCGATTCTCCGCAGCAAAGGGGTCGGTGGGGTCCAGCTTGGCGCGGCCAAGAGCCCGATCAAGCGCTTCGCGCGCCTGTGCAGCACCTTGAGCAGTTGATGCCATACGGAAGGCCGGCAGGTCGGCGTCTTCGGCACGCACGTCAGTCGTCAGGTTGCGAGCCCGGGCACGGCGCCCTTTGGCGAAGGCGTCGGCGATATATTCAACAGCTTTGATCAGCTCGGCAGGCCCATCGGTATGCTTGATCAGCCCCACCCTGACGGCCAGGCGCTTCAGCGCGCGCAGTATCCGGTTCCAGCCCTTCGTGGCCCAGTTGATCTTGCGCTGCGCCAGGGTGCCAAGCATCTCTTCTGCATAGAGGCGGTCAGCTTGGGCCGGGGTCAGCTTGGCCGTTTTTGCAATGTCGCGGTACTCGGCAACAGTCTGATCCCATAGCTTTTTAATTGCCGGGTTTTCGGTGGATGCCTTTTTGATCTGCGCATACAGCTGTCGGCGCGCTACCGGCGAAAGAAGCCCAAGACCCTTGTGAACCAGGATCTCTTCTCGGAGCGTTTCCTCGATATTCTGCCGCGCACTTTTGCCATTTCGTGCACCAAGGCTTGCTCCCACAAGATGGACTGTTCCAGTTCGGAAGTCGTATTCACCTTGGATGGATGCTCCGGAATCTCTATCTGCGCGGTATCCGGGGAGGGTTTCAGCGCTATCGTGGATTTCAACTCGGACATCATCGGCGCCTTTATAGCGTTTAAGGAATGCGTCAACGGTAGCCTGCACTTTCTTCCTGGGCAAGGTGCTTGCGGCCTTCTTGCCTTTGCGGCTGAATGCTGGCACCTCGGCCTGCAGCTGCTCCCATGCCTGGCGGTTCACCGACTCGGGTGATTCGGAATTGAGCTTGTTGTACTGCTCAAACGGCAGCTTGGCCGAGGCCGCGTCCAGCTCGGCATCGTACTCCTGCTGTAACCTTGCCATGGCGTCAGCGTAGCCAGGCGACCCTTTCTTGATGCCCGCCTTCTTTGCCATGGCAGCAAGGTAGGCTTTGCGGGGCTTGGTGAGGATTGCGGGGGCCTGTTTCACGCCTGCTGCAAACGTCGCCGGCGCTGCGACAGGTGTAGCAGCTGGTATCTTGGGGCGGCGTACCTTTTTTTCAGCGGTCCTCGCTTTAGCTTGTGCTGGAGATCTGGCCTCAGGCGCCTGTTCGCCCGCCTCGGCCTGAGCGCTTGGGAACTCTTTTACTGCCGGTAACAGTTCGCTAATCGGCGCTCCCAGCTGAATGATATTGACCGACTCGCCCGCCTCCAGCTTAGCCAACCATTGATGGTGCCCATCCAATACGTACCCGTCGCTCGATACCAATATTGACCGGTCTCCACCAGTGTACTTCTGTGCCTTGGCCACCTTTGTGCGAGAGAACTCTGCCTGGGTTGGCTTCAGGTCCGCTGCCGGCACCTCCTTCGACTCATGGCTTATCCCCTTCCCCTTGAGAAAGTTCACCATTGCACCGCGGTGCTCCGCTTTGATCTGAGGCATGTCAGAGCGCGGCACTTTCATCGTGCCCGACTCAGGAGAGAAGCGAGCCCAATCGCCGTCAATGTCTTCGCCTACGATGGACGGCGACTGAGCGGCGACCACACGTTGCAACCGCCACTCCCTGTTCGCAGTCTTCACCACCTCATATGCATCAGGGTTTGGCAACGCGCGCTTAGCTCGGTTCGCGCCTGGTACCGTTTTATAGGAGGTGCCCAATGCTTGGTTTTCCTGAGCCGCTAGGCGCAAGGCGCGCGCAGCCTGTATGCGGGTCGCACCAGTAGCCTCGGCCAGCGCCACTGCATTCATACCGCCGTTCTCGCGAGCACGCTCCAACACCCGCTCGAACCGAGGGCGCTGGCGTGGCACGGCCTGGCGAGTCATACCATCCTCCGGCTCTATCGGCTCAGGCTCTGCTAGTGTCGCCACCCGCGCTGTGGTGGCACCGCCCTGCTTATCGACCACAAAGGCTTCAGGCCGCAAGTCTGGAATGCCTAGCGGCTCGGTTACCACTGCCGCTTCAGGGCTGGCCGGCTCGACCGGCAAGGCTTCTCGGCCTCGCGGGGTTGGTTGGTCCATGCCTCGGCCACCCGACAATCCTGCTGGTGCAGAAGCCGGCACACGGCCTTGCGGTTCCGCTCGCATCTCGCCGTCCACGTTCCGTACTGGGCCAATGTTCTGTGCATTGCCAGCACCATCTACATAAGTGACCGGTTCCGGCGGTGGCAATCGCAACACGGGTTCAGGCGCAGGCAACTGAGCGGCCGCCCGGGATAACACCCCACCTGCAGGGTCCGGTCGATCAACTGGGAATGGTGCCGGGTTTTGCTCCGAAGGTTGCGGCTGCACGCTACCGACCACGTTTGCGCCGGCACCCATCGCCATACCGGCTAGGGTCCCCATCACAGCAGCATCTTCAATGCCTTCCGACCAGTCGCGGTCGAGCGCTAGGTTCTGGATGATCTGCTCAGATACGGACTGCGGTAGCTCCTCCAGCAAACCTTCGGTGATGGCGCCCTCGATCACCTTGCGCGGGATACTCTTCGCCGGCATTGCGGCCAGCTCACCGGCTACTTCTCGCGGTGTCACGCCACCGGCCAGCATGGTATCAACGTCGCCAATACCCATCTTCTGCGCCAGCCTGCCACCGGCAAAACCAAACAACGCACCAGCAGCACCAGTGCCGATAGCAGCGCCAGCCTGCCCCGCGGTCAGCAGGCCATCATCCGTTTGCTGTCTGATCTGCTCGGCCTGGGCGCCGGCCATAACGGTGCCTTCGCCGGCTGCGCCTGCCAGTGCGGCGCCAACCTTGGGTGCAGCACGCCGGATGCCCTGGGCGACCACGCCACCGCCAAGCATGGAGGGGGCCGATTCGGTTACGACATTCGCGATCAGCGAGGGGTTGCTCAGTGCTACCCCCGCTTTGTCGATGACACCATCGGCCTCTTGGAACTCCTGCTGCTGGGCTTTGAACTGGTCTGTGTGCAGGTCACTGAGAATGCCCTTGGCTTCTGCCGGCCTGAAGCCTGCCTTTTCGGCCAACTTACCCGCGGCGCCAAAGGTGGGAATGTTCGCCAGGCCCACGGCCGCCTCTGGTATTGCGATGGCGCCTTTCAGCAGAGATAGGCCTGTGTCGCGCAGGTGGCCAGTGAGGCCTTTTTCCGTGGTCACCGGCTTGACGTCATCAAGGCCGCCGGTAAACGGCTTCACGCGCCGTGGCGCTTCAGCGGCCTCATCTAGCTCGCCATCGAAAGGTTTGAGAGCCATCACACACCCCAGAGATTGGAAATTCCCTCAAAGGCTATGTGACTGGATGGGGCTTGCAACGCGGGCATAAAAAAGCCCGCGCAGGGCGGGCTATAGCAAGATAAAAAATTCATGCTGCATGAGGTTCGGCTTCTTTCCAGCCACCTTCATCCTCTTGCAAGCTGAGGGTATATAAATCGTGATCAATCTCATTGAGACGCTTAATACCCTCCATCAAGCCGGCTTCACCGGTCTTTGCTTCCAAGTACAGCCCGCGTAAAAAACGCTCGGAGGATAGCGGAATCTTGCCACCTTTCTCCCATTTGGCAATAGCCTGGTCAGTGTTACCCAGAATGCGTGCCAGGCTATCTTGGGATAAGCCAAGTTCTTTGCGAAGAAATCGGAATTCCGCGCCGGTCAGTTTGCTTGCTTTCTCGGCCAGCATTACGCCGATAGCAAGATGTAAGCCCTCAACGTCATGAATGGCCACAGCTTCGCCGTACGGAGTCTCCTTAACTACGAAGCCGTTGCGCAGCCGAACATTGTCGAGTCCGCATTCAACGTAGTGGTACATGCTTTTCTCCAATCAGTAGGTGGTTACAACTAAGACGAAATTCCCTTCGTCGTCAAAATCTATGACGGCAACGACCGTTAGCGGTGAACCGGCTCTAAACCAGTTCACTGTACAACGCCAACTGCCATTCGCTTCTTGAGCCGGACCCTCTGTGATCTGCCCATTTTCCAGGCAGCACATGACATCTGGTCGGGATATGCAGCGCTCCAGCATTCGCTCACTGGCGTGCTTGGTGATAAACACCTTTCCAGAGTCCGAGCTCACATCCCTGAGTATCTCTAGCGCCTTCTTCTTCGACAGAGGAAAAGGTAAAGGGTTCGTCATTTATCTATACTTTTTATAGGTTGCGCGACTTTACTTTACTAATTGTTTTTGTCAATACATTTGATAAACGCTGATAGTAAAAATTGCTGTCAATTTTTCGCCAATTAGGGCGGTCCGTTGTTTTCTTCATGCCTAAGCACCTGTTTTATCGTTGGTTGCGCTACGCGCTGGATTCCCAAGAATCTTCTATAAGTTTTTCTCAGAATAGCAATGCGCCACTAACTTCGCCATCCCATGCGTATCCCGGGTAAAAGAAACGTCACAACCTCTTCATTTCAATCGATGCTTTATCGAGAAGCGTCGGTACACGCTTGCGTGCTTGCCCTAGGCAGCAGGTACATGCATCCTAACCGAAGAGCCACGAACCGGACCCAGCCAGTGAAGCGCACCACCACCTTACTATTCCTTACCCTGCTGTCTCCCCTGGCGCTGGCAGACAATTACGCTACCTGCCTGCTGGATAAGTTGGAGGGGGTGCAGAATGATCAGGCGGCGCGCTCGGCCATCCGTCTGTGCTTGCGCGCGCATCCGGGCGGCCTTAAAACGGTAGAGCAAGGCTCCGGGCGCGGCTTCTTCAGCTATGACTCCGGGGACGAGTGTGCCCTCGATAAAGCCAGTGACACTCGGAGTAACGTTGCGGGCTATCAAACTCGAATAGCTTGCTATCGCTTATACGATACTTCGGCGGATGTTGCTGCGAGAATGGGATTGAAGCCGTTCAATGGTCCGTACACGCCAGCTCAACGGGTAGCTCCGTTCAGTGGCGAGTACGAACCATTGCCTCAGTCATCCACGAACAACTGACCATTCGCGTCGCGGTACACCTTTTTACCTTGGTACGTACCAGCAAGCATCATGCCTTGGGATGTCAGGTTCGTTCCTGCTTGGCGCGCCTCTTGCCCTACTAGATTACCGCTCAGAACATCCAGGGCAGTGCGGCCAACAATAGGCTTACCTTCTGGGTCGTAGTCGAGAATAGTGTCTTGCGGCACGTACCGATCCTTCGCTGAGACCGTAAGCGATCCCATAGTCCGCTCCAGCTGCGCCCGCCGCTCTGCCGGCAAATTCGGATTGGCCAACGCACTGCTCAGATCATCCAAACGGCCCGCGCTGCGGTTATTGCGCTCATTGGCAATACGCGCCTGCACGTTCTGGTCGAGCTGGGATTGCAGGCCGGTCAGCAGGCCTTTGCCTTCATCAATGCGAGCCAACCCTTGCGCCCGCCGCTCACCAAATTGTTGCGCCGCGCTTTCGTTCTTCTCTCGATTGATGATGCCCTTTACGCCGCTGGCGTTGGAGTCACGCACCACATTCAGGTAATTAGAGTTGCCCTGCTCGCGTCGAGCCTGCTGCATGTACGCCACGGACAAGTCATTGCGCGCGCGGGCCTCACCACCACCGGATACAACTGACAGACCGCCGACGCCGTTACCGATACCGCCGGCCTGGGTTTTGCGCCCTGAAGCCACGCCGAGCGCGCCAGGCGAATCAGTGAACTCCATCACCCCGCCCTCTCCCCGGCGCGCTGCAATGCCAGGCGCTGCCATGCCGTATTCGCTCGCATCAGCTTTACGGGGCAGGACGTCATCCAGACCTTGTAACGCGGATGGTTGCACGCTGCTACCAGCAGGATTGCTTGCCGGTGCGGCAGGCTGCCCAGCCGGTTGACGAGGTTGTGCTAGCGGCGTGAGCGCTCCGCTAGGTAATTCAGCCTCACCCATATCCAGCGGTGTTGCTAATCGCTCCTGGATGCGCCCAACAGCCCGCCCTGCTGCGCCTGCTGCAAACTCGTTGGCGCTCGCCGCCTGCCGGGGGTTGTTTGTGACAAATTTCTGCGCCGCCCGCTGACGCTCACCTGCGCCATAGTCAGGCAGGTTGCTATCAATGCCAATCTTCGTTTCGCCCGTCGCCAGCCCGAGTGCAGTTCTCGGCACCACCGAGGCGGCAGTCATCAGGCCCGTCGCGGCCCCTTTGTAGAAGTCGCCAACCTTCCCAGCAACATCGCCAAGGGCCTGACGGTTCTGCTGTACGTTTTGCTGGTAGCCCGCTACAGGGTTTGTAGGCTTTGGTAGCGCACCCTGAGAAAGAGAGGCTGCAGGTTTGACTGGTGCGATTGCCCCCCCGGCAGCAGGGGCTGAAGTCATATCATCAAGCCGCAATGGCGTGCCGGACGTCCGGCGCCGCGCTTGCTGCATGTTTCCAAATTCGGTGAGGCTGGCCATAGGGTGCTCCGCAAGAATGCATAACACCCATGACCTTATGTGACTGAATTAAACCATCAAGACGGTATCTGTCCTGTGTAAAGGTCTGCCTGTAGCGAACCTTGAGCATTGGCAGCCGCACTTGAAGCATCAGCAAATGCCGAAGCCGCACGAGCCAGCGCCTGGTTAAGCGCAGCGCGCACATCGCCTTCCTGCATCTTCGTTTTGTTGGTGGCATCCTGCGCGTCAGCCTTGCCGGCGGCAGCCTTCAAGCGCAGCTCTTCAAAGCCCAGTTCGACACTGTAGTAGCTGGAGAGCGCGGCTGTCAGCGATGAATACGCCTGCGCCTTTGCTCTGGCTAGATCTGTATCACGATTAAGAACACCCACCCACTGATTGTAGAAATTGGCCAGCACCTGCAGCATGCCGGTTTTCAACTGCGCGGCGGTCGAAGCTGCAAACTTAACCAGGTCCAGCTTGATCTCGGCATCGCGCACAGTCTGTGTGCGATTGATCTCCGCAATAGCCTCGCTTGCACGAATCTCTGCGTTATTCGATGCCGCAATCATAGCGCCTGGCGGCAGAGCGAAACCGCGGCGCGAATACTCCGCCCGGATCTGCGCCTGCTCGGTGTTCGCTTGACGCAGCGCTCGGTCACGCCCTTCATGCCATACGGCTTCAAATACCTCACGGCTCAGGCCGAACGGCTGCTGACCAGTAAGAATGCCGCACGCCCACTCTTCCGGCTGATACTTGCCGCAGCTGGCGAAGTTCGGGAAGTATTCTTCCATCCACTTCTCGGTCGCATCATTCAGGAACGCGATCGATGCGCCGCTGGTATCGCCGGTCAGTAGGTCCCCAATGTTGGGCGGAGGCTGAATGCTGGGCTTTGCCGGATCGTAATTAAAGCTAACCGTCGAAGAGCCTGGCACGAAGCTGCCTATACGGTTTGACAGAGCCTGCGCGCGCGAAAGCGCATCGTTGGCAAAATCCTGCAGGAAATCTTGGCTGGTATCGATAGTCATGCGCTATTCCTCGCCTATCACTTCAGTGGCTTGTTTAAAGTCGGTCCAGAACGCTGTTGGCACATAGGGCTCTGGCGGAGCGTACTGCCCATAGAACGTGCGGCCCACGGCATTGAACCAGCCTATATCGTCGATCAGCACCATCATTTCATCTGGCACGCCTAGCGCCGTAGATGCCCCACTGGAAAAAGACATCAAGGTGTAGCCGGGAACGCTGGCGTTGTCGGCAGTGTAGGTCGCATCATTCCTGACCACGCCTTTTGGTGTTGCATAGGAATCAAAACCGTACAGCGACACGCCGTAAGCTCCGTCATTCCTGAACGCTGCTCCGCTGTCACCTGAGCTGGTGATTGCCCCTATCATCATCACTGCATCACCAGGGTCTCGCGTATCCGCGGCCGCAAAGTCGCGCGTCTGAGAGCCAGCCACCCCGCCAGCCGCCATGCCAGGGTGCGTGTATTTTGCTGGCGTTGCCCCATCAGTAGGCGCGAAATACTCCGTCACGCCGACAAGGTTGCGAAAGCCGCCGACTACGTTGGAGCTTTTGATGGCAATGGATATGGCCCCATCAGAAAGCCGATACCCAACATAAGAAAGGGATGATCTGTTGCTGCCCGTTACCAGCGAGAAGCCCATTGCTGGCAGCGTGATTGCCTGCACCGGCTGCCCGCGCACAAAGCGGTAAGCCTCCAGTGTCGCTGCGCGATACACCACGCACGAGTTGTCAGGCAGTACTGACAGGCTGTCGCCAAAGGCCGTTCTTGCGAGCGAGCCCACCAGTAAAGATGCACCTGTAATGATGTCCTTGAACTGAATGCTCCCATCCGCGAGCCACTCCCATGATCCTAGAGAGCCCATCACCCATGGGTTTGAGAAGTTTTCCGCGTAAAGCAGATTACTCGGCGCCTCGTAGATGTAAGTGCTTTCTTCATCGTGGTTGAGGTAGCCGACGTTACCGGATGAACCGCTGTTGTCGTAGACCAGAAACCCATTCATGAATCTCATCCGTACATCCTTCCGTATCCTGGCTGATAGCCGGCCAGCGGATTACCTATGTAAAAGGAGCCTTGCGCGCCAAAGCTGGGCGCCGGCACGAACTCTGGCGTCGATACGCTGCCAGCCATAACCGCACCGTAGGCTTGCGCACCATCAAACCCGCTTATGTATGCAGCCCATGGCGTGACCACTTCGCCCTGATCGTCGCGCACCTCGCGCTGGTAAACGCCAACCTGCAGGACAATGGTTTCAGCAGCGGCCGGCGCAGGAATAGACAAGCCTGCCGCTGACAGCATGCCGATTGGTCGCGGGCTGTTGTCTGACAAGGGTAAGAACAGGTGCAAAGCCTGATCCTGCGATACCGGGTAAGCCTGCCGCGCTACCTGCGTCGTTGTGCCGCTTAACCACTCGCCGTAGTAGCTCTGCCCGGCCAGCACGAATACCGTCCGCCAGCCAAGGCCTGAAGCGGTCTGCACCACCTCGGCGCCGTCGTGCAGCGTGACCATCTGCTGAATGGATGACGAAACAACCGCTGCGTTGTCGGTTTCGCTGCCACTCGCCCGGGCGCCAGTAACCAGACTGATATGCTCGAGCAGTCCATCAGGTGTCGGCAATAGAACGTCAGGCGTTGAATGACGCATCAAAACAGTTGCCGGGTCGCTGATAGCGCCGGCAGGTACGCCAGCAGCAGCGCCCGCCAGCGTGTCGACATAACCGTAAGACAGGTTCACAGCGGCTCCGGCAATCTCCACCTTCACCCTGGCTGACAAAACCCAACGCCGCACTGGCGACACGGCAGGCGCGGTATGCAGCGTGTTACGCAGCCTGCCAGTAACTGTGATGCGCGGCGGATCGGTTGCCTCAACTGCAAGGGCAAGACCTGAAATATTGGCGCCGCCCTTCTCGCTGGTGTTTGGATCCAGTTCAAACAGTGGCTCACCAAAATCTTCAGGCTCCACCAGGCGGAAAAACCCGACAGCCGCTGATTCCGTGGTGTCGTCATAGTCGATGCGCAAGATCAGCAGCGCGCCAATGCACCGGCCGTCCCCATCGCCAGGCTTTTGCACGGCAACTGCAACGTAAAGTGAGTCATCGTGCACATAACACTCAGGAAAAGGGGATGTTCCTCTGGTCAGAGCGCTGGTCACGTCAATATCGCGGCGTACAAGGTCATAGCCGGGGGCCAGGCTGCGAATAGTCGCATCGTCAATGCTGACACTGCGCACCGGTAATGCCTTGGCGCCGGCAAACGTGAAGCGAAACACCAGCCACAGCGTATTGCTGGCAGGAATGCCAGACCAGTTCGGGTACAAGCCCGATCTGGGTACAGCCGCCTCTGCCATGATGAAAGGCAGGACTATGCCGCCGACATATTCGTGGGGTCGGGCGCTAGCCACAAAGCTGGTGCCCGTGAGCGGCGCGCCTATGGCCCTCATGGAGCCCACGTCAACTTGTTGCTGCTGCTGGGAAAGCGCTAGCACGCCTACTGGATCAGCCGGCGCAAAACGATCCCTTATCGGCCCCTCATACTCCATGAACAAGCCCGGCTGACCGATTACGTTTTCCCCAAATGACAGAATGCGGCCAGGTATATCCATCACGCTGGCCCGTAGGTTCCCACCACACACGCTGCCGGTTACCTTGAATCCATCAAGCCATTGCGTGTTTGACTGGAATCGACCCCGCAGAGACCGCGCCATGCGCTCGGCCTGCTTCAGCCATGTTGCTGAGCTCGTTGAGTCGATGTGCTTGCTGCAGGGTTTCATCGACGAATCCTGCGCTGGGATACGCCAATCTCGATCTCGATGTTATCGAGGTCTGCATAGCTCGCATCAACCAGTTCCAGGCGCACACGCCAATGACGGGCGGCAATACCCTTGGCCGTGCGGACTCGTTGCTCCATTGCTCCGCCTGTCGCGCGATATACCTGCTCTTCGCCGTCGTCGCCGGTAACCCGCAGATACACCTCGCCATCCGTTGCGATACCGGCATAGACGCTGCTCATCCGTTTGGCTTGAGCAGTGCCGTAGTCAGACGCGCCGAAGTCGATCACCGCATTCAGGGCCGCACCATCGTCATCCTGGCCGCATAGCCGATAAAGCGCTCCATCGTTGATGGCGTAGGTGTCACCACCGGCGCGAGCGTACTGCTTGAATCCGAAGTTCTGATAGGTGCTCAACGCCCCCGTTATCGCATTCACCGCGTACTGGATTGCCTCGCGACGCGCACTGATCCCCTGATCGCTGGCAGCAATGCGCTCACTTGTCATCAGCTCCACAACGCTTGCCAGGCTAAGACCTTCATCAATGCGCAGAGACTCCAAGGTCTCAAGGCTAATCAGCAGGTATATATCGGCGACTTCTTCCAGCTCAATGCTTTCCATGCTGACGAACAGCACGGCATTGTCCATGCGGGCGAAGTCGAACGCATACGCCAGATCCGGACCATCCGCCACGTCCGCAGGCAAGTACGCCTCCCAGGATGTGATCTGATAGCGAATGCCGGCCACGCCGGAAGCGCCGGCAAACTCTCCCTCTGAGGCCTTTCCATCAATACCAAGGACGCCTGAAGCCTGACCAAGAACGCCAACCAAACCCCGCGCACTTCCAATCGGCAGCGGCAAGACGCCTGCAGCCTGCGCAGCGGTCGCTTCGGCGGCGCCACCTCTCGCCTCCAGCGTCCACCCACCCAGTCTGCCGACCGCTCTTGCGGTAGAACTTTGACTTGCGAAACCCTGGACGCCAAGCAGGCCATGAGCACCCGATGCATTGCCCGCAGCGTGACCAGGGGCAAACATGCCGACCCTCTCACCTACTCCGGCAGCACCGACCGTGGCAATACCTAGCGAGGCGTAAAGAGTCGAAGCGGACGCAGCCAGATCAACACCAACACGCGCAGTGCCGCGGGTGAGATAAACGCCATCAATGCTTGCAACGCCATATAGCTCAGCACCAACAACAGCAGAACCACGCGCTCGTTCGTCCATCGTGGCTGTAACGCCGACGTCACACACTCCTGACGCTTGATGAAACGCCCCAATAACCGGGCTCTCCACGTAATCGCTCAGCGCATACAGCGCGGCATCGACGAAGGCGGTACCAGTGATTGGAACGGCGGATTCATACACGAGCACCCCGTCGACGAACGCTTTAACGCCGGTGTCGGTGCGCACCATTCGGATTATGTCGCCGCCCGCTACTGGTGCGGACTGGGGCTCTCCCCGCTCTACTGGCGTAATGCCGCCTGGTCGTGCGACCAGGGCATGCGACGCCTTACTGTAGGCATAGCTCAGGCCACCATCTGAAAAACCGACCATGACACCGACCGGGTTGTCCGGCAGCCTTATATCGAAATAGCTGTTCACCGGTACCGGTGAAATACTATGTGCGCCGCCATTCCATCCATTGTTGGCGAAGTAGTTGACCGCCGATGGCACAGCCGGCGACCCGATGACCTCCTCATAGCAGCGGATCTCGGTGCGATAAACAGGTACGTTCTCATTACGGTAGCCCAGCGGCGCCGTATCGTAGCGAACGAACTCGCCATAAGGACCGTATACCGCGATCACCTGCGAGCCGAACGGCACAACCCTGGAGCTGTACCCGGTAAGAACCTGCTCTTCTTGGCAGAAGGCCGCGCGCCCAGGCACCGCGGGCACGGCGGGCACATAGGAGACAACCGCCTGCTTCTGCAGTCGGTTCATGCCCATAATCAGGTCGCCTCTGGCAGGGACATCGCAAAGTAATCGAGCGTAAACGTCGCACCCAGCACAAAGGTAGGCGTGCTCAGCGTCATGTCATCGCTTGGTCCGCCGGTTGTGCCCTGCACACGAACCTCGCCCGTAGAGGCTCCGCCTGTATCTGCCGGCTTCACATAGCGGAAGAAGGACGGGGTGCCGTTTGCCGCATTGACGCCTGACCACGTTTCGCCTGTAGCCTTTGTCAACAGACCGGCCGGCGCTGCAGCATTGAAAGTCAGGTTCGCGCCCGAAGCTGACACTTCACACAGCAGCGTGTTGCCGCTCAGCGCCGAGTCGGGACCGCTGGGCACAGGCCCGGAATAAACCCGAATAAGGCCGCCGTCGAGGATACCTTTCAACGAGCCAGAGACGCACAGCTGACGGCGCAGCTCTGTCGAGAATTTGAAGGCCATTACACGTTACCTCGCACTTTCAGGTCGCCAGCAGCAAAGGACACAACGCCGCTTTCGACAACAGGAATGGGAACCGGCAGTTGGCCAATGGCCAAGCAGGCGTCTGTCGCGCTATCGCGAACAGTGAAGTGGGTTACGGTATAGCTCGCCCCAACCCCTGCCGCCGGGAACGTCACATCTGCTTCGTTTGCCGCCTCCCAGTAGTCGCCGGCATCACTGGACGCAAAGGTAGCAGCCACTTGGGCATACGCGCCTTCAGTGACCTCGTTGTCATCGCCGGCGCCGGGATTGCCGGCGTGCAGCGCCACTTTCCAGGCTGCAGGCCGGGTGGCCGATGCCTCGTCGGTGAAGAAATACTTGATGAGCTGTTCGCTCAGGTGCTCAGGTACGCTCATATCCATGCCCTCAGAGTGCGCTGGTCGGGACGTAAGTCAGCCCGGTTTGCAGGTTGATGGTCTGCCCAGCACTTACTTGCTTGGCCGTGGAAAAGCGGCAGCAGGACAGGAGCAGTCCGGTATTTCCGCCCTTGGTGGAATCAGACACGATGAAGGATCCGTACAGCGTGCGATCCTGAGTCACTGTGTAGCTGGCCCGATTCAGCACGTTATCCATCGTGGCCGCATTATCGAAAGCGCGCTGCCAGGTTGGGCGTACCGACTCTGAGTAATCGACGAACTCAATCATGTTCGATGGGATATCCGCTGCAGCTGTAGCGCCCGAAGGTATGTAGTTGCCACGGAATAGGCCGCAGTAGAAGGTGCTCACCGCAGATACATCACCAAACGGCGCCTGCATCAAGAACGCCAGAGAGTCGTCTGGAATCTTGTTGGTCTCCCGCGAGCGGCTTGCAATCGTGCCATCTGCATTCACGATTTCCAGATCAACGTAAAAGCCTTTGACGGCCAGAAAGTCACCCATTGTCTATTACCTCCAGTTCGCTGAAGTCGCCTGCCCGCAGGTGGCTTTCATCAACTTGGCCGCGCATTGAAGTGACAACCATCTGGTTGCCGTTGTGTTCGAGATAACCCGCCGCGCCCAGCTCCGCGGTATCAGGTGAATATGTGGTTTGGTTCAGTAGCTCGATGCTGCCGTCCTTACGTCCGATCACCTGGCCATACTGGGTAAACCACGCTGCCGACCCGTCGGGCAGCATGACGCTTGATCCTTCAATGGCCCCAAATTCCAGCAACGTGCGCTGAACAATCTCCGCAGACCCAAGGCCGCTGACGAAATACGTGTGGTCCGCACACACGAAAACACCGCCCTCAACCGCAGCGAGCAGCGTGATAGGCGCCGGGAAGACAACAAAATCGGATTCAGGATTCGTCAGGTGCGGCCACATGGGCTGCGAGTGATACAGGTACCGGCCATGGGCGCCAACGATCAATGCTTGATGACTCACCAGATAGGTGCAGAACGGCAAGCTATACAGGCCAGCCGTCACGAGCCGAGCTGTATCATCTACAGGGCGCGGCAGCAGGTTGGTGCTGTAGGCAACTCCCTGATGGTAAAGGGTGGAGCCGTTTGCCACGCTGCAGTACAAGCGGCAATCACGGTCGTCGTCGACGTTTACGCGGATAGCCTGCCCTTCGCCCAAGGTCACAATCATGGGCAAGCAGCCAGACTCAACGCTGCCGTCTACCGCAGTCACGGCGACCTGATACACCCCAGCGGGGAAACTGCCCGTGGTAATTACGATGTCGAATGCGGGAGCGGGCACAGCCCAAGGGCGGACCTCTGCACCAATACGCATGCTGTCGGCTACGGTATTAAGGAAAAGCTCTCCTGCATGCCATACCGCGGCGACCGGCCCCTGGGCAAGCGTAGCCAGCTCTGTGTCACCCTGGGGCGTCACGCGAATCAGCTTGTCGCCGGCAATCAACGCCAGATCAGCACCCATTTCAAAGATTGCCCGGGTGTCCTCCTGTTCTCGCACCAACTCAAACCCGGTGCGCAGCTCTGCCTTGCCTCCGACGGTGAAATCCACGTTCACAGCCTCGACTACAGCGCCTTTAGGCAGGCGTTCTGCCTTGGCGATATTGTTGCTGCCGATAAACTGGTCGCGCCGAATGATATTCATGCTGTCACCAGTCAGACTTTATGCGTCCAGGGCGTCGTGCTGCCTGGGCGGTTTCGTAATGGGTCTGGCACTCCCCCTCAAACTCGGCAAGGAAGTTGGCAGACTTGGCGGGATCGAACATTTCCGCATCGTTCACGCGGTAGGCCCGGTGCTTCATGTACAGCAGCAGCGTTTCGCGAGCATGGCGCGGTACATCGTCAAGGCGGCTTTCAATCTCAAGCGTGCGCAATGAACGGCGAATCACCTGCATCTGCAAGGTGCAGTCGGTGGCGGCCGGCGGATAGAGGCGCAACGTCTTGGTGTCAACAACGAGAAGCTTGGTCATGCCCGAGGTGGGCAGGCAGCTGAACGGCGTCTGGCCGGGCGCCTCGATATTCAAATCGCGCTTGTTCGGCGGTAGGATCGAGGCCGACACAATGTCGATGATGCTGTCATGCCGGCAGAACTCGCTGTCACCGGCATTGACCGAAAGAGTGGTAAAGGAACTGGAGCTGTCGTAAACGCTGCGTGTGATCTCGCAGTAGCGATCAACCGCCTGGTTCGCCCAGCGCACGAGCTGACCTTCAGACCAGAAGCTGCCATCACCTGCAGCATCCTTCTCGTCGTCGCGGAAAGCATCGACCAGGTCCTGTACCGTTTTCATTACTCGTCGTCGCCCGCAGCAGCAGGGTCAAACTCCTGTTCGTCTTCCTCTTCCAGCTCCGCCACGAACTTGTTCCAAACCTTGGTGAACTGAGCCTTGGTGACGTTGAAGCCGGCCTTCTCCGAAACTGCTTTCAGAGTCGGGCGACCGTCGCCTTCCAGCTTGCCTTGAATGCCCTCGTCGATGACTTGGGTAATGGCCCGCTTGATCAGGTCGGCCTGCGTCTCGGCCGGCTTTTGGGCGGCTGGCTCATCAACGCCGACGATGCCGCAGCCAATGGCAATCGCCTGGCGACGGAAGCTCTCAGGGATGACAGTGCCTGCTTTGCCGTCCACCGGGCTGATTGCATGTACTCGGCATGCATGCCCGCTGGTCAGCGCGATATGGGTGCCCTCTTCATCCGATCCAGGCGCGGGAAGAAAGCGAATCTCTTGTTTCTTGGTCATGAGTGAAGCCCCTTTATTGCGATAGAAAGAAAGGGCCGAGTTACCCCGGCCCGATCAGGTTTAACCCTGGGTCCAGTCGGACTTGCCGACGTCGATGTACTCGACAACCAGGATCAGCTCGCCTTCCGTGGCGGCAGCGCCGGTGCTTGCATAGGTCACGATCAGATCGCCAATGGCGGGCATTTCGTAACCGGTGGGCACCAGCGGCTTGCCGCCGGCAGTCTTGATGTTCAGCGCAGTGGCCGTGTAGCGGTCGTCATCAACCGAGTCGCCAACCTTCAGGGTCGCAGTGGTCTCGGCATCAAACGGGGTCGTCACATAGGCACTGCCGCCGACAACAATGGCGCCGCCGGGCAGTTCGATTGCAGGCTGCACCGCGCCATCGGCGAAGGCAGCCAAGCTGATTGAAACCATGGCAACGGCCAGGGCTTGGCGGTTGTAGTTCTTGGTAATAGCCATTCGGATATCTCCTGTGTTACCTGGACTTAGAAGCCCAGGTAGTGGTCGATGGCCAGCACGCCGAAGTCTTCAACCGAACGGTCGTAGATGCTGTAGAACTTGGGCTTGAGGAAGCCCAGCATCTTGTCGATTGAAATACCGGGCTTGCTGTCGTAGTCGAATTTCTTCTCGACCCACTCAGGGGTGCCAAGGTCGGCCATGCCGAGTGCTTGGGCGCCACACAGCAGCGTGCGAGTGCCGTTGATGAGACCGCCAGCGCCCCACTTGCTACCGTCAGCAGCACCAGCAGTGCTGTACACCAGGCGGTGCTCGTGGATGATGGCGCCGTCGATGGTCACGGTGCCGCCAGTGAACCAGGGCGACTTCTGTCCATCCTTGGTGGCAACAGCGACAACGGCGCGCTGGTAGTCAGCGTCCTTCTTCAGCTGCGCCAGAGTGCCCGGCTGCACCAGCAGCACGTAATACTCTTTGCCACCAGCCATCAGAGGCTTGATGTAGTGGGTTTTGGCATAAGCCACGGCGTCCACAATCATCTTGTAGCTGGCGGTGTAGCCAGTGGTGATGGTGGTGGTATCGCCAGGCACCAGAGAGGTGCCGTTCCACGAACGATGACGCTTGGACGAGGGGGCAGACACGTCGGCGGCAAAGGACAAATTCGGGAACGGCGAACCGATACGCGGACGACCATCGCACTGGAATGCGTAGGACACGCCCGACAGAGTGAGCATTGCCAGCTGGTCGCAGCGGTTGCTGAGCCAGTAGGACAAGGTGCGCTTGGCCATTTCGCGGAAGTTGATAACCGTCTTCTGCTCGGCCATCTTGCCCTTGGATTTGACCTGGTGGCTGATCTGGTCAATGTTGATGATCTGCTCGTAAGCAGTCATTTCTTCTTCATTGCCTTCGCGCTGGTCATCACCGATGACGCCATCCTCAACGAGGTCAGCGACCAGTTGCATGATTACCTGCTCACCCTTTTCAGTCTTGGTGAGTTCGGTAATGCGCTGGATCATGGCGGACTCGCCCTTACCCAGGAATTTCTTGATGAACATCCCGTCGCGGGCGGCTTGCCATACGTCACGCGACCAGACGATTTTTTGCGAGCTGTTAAGCTTCGCGAAGTTGGTAACAGCCATTGCTGTTCTCCTTTCGTCAATTGATATCGATGCGTGGGATGTATCGCCACCCGAGCGAAAACGGACGTTGAGGCGTGTCCGAAACGCTGCAGATTTACGCCCTGCCGGCGAGGAACGCTGTGACTCAGCGAGCGAGCATCAGAAGATGCGGGGTAAAACTGGTGGCCCGAAGGCCACCTAACTCATGGCTTACGTGAATGAGTGGATGTGACTGAACGCAGCTGTCAACCCACGTAATCGCCGCGCGCTTTCTTTTTGTCAGCCTCGGACAGGTTGTCGTATTCATCTTCCGTCAAGGCGGCGAAGTCCGTCTTGGTTGCGCGCTCACCGGTACCACCATCACGCGGCGGGATCTTCTCGCGGCGCTCGTCGTTGCGCTTTAACTGCTCAAGACTGGGCTTGCCCTTCGACTTGTCGATCTTCTCGACCTCTGGCTCGGCATAGCGTGGCCCAATCTTGGCGGCCGCCTGCTCGATCGCCTTGTCCGGGCTGACGCCTTTGTTGATGTAGTAGTCGCGCCAGGCCACCACCTCTTCCAGCGCTTCAGGGTCATGGTCTGCGCCCTCTGGATTAAGAAATGGGTATGCCTCATAGGCCTTGGCTGCTGCAGTGCCGACAGCATCCTGTGCGCGCTGTGCCTCGGCTTCCGCTTCACGATCTGCTCGCTCCTTCTCGCGTTTGTTGAACAGCGCTTCAGCGCGCTCTTCGGCTTTGCGCTCAAGCTCGGCCTCCTTGGCCGCGTCAATCTCTTCCTGCAGGGCATCAGCCTTATCGTCATCGCCCTCGTAAAGTGCTGCACGCATTTCCTTGCGCTTGGCCTTGAAGTCGAACGCCGGCGCTTCAGGCTCGGTCGGCTTTTCGGTATCCGGCTTCACGCGCCCATTGGCACGGGCAAGCTCTTCTTCCAGCTTCAGCCGAGCAGCACGCTCTTGCTTAAGGCTTTCGTTCACTTCATTGAAGCGGGCGTGAGGCACCGACTTGGAGCGCTTGTCGTCATCACCGGCAAGCTCGGCCAGGGCGTCAGGGTCCAGGTCTTCTTCGGGCTCTGCTTCCGCGTCAGGCTCTTCCTCTTCGTCTTGCTCGTCGTCGTCATCGTCCGGCAGGTCGGGATCAACGTCATCGCCCCGATCTTCTTCCTCGTCGAACTCTTCGTCCTCTTCCTCTTCTTCCTCTTCCTCAATGTCCAGCTCGTCCAGCAGCAGGGATTCCAGCTCTTCGTCGATCATTTCCTGAGTTTTCTTGCTCATTGGGTCTGCCCCCTCGGTTGTGATTACTTCTCGGCCAACGACTTCATGTCGGCCATCTTCTGTTTCGCCAAGGTGCGAACAGCAGCCATGCGCTTGGCATCGCCCTGGATCTTCCTGGCTTCCATCAACGTGCGCAGGTCGTCCTGTGCACGCCATTCCTTTTCTTCGCTCATCGCGGCTACGGCTCGGCTTTTCATTGCATGACTTCCTCTATCTCGGGTGTGCGGATACCTTCGTTCAGCCCAACGCCCGGATTGGCGGGCGTGAGCGGATCAGTGTTGGTCGGTGCGAACTCGGCATTTGGCGCTGCGGCTGCCGGTGCGTCGTAGGTCGGCACGATGGGCGCGGCGTCTTTGTCTTGGTAGCCGGCAGACCGGAGCATGCTGTCGGCCAGCGGCGCGGTGGCCGGGTTCTGTGCAACCACGCTGGCGGACTGCATAGCGCTGTACTGGCTTTCCACTGCTTTGTTCACGCCCTCGTTCTCGGTCTTGATGCGCTTGGCCTGTTCGGTCAACGCCTGAGCCTGCAGCAGCATTACCCGAGCCTCGGTCATCGGGTCCGGCTTCTCCTGCATCTGCTTCTCCATGGCGTCGATCATTTCCTGCTTGTGCGCCAAGTTGGAGTAACGCAGCACGAACGACCACGGAATCGGGGCGCCCTTCTCCATCATTTCCATGACCTGCACGAATTGGCTGTTCTCGAACGTCACCTGCATGGGCTGCTCGGTCACCACCACGTCGTACTCGCCCAAGGTCAGGTTGTTCAGCACGCCTGAGCCGGTCGGGTAGTTGATGGGCATATCTTCGGTCACCTTGCGACCACGCTCGTCTGCCTTGGTGATGCGGAGAATGCGCGGCTCGTCATAGAACCGCTGGATGATTGAAAGCATGCGGCCGGCTAGCAGGTGGCGAGTGCGGGCCAGGTTGTCCAGCGGGACGGATAGCTGCTGCTGGGCGGCAAACTGACGGGACTGGATCGCGATACCTGATGTCTCTGCACCACTGTTGCCCTGCATGGCGTCGTTCACGCCAGTAGCCTGCTCCAGCAGCACGGCGCTACGCTCGACGATGCGGTCAAGGCCGGTCGGCACTTGGTTCGGCTGAATCTTGCGGGGCATCTTGTCGGTTGGCGTGTCCTGCTTCAGCTCCAGGTGCAACCCAGTTTCTGCGCCGCGATCTTCAATCTCATCCGGCCGCATGTTGCTGATCGTGTTGGCCCAGGTGATCCAGCCGCTGTTACTGGTCGTGTTGACCGTGTGCAGGAACTGGTTCAGCGACTTATTTAGCATTTGCTGCGGGCCGATGGCGTTATCGACCAGACCACGGGTCACGCCGCGGCGGAAAAATGGGAAATACGGGATGATCGTAAAGTGGCTAAAGGGACTCCAGTCGTCGTGCAATAAGTGGTCCCGAGTAGTTACCGTCCAGCGCACGCGGTTAATACGTCGCTTGGTGCGGAAACCACCTGACGCCAGAATTTGAGCGATCTGATCTTCGCTCATACCTTCAATCATGCGAACGTCACCGGTGTCCGTCACGATGCAGTCGGCTTCTTCCTTGCGCCAGTATTGGCGGTCGATGATCCGGACACGCTTCACGCCGTCTTCCAGGGTGATCTCGCTCAGCCGGTTGCTATAACCGCTGTCGTCGTTACCGAACTTGTTGCGCTCTTCCTCGTCTTCATCATCACCAAAGTCGGCATCATCCTCGTTCGAGACCTCCAGCTTGCGCCGCGCCTCGGTGCCGTAGTCGTCCTCCACTTCGTCCAGGGTCTTCCAGCGGGTGATCGTGACATCAGCCCACTTGTCAGGGTCGTAGGACTTGGCGTCTGGATCCGGGATAACGTCGAGCGGGTCCAGCGACTCAATGGCGATCTCGCCAAGCAGCGAGTCTTCATAGTTGACGGTAATCTCGAAGTAACCACGCTGCTGGATCAGACCATCCGCGTAAACGCCGGTCTCTTTCCAGTGCAGGTCGCAGTTGTCCGCAACCTGCATCGCCACCTTGGAAAGCGTCTCTGCCACTTCATCGGTCGCAGTTCCATTGCGCGGCTGAAACGCGATATCCATGCGGTTAGCAATCTGGTAACCAACGGCTGCGTTGATCTTGGGCAGTATCTGGTTGAACTCGAAGCACGGCTTGCCCGCCTCAAGCAGGGCCTGACGGTCTTCTTCTGACCATTGCAGGCCGCCACCCAGGTACATGCCTTCGTTGACGCGCGCCTGGTGGCAGTAGTCCCGATGACCACGCTCGCGCCCGTACTCATATCGCTGCCAGTTCCGCTTGGCGATCTGGTGTTCGTCTGGCTTAGGGGTATCGGTCATATCAGGCACTCATCGCTGATTTGCGGCGACGACTGCGCAGCAGCTTGGCGCGCCAGTCCTCGATGTGTTGGTCGTCTGCTGCTACTGGTGCGGCAAATGTCAGGGCCAGCGCATCACCGTCATCAGGTGAGCGGCCTAGCTCCTCCTTGATTTTTTCCTTCTCGATCAGCTTCAGCTGGCCGTTCGAGCTGTACTTGTCGCGACTGGCGGAGGTCAGGTCGCCGTGCAGCTGGTCGTCGTCTGGAATGCTGGGAGTGATGTCGTCGCAGACCCACTCCCCCATATCGCCCCACATTTCGGCGCGCTTGTTGAAGTACTTGCGGTCATCGCTAGCACGGCCACCAAAGTTCACAGCGGTTACACGGTCGCCATAGCCGAGCTCTACAAGCCGGTCATAGATGCCAGCACCCAAGCCGCCGATGTCGATAAACATCATGCGGATCGTCTTGTCGTCGGTGAGCATCCGGGCTGCATGACCTGCAACGGCCATTGTGTCGCGCACGTCGATACGCTCAATGCCCCAGGCAACGCGGCCCTGGCGGTGGATGAACGTCGAGGTGTCCCCGCCGCGCGCCGGGTCGAGACCGACGACGTGGGCACCAATGCGCTGCATGTGCGCGGCGTTCTGCTTGCGGGCTTTCTGGACCTTGAGGGTATTGATCAGCGCTTTGTGGCCGACCTTGAGAAATGCCATGTCAGGCGTGGCGGGATATTCCTGATTGAACCAGTCTTCATCGCCGGTGAAGTCGGAGGCGATCTTGGCCTGCCGCCAAGCCATCTGCTCCAGGCTTAGGTCGAAGGCTTCCATGTACTCACGGTCTTCTTCGCTCAGCTCGAAGTCGGCTGGCACCTCACGGCGGTACCCGGCCTCAACGAACCAGGGGATGAACACTGGCATGTAGTCGGTCTTGCCCGCGACGGCCATGGTCCACATGGAATGGAACATATTGCCCAGGCCATTAGCCGTGGTCTCCATGATCCCTTCAGTGCCAGGCTCAAGCGGTAGCGTCTGGCCCAGGCCAGCCATGATCTTCTCGGCGTTTGGCCAGAACGCGGCTTCAGATCCGTGCAGCAGCTGCACGGTGTCAGACCGACCGGCATTCTTTGATCCAGCGGTGGCCACCCGGTAGTCGCTGCGCAGCCCGCCAAAGCTCAGGCTGTTGGCGCTATCGCTTTTCGACTTAGGCTTTAGGGTGGAATCAGCCAGCTCGTGGTACGTCTTCACCATGCCGAACAGGTTCTGCGTGGCGGCATCCATGTGCGTGATGATTTGGCAGCGCGTGCCGAAGGTGGTTGTCACCCGCTTATAGAAGCGCGCAGCAATGTAGGTCGAACAGCCTTGTTGGCGTCCCTTGAGCACCAGTGCACGCACCCAGCCCTTTGTGGCCTTCTGCTTTTCCAGTGCTGCGTGCAGGATGCGCTGTGTATCGTTCCACTCGAAGGCGACGATCTTGCCGGCCTTGGTCCTGATCTTCAGGTTGACGCGGCAATACAGCTCGTCATCGTCGAGCAGCTTGGACAGCATGGCGTCAGCACTCACGGCTGCAGCTCCTGCACGTACCAGTTCACCCGAGCGATGGCACTGACAACGCAATCATGGCTACGCAGCGCATGCATACGGAAAGTCGCCCGGCGCCAAGTGGCTTCGAGCGTACAAGTACCGTCAGGGTTAGGTGTGCAATGCCAGTGAATCATAGCGGCCCATCGCTGAATTGATGGTCATGACGCTATGTGACTGAATTGGGGGTGCAAGGCTGCGCTGTGCTATAAATCTGAGCAGACATGGGAGCGCGCGCAATGGAATTCAATACCACAGACGAGATACAGGCCTGGCTGAAGGAAATGGCCAAGTGCACGATTCTGACTTTTTCCCTACTAAGCAGCGGGGCGGCCCTCTACTCCAATATGCCGATGACGCCGGATCAGATGGGTACGACAATCAGCAGGCAAGATATGGTTTTCGGTGACGGCCCGTATCGCGTTGAGATATCCACCCAGCCGACCGATGACACGCTAAACATCGAACTATCGCTCGAGAACAAGATGGTGATCTGGTGGGCGAACGCGAAGCTCCGGCGGAGCAAGGAAGTTATTGGCGGGCATCCCGAGCTAATCAATGCTCTTGCGGACTTTGACTATGTAATGCGTGAGAACAAAGCGGATGGGATTCACACCGGCACATTCATCGTGCCGCTTCCTTCCGACCCTCTGCAGCTTCAAGAGCTATGCAAGATCGCCAACGCTCACGGCATCAGCTGGGCAGTTGAGGACGGTTCAGGTGTCATGCATGAGGGCAACTTCTTCATGGGCGGCGGAGCTCAACCCAGTTCCAAGCGTAAAGCGAACACTTAAGTCGACGTTAAGGTAAATATCTGCTCGCCATTCTCAGCCAGCACGCATATACGCATGTCATGGCACAACATCGACTGCAGATCCTCGATAAGCTGCTCCATGATGTGAAGTTCTTCGCCCTGATAGCTTCCGCCCAGCTTGCCCGCGATAATCGGCAGTGCCTCGCCCTCAACCCGAGAGGGAATGACAGAGCTGCAAAGACCGCTCTGCCTTCCGAGCAGCACTGACTTGGCGGCCTCCAGACACTTGTCGCAGTAAATATATTCGGTAACGAAAGATCCGCGCTCACTCATCACTTATCCTCCATCAGCCGCTTCAACCGCTCTTCATAGGTCTCTTCGGCGTTCGTCTCGTCAAGGTTGTAGGCCTGGCGCTCCAGGGTGACAAGGTTCTTGGCCGCCGTGGTCAGGTCTCGGATGGTCGCCGCATGCGTGGGGAGCGAGACCGCCTTGTACAGCTTGTTGCGCCGCTGGTTGTTCTCATCCTCTTTGGTCTCTTCCTCGATAATGTTCTCAAGGTCTTCCCTGCCCTGCGCCGCCTCGATCAATTGCCCCATCAGCAGGCTAACTAGATCAGCAGCCGTTCGGATGTCTTTTCGGTGCGTTCGTACCACTGTAGCGCCCGTTACACCGGCCTGTTCGACGACTTCACGGTCCTTCGTGTTGGGCTCTCGTACCTGCCCTCGTACCAACTCGTCTCGTACCTTGGCGCGGACAGCAGCGGTAAGGTCTTTCGTCCACCCTTCCGCCTTGGCTTTCTTGCGAATAGCACCCTCGGACACACCGTGCTTTTTCCCCAGCATCACATTGGAAAGCTGGTTGGCTCGATACTCGCACTCTATAGCGTCCCAGTCTGTCGCATCAGCCATGGTTTACACCACCCTCATTCCAGCCCGACGCCCCTGAATAACCAGGCCACGCTGCTGCTCGATCAGGGCATCCATGACCTTCAGGCCTTCGGCAACGATTTCGTCCATCACGTTCCATGGAGCGCTGGCCTTGCCCGACATCAGGGTTTCTTCGCTGCCGCCAGGGCGTGTTGCCACGATATTGATGGGCCAACGGGGGTGCTTGCCACCTACGCCTTTGAGCGGCTTCGACACATACAGACGATAGCTGCCCAGCATCTTCACCTCTTCCTCGTGGATCAGCAGGCGTTGCTGGGCGAATGTCTCGGGCACACTGGCGTTGAGGTATTTGGCCGCAATCGCTTCGATCTGGTCGAGTGTCATGATGCCCCCCGCGCCGCTCTAGCGATTTCAATGACCTGCCGACGGTCTGCCTCAGCTTGTGCTGCTCGACGGGTGCGCCACAAATCTGTTTGTGTCCCAGCATACCCAGCGATCAGCGGGTGCATGCGATACGGGTGAACCATGCCAGGCTCTGGCTGGGGCTCTCGTTTGCTGCCTACCAGGTAAACCGACACCCCGTATGAGTTCATGGCAGTGCCACTCACTCGAGTAACGATGAATAGCGTGTGGCCGGCGCGAATCTCATCCGGCCGGTAAGTCTTGCGTTTCGACATGGTCTGCCCCCTTGTCGGTTATTGATTGCCTGGCGTAGCCAGACATACTGCTCTCACGTAATCCTGGAGCCCCGCCAATGCCAGTTCGGTATCGATCAATTGGCGTCGGAGGGCGAAATAAGCTGTTCGAGAAGAGGCAGCGAGCTCGGCTGTGCCTTCATCAGTGCTGCTGGCGGTGGCGGCGGTGGCGGGCACTCCTGCTGGACATACCGCACTGACTCGCAACCGCTTAGTGCCAGCATCAACGTCAGTGCGAAGGGTCTCGTTTTGTTCTTGGGCATCTGCCTGTCCCTCGGTGTGGTTCTGGTCGATCATGCCAACCTCTGTGGTCAGTTGGCGTTGAATGCGCAGAGTGCTGGTCAAACTTTCTGCGCGAGCCTGGCTCTGCTCCAATCCTTTGCCCAGCTCGCCAACCTTCTCGGCCTTCAGCGAGTACTGCCACCAGAGGGCGCCGCAAGCGACGGCCAGCCCGGCGATGATCGACAGCAGCACCCTTGTCACTGACCTAGCCCTTGCAAGCACAGGTCACGCTCCGCTTCACGCCGAGCAACCAGCCCTGCCAGTTTCTTGCCCTTGGCATACACCCAGCGTGGCAACTCGTTGCAGGCGCCCGCCAGGTCACCCGCCTTTGCCTTGCGCAGCAACGTGGATGAGCTGAAGTTGCCCGGCCCAGCGTTGTAAACGAACGACCCGAGGGCGGCGCGGGTCAGTAGCGGCAGGCCCGGCAACTGCTTATCTACTGCTGCCAGAGCCTCGCCCAGGTCATTGGCCAACAGCTGCTCGCACTCTTCGGCACTGCGGCTCTGGCCAACTATGGCGGTGCGGGTGTGTCCATAGCACACGGTGGGAATGCCGACCGGGTCCAGGTAACCGACCAGCTCACGGCCCTCGAAGTAGCCCACGAGTGCGACCGCAGCTGAAACCGACCCCGCAACAATGGACTTCTGTACGATATTCATGATTTGCGCCACTCTTTAAACATCGTTCTGTATTTAGGGATCAGCAGAACTATCTGGAGAAGCATGTAGGCGGCTGTCAGCCCATACGCAACATCAGACCAATTGATAGCCCCTGTGGCCCCGGTCGCTATTACGCCGAGGGCAGGCGCAGCCTTTGCGGCGCCTATCGCCAAGTCGTTCGCTACCTGCTGACTCATATTTTGTTTCTCCACGCCCGCGCCCTCTGATGATGTGGGAAACGCTATGTGACTGAATCTCTCTTGCAAGCTTGAGCCAGTCACATCCACTGGAACCTTCAATCACTGAAGGGGCACCACCATGGCGAGCATCGACAGCATCACCGACGAGCATTTCATGCATGTAGCAGAGGTAATGGCGCTAGCTGCTGACGCTACAAGCGACCACCAACCTGAAACCCTGCTAGTTATCAGCCTGGCCGAGGAAGGCAACAACGCCATTATGGGCGGCGACGTTTCTCCTGATGCCATTACCAAGCTTGAGAACCTGCTGGCTGAATTGCGGGAGCGCGCAGTCGGCTCGACTCTCGACGCGCTAAGCATCGAGTCTGCTTAGTGCATACTCCAGCGCTGCATATAGGTGTTGTGCTTCATCCCCGGCTGCAGGGCTTCGCGCCAGTTATCGCCCCGTAGCCGGCGCATCTTCACCGTTTGCCATTTAAGGCCGCGCTCAGTAGCCCATGTAAACGCTGGTTTAGTAATGCCATCCAGTGTGACCAAGGTCGCTGCAGCGCAAGTTGTCTCGCGCTTTGGCATTCTCGGTAGCTTGTCAAAACACAGAACTATCTGTGACATTGCGATCATCCCCATCAAGCGCCCCCTTGATATGCGGATACTTCCTGTGATGCTGTCTCCGGATATATCCGAACCCGAACCATTCCGCCCCTCACAGGGTCTTTTGCCAGCTTGAACTTGGTAGAGAATCGCGAATCGTCGATGCCGAGCGCCGCAGCTATTCCATCGCGCCCCGACTTGAACGCGGCCAAGCAGTTGTCATCATCCCGGCGCTGACGACTGGGCGGTACGAACTCAATGTCTAGCACCAGCGGCCCGCCAGGGGCCTTTAATCCTGAGTGAATCGTCAACAGGTGGCAGTCGGCCTTGTAGCGCTGTGCGATCTTGTTCTTGCGCCTCCAATGAACGCGGGCGTTGGGGCTCAGTTCGCGCGGCGGCCATGGCAACTCGATCATGCGGTCACCCTCCCTTCCCGAATCAACTGGTCCTGGGTGCGCATAACGCCCTCCGCGTGGTAAAGCCGCAGCTCGTCGCGGGATAAGTCGCACTTGGCGCGGCCATCTACCCGGTCATGGCAGTAGCAGTCAGCCCATGCGCCCTGCAGGTCGTTCGGCTTCATGCTGGTTCCGCAGGTGCCGGCCAGGCGGTAATGGGCAAGCACGGTGGTTTCTGTGTTGTTCGGGCAACCAGGTAGGCGGATGGTGCAATCGCGGCCTCTGGCGGCTTTGGTGAGCTTGGTCTGTTTCACTTGGCCGCCTCCAAAATGTCATCGAAGTACACACCCTGCGGCGCGTAGTGGTCGCATATCCCGTCGGTGTATTGGCATCCTTGCTTGGTGCCGAACAGGCTTGTCACCGGAAAGCCCGTTGGCCCGAACAGCGGGTTTTTGCCCATCAGGAAAAGTTGCTCTTCAAACGACTTGTCGCCGAAGTAGCGATCAAAGCCCGCGGCGAAGCGCGCACAGTCCTTGCTCAAGATCGGGACGCCGATCATCAGCTTGCAGTACGCCCACACTTCATCGTCTGTTCCCTGCCCTGTGGTTTCAGCAATGCGGATGTACATGCGGCGCCAGAGACGGTTCTGCGCCTCTGACCTGTCTTGGCCTGGGCGAACGGTAGCCAGCAGATATTTGTGTTCTCGGAACGCAACCGTCACCCGCGAAATGAAGGTCGATAGCGATGTCGGACTGTTGATCACTTCCTTGAACGTGTCCTTGTTCGTGGTTTGTCGCGCTGCTTCACCCACATTTCACCCCCTTCAACCGCTTGCCGCCGAACCGACCATCCAGATCAGCCGTTACCTGCTCCAATGTCACCGGCTCCGGGTAAATCACTGTGCCGCCCTTTCCGTCGTGTAGGCGGAAGGTGAACTTGGTGTGCTTCATCCCTTCATCCCCATAATCAGAATGAACAGGAAGAACGCTATCCAGGCTGCTGCCGTGAGGGCGTTACCGGGGCTGTCCTTCTCTTCGTCTAGTGGGTATTTGGGGGTCATTGGGGCACCTCACTGCACTGGTCCGGGCGCGGTGGTAACCCGGTATCAACGTGCGCAAGATTCCCGCGCTCATCGGTTACGAACTCATGCTTTGGCAGGTAAACGCGCGGAAATACCTCGTGCCATTCGCCGATAGCAGGGTCACACGCAGAGCAAAGCGCCCACGCCTCGCTCGGCTTGCCTCGCCAGCCTCCCGCAGGCATCCGTGACCAAAAATTGCTAGTGGCTGTGTTTTCTCGGCAGCCGCACTGGTAACACTGGAATAGGCTCATACACCCTCCTTGACCGTGATGCCGGCGGCATTGAGGGCCGCATTTACGGAAGCGATGTACTTAGCCTCGTTGAAGCACCCTCCATCTACGTCAGGGAAATAATCGACGTAGGCCTCTGAGCGCGGATTGGGTAATGCTCTCACCAGTGTGGCGCGGTAAACCTGATAACCAACCCAGCATCCCTGCACATACTCGTTTTCATAGTCGGCCTCGCCCTCTGCGCGTTTGAGCCAAGGGGTATCGATGATGCCAATCACCGGGTGATACATTTCAAGCATTTGAGCCTCAAACGCTACCCGCAATTTCTCGTTATCCACGCTCATCCCTCCACCACGCAGCCATGCTGCACTTTGCGGCGCATGCGGCCGCGCTCGAATGTCACCGGGTTACGGTCGGTTACCGTCCAGCCCCGAGCTATGAACTCGTTGATGGTGCGGCGTAGGTCTAGCTGGGTGCGGCGCTCTTTGGTCATGGGTGCGCACCCCCTGACAACTTGGCGCGCATCGCGGCCAAGGCTGCGTTGGCCTTCTTCGGGTCGCCCTTGCCATAGATCGTTTCCGGCAGAGCCAGCGGCGGCTCGCTCAGAACCTCACCGGCGGCCAGGCGTTGGCGAACTACCCTGTATGCGTTCTCGAACTTCTTGCGCGCCATGTCGAAAGCCAAGGTTCGTAGGCTGTGCTGACCAGCACCGATCGCAGCGTGATAAACCGCCGGATGCGTCCAACGCTCATGCCCTGCCATGCTTGGGTGGCTGTTGCGGCACGCCTCACGGAAGGCCATTTCATCGGCGGGCAGCCCGAGGCGCTCAGCCGCTGGCGTGCACCACTCGATGAACTTGCCAGGGCCAGGCACAAAGTCGCTTGGGTCTGCCCGACAGGCTTCAAGGCCAAACTGAATCTGCTCGATTCGAGATATGCCAGCCTGCGCGAACGCCTTGACCCAGGTTCGCTTGGCACTGGCCTCCGCTTTGGCATCGCCCCAGGCATGAGCCCATGCAGGCTTGCAGGACTTTATTTGCGTGAACAGCTTGTTCACAACCGTGGCAGTGGCTTCGTCATCCGGGATGGGCGCTCTGTTTTCCGGCAGCGTTGGCATCGGCTTATCGGCATCCAGCTGAACGTGCTTCATCGTCATAGTTCTCCAGTGGCTCCGTGAATCCAATCAGTGCTGTCGGGGTCGGCGGCTTGCTGCTTGTTGCGGGGGCGGCGGTTTGCGTCTTCCTGCGCCTTGAGCATCCAGGTGCGCCAGGTGGCCACCCAGTCAGCCTTGGTGCCGCCGGTGCCGCGCCAGTAGTTCACGAACTTCTCGGTTTCGAACACCAGGTCGACAGCAGGCGCTCGCTCAGTTGCCCATTCGCGCATCAGGTGAGTGACGTTGAACGGGTCGGGTAGTCGGGTTTTCCGTTTGGCCTTCGATTCAGCCGGGACTTGCTTTGGGGGATTCCCCCCTTGGGGGGATAAAGGGGGGTTATGTTTTGAATATCCTGAACCCTGAGGTAGGTTGCTGTTCAGCAATTCGCCTGATTCTGATGCGGTTGCTGATCCTGCCGGTGCATCCTCCAAAGCCCCGCCATTACTTGGTTCGCCTTGGCTGCTGTTCGGTTGTTCATCTGGTTGCTGATCTGGTTGTTCATCGGTTGCTGATGTTTTGGGCGCACTAATGCGCGTAGCCAGTGGAAGCTCAAACACCATCGGCCCAACCTGTACCAGAGCACCCAGGGAACCCAGCCTTGCAATCACCGACCTCACCCGCTGACGTGTTGGCGATCCAGACTCATGACGCCCGCGCAACGGGGCCACATAAAGCACCTCAGAAAGCATCTGCTCGCTGATACGCTTCACGCGCCCCGCTATACCGGTGCGGTAGTCCATCGCACGCCTGATAGCGCAGTAGGCCAGGAAGATGTCGCCCGGCTCTTCCACGAGCGCGGCCCACTCTTCGTCGTTGATCTGGAATGCGCTCATCAGCCCCCCATCAAACCACTGGACAGCCACCCAGCACCCTCAACCGACTTTTGAGCGGTTGACGATTCGCGGATACTTTGGGGTGTGGGAGTCATGCGGCGGCCAGCTCTGGCCAGATGACAGACCAGTCGTCAGGGCGCAGTTGTTTGCGCGTGACCTGGCCCCTCGTCACCAGCTCAAGGCGTGACGCCACCTCAGGCGATGCCGGACGGTTCCCATAACCGATCTGGCGCAAGTGGCCCCGCGTCGTGCCGGTCTCGGCCACCGATTTGTCAGTTGCAGACTTGAGCCAATCGAGCAGCTCGATGTGTTTTGTACGCATTGGGTTTCCTCCGTTATGCGCACAGATTAGCGTTTGCTAATGCGGCCTGCAATAGCAAATTGCAATTTACCGTTTGCTAATAGATGGGCAATATCAGGCCATGGAAATGAAAGAGCTTCGTCGGCGCACGCTCGCCAAGCTGATTGGCGAAATGAGAACTAAGGATTTTGCAGAGCAGCACGACCTTGATGCGTCGTACCTGTCCCAAATCCTGAACGGGCATCGCGGAATGGGCGAGAAAGCTGCGCGCAAGATGGAAATTAAGATCGGGCTGCCGGACGGCACCCTAGTAAATCCGAGCCAGGAAGGTCTTGGAGCGGAAGGGAATACCAACCAAGGAAAGGAGAGCAACGTGATAAGTGCTGATTTCTCCAGTAAGCGGAAGGATCTGATCACCATTCCCCGGCTTGATGTTGGGGCTTCAATGGGGCGCGGCTTGTCGCGGCCTGACGACTATGAAGACGTCATCGACAACATGCGTGTCAGTACCGGATGGCTACGCCGCAACGTCGGCTCCAGCTCACCCGACAACCTGGCCGTCATCACCGGCTATGGCGATTCCATGGAAGGCACGTTCAGCGATGGCGACTTGCTCCTGGTAGATCGCGGCGTAACCGATATCAAGATTGATGCGGTCTATGTCCTATGCCTGAAGGACGAGTTGTACATCAAGCGCCTGCAGCGCCGCCCTGATGGCGTACTGCTGATGCTTTCGGATAACGAAAAGTACAAGCCCTACGAGATTAAGAACGGAGACCTTGAGCAGTTTGAGGTTTTAGGGCGGGTAATGCTGGCATGGAATGCGAAGCGGCTATAAGACACGCAATCAAGGAAAGGTAAACTCTGTATGGATACAGGCACTCTTTGGGTGGTTATCGTTGGCGCTGCGGCTGCCGGTTTATTCTGGATTTACCGGAAGCAACAAGCTCAAGCGGCAGCTGATCATTTATCAGCTCTGCGTAGAGCTGAGGTCGAAAGACTAGCTTTCAAAGCGCAAGATGCATGCGCCAAGCTTTCGGAAATGAAGACAGCTACAGGCCAATCAAACCAAGCAAAGCGAGCCATTGCGATACTAGAAGAGGCGGCAGCCTATCCTGAATGCCATCAGGTGATCCGCAATTACGATGAAATGTGCCGTCGGCTGGAGGCGATTCAGAAAGTCGCCCCAGTGATAGATAAAATCGAAAAATCTTATCGCCACAAATTCAAAGGCAATGAGAAAGCAGAGCTAAACGCGCTGCTTGATGCCATGTACGAAATAACAACTGAATACATTACAGATCAGGATCTCCTTGACGCGGAGATGTACCCGAGCGGTACCGGTGAGATTGTTTCCATAGCTGGAATCAGGAACCGATGCCGCCAGCTGGGTTGGGAAGGCTAATGTTCGGCCCCCACTTCTGGCGGTCCCTGCTCGACGGAAAGCGCTGGGCCAGGCGTCAGCTGGTTGAGGGCCTGGTCGTGGTGGCCGTGGTGCTTTTGGCGGGGTGGCTGGTGAAGAATTATGCGTAACCCGCCGTGCTGGCCTGGGTGCGCGGAAGTTGTAACAAGAAAACATAACAGGAAGGTTCTACATAATGGCAGATGACAAGGATGTTAAGGCGCGCGAGATTGCGTGCTCTATCCGGAAGTGGGCCGTCAGCAAAGGCTTGATGCAACCGCTACCAGAAGCTGTCGAGAACAATATCACGGGCGGAGTTGAGCCCTTGAAGGCCAGCACAGAAGCGGAAGCTCTGATTCGTCAAAAAGGCCTAATGTCCATAGCGTATGACGCGGTTTCAAGAACAATATTCCTGTACACAAAAAAGAAGGTTTACCAGAAGGATTACAAAGTCCTTCCGAGACAGATAGGTGGATGCGGAATAGCGTACCCCCAAGGCGTGAACGACGATATTGGAAAGCAACCTCCCCAAGCGCAGGGAGCCGCTTTTACTACCTACCTTGCAAATGGAGCTCAACGCTACACCTGCGGCTCGTCAATTTCGCCCGGTAACAGCTGTTCCGCGGGCACTCTTGGTGCATTGGTAAAGGACGCTACGGGTAAGATGCTTGGCCTGACAAATAACCATGTCAGCGGGCAGTGCAATCACGCTTCCCCCGGCCTGCCGATTCTGGCGCCGGGCGTAATGGATGTTAATCCAAATAACATCCACCCCTTCACTATCGGCCTGCATCAACACGTCCTGAAAATGGGTATTGGCACCCAAGGTAATATTGATATTAGGGAAAACAGCGACGCAGCAACTTTCGCAATCACCAACCCTGAATTTGTTACATCCATGCAAGGCGGCCTGTATGATACGCCGCTGTCAATTGTTGCGCCGCTGGAAGGCATGAAGGTTCAAAAGGTTGGCAGGACGACTAGCCACACAACCGGCAAAATTGTTGGCAGAGAGCTTATGCCCATAGGTATTCACTATGCAGCCCATGAATATGGGTTTTCGGGCATGATCTATTTTGATGAAGTTTGGATAGTCCATGGGGACAATGAGTCATTCTCTGCGCCTGGCGACTCTGGCTCTTTGATCGTGACGTTGGATGGCGATTCTGCAGCAGTTGGCCTACTCTTTGCCGGTGGTTCCGATTCCTTGGCTGATGGAGGCGATAAAACTTTGTTCCTTCCCATTGGTCCAATTTTAGAGAAGCTCGATGTCAGCCTGGTTGGAGGACACAATGTATGAATCCAAAGCAACACCAAGGGTAGCGGCTCAGCATCTGCTAGCACTGCTGGGTGTTACTGCTGGATCAGTATCGATATCTTCTTTCAAAAAAGAAGGTAACGGTACAGCTTTGAGGGTGTTCATAACCCCAAAAATGAAGCACCTAAAATCTCGTATTCCTGACTTTTGGGAAGGATATCCTGTTACTTGCGAGATAGCCGAAGCCCCTAGGGCTCAAATTTAAAAACCGCGAACTATCAATCAAGCCCGCCCCGAGCGGGCTTTTTGTGCCCTCCCCTAGCCCGCCTTGTGCGGGTTTTTTATTGCCTATCGAAAATAATTTAGCATTTGCTATTGCGCATGAGATTACTGTTTGCTAATTTTACTCCCAAGCCAGCAACAAACGGCCCAGGGCTCGACCCGCGATCTTTTACAACTCAGACCACCCAGCTTGCGGATGTATAGCAAGCGCACCTGCCAGGCATTGGCAGGCAGTACCGGCGCATATCGTCGGGCTGGGCATAAGCAACTCAAGCGAGGCCGGGATGGTGAATCTCGGTGTGTGAGTAGCTGGTAACTCGTAATGGAGGCCGGCCAAAGCATCAGCAGGCGTGACGACTGCGGGCTTATGCAAAGACAGATTTCTATATGCACCTTGGCAACAGGGTGCATGTGGAAACAAGAGAGGAAACCCTGATGAAGAAAGCAGATTTCACGCTGGTATTGCGCCAAGTGGACGGCGCCAGAGTTAAGCGGCTCTTATCTGAAAATCCTGATTGGTCAGCGGCAGCGCAGTTTGACGTAATAGCTGAGAGGGATCGTATGGAGAGCTTTATTCGTGAGATTAGTCGCGGCCAGCACTACAACCCAGAACAAGCAGCCGAACACCTGATGCGTGAAATGCGTATCGCTTAGATTGCTGATTTCTCATGCCGATTCACTGAGTCGGCATCGGAAACAACTGAGGACTACCAAATGGAACCAATCATCAGAGGGAACTGGCAAGGTTTCCTCGGCATGGGATTAAGCGCTCGCGAGCTGGAGTTCACGCTCGAAGTAGCGGCCGGCAAGACGGACAAGCAGATGGCCAAAGAGGCCGGCATTGCCCCGGACAGCGTGCACAAGCGCGTGATGTCGGCCATGTTCAAGCTGGGCGCCAGTCGCCGGGCACAGCTCGTCGCAGAGGCCATGCGCCGGGCAATCATCACCCCGCTGCTGCTCATGCTTGCAATCTGCATGATGGCAGTACAAGCCACCCCGGATCACCAGCCAGTCACCCGTAACCGCATTGTCCGAGTAAAGGGCGGAGCGCGCAGGGATGCTGATGTGAGTGTGTTTCGGATTTGTTGAAGGAGAGAGACGTGGAAAAGCTAACACCTGATCAGCGTACGCAGCTGATTGACCGCCTGGATCGCTCATTTCAGGCAATGCCGCGATGGGTAAAGATCGCAACCAAGCATGCCATGGGCGCACCGAAGAACAACCCGGCCACCGGCCAGCCGTTCACCTCGTTCCGGGAGGTAATCACTGTGGCAGCAGATGAAACGCTGATTACTCTTCGTGATGACTTCGAGGATAACGACGACCTTGCACCCGAATAATCGCTGACTTGTTGATAACGGAAGGAGAAGGGAAATGGGCTGGAACGCTGGATACACAATTTTCGAATCAACGGTTATCGGCGCCTACGATCTTGGAAAGCTGGACAAAGAAATGCTCGCGGTGCTGATGGAGCCGTACCGGCACAGCGATATCGACAGCGGCGGAAGTCGCGGCATGAAATCGCATGACGGCAAAGACGTTGAGCGGTTAGTGATTGAGACTTGGGGGCTGGCTATGCCAGATGCACCCATCGGTGACGATGACGCCGCTTGGGACGATTATGGCGACGACATTTATGAAAAGTTCAGAGAAGTCACCGAGAATTTTGGCTGGTGATATCTATGCAACCCATCGCCCTTTCACTGAGAGGGCATCTGGAAGTGCTCTGAGCGCGGAGAAATGCATGGGGAAGGCTGATCTACCGTCTACCGCACCGGGAGAGCGCTTCCAGATGTAGATGCACCCCAATGGCGGGGCAATCGCCAATCGTTGCCGAGATACCAAGGCGTTAAATGATGGTCAATAACGCTCGGAGCTGGACACGCCTCCAGCCATCTACATCACAAGCGCCACCAGCTAAGAGGTGGTACAGCAAGACGGCGGTGTAAGCCCGCGCGGGAGACGTAACCCGCCCAATCACCCCGGCAGGGCCAAAGGCTGCTGTGGGGATGTATTGGAAAGGGTTTGGCAGGGGACGCCCTGAAATGTGTGAGCGCGGAGGCTCAGCGGCTAGCTCGAAAGGCAGGCATCGTGGGTTCGATTCCCACCACGCACCCCAAACCCTTTACCAATGCATTAACCAGCACCACCCACCCCTCCCCCTTCCAGTGTCCAGAAGCATGCACGCCATGCCTGTGGGCACTCCCTTGTCTGGAGATTGATATGGATACCAGCACACCGCCCGGCATCGAGGGCGAAATCACGTATGGCGGCTGGGTGATTGCCTACCGCGCAGATATGGACGAGGACGACGGGTTTTATTGGCACGTCCTGAACCTGAAGCCTGATGGCGACAACGGCGAAAGCCTCAGCGACCTGGCGGACACGATGGTTAAGCGACACGACGACATTGACGCCCTGGTCAAAGCCGCCTTCCTCGCTGACGTGAAGGCCCACAACGACAACATGCTGATTAACAATTGGGAGCACCGCCGTCATGGATAACCCAGCAACCACCAGCAACCCGCTGTTCTGGCGCCCTGTGAAGCTGGATCGCGATCAGGCCATGAACATCATTGCCCTGCGCCGCTGCCACATCAAGCGCGCAGAGCGGGATCAGATGAACGCCTTCATGGCTGCCGGCCGCGAAGAGCTGCGCCAGTTGGTCGACTGCGGCGCCATCAGCCAGGGCGAGCAGGATTTCTATACCCGAGAGTACACAGCGCTGTGCTCTGAACGGCTTGTTCGGTTGCTGCCTGCCAGTGTTCAGGCGCGGATGAAGTGGAGGCTGAAATGAGCAAGCACACAGGCGGCCCAGCGTTTCCGGTTTCTATTGAGTCGGCAGCGTGTGCAGGGATGAGTGTCGGCTCTGAAATGGGCATGACCCTGCGCGACTACTTCGCCGTAAGGGCTAGCGAAGAGGACATAGCGCTTTACATGCCTCATAGCGGCGGTATGCAGGGGGTTGCTATCACTGAACGCCTAGCCAAAACCAGACATCAGGCGCGCTACATGCACGCCGACGCCATGCTAGCCGAGCGTGCCAAATGAAATACCTCAAACCCCTGTCTGCAATAGCCCTTGGTGCTGTTGCTGCTATCTACGTATCAATCGCGCTTGGCGGGCTGCTGTGTGTGGCCTGCCTGGTGCTGGGAGGTGATCAGTGAGCAACTGGACGCAGCAAGAGGCGGTAAATCTTTGCGTGATCCTTGAGTCGATCGCTCCGCATTATGGTGCTCATATTGCACTTACTGGAGGCTGCCTTTACAAGCCTGGCGAACGGAAAGACTGCGACATTCTTATTTACCGGATACGCCAAGCGCCAGAGATTGATATGGATGGACTATTTGCAGCCTTTCTCCGCGCAGGCGTTGAGGTGAGCGGCGGGTTTGGCTGGTGCTACAAAGCACGTTATCGCGGACAGGGAATTGATCTGTTCTTTCCTGAAGAGCAAGGCGGCGAGTATATCAGCGCTGAAGATCGCGAATTGCAGGAGTCCTTGGTATGACCACCCCACTCGTTAAATCGACCACGGATGAGCTGATAGAAGAGCTGGAAGCGGCGGCCCGATTAGCCTCACCAGGGCAATGGACGCTTACAGTGCACACAAACCCGGTTGACCGGTTTGATGCGCAGGCTGACGACTGGACTCTTTCGGTAGGCGGCAAGCAAGTGGTCGCCGCCGAAGACGGCATACGAAACCAGCGAGACGTTCGCTACATCGCCGCAGCCAATCCCGCCAACGTGCAGGCCCTAATCGCCCGCATCCGCGAGCTGGAAGAGGCGCAGCGGTGGATTAACGCGCTCGAACAGTTGCCTGATGAAGACGTTGACGTTCTGGTCTGGTGCGATGACGGTGATCATCAGTATCAATGCGTTTCCAGTCATCACAATTCGTTCTTCACTGACGAGTACCACGAGTTGATACCGGTAACTCACTGGCGCCCGCTGCCGGAGCCACCCCAATGACCCGCTACATCCTCTGGCAAACAGCCGAAATACTCACCTATCTGGCGGCATTCGTGATTTTGCCGCTCATGACTTCGACTTTGTAGGACAAGACAATGCAACCCGGATACTACCGAGACCTCAGCAATGAGGATTATCACGGCGGCGAAGGCGTGTCTAAAAGCCAGCTTGACCTGCTTCACAAGTCGCCAGCCCTGCTCCCCTGGTCGCGCAATGCGCCGGAGGATGAAGAGAAAAAGACGGCGCTGAATGTCGGTGATGCCGTTCACGCCATCCTGCTGGAGCCGCACCGGTTTGACGCTGAATACGCAGTAGGCCCCAAGGACGCACCGCGTAACACCAAGGCTGGAAAAGAGGCTTGGGCGGCGTTTGAGGAAGGGCTGAACGGCCGCACGGTTCTGACCCATGAAGAGCACCGCAAGATTCAGCTGATGCGCGAAAGCGTCATGGCCCACCCGCACGCGCGCTGGCTGATCGAGGCCGAAGGCGACGCAGAGGCAAGCATTTACTGGCGCGAGCAGGAAACCGGCGAGCTGGCCCGCTGCCGGCCCGACAAGAACATCAACGCCCACGGCTGGGTGATGGACTTGAAGACCACGGCGGATATGTCGCGCTTTGCCAAATCGGTCTACGAGTACCGCTACCACGTGCAGGACGCCATGTATTCCGATGGCTATGCCGCGCACTACGGCGAGCCTCCAGCCGGGTTTGTGTTCCTCGTGGTCAGCACCAGCATCGAATGCGCCCGCTACCCGGTACGGCTGTTCACCCTGGACGCCGAAGCAAAGCAGATCGGGCGCGCCGAATATCAGGCCGATATGGCCACCTTCCACGAATGCAAGGCCGCCAACGAATGGCCTGGCATCGAAACCCTCAGCCTGCCCGGATGGGCAAGGAAGCAATCATGACCAATACCGCAGAGAAACAGCCCTTCACTCAATCCGACATGGAAAAAACGCAGCAGGTTAAGCCGAAAAGCCCTGCCGCCGAGCTTTCACACCTGCTGGCCAGCCCGGCGATGAAGGCGCAGATCAGCGCGGCCCTGCCGAAGCACATGACCGCCGAGCGCATGGCCCGCATCGTGACTACCGAGGTACGCAAGAACCCGGCCCTGATGAAGTGCGAGCGCACCAGCTTTCTCGGCGCGGTAATCCAGTGCGCACAGCTCGGACTAGAGCCTGGCAACAGCCTCGGTCACGCCTACATCCTGCCGTTCGATAAGCGTGAGAAGGTCAATGGTAGCTGGGTGACCGTGCGCACCGACGCTCAATTGATCATTGGCTATCGCGGCATGATCGACCTTGCCCGCCGCTCTGGTCAAATCATCAGCATATCGGCCCGCACGGTGCGCGATGGCGACCACTTTGAATACCGTTATGGCTTGGACGAGAACATCGAGCACACGCCATCTGACGACCTTGAGGGTGGTGCTATCACCCATGTGTATGCGGTTGCCCGGCTGCGCGACGGCGGCGTCCAGTTCGAGGTTATGAGTCACGCCAAGATTGAAGCAGTACGCCAACAGAGCAAGGCCAAAGATAGCGGCCCCTGGAAGGATCATTGGGAAGAAATGGCGAAGAAGACCGTTATCCGCCGCCTCTTCAAATACCTGCCGGTCTCGGTCGAGATACAGCGCGCCGTGGTCCTGGATGAAGCGGCTGATGCCGGTATTGCTCAGGGTAACGAGTACACGCTGGATGGCGACTTTGAGGTCATCGACGGCGGCGAACAGGCAGAGGCCTAACCCACCCTCCCCGTTAAGGGGTATGGAGAAACCGTATGGCAACCATGCCTGTATTTGATCCCGATCCGCTGTATGACGCAGCATTGGCGCATGTGCGAGAGACCAAGCGTGCCAGCATATCCGGTGTTCAGCGCCACCTTTCAATAGGATATAACCGTGCAGCGTGGCTACTGGATCGCATGGAGAAGGAAGGCGTTATCACCTACCCCGACAGCCACGGCCGCCGTGAAGTAAAGAGGTAACCCCAATGCTACAGCAAACAATCCCAGCAACACGGGCGGCAGAGGCTGCCCAAATATCGGCGAGTGTTGAGCAGTTTTTGGCGGCAGGTGGCGAGATTCAGCGCCTACCGATCTTCAAGCGCGACGGATCAGCCGGGCAGACGTGGACGCGAACAGCAAAGAACCCTGAAGCGGTAGAGACGAACACGCTGAAGCACATCGCTGACAAGCACTGCAAAAAGCACCCGGGCGGCGATACCGCAATGGCGGTCAAGAAAAACTCAGAGTATCGCCGGGCGGAACGTGACGCGCTTGCGCCCCAGGTAAAGGCAATGAGCGCCAATGGCGTGACCGTCAAGGACATTGCCAAGGCCCTGGGTATCAGTGTCGGCACCGTGACCCGCATCCGTGTTGAAAACGGCTGTGAGCGTCAGCGCCGAGAATAACCCCTTCAGGCCGCTGGCCAGAGGTATGCCCATGAATGCAGTTACCCATGTCGGCGAGCTTGTCGACGACGTGGCGCAGTTCTTTGCGCCTGTTTCATCCGATCTCGTGGATAGCCTGGTAGGCGAGTACCGCGGCATGCGCGAGCGCATTGAAGCCCTGGCTGCAGCGGTTGAGCAGGAAGAGCACGCCGGCGCGCTGACTCACTTCATCAACGGCAACCTGCGCGACGACCGCAACGCAATCCCTCATCACATCGGCAACCTGTTCGATCTGCGCGGCGCTATCGGACACTTGAACGGCATGTACTGGAACAAAGCGCTGCACATGACCGATGTGCTGGACTACATGCCGCAGGCCAGGCGCTCAGAATGGAACGAACAGATCCGCAACCCGCTGGGCACCAAGGCCAACTCGCGCACCGGTGAAAAAGAGCAGCCAGCCCTGCCAGAGTTCGAGGAAGAGTCGGTGCGATCGACGCTGTCGCACTTGCTGCACAGCCGGTCGCAGTTCTTCGCCGAGCGAATCGACGGCATCTTTCGCTCGCTGAGCAAAACGCACGTCACCAACTGCCCGGAAGGGTTCAACAAGCGGATGATTCTGGGCCGAGCGATCACCCATTACGACACGGTTGATCACGACACAGCAGGCGTCATCAATGATCTGCGCTGCGTTATCGCCAAGTTCATGGGCCGGGATGAGCCGAAATACCATGTGACTGGTGACACGATCAGCCGCTGCCGGTACCCGAATGGCCAATGGCAAAGCATCGACGGCGGCTCACTTCGCATGCGGATCTACAACGGCGTGGGCACGGCCCACCTTGAGGTTCATCCTGACATAGCCTGGCGGCTGAATGGCGTGCTGGCGAGCATCTACCCGGCGGCGATACCCGAGAAGAACCGCACCAGGCCAAAGCGTCAGCGCAAGATCAAGGATTTTGAGCTGATGGAGCGGCCCCTGCCCTTCTCTGTGATTGGTCTGCTGTCCGGAATGCGCCCGGTAAATATACCCAGGCAGAACGACAGCTTCCGCAACGGACGCGATCGCATCCCAATGGCCCTGCAGTTTGAGTACGGAGATCACGAAAAGCATTCACTTGCCGAGGCGGAGAAGGTGCTGGAAGCCATTGGCGGTGTACGCGCTACCGAGGCGCACGCAAGGTTCTGGCAATTCGACTACGAGCCGCAAGAGGTCATCAGCCAGATTGTTGTCAGCGGCTGCATCCCGGATCAAAAGAGCCACCAGTTCTACCCAACGCCCAGCGATCTGGCGGAACAGGCTGTAGAGCTCGCAGCGATCGAGCCCCACCACGACTGCCTTGAGCCATCCGCCGGCACCGGCAGCATTGCCGAGTTAATGAGTGGTGGTCGCTCCCTGTGCTGCGTTGAAATCAGCCCGCTGCACTGCAAGGTGCTGGAAGCCAAAGGCATGAAGCCGCTGGCCAAGGACTTCATCAAATGGAATGGCGCCACAGGCTTTGATCGCATCGTCATGAACCCCCCGTTCGACCAAGGCCGCTGGCAGGCCCACCTAGAGCGCGCGGCAACCATGCTTCGACCAGGCGGCCGACTGGTCGCCATTCTGCCGTCAGGCGCCAAGAACAAAAATCCGCTGCCAAGCATGCAATGTGAGTGGCACGGGCCTTATGACAACCGCTTTGCAGGCGCATCAGTGTCCGTTGTGATTCTGGTGGCCACCGCATAACCGAGGTAATCCCCCATGGCGGCTTATTACAACGAGCACGATCCGTATGCCGCCCAGTGGCTGCGCAACCTGATAAAAGCCGGTCACATAGCGCCGGGCGATGTCGATGAAAGGAGTATTGAAGATGTCACACCTGCAGACCTTGCCGGATACTCACAGTGTCATTTCTTCGCAGGCATTGGCGTCTGGTCACTCGCCCTACGTCGAGCGGGATGGCCAGATGACCTTCCTGTATGGACCGGCAGTTGTCCGTGCCAGCCTTTCAGCTCGGCAGGCGCTCAAGCTGGGTTTGATGACCCGCGCCACCTCTGGCCAAGTTTTGCCTGGCTCATCCAAGAGTGCCGCCCTGCAGTCGCCTTTGGAGAGCAGGTTGCAAGTAAAGCTGTCGAGCCTTGGATCGACCTTGTACAAACTGACGTGGAAGCAATGGGCTACGCCTTCGGGTGTGTGCCGTTTCCGTCTGCGGGCGTCGGTGCCCCGCACATCCGAGACCGTGCGTACTGGGTGGCAAACGCCCGTAGCACACGAAGCAAGGCTAGGCTATCAGCGGCGTCGCGGGGACACGAAAGGGAGTCAGGTTTCGTTGACAACCGAAGTAGTGAACTTTCTGGCCCCGGAGTCAGATCCGATGTTAAAGGGCTGGAATCTGTCTGCCTGGCCGACGCCGAACGCGACGAACAATGGCGCCGGGGAGGAGCCGGGGGCAAAAGCAGCGCGCGGAATGAACCCTGGGTTGAACCCGGCAGACGCGGCGAGGCTTGCGGGCTGGCCCACAACCCGAGCGACCGACGGCACCAACAATGCTCGATCGCTGCAGGGAGCGGAGAACGAAGCGCTTCGGAAGAGCTGGAACAACGACCTTGGAGTGGCGAGCTTCTCGGTCGTGACGAACAACCCGGCCCGGTTAACGGCTTCTGGCGAACTTCTGACTGGCTGTTCTGCCGAGATGCCAAGTGGCGGCCAGTTGAACCCGGCACATTCCCGCTGGTTGCAAGCCCTGCCGGTGGTGTGGGACGAGGCTGCACCGATTGGCATACCCCCGCCGGACAAGAAGGCCAAGGCCACCGCGCCGGCCGGCTGAAAGGCTACGGCAACGCAATCAACGCAGAGGCCGCCACGGTCTTTATTGAATCGTTTATTGAGGTAATCCCATGACCCCACAACTCACAGCCCGGCACAGCCAGACGGATGCCGGGCCGATGGTAGCGCTTAACGGCCTGCCTGACCCAGGCGAGCTTATGACCTATCAGGACATTTTCAGCATGGCACGACAGCTGCGCGAGATAGCGATAGATGCGCAGCGCGAAGTGTTTGAACCTATCGGCCACGACAGCGAAGGCGGCGGCCACGACTGATACAGGAGCACCATCATGTCCAAAGTAATCGACGACATCAAAGCAGCCGAAGCCGCACGCTTCCCCTGCCCCGGCGTACTGAGTGAGCAGGCGTTGCGGGTTGGCCTGGAAGTTGAGCAGGTATATCAAGGCTACGTCCAAGCCGAAACCGAAGCCAAGCACGAGGCTGTAGAGGCGCTGCGCCGGGTAGTCGCTGGCGAGCAGTCCGACGAGCTATCAGCGCTGGTCTGCGGCATCTTGAGCAAGGAGTCAGCGTGATGAACACCCAAGCCGAATACATGGAACAGCAGCTTGCCGAGGCGCGGGCGCGGATTGCAGCGCTTGAGGTTGAGAAGGCGCGGGGGTTTGTAAGCGATGCACTGAAGGGGTGCGCCATCGTTATGCGCGGCCTATCGGTTCTCGACAAAGAAGAAATTCAGAGCGACGACGCGGAAATATGGCTTGAGGATGAGCATGGCCGCGACGGCGGTTATTCGTTCTCGATCACCGAATACGCTGGTAAGTGCGCAGATATTCTTGAAGCTGCGCTCGCCGCCCCTGCCCCTGCTGAGCGGGTGGAGCAGGAGGCTGTGGCTTGGCGGGTTAGCCACCCTCGGGACGGGTGGCAAACGTATGACAGTTACCCTAAGTGGGCTGAAGGCGACGACAGCTTGTCGATCCAGCCCCTATACACCGCCCCGCACCCCTCGCCAGCCCCTGCCGCCCTAGACAGTGCCCATCAACTACCAATATCCGGTGGTCAGATTGCAGGTGTTACCGGCACGCCTTTTTGCAACGCAGCCCCTGCCGCGCCGGATGAGCCGTATACCGACGAGGATTCCGCCCAGTCGCCAGAACTAGCCGAGGCTATCCGCGCTCGCGAAGAATCGGTGTGCCTGGTTCACGGTCTGACTACTGCTCTGAAGCAGATCAAGCGTATCGCCGCGCACCCTCCGAAGGATCGGGCCATTCTTGAGATAGCAGAAGCGGCGCTTACCCACCAGCGCAAGGAGGGTTGAGCATGGCCATCCAGATTCCAAGCAAGTGCAGGGAATGTGGCAGCGCCAGCTTGTCGTGGGATATGCGCGTTGTCGGCGCTAGCGGCATCCAAGACGGCCGGCACCGGCTAAACGAGATTAGTGCTGTCTATTGGATAGGCTGCGACCACTGCTCTGAAACCCTGCTGCAGGTCAACGAAGATCAGATGATGGGCATGCTTAACAAGGCTTTGAGAATGCCGAGCATCGACCTCACAAAGGAGCCACGCCATGACTGACAAGCCGAAGATTATTGGCTACGCATTCCCGGTGAAAAGCTCGTTACTGCTGGTCAACGATGTAACCGAGCCGGAAAGGCACCGAAAACTGGCGCTTATCCGCCTCACCGACCTCGAAGCCTTCATTGACGCGCTGGAGACAGAAAACAAGCGGCTGCTGAGCGCCGGTCAGGCACTGGAGGCTGACTACTCATCACTGCGTCGAGAGGTCGAGCATAAGCAGAACGCCAGCGCAGCAGACAAGGCGCGGATTGCGGAGCTGGTGCGGGAGCGGGACGGGCTACTCAAGGATAAGGCTCGACTCGACTACCTGGATCGAATGAATGAAAGCCTAAACGCCCATTACGGTACGACCTACAAGTGGAGGCTGGTGCTCAGCCCGAACGTAACGCGGCTTATGACTGGGCGCCAAGACAACGGATATGTGGGCGATATTGACCTGCATGACTCGGACGCGCTTGGCAAATCCTCTTGCCGCGAGGCTATCGACGCAGCCCTAGCCCAGCAGGGCAAGGAAGGTGAGTGATGGCCGGAAACATGGAGCGAACCCGGAAGTGGTACGGCGTCCCGGCTAAGCGCGGTGGCCGTGTGGCCTACACCGGCAGCGGCAAGCGCGAACTCGGAACGATCCGCAGCGCTAAGGATTGCCGCCTAAAAATCCAACTGGACGGCCACAAGCACACGATGCCGTTTCATCCAACGTGGTGCCTGGAGTATTTGTAGGCGGCGCATAATATTGCGGGCTTTAAGACTCGGGCTGAAACAGACTAGAGCACTTAACTCTCATTTGACCTCGAAGCCGATTCAGCTTTTCTAATTCAGGCTCTAACAGCAGCAAGCCCTCCCGACACTTTGCTGCATTGTATCCGCCAACCTTTTCCTTTGTGGCGTCGGCGTATGCACATGCGTCTTTAAGGCTGTTGGCAATAAACTCGCCATGCTGCTCCAGCCAGGTTAAGAGCTCTTGTTTTCGAACAGGGTCGATATCTGGAGATCGACGGACGCCATTAAGGTGGTCCTTGTTGTCGTCATGCAGTCCGTGCCAGGCGCTCCTGGCTTGCTCAGCTCTGTTCATCAGAGTAAGCCGCAACTGAAAGAGCGTCTCCCCCTTGGCGAGGTTCCATGCTCTCCACGCAAGAAAAAGACTGAGCAGAGAGATGAGAATAGCTGCTGCCTCTAGAGCGTATTCCATTTTTTCAAAACCTCCGCGAACTAATTTCATCATTAAACCACTGCAAATGTGCACACACCACCCTACACGCCGGGAGGCATAGCAATGTCCGAACCAACACGATCACCGCTCTGCTGGCCTGCCTGGTTCCCGCGCACGCCAGAGAGCAAACGCCAGCACGGCCGATTCGGCACCAAGAATCACGGCAGCTGGGGCAATAAGGCGCTCACGCTGCACCAGGCTTGCGGCCGAGTAATCGAAGAGCTGGGCAAGTTCACCCGAACTGGCCACAGCTGGCGATGCGACCCCAAGGAAGTGATCATCAGCACCGACCTACTGCTGCGCAATGACGGCCTGCCACGGTCCGGCCAGCGCACACCGGCAGACCCGGGCGCCGCGGTCTATTTCACCTTGGACGGCAAGCAGCGCTGCGTTCCTTGCGATATGTACCTGCGCATCGAGGACAACATTGCAGCCATTGCGGCCACGATCCAGTCGCTGCGCACCATCGAGCGCCACGGCAGCCAGATGTTCGAGGCGGCCTTCACCGGCTTTGATGCCCTGCCCGCACCTGACCAGGTGGTCGGTCGCTCATGGCGTGACGTGCTGGATTACTACGGCGACAGCTACAGCGACGCCAAACAGGCCTACATGCGAGCCCGCAAGACAGCGCACCCTGACCACGGCGGTGCACCGGGCCTGCTGCATGAAGTAACAGTTGCCTGGGAACAAGCGCAGAACGAACTGAGCCGGGAGGCGTAGACATGTCCGAACTCTATTACCTGCAAGACAGCCGAAGCTATACCGGCGATTGCCTTTCATTTTGGGGCCTTGGCGGCTCTGGCTATTACTCCGGATTGGAGCGTTGCCAGCAGTACACCAAGGATGCGGCTATGAGGATGCACCAGTCGCGCGAAAGCGACATCCCCCTGCCGGCGAGCTATATCGAACAGCGCTCCTTCAGGGCGGTTGATTGCCAGCTGATGAAGCCAGAAGAGGCTGAAGGCATTGCGCCGGGTTCGATGGTTTACGTCCAGCAGCCAGGAGACTGGAACGGCAATGATGTGTATTGGCTCGGCGCTGACGGCCGTTCTGTCAACCTCGACAAAGCCAAGGCCCTGCCGCTGCAACTCGCACAAGAAACCTTCGGGATCAACGACCAGTTCAAGTTCTGGCCTGTCACCTTCATCGACTCGATAACGCGACGAATAGTGCACCGCCAGGACGTTGACACCAAAGAGGCGCTGCGCGGTACCGGGATCAAGCTGATAAAGCCAAGGCCACCAGCAAAGCCAAGCTACCGTTGCGAGCCTTGCGGGCGCTTTCTTCGGCAACACGAATTTTACGGAACCTGCCCACATTGCGATGCGCAAAACTACTGAGCCGGGAGGCATGACAGATGAGTGCAGCAGAAAAGATCGAGTACCACATCACCCCGGCGCTCTGGTTCCGCGTTGAGCTGCTGGTGCCTGTTTTTGGCATTACCCCTGACGCTGCCAAGAAGTACCGAGCAGATGGCAAGTGGCTGGAGGGGAAGCACTGGCGAAAAGATCCTGCCAACCGTATCGTCTACAACCGTGATGCCATTCAAAGCTGGCTGGGAGGTTCGGTGTGACAGAGAAAATGCCGCGTGGCGTGGAAATAAACGGCAAGCAGCTGCGGGTCAGCTTCATGCTGAACGGCCAGCGTTGCCGCGAGCCACTCCCCGGCATCGTCAAAATAAACAAGGCAAGCATCGCCTATGCCGATAACAAGCGGCGCACGATCCTGGCAGAGATAAAGGAGGGGCGCTTTGACTACGCAGCGCACTTCCCTGAATCGCCCCGCGCGTTGATTTTCTCCGGTCGCGGTGGCAAGCAAGTAAATCGCACGGTGAGCGAGGGGGTAACCCGCTGGCTGGAGGTGATGAAAGCCAAGAAGGCCGCCAGCACCAGCCGAAACTATGGCCACAAGGCCAAGCACGTCATTGATAAGTTCGGCCGGCGCCGCATTGTCGACGTCAGCATGAGCGACCTTGAGCTGTTCCAGGCCGGTCTGCTCAAGACCCTTGCACCAAAAACCGTCAACGACGTGTTCACGGTGGTTCGCGGAGTGTGGGGCAATGCTTTTAGTGACGGGATAATCACCAGCAACCCGATGGACCGCATCAAAAACATCGAGCAGGACGATAGCGACGACTCAGCGGATCCGTTCAGCCGTGAAGAGATTGCCCGAATCGCCGCGGTATCGACCACCCGAGTGCACGACATCAACATGATCATGTTCTGGTGCTGGTCTGGCCTGAGTCTGTCTGAGCTGATCGGGTTGGGCTGGGATGACATCGATCTGGACGCCGGCACAGCTATGGTCAAGCGCGCCCGAGTGGAATCGATATACAAGGTGCCCAAGGAGAAAAGCCGGGTCCGGAAAATCGACCTCATTGATCCAGCCGTCGAGCACCTGAAGCGGCAGCGCGAGGCAACCTACCTGCTGCCGCCGGTTCCCGTTGAGATTGTTCAGCGCGACAACGTGAAGCGCAAGAAGGAGGCAATCCGCTTTGTGTTCCGCAACGGATCCAGCGGAATGCCCTGGAACCCGGCCAGCGTTAATCGCTGGTTCACCGGCATACTGAAGCGAGCGAAGGTCCGGCACCGCGGGCCTAACCAATGCCGCCACACTTTCGCCAGCCAGGCTCTATCAAGTTACGTGCCGATTGAGTGGGTCGCCAGGCAGCTTGGGCACACCGACACCGGTATGGTGAAGAAGCACTACGGTCGTTGGATTCCCGAGGACACCAAGAGCATGGCGGGGATGGTTTCGCAGATGATGGGCTTTCGTGACCAGAGCGGCGCTGAAGGGTCTTGAAGATGCTGTTTTTGCCCTAATTTTGCCCTAAACCAAATCTCAGGCAATAAAAAACCCCTGAAAACTTTAACGCTATCAGGGGTTTGGCTTTCGCCTTAACTGGCGGAGAGAGAGGGATTCGAACCCTCGATACGGATTAACGTATACACACTTTCCAGGCGTGCTCCTTCAGCCACTCGGACACCTCTCCGGAACCGCATTGCGGCTTGATAGCTGGATATGGCCCGGCTACCAAGGCGCGCTAATTTACAGAACAAGCCGGAGTTTGGCAAACGCTTTTTCGGCTTTGTGCCATGCTGGTTCAGATGTGAATGCAAGACTCGTCAGTCAGTATTAAGTTGATAAACTGCGGGTTTCCCCGGCCGGCGCTGCCGCCTGACTTTGATATAGAGGACTGCCTCATGAGTGACCTGGTTTCCTATCGTTTTGCCGACGGCATCGCCCAGCTGAGCATGGACAATGGCAAGGTCAATGCCGTGTCGCCCGACATGGTGGTGGCGTTGAACGCGGCGCTGGATCAAGCCGAGCAAGACCGTGCTGTGGTGGTACTGAGTGGCAAGCCGGGCATTCTGTCTGGCGGCTATGATCTTAAAGTAATGACTTCCAGCGCCGATGCGGCCAAGGCGCTGGTTGCTTCCGGCTCTACCTTGGCGCGGCGCATGCTGTCGCACCCCTTCCCGATCATTACGGTATGCACCGGCCATGCGGTCGCCAAGGGCGCCTTCCTGCTGCTGTCTTCCGACTACCGTCTGGGTGTTGAAGGCCCGTTCAAGATTGGTCTGAATGAGGTGCAGATTGGCATGACCATGCACCATGTGGGCATTGAGCTGGCCCGTGCGCGGCTGACGCCCAGCGCCTTCAACCGCTCGGTGATCAATGCCGAGATGTTTGATCCGGCCGACGCGGTAGATGCTGGCTTTCTCGACAAGATTGTACCGGCGGAAGAACTGGAAGCCACCGCCATGGCGATGGCCAAGCAGCTGGCCGGGCTGAACATGACCGCGCACCGCAATACCAAGCTGAAGACGCGCAAGGCACTGCTTGAGCTGCTGGATAGCTCCATCGAGCTGGACAAGCAGCACGCGCTGAGCTGAGCCTGCCGCTGTAATACTGCGAATCGATTGCGCCGTGCTCAGCACGGCGTTTTTGCATTAGGCTGTGGGCTGTCATTCGCGGAGATGCCGTTTTGGATTCAGTTACCCAGGTAGTACTCGGCGCCTCGATTCAGGGCGCCATGCTTGGCCGGTGGCAGGGACGCAAAGCCCTGGTGTACGGCGGCCTGCTGGCTACGCTGCCAGATATGGATGTGCTGCTGGATTACGGCGATGCCGTGGCCGACATGACCTATCATCGCGGCTTCAGCCATTCCTTGTTTGTGCTGGCAGCGCTGGCGACCGCGCTGGCGCTGGTCATCCGCAGGTTTGGACCACGTGCTGCGTACAGTGGCCGACGATTATGGCTGACGTTGCTGCTGGTGCTCTGCACCCATCCACTGCTCGACAGCTTCACCAGTTACGGCACCCAGCTGTTCTGGCCGCTGGACACGCCGCCGGTGGCAATCTCCAGCATATTCATCATCGACCCGCTCTACACCCTGCCCCTGCTTGCGGCGATGCTGGTGGGCCTGTGCTTTGGCCTGCGGCGCAGCGGGCTGCGCTGGCAATACGCTGGCCTGGCCCTGAGCAGCCTGTACTTGGCCAGCACCCTGGGCGGCAAGTGGATGGCCGAGTCGCAGCTGCAACAGGCTTTGCAAGCACAGGGCATAGAGGCGCAAAGCACCTTCAGCTCGCCTACGCCGTTCAATACGCTGCTGTGGCGGGTGGTGGCAATAGAGGGTGATCAGTATTACGAAGGCCTGGTCAGTTGGCTCGACAGCCAGCCACCTGTGCTGGTGGCGCTGCCGCGGCATGCCAGCGCGGCTGATGAAGTGTTGGCCGGCTCTACCCAATATGAACGCCTGCGCTGGTTCACCGGTGACCGCCTGCGCTTTGATCTGATCGAGCAGCAGTGGGTGGCCACCGACCTGCGCCTGGGCATGACCGGCTATCACCCGTTCCGCTTTGCCCTCGCGGAGCAACCGCCGGACGGCCAAGCGCCAAGGGTGATCGAGCACACCCGCTTGTGGCCCGCCCCGCCCGCGGATCTGGCCAGCCTGCGGGCATTGGGTGCAAGGGCGCTGGATGCACACTACGCTATTTCCTTGAGCGACCTGGCGGCGCCACTGTCATTGCCGCCCCATCAACAACCGTGATGCAACAACCATCGCGCCTTGGCGGTGGTTCTTTGCGATAATGCCGCTCTTTTATCTCAGCGGGGGCATAGCATGGCGGGCGCAGGACAGACCACAGGGACCACGGATAGTCGCGCGCTAGCGATGTCGGCGGCGCTGATGGCCATCTTCACCACCATTTTTGCCTCCAATCTGCCTACGCCGCTGTACGCGGTATGGCAAGCGCAATGGGGCTTCTCGTCCACCGCGCTGACGGCGGTGTTCTCTATCTATGTGCTGGGCGTGGTCAGCACCCTGCTGACACTCGGCGCGCTATCGGACAAGCTTGGCCGCCGCCAAATGATGGTGCCCGGCCTGCTGTTTATCATGGCCGGCGCGGTGATGTTCTATCTGGCCACCGATATTTACGCCCTGGGCGCGGCGCGGGTGCTGACCGGCATCGGCACTGGCATCGTGACTGGCGCGGCCTCTGCTGCTTTGGTGGAGCTGGAACCTAACGAAAACTGGACCCGCGCCGCGACCCTGTCTGCGCTGTTTTTTACTCTCGGCGCCTTTGCCGGCCCGACCGTGAGTTCGCTGGCGCTCAAGTGGGGCGCCAGCAGCGCACTGGGCTGGCCTTTTCTGGTCGTGATTGCGCTGACGCTGGCGACCATAATCTTGTTGCTGACCGCACCCTGGCCGTCGCACATTGGCCAACGCCACCCAGAGTTTCGCTGGCGCGCCTGGCGGCCGACTCCGGTCAAGGTGCCGCGCGAGCTGATCGGCGCTTTTGCCTTTGCCGCCGCCGCGATCTGCCTGGCCTGGTCAACAGGCAGCCTGTATGCCTCACTCGGCCCCTCGCTGGCAACCAAGCTGATCGGCATCAACGATCGCGCCAACGCCGGGCTGTTTGCTGCGGCCTGGCAGTTGATGGCCGGGTTCAGTCAGTTTGCCTGCCAGCGACAACCGGTCGACCGCATGCTGATCGTCGGCCCGATGACCCTGATCATCGGCTTGGGGGTGATGGCAGCGGCAGTGATGGCCAGCTCGCCCTGGATGTTTGCCCTGGCGACGCTGGCGACCGCCAGTGGCGCCGGCGCTACCGGCGTGGTGGCCATTGCGTCGATCAGCAACGTGGCACCGCCGGAAACGCGCGGCGGCATCATCTCGGCGTTCTACCTGATGGCCTATCTGACCATGGCAACTGTGGTGCTGGGCGTGGGTTTTGTCAGCGATTTGATCGGTTTTGCCGCCACCGTGATTGGCTTTACCAGCGTGATTTCCCTGGCAGCGCTGAGTCTGCTGATTGTGGCGATCAGCACCAAGCGGGTAACACTCTGGTAAGCGCTAGCCCAGCAGCCAGCGCCAGAGAAAGAACACCAGCATGCTGCCGAAAATGGTCGCCAGCAGGTTGCGCGTAAGCGCAGAGATCAACACGGCGGCCAGCCCGCCGACCAGATAGGCGTTATGCCAGGTCAACTGCCAGCCGCCCTCGCCCGGCATCAGCATGGCCGGCGCGATGATCGCGCTCAGCACGGCCACCGGCACATAGGTCAGCGCGCGGCTTACCAGCGGATTGAAGCGCACGCGGTGGCCAACGGCAAACAAGGTATAGCGGATGCCAAAGGTAATCAGCGCCATGCCGGCGATCAGCGCCATCTCGAACGCGCTCATGGCTGGCTCCCCGGCTGCAGTGGCTGGGGCGCCCAGCGCTCGGCCAATACCGCAACGCTGACGCCCGCCAGCGCCGCCAACATCAACCCCAGCTTGTAGGGCAGCGCGTGTGCGGCCAGCGCCACCGCCGAGGCGACCAGTGCCGCCAGCAGCATCGGCCGGGTGCGCAGCAAGGGCACGACAATCCCAACAAAGGTGGCGACCATGGCAAAGTCCAGCCCCCAGCCCGCCATGCCCGGCAGCGAACTACCCAGCAGCGCGCCAATCAGCGTGCAAAGAAACCAGTTGCTGTACATCGCCAGACAGGAGCCGAAAAAGTACCAGTGCTTGTGGGTGACAGGAATCTGATTGTCCAGATAGTGCCGGTGCACCACGGCAAAGGTTTCGTCGGTGAGCCAGAACGCCAATGGCAGCTTCCAGCGCTGCGGCAAATGCCGTACGTAGGGCAGCAGGCTGGCGCTGTAGAGCATGTGGCGCAGGTTTACTACCAGCGTGGTGGCCAACAGCACTGCCAGGCCTGCGCCCGAGGCAATCAGGCTGACCGCAATAAACTGCGCCGAGCCGGCAAACACCAGCGCCGACATCAGCAAGGTGGCCGGCATGGATAGCCCGGAGGCTATCGCCAGGGTGCCGAAGATAATGCCGAACGGCAGCGCGCCCAACAGCATGGGCAGGGTATCGCGAGCACCGAGGGCAAAGGCTTTGACGTGCGCCGACATGACAGATGATCCGTTGAGCAGGCCGCAATGGGGCCAGAATGAAGACCGGCACCCTATCCCGCACAGGTTCCGCTCACAAGATACAGTTGCGCTGTAACAGTTGCCGCGCAGCCCGGCATCACGCCAGGGCAATGTGCCGGCTGATCAGCGCGCGCAGCGCAGCCGGTTTGACCGGTTTGGGCAAGTAGTCCAACCCCGCCAGCTCGATCTGGCTGATCAGCTCCTGCCGCCCGTCCGCGCTGATCACCACACCGGGCAGATCCACGCCCAGCTGCTCGCGCAGCCAGACCATCACCTGGGTTCCGGTATCGCCGCCATCCAGGTGGTAATCGACCAGAATCAGCTGCGGCACAAAACCGCCGGCCAACACGCCGCGGACCTCTTCACGGTTACGTGCCACGGCTACCTGGCACTGCCAACGCCGCAACAGGCTCTGCATACCCGCCAGAATGCTGCTTTCGTTATCAATGCAAAGCACTGGAGCCCCCTGCAGCTCGGGTTGTATCTCGGCGGCACTCTCCGCCGGACGCGCCAGCCGGCTTTGCTGGGCGATAGGCACAGTGACGCTAAACACGCTGCCCCGGCCCGGCCAGGAGCGCACATTGAGCGAGTGACCGAGCACGCGGCACAAGCCATCGGCGATGGCCAGCCCCAGACCCAAACCTTTTTCCGCCTGGGTACGGTGGCTGTCCAAACGCTGAAACTCCTCGAAAATCACCTGCAATTTGTCCTGTGCAATGCCGGGGCCCTGATCCCACACTTCCAGGCGCACGGTGTTTTGCTGCAGGCGTACCCCCAGTACCACGCGTGCCGAGCCCGCGTAGCGAAAGGCGTTGGTGAGAAAGTTCTGCAACACCCGCCGCAGCAGGCGAATGTCCGAGCGCACGCGCAGATGGCTGGGGTGCACGCGCAGATCAACGCCCTGCTCTGCTGCCAAGGCAGTGAATTCGATACGCAACGGCTCGATCAACTCGCTGAGGGCGAAATCGCTGAGTTCCGGTGTTACCCGCCCGGCTTCCAGCCGTGAGATATCCAGCAGGTCGGTAATCAGCTCCTCAGCCGAACTCAGGGCGCTATCCAGGTGGCGCACCAATTGCGGCGCCTCACCGGGCAGGCCAGGCTGGTGCGACAACGAGGCAGAGAACAGCCGTGCGGCATTCAGCGGCTGCATCAGGTCATGGCTGACGGCAGTGAGAAAGCGGCTTTTCGACTGGCTGGTACGTTCGGTCTGCGCCTTGGCCTGCAACAGCGCCTGGTTCAGCGCCGACAACTCCTGAGTACGTTCGATCACCCGCCGCTCCAGGCTTTCGTTGGCCTCCTGAAGCGCCTTCTCTGCATTACGAAAGTCGGAAATATCGGTGAAGCTCATGACAAAGCCGCCCTTGGGCATGGGATTGCCGATGATCTCGATCACACTGCCGTTGGGGAACATGCGCTCGGAGCGGTGCGCAGTGCCCTGCTGCATCCAGGCAATGCGTTTATCGACATGCACCTGCGGATCGCCCGGCCCACACAAGCCACGCTGGGCGTTGTACAAAATGATGTCGGCTATCGGCCGGCCGATGGTGATCAGCCCTTCTGGATACTCGAACATTTCCAGGTAGCGGAAGTTCCAGGCCACCAGCCGCAGCGACTTGTCGACCACGCTGATGCCCTGGGTGATGTTTTCGATGGCGCCTTGCAGCAGGCCGCGATTGAACTGCAGTACCTCGGAGGCCTCATCGACGATACGCACCACATCGTCGAACTGCATGTCGCGCCCTTCAATCGCGGCTTTCACCACGATGCGCGCCGACGAGGCGCCCAAGACGCCGGCCAGCAGGCGTTCGGTCAGGGTAATCCAGCCCGAGTCTGCCGTCTGGCTACCGGAAAAACTGCCGCCCTGGCTGCGAGCGTAGGCATCAAAGCTGGCTTCGGCACGCTCACTGCCAACAAAACGCGCGGCCAGCTCCAGCAGATCGTCCAGACGCACCCGCAACAGCACGCGGCTGGGACTGTCGCTCCAGGGCTGCGCGTCCTGGCTGACAAAGCGGCTGGCCTGCCAGTGCTCCAGCACGCGCGTGCGGCTGAACAGCGAACCGGCGACAAACACAGCAAAGTTGCACGCCAGCGACAGCAAGCTGCCCAGCGTAATCACATCCAGATTCCAGTTGCCCGCCGCAGCGCGCATGCCCTCGACCAACGGCCAGCCGCCCACCTGCCAGTGCAGCCCGGCACCTACCAAAGGCAGCACCAGCAGATACAGCCACAGGCTGATCCCCACCAGCAGCCCGGCGAGCACACCCGTGCGATTGGCTTGCTTCCAGAACAGCGCGCCGAACATCGCCGGCGCCAGCTGCGCGATGGCGGCAAAGGCCACCTGGCCGATGCTGGCCAGACTGGTGTCCGACCCGATCAGGCGGTAGACCACGTAGGCCAGCAACAGGATGATCAGAATACTGGTGCGCCGCACGTTCAGCAGCCAGCCACGGAATTGCTCGTAGGAGTGTTCCGGCCGGGTCTTGCTGCGCAGCAGCACCGGCAGCACCACGTCGTTCGAGACCATGGTACTGAGCGCAATCGCCGCCACAATCACCATGCCCGAGGCCGCCGAGGCGCCGCCCAGAAAGGCCAACATGGCCAGCTCCGGATGCCCCTGCAACAATGGCAGGCTGATCACGTAGGAATCGGCGGATAAGCCTGAGCCAAGCGTCATCTGCCCGGCCAGACTGATCGGGATCACAAAGAGCGCGGCGAGAATCACGTATACCGGAAATACCCAGCGCGCCAGACGCAGATCGCCGGGTTCGCTGTTTTCCACCACCGCGACCTGAAACTGACGCGGCAGGCAGACAAAGGCCAGCACCGCAATGAAGGTCTGGAACAGCAAGCTCAGCACTGGCGTATCGCGTTGCCAGTAAGTGGCCAACGCGGCGTTGTTGCGCGCATCACTGAACAGCTCCGCCGCGCCACCAAACAAACCGAAGGTCACGAACACGCCCACCGCCAGAAAAGCCAGCAGCTTGACGATCGACTCGAAGGCGATGGCCAGCATCATGCCGCGGTGATGCTCGGTCACATCCAGGCTGCGGGTACCAAACAGGACGGTGAACAACGCGAGTACCAGGGTGACCACCAGGGCGGTGTCTTCGGCGCCCACCGCATCGGTCGGCACACCGCCCACCAGCGGCGCCGCGCTGAGCAGGTTGTAACCCAGGACTATGCCCTTGAGCTGCAGCGCAATGTAGGGCAACACGCTGACCAGACAAAGCAGCGAGACCACCACACCCAGGCTCTGCGACTTGCCATAGCGCGAGGCGATGAAGTCGGCGATGGAGGTGATGTTCTCCTGCTTGCTGATGGCGATCATGCGCGCATACAAGCGCCAACCAAACAGGAACAACAGCACCGGCCCCAGATAGATCGGCAGAAACCCCCACAACTGATCCGCCGCCATACCCACGGCGCCAAAGAAGGTCCAGCTGGTACACCAGACAGCCAGCGACAGGCTGTAAACCCAGACGCGAAGCCGCGGGCTCAGCTCGGTACGGCGACGGTCGCCCCAAAAGGCGATCACAAACAGCAGCGCCATATAGAGCAGAAATATCAGGGCGACCAGGCCGCCGGAGAGCATCATTGCGGGGTTTTCATCTCGTTCTGTATCTGCGCTCCAGTCTGGCAGCGCGCCGCGCCTTTGCCCAGCACCTGGCGCTCAGACTTCAGTCGTAGAGAGGCTGCACCGGCAGCGCGAGGGCTCGCGGCGCCAACCCGGCCGCGAAGACTCAACCGGTCTTGCTCAGCTCCATCTGCTGCAATGCCAGCGCAGCCTGGGTACGGGTCCGCACTTCGAGTTTGCGGAAAATAGCGGTGACGTGCGCCTTGATGGTGGCTTCCGACACGTCCAGTTCGTAGGCAATCTGCTTGTTCAGCAAACCATCGCACACCATGGTCAGCACGCGGAACTGCTGGGGGGTGAGGCTGGCAACGCGGGCGCTGATGCTCTGCTGCTCGGGCGTCATGCCGGTCGGGTTGTCGAGGCCGGGCGGCCAGCACACACCGCCCTCCAGCACGGCCTGCACCGAGGCCTGGATGTCTTCCAGGGTGGCGGATTTGGGGATAAACCCGCTCGCGCCAAAATCCTTGGCACGCCGGACTACCGAGCCCTCTTCCTGGGCGGAAATCATGATAACGGGGATGTGCGGGTACTGGCCGCGCAGCTGGGCCAGGCCAGAAAAACCATAGGCGCCGGGCATGTTCAAATCGAGCAGCACCAGGTCCCAATCGGCACGGGTGGCCAGTTGCGTTTGCAGGTCGGCGATGCTGCCCACCTCATTCAAACTGATGGTATCGCCGAGACCGGCAAACAGAGCCTGGCGCAGAGCACTGCGGAACAGCGGGTGATCGTCAGCAATCAGGATGTCATAGCTAAGACCCATGCGGTATTGTCCCAAGGCATCGTTATTCTTATGGTTTTGTATCAGGCTGAGACTGCCAGCCGACGCTGTCGCCGTCAATGCTGCTTTGGCCTAACAGCAGCACAGTAAGCGCGCTCAACTGTATCTGGCTTTCGGGTTCACCGAAACAGGATAATGGTGGTTTTTCCTGCCGAGCTGCCTGCATGAATTTCCGTCACTACCGCGCCGACGCGCTGATGCTCCTGACTGCCATGATCTGGGGTAGTACCTTCGTTGCTCAGCGTCTGGGCATGGACCACATAGGCCCCTTTCTTTATACCGGTTTGCGCTTCATGGTGGGGGCGTTGGCCGTGATGCCGCTGATCTGGCTGCTGCGCAAACCCGCCACGGCCAAGACCCAGTCGCGCCTGAGCAAACCCATGCTGCTGGGTAGCATGGCGCTCGGCGCAGCGCTGACGCTGGGCATCAACCTGCAACAGATTGGATTGATGTTCACCACAGTCACCAACTCCGGCTTCATCACCGGGCTCTATGTGATCCTGGTGCCGGTATTTGGTCTGTTTATCGGCATGCGTACCCACAAGGGGACCTGGGCTGGCGCGCTGCTGGCGTTGGTCGGCATGGTGCTGCTGAGCGTCGGGCCCGGCTTTACCGTGGCCTCCGGCGACTGGTTGCAGCTGATTGGCGCCGCCTGCTGGGCAGTCCACGTGTTAATGGTCGGCGCGCTGGCCAGCCGTTACGACCCTATTCTGGTGTCCTTCATTCAGTTTATGGTCTGCGCCGTAGTGAGCCTTAGCCTGGCCCTGGTGTTTGAGCCAATTCAGTGGCCGATGATTCAGCAGGCCCTGCCGGCCATCCTGTACGGCGGCGTGCTGGCGGTGGGCGTCGCTTTCACTCTGCAGGTTGTCGCTCAGAAGGACGCGATTACCTCTCACGCCGCGATCATTCTCAGCCTGGAGGCGGTATTCGCCGCCCTAGCTGGCTGGCTGATCCTGGGTGAAACCCTGAGTCCGCGCGGCCTGCTGGGCTGCGCCCTGATGCTCGGCGGCATGCTGGTAGCGCAACTGGTACCTATTTACCTGGAGCGACGCAAACAGCCAGCACCGGTGCAACAGGAGCCGGCCGGGCATCACTGACCAGGACCTTCCCCCTGCCCTGGCCTGAGGCGAATCGCGCTCAGATAGGCGTCGCTGAAGGTCTCGAAGTAACGGTTGAGTTGCAGCGCCGCCTGTTCGTCACCGGCCAGTGCCAGCGCGGCGATAGCCACCTCGACGGTACACAGATGATCGTCCCGCGTGGAACGCCGTAGCCGATAGCGTGACAGTTGCTCGGTGTGCATGCTCAGCACGGGCAACGCGGCGAGATAGGGGCTTTTGCGAAACATCTTGCGCGCCTGGGTCCAGGTCGCATCCAGAATAATCAGCAAAGGTCGACGCCCCGGCGGCGGCGCAATCGACTCGTATACCACTTGTTCTGGCAGTGCGTACTCACCCGGAAACACCACATACGGCTGATACGCCGGATCGGCCAGCAGCGCCAGCAACTGCGCGTCGACCTCGGTTCTGGCCCAGACAAAGGCCTGGGTGTCGCTCAGGCATTCGGCAATCAGCCGCCCGGTATTGGTTGGCTTGAGCGGCTCCAGCGAATGCATCAGCAAGCAAAAGGAAACACTGGTATCCAGTTGCGGACGTTGCGCACAGATGCAGGCGGTCAACGCCAATTGGCATTCGGGGCACCGCTTGACCCGCGCGCCACGCGCCAGAAAGGGGCGGGTTGAGCGCGCGATCGCCGCTTCACGCAGACGCTGCACCGCATTGGCTTGCTTGGCTGTCATCGCTTGTATTCTCCAGTGGCGTACCGGTCTACGCCGGGCGGCGCCATTCTAACCGCCGCCGCCGCGCGTTTGGCCAGAAGATATTGGTCAAACGCCGAACCAGTACCGGGCTGCGCGGTCAGAACCCGTGAGTCATGTCATATTGTCATCTGAACTGGAGAAATTACATGCGTTGGTTACCCCTGCTGCTCGCCGTCTTTCTGACTGCCCCCTCGCAAGCAGCGTCGCTGCGTGACATCCGTCTTGAAGAGACCCTGCAGAAAGTTGCCGAGGAAAGCAGCGAAGGCACGCCCCGCACCATCAACGCCAACATCACCGATATGGGGTTTGAAGCGCAGGGCGACGAGTTGATCAATCGGCTATCGGTCGAGCCCGCCTATGCCGAGCGCATGCAGGAAGATCCGCTCTTGATCCGCTCCCAATTACAGGCCAGTGTGTGTACTGACTTGCGTTTTCGGCGGCTGCTCGACATGGGCGCGACGCTTACCTATCACTTCATGATCAAGGACAGCGATCAGCCGGTACTGACCCAAAGCTTTATTGCCGAGCACTGCCAGACGCTGTAGCGGCGCCCGCCGCGCCATTTGATCGATCGGAGGTTGGACATGACCGACGACCAGGAAACGGTCGATTACCTTAGCCGCCATTGGCAAACCGGCAGCAGCCAGCTGCCGGAAAAAATCGAAGAACTGATTTCCCTCTGCGCCGGCAGCAGCGAAAACGCGGAGCTTTACCGCGACATGCTGCTCGAAGTCATCCGTATGGCCCAGGCGGAGCGCAATCGCTGGGATGCAAAGATACTGCTGCAGACAATTCGCGAGCTGGAACGCAGCTTTGCCCGTTTGGCGTTGTTCAAGCGCCGCCGCAAGGTAACCGTGTTCGGCTCCGCCCGAACCGCTCCCACGCACGCGCTTTACCAACTCGCCAAAGACATGGGGCAGACCCTTAGCCAGCATGACTATATGACGATTACCGGCGGTGGCGGCGGCATCATGGCGGCAGCGCATGAAGGCGCCGGGGTCGATAACAGCCTTGGCTTCAACATAACCCTGCCTTTTGAGCAGCGCGCCAATACGATTGTCAGAGGTACCGAGCACGAACTGGCGTTCAAATTTTTCTTTCTGCGCAAGCTGTTCTTCGTCAAGGAGGCAGATGCGCTGATTCTGTGCCCTGGTGGATTCGGCACTTTGGACGAAACGCTGGAAGTTCTGACGCTGGTACAAACCGGCAAAAGTCCGCTAGTGCCGATTATTTTGCTCGATGAACCCCAAGGGCGTTACTGGGACAGTCTCCTCAACTTCTTTCGCGAGCAACTGCAGAGCGCGGGCTACATACACACCAACGACTTCAATTTGCTGACCTTGGTCAAGAGCCCGGCGGCAGCCATGCAAGAGGTGCTGAGTTTCTATCACAACTTTCACTCTGCCCGCTGGCTGGGCGAGGAATACCTGTTGCGTTTGAATCAGCCGCTCAGCAGCCAGGCGCTCGCACAACTGCCGTCGACGTTCGGTAGCCTTTGCCGGCAGGGAGGATTCGTTCAGGAGGAAAAAGGTATTGCAGGAGACGAGCCGGAACTAAACTCGCTGACCGGCTTGCGATTTGCTTTCAACGGTCGCGATCAGGGTACCTTGCGTAGCCTGATCGACTTCGTCAATCAAGCTGAAAACCTGAAAAGCCACGATACTGCATAAAACGCAGTTGTTTGGCCCGTTCAGTTGCATCTAGTGCCTCACCCTCGGGAAATCGCTTGCTGAACACCTGTTGTGCCAACGCCTGCCAGTCCCATTGTGCTTCACTCAGGGTCTGCTCTACCAGGGCTTCAGCGACGCCACGTTGCCGCAACTCTTCACGCAGCCGGGCCGGGCCGTAGCCTCGCTGGCTGCGCGAATAAACGTAGGCCTCACAAAAGCGTTCGTCGCTAAGCAGGCCATCTTCTACCAGCCGATCAAGCTCAACCTCGGCTGCCGCGGTCGTTGCGCCGCGCTGGCGCAACTTGCGTAACAGCTCGCGATAGCTATGTTCGCGCCGCGCCAGCAGATCCATCGCTGAGCGGCGTATTGCAGCGGGCGTTTCCAGAACTGTGCGAGAGAACATGGCCTGACGGTATTAGCCTTCCAGCTCGGCGTCGGCGTCGGCTTCTACCTTCTTAGTAGGCTTGGCCAGTAACTTGTCGCGGATGGCCTTTTCGATTTCTTCGGCGATCGCGGGATTTTCTTCCATGTACTTGGCCGCATTGGCCTTACCCTGGCCAATCTTGTTGCCCTGATAGCTGTACCAGGCACCGGATTTCTCAACCAGGCCGATCTGTACGCCCAGGTCGACGATCTCGGCATTGTGGTAGATGCCGGCGCCGTACAAAATCTGGAACTCGGCCTGCCGGAACGGCGGCGCTACCTTGTTCTTGACGACCTTGACGCGGGTTTCGCTGCCAACCACCTCATCGCCATCTTTCACCGCACCGGTGCGGCGAATGTCCAGACGCACGGAGGAGTAAAACTTCAGCGCGTTACCGCCGGTGGTGGTTTCCGGGTTACCGAACATGACACCGATCTTCATACGGATCTGGTTGATAAAGATCACCAGGCAGTTGGCGTTCTTGATGTTACCGGTGATTTTGCGCAGCGCCTGCGACATCAAGCGCGCCTGCACACCCACGTGGTGATCACCCATCTCGCCTTCGATTTCTGCCTTGGGTACCAGCGCGGCCACCGAGTCGACGATGATCACGTCTACGGCGTTGGAGCGTACCAGCATGTCGGTAATTTCCAGCGCCTGTTCGCCGGTGTCCGGCTGCGAGACCAGCAGGTCGTCAACGTTGACGCCCAACTTGCCGGCGTATTCGGGATCGAGCGCATGCTCGGCATCAACGAAGGCGCAGGTTGCACCGCTCTTCTGTGCCTGCGCGATAACCGACAGGGTCAGGGTGGTTTTACCGGATGATTCCGGGCCGTAAATTTCAACAATCCGGCCCTTGGGCAGACCGCCGAGTCCCAGCGCGATATCCAGACCGAGCGAGCCGGTGGAGATCGACGGAATCGCCTGACGCTCGTGATCACCCATGCGCATGACCGCGCCTTTGCCAAATTGACGTTCAATCTGACTCAAAGCAGCGGAAAGCGCCTTTTTCTTGTTGTCGTCCATTGTGCATCCTCTTTGGCTTGGCGGGGCTGTGACACCCGAAAAGTGAAAGTACTGTATATTTGGTCAGTATTGTTCCACAGAAGTCTGGCGTTGCCTACCCCCTTTTTCGCTCAGACTGATAACCGGTTCGCAGCCCGTTTTTCTGCTTCGTTTACCAGCCGTTCAAGGGCGTGCAGCACAGTCTGTGCGCGCACTTCCCGGCGTCCGCCGAGAAAGCGCTTACGCTCGGTTAGCACACTGCCATCGTCCAGCGCCCAGCCAAACCAGACGGTGCCGACGGGCTTTTCCGCGGAGCCGCCATCCGGGCCGGCCACCCCGCTCACCGCTACCGCAAACTGCGCCTCGGCCGCCGCAGCGGCGCCACTGGCCATAGCCTGTACCACCTCTTCGCTCACCGCACCGTGAGCTTCCAGCAGATCGGCAGTAACGCCAAGCCAACGCTGTTTGCTGTGATTGGCGTAGGTCACAAAGCCGGTTTCAAACCAGGCCGAACTCCCCGCAACCCGGGTAATGGCCTCGGCAATACCACCACCGGTACAGGACTCGGCCGTGGCAACCCGCGCTTGCAGGTGGCCCAGCACTCGGCCCAGGCGGGCGGCCATGGAATCAATCAACGGATCATAGTGCGACATGGGCTACCTCTCGAAAAAACCAACGACCAAGCATGCCACGGGCAACGCATGCTGCGAATACCCTGGACCCCAGAATCAGCCGCAGGTTGCAACCGCTCGACCGGGCATGTGCACGGATTGCACGCGGTTACCCACAAGCCGGCCGCAGCTCGCCAATTCCCCTTAAATAGCGTTACGGAACCTGCAGCCGGCCAGAGGGGCATGATAACCTTGCTGCCAATTCGACAGCGCGCGGCGCCCACCCCCGCTTGCGCCCAACCTCATTGACGATACCCGCTACAAACCCGATGAAAAAAGACAAGACCGCTGGCCAGCACACGCCGATGATGCAGCAGTATTTCAGCATCAAACAGGAGCACCCCGATCAACTGCTGTTCTACCGCATGGGTGACTTCTACGAGCTGTTTTATGACGACGCCAAAAAGGCTGCACGCCTGTTGGACATTACCCTGACAGCACGCGGCCAATCCGGTGGTCAGCCCATCCCCATGGCGGGCATTCCGTATCACGCCGCCGAAGGCTATCTGGCCAAATTGGTAAAACTCGGCGAGTCGGTGGTGATCTGCGAGCAGATTGGCGATCCTGCCACCAGTAAGGGCCCGGTTGAACGCCAGGTGGCGCGCATCATCACCCCTGGCACCGTGAGCGATGAAGCCCTGTTGGACGAGCGCCGCGATAACCTGCTGGCCGCTCTGGTAGGTGCAGAAAAAGGTTTTGGTCTGGCCACCCTGGATATCAACAGCGGCCGCTTTGTGGCCATGGAGTTACGCGGCTGGGAAACCCTGCTCGGCGAGCTAGAACGCCTGGCGCCGGCTGAGTTGCTGATCCCCGATGACTGGGAAAGCAACACACCTATCGAGCGTCGTCGCGCCGTTCGCCGACGTGCGCCATGGGAGTTTGACCAAGATAGTGCCCACAAGGCGCTCACCCAGCAGTTCGGCACCAAAGACCTCGCCGGTTTCGGCTGTGCCTCGCTGACCCTGGGTCTAGGCGCCGCTGGCGCCCTGCTGAGCTACGCCAAGGAAACCCAGCGCACCGCCCTGCCGCACCTGCGCAGCATTGCTCAAGAGCGCTTTGAAGACAGCGTGATTATCGACGGCGCCAGCCGCCGCAATCTGGAGATCGATCAAAACCTGGGTGGCGGGCGCGACAATACCCTGTTGGAGGTGCTGGACCACAGCGCCACCGCCATGGGCAGCCGACTGCTTTGCCGCTGGCTGAATCGCCCACTACGTGACATGCAGGTGCTGAACGCGCGACAGGCCAGTATCAGCACCCTGCTCGACCAGCAGTACTATCTTGACCTGCAGCCCAGACTCAATGGCATTGGCGATATTGAGCGCATTCTCGCTCGCGTCGCCCTGCGCTCGGCCCGCCCCCGCGACCTTGCACGCCTGCGCGATGCACTGCTGGCGCTGCCGGAACTGCAGGACTGCATGCACAGCCTTGAGGCAGACCATCTGATGGGCCTTGCCCGGCGCATTCAAACTTATCCCGAACTGGCCGACCTGCTCAGCCGCGCGGTAATCGACAACCCGCCCGCCGTATTGCGTGACGGCGGCGTAATCAAGGCGGGCTTTGATACCGAGCTGGATGAGCTACAGAACATCAGCGAAAACGCCGGCCAATATCTGATCGACCTGGAAACCCGCGAGCGCGAACGCAGCGGTCTCAGCAGCCTGAAAGTCGGTTATAACCGCGTCCACGGCTATTTCATTGAGCTATCGCGCAGCCAGGCCGAGCAGGCCCCCGCGGACTATATCCGCCGGCAGACACTCAAGGGCGCCGAACGCTTCATCACTCCCGAGCTCAAGACCTTCGAGGACAAGGCGCTGTCGGCCAAGAGCCGCGCCCTGGCACGGGAAAAACAGTTGTACGAGGAGCTGCTGGATCGCCTCAATCAAGAGCTGGCCGAGCTGCAGACCACGGCAGCCAGCCTGGCCGAGGTCGATGTGCTGGCCACCCTGGCTGAGCGCGCCGCCGCCCTGGGCTACAGTCGGCCGCGCTTTGTTGCTGACAGCCGGATTGATATCCGCCAGGGCCGCCACTCGGTGGTTGAGCAGGTGCTGGAAACGCCCTTCGTGGCCAACGACCTGACGCTGGATGATGCAACCCGCATGCTGATCATTACCGGTCCCAACATGGGCGGTAAATCGACCTACATGCGCCAGACGGCGTTGATTGTACTGCTGGCGCACATCGGCAGCTTCGTGCCGGCAGCCGAGGTCGAGTTGTCCTGCGTCGACCGCATCTTTACCCGCATCGGCTCCAGCGACGATCTGGCCGGTGGCCGCTCGACCTTCATGGTCGAAATGAGCGAAACCGCCAACATCCTCAACAACGCGACCGAACACAGCCTGGTGCTGATGGATGAAGTCGGGCGCGGCACCAGCACCTTTGACGGCCTGTCACTGGCTTGGTCGGCCGCCGAGTATCTGGCCAGAATACGCGCCTTCACCCTGTTTGCGACCCATTACTTTGAGCTCACCAGCATGGTCGATACCGACCCTGGCGTGGCCAACGTGCACCTCAACGCCACCGAGCACAATGAGCGCATTGTGTTCCTGCACAAGGTGCAACCCGGGCCCGCCAGCCAGAGCTATGGCCTGCAGGTGGCGCAGTTGGCCGGCGTACCCCGGCCGGTCATCCTGCGTGCGCGGGAGCATCTGGCCAAGCTGGAACAAAGCAGCCTGGAACAACAAAGTGGCGCCCGCAGCGCGCAGGCCGGCCAGCCTATCCAGAACGACCTGTTTGCCAGTGCGGCGCACCCGCTGGTTGAGCAGTTGCAGGGCCTGAACCCGGATGACCTCAGCCCCCGCCAAGCACTTGACCTGCTATACCAGATGAAGAAAGAGTGGCTTTAACTTTGGCCAACACGCAGGTAAATGATACTTATTTTCATTAAACGTGCCGCAAACACCGCTTAATCGGTACAAAGCGCGCGAGCGCTCTGTACCGGCACGTAAAAGCTGATAGACTACGCGCCAGATTTTGTTCGCCTGATTCGATGGAGACCCCACCATGACTTTTGTTGTTACCGACAACTGCATCAAGTGCAAGTACACCGATTGCGTTGAGGTCTGCCCGGTTGACTGCTTCTACGAAGGCCCCAACTTTCTGGTCATTCACCCGGACGAGTGCATCGATTGCGCCCTGTGTGAACCAGAATGCCCGGCTACCGCGATTTTCTCCGAAGACGAGATCCCGGAGGATATGCAGGAATTCACCGAACTGAATGCCGATCTGGCAGAAGTCTGGCCAAACATCACCGAGAAGAAAGATGCACTGGCCGACGCCGAAGAGTGGGATGGCGTACCGGACAAGCTGCAGTATCTGGAGCGCTGAGCACCAACACGCTCAATGCCTATGAAAAAGCCGGCCTCGCGCCGGCTTTTTTGTGGGCAAGCGGCAGGCGCAGACTAGACGTGCAGTCGTCAACATTAATAGTTTTATGGGGCTTGGGGCTTGGGGCTTGGGGCTTGGGGCTTGGGGCTTGGGGCTTGGGGCTGGGGGCTTGGGGCTTGGGGCTTGGGGCTTGGGGCTTGGGGCTTGGGCTAAATTTCAGGCAAAAAAAAGGGGCGAGTAAACTCGCCCACTCTTCAGTCCATACGTGCTATCCGTGTCCAGCCATCCTGGCTTCATCATCCTGAAATTCCCTGGCTCAAGCTCCCTGCCGAGCAGCGCTGTCCGTTGCGCATGGGTGTATCTTAACGTTTCATAAGTTCCGCGCAACCCGGCAAAAACAGCAACAGCCACCGCACTGCAAAATAAAAATCAATAACAAACAGTCACTTAGAGTTTATCCTAAGCAAAAACAACCAATCCCCCACGCACTCAAGTGCGAATCACTTACGCACCTTGTAGGTGATCTCTTACAAAACAGCGGTCGGACCTGATCCTCCTAGCAGCATGTACCGGCCGCTTTTACAGGCGGCAATAAAAAACCCGGCTCAAGTGAGCCGGGTTTCGGGTCCTGCGATGGAGCGGTGTTACATCATGCCGCCCATACCACCCATGCCACCCATGCCGCCCATATCAGGCATCGCCGGAGCGCCGCCCTCTTCTGGCAGGTCGGCAATCATGGCTTCCGTGGTGATCATCAGGCTGGCAACCGAAGCAGCCGCCTGCAGCGCAGCGCGAGTCACCTTGGCGGGATCAAGGATACCCATCTCGATCATGTCGCCGTACTCGCCAGTAGCCGCGTTGTAACCGTAGTTACCTTCGCCAGCCTTGACTGCCTGCAGTACAACAGCGGCTTCGTCACCGGCGTTGGTCACGATCTGACGCAGCGGCGCTTCAACAGCGCGGCGCAGCAGCTTGATACCGACGTTCTGATCTTCGTTGTCGCCCTTCAGACCGTCGATAGCAGCCAGCGTGCGAACCAGTGCTACACCACCACCAGGTACCACACCTTCTTCTACGGCAGCGCGAGTAGCGTGCAGCGCGTCTTCTACGCGGTGCTTCTTCTCTTTCATTTCAACTTCGGTAGCCGCGCCAACCTTGATCACAGCAACACCGCCAGCCAGCTTGGCCAGACGCTCTTGCAGCTTCTCGCGGTCGTAATCGGAAGAAGTGTCTTCAACCTGCTTGCGGATCTGAGCAACGCGACCTTCGATGTCGGCCTTGGCGCCGGCGCCGTCAACGATGGTGGAGTTGTCCTTGTTGATCTGCACGCTCTTGGCTTGACCCAGGTGCTCAAGAGTCGCGGTTTCCAGGCTCAGGCCGATCTCTTCGCTGATCACGGTACCACCGGTCAGTACAGCGATGTCCTGCAGCATGGCCTTGCGACGATCACCAAAGCCAGGCGCCTTGACGGCAGCAACCTTGACGATGCCACGCATGTTGTTGACGACCAGAGTCGCCAGCGCTTCGCCTTCAACGTCTTCGGCAACGATCATCAGCGGCCGGCCAGCCTTGGCAACGGCTTCCAGTACCGGCAGCAGTTCGCGGATGTTGGAAATTTTCTTGTCGACCAGCAGGATGTACGGCTGATCCAGGTCGGCAGACATGGTTTCCGGCTTGTTGACGAAGTACGGAGACAGGTAGCCGCGGTCAAACTGCATGCCTTCAACGACAGAGAGTTCGTTTTCCAGACCGGAACCTTCTTCAACCGTGATCACGCCTTCCTTGCCAACACGATCCATGGCTTCGGCGATGATGCTGCCAACAGACTCATCGGAGTTGGCGGAGATGGTGCCTACCTGGGCAATGGCTTTGGAATCAGCGCAAGGCTTGGCCAGGTTCTTCAGCTCGGCAACGATGGCAGCAGTGGCCTTGTCGATACCGCGCTTCAGATCCATCGGGTTCATGCCGGCAGCAACAGCCTTCAGACCTTCGGTAACGATGGCCTGGGCCAGGACGGTAGCGGTAGTGGTGCCGTCACCCGCGTCATCGTTGGCACGCGAGGCCACGTCTTTAACCAACTGAGCGCCCATGTTTTCGAAGCGATCTTTCAGCTCGATTTCCTTGGCAACGGAAACACCGTCTTTGGTGATCAGCGGCGCGCCGAAGCTACGCTCGATCAGCACGTTGCGGCCTTTTGGCCCCAAGGTGGCTTTTACCGCGTTGGCCAGGGTGTTGACGCCATCCAGCATCTTGTTGCGACCGGAGATACCAAATTTAACTTCTTTAGCAGCCATTTTTGCTTTCCTTCAAATGAGTTCGTAAAGGGGTGCGGCGCAGCCGTTTCAGGCTTCCAGCACACCAAAGATTTCGGTTTCGCTCATGATCAGCAGGTCTTCACCATCAACCTTGATGGTGTTGTTGCCGGAATAGGGACCGAAAACAACCTTGTCGCCTTCTTTGAGGGCCAACGGGCGGACTTCACCGTTGTCCAGCACACGGCCGGTACCTACGGACACGACAACACCAGTGTTCGGCTTTTCTGCGGCTGAGCCTGGCAGAACGATACCACCAGCGGTTTTGGTCTCTTCTTCGCTGCGACGAACGACAACGCGATCGTGTAACGGACGAATTTTCATCGTTATGTGTCTCCCAATAGGTAATGTCAAATGCCGCAAAAACGGCTATCTCGAGTTAAAAACGAACCCTTACCGGGTCCGAAGGACGGGCCAGAGGCCGCGTCACTGTTCTGTCGCTCCCCTTCCGGGAGAGCCTGTCAAAACCGGTGCAACCTAGATGGGGCCCCGACTCGCTATTTCAAGGGCCCGCGGCAGATTTTTTTCACTGCCGATCAATCCGTTGGTCCGGCTCTACCGACTTTTCCTCGCCGGGCTTCCACTCGCCTTCAATGATGGTGTTGCCACCCTGCTTGTAGACGCCCGGCCCGCCGGGTTCGCCGGGTGCGGGCCGGCCCTTGTTGAGCAACGCCATGACCAGACAGGGCACCGCCAGCGCGTCAGTGATCAGCCCCGGGATCATCAGCAGTACGCCCGCAAGCAACCACCACATACCGGTCTTAAGCACGGCGAAGGGCGAGCGATTCTCGGCCATTTTGAGCTGCAGCTGCTGCAGCATGCTGAAACCCTGCCGCTGAATCAGCACCAAGCCCAGCAAGCCGCTACCCAGCACCCACAACAGCGTTGCGCCGACGCCGATGCGGTCGCCAAGCAGAATGAGTGATGCCAGCTCCAGCAGCGGGAAGGCCAACATCAGTAAGCGAAAAAAGGGCATGCGCACCTCTCAAGGATGTATGTCTCGTGTATATGGGTATAAAACGCCTCACTTTCAAGGCACAGCGCCACAGGTCACCCCAGGCACAAGTCAGAAAGTGACCAACCTGCTGTTAAAGGTATTCAAAACGCAGGGAAACTCGGGCATTCTTGCCGACCTGAACCAATCACTCTTTCCGAGGAGCACCTCATGCAATTGAAAGACAGCGTCATCATCATCACCGGCGGCGGGCAGGGTCTTGGCCGCTCCATGGGCGAGTTCCTGGCGAGCAAAGGCGCCAAGCTGGCCCTCGTTGACCTCAATCAGGAAGCCCTCGACGCCGCTGTTGCGGCCTGTAAGGCGGCCGGCGGTGACGCACGCTCCTACATTTGCAACGTGGCCAATGAAGAACAGGTCATTGATATGGTGAGTCAGGTGGCAGGTGACTTTGGTGCCATCAACGGCCTGATCAACAACGCTGGCATTCTGCGCGACGGGCTGCTGCTCAAGGTGAAAGACGGTCAGACGCAGAAAATGAGTCTGGCACAGTGGCAGTCGGTGATCGACGTCAACCTGACCGGCGTATTCCTCGGCACCCGTGAAGTGGCCGCCAAAATGATCGAGCTGGGCAATCAGGGCCTGATCATCAACATCTCTTCGATCTCCCGTGCCGGCAACGTAGGCCAGTCCAACTACACCGCCGCCAAGGCCGGTGTCGCTGCCATGACGGTGACCTGGGCCAAGGAGCTGTCGCGCTACAACATCCGCGTTGCGGGCATTGCCCCCGGCTTCATCGAAACCGAAATGACCGGCAGCATGAAGCCCGAGGCACTGGAAAAAATGACCTCTGGCATCCCGCTCAAGCGGATGGGTAAACCGGAAGAGATCGCGCACTCGGCAGCCTACCTGTTCGAAAACGACTACTACACCGGCCGTATTCTGGAGCTGGACGGCGGCCTGCGCATCTAGCCTGACCGCTACCGCACAAAAAAACGGGCGCTGCGAGCGCCCGTTTTTTTTGCCTTGACTCTTTGCCTTACCAGCCGACGCCCAGCCCCATGGTGTAGCGGGTGTCACGGTAACCGGTATCATCCGAGGTGTTCAGGTAATCCAGCTCCGCTTTCAGACTGAGCGATGCCCAACTGGTCAACAGGTAACGCAGCCCTGCCTCGGTATCGATCATGTAACGCACATTCGGGTCATCCGGTATCTGCGTCTCGGCTTTGTGGAACAGCTCAAACCGCTTGCCCAACAGGAAGCGGCGGTAATCCCACTGCAGACCCAGGGCGTTGTAGGCATTCTCGGTACCATCGCGCTCTTCGGTCCAGATGCGGTCTAGCCGAGCCGAGGTCTCAAAGCGGCCCAGCGAGTTGTTCCACCACTCATAGCCCGGACCCATACCGAACTGGCGCTGCTTGGCGATTTCGTTCAGGTAATCGCGCTGATAGCGCACACTGGTCATCCAGAACCAGTGTTCGGTGAGGAAGCGGTTAAGGTCGTAGTCGGCCTCCCAGGCGTGGCGGCTTTTCACGTCGTCGCGGTAATCGCGCTCGTAGTCCAGTGCCACATCATGCCGCCAGGCGCCATGGCGCAGGCGCGTGGCCAGGTCGACGTCCAGGTCCTCGGTTTCCGTGCCTGAGGTGTCCTTGAGCTCCAGCGAGGCAGTTGCATCGCCCTCCCAGACCATGTCCTGAATGATCGGCTTGGGCACCAACAGCTGACTGATCTGGGCCACCGGCACGGAGCGTGCCTGATTCTTCGACTCATCGAAGGCGAGCATGACCTGCCCGTCCTCGTCTGCGGCATTGACGCGCGTGATGTACTGCGCCTTGTCGCCCAGCTTGAGCAACAGGGGATCCTCACTCTCGAAGGTTTTTACCCGCGCCGTGCTCACCACGATCAGGCCGGCGAAGTCGGTCTTTATCGATATTTTGCTGCCTTCAAGAAACTCGATCTTGCCGGTCAGTCGATCCCCATTGTCCAGCCAGAGCGTATCGGCGACACTGCTCAGCGGCACAAGTGACAGACTCAACATTAGGGCCTTGCGTACAAACAGCATGCTCTCACCTTTCAAATGGAACGTCGGATAAAACGGGGCATTATCCATGAAAGACCCGCAAAAGGTGACAGTGTTCCCACAGAGCCCGGACGTAGATGCGCCGGAGCGGCACAAAGAAGCTTTTTTTCAGGTGCTGGCCAGCATTCCGGTTGGCAAGGTCACCAGCTATGGCAAGGTGGCAGAACTGGCTGGCATGGGCCGCGGCGCCCGTTTGGTCGGCCGTTGGCTAGGCCAGCTACCGGATGGCACGCGCCTGCCGTGGCATCGGGTACTCAACAGCCAGGGCAAACTGTCGCTGCCGCGCGAAAGCACCAGCGGCGCGGAACAACGCCGACGCCTGATGGCCGAAGGCGTATTGGTGCGCAACGGCCGGGTCAACCTGCGCCAGCACGGCTGGCCATAAGCCGCCTTACAACAACACAACAAGGACATTCATGCACTCCCCTGCTTCCGACTCCACTACCCCACCCAAACCGGAAGGGCTGAAGGTTTATCTGCAACCCCGCGTTATCGGCATGCTGTTTCTTGGCTTCTCGGCTGGTTTGCCACTGCTCCTGGTGGGCGGCACCTTCAGCGCCTGGCTGCGCGACCTGGGAGTAGAACTGGCGGCGATCGGCTTTCTCAGCTGGGTCGGCATGGCCCACTCAATCAAGGTGCTCTGGGCACCGCTGATTGACCGGTTGCCGGTACCGCTGCTGACGCGTCTGCTGGGTCGACGGCGCAGCTGGATGCTGCTAGCCCAGTTGGTAATTGCCGGCGGCCTGGTCGGCATGGCGGTGAGCGATCCGCGCGAACACCTGGAACTGGTCGCCGTCTGGGCGGTGCTGGTTGCCTTTGGCTCGGCCACCCAGGATGTCGCCATCGATGCCTACCGCGTTGAGGCTGAAGCCAAGCACCGCCAGGCGGCCATGGCGGCGACTTACGTGACCGGCTACCGTGTGGCGATTCTGGCGGCCGGCGCCGGTGCGCTGCACATCGCCGCGCTGGATAGCTGGAGCCTGGCCTACAGCGGCATGGCCCTGTGCATGCTGATTGGCGTGCTGACCACGCTATGCATCGCCGAGCCCAAGGTGCACATCACCCAGGACACACTCGCGCAGGAAGCGCATCTGGCTCACTTTCTCAATCAGTCACCGCACCGTGGCTGGCGCCTGTCGCTGTCGACCTGGTTTTTCAGTGCCTTCGTCTCACCCTTTACCGAATTCTTCAGCCGGTACGGCAAGGCTGCTCTGGTGATACTGCTGTTTGTCGCCACCTTCCGTATCAGCGATATTTTCATGGGCACCATGGCCAATCCCTTCTACCTGGACATCGGCTTCAGCAAGGAGCAGATCGCCAACATCGCCGCCGCCTTCGGACTCGCCATGACGCTGACCGGCGCCGCCTTCGGCGGTCTGCTGGTAGCCCGTTTCGGCATTGCGCCGATTCTGATCCTGACCGCTTTCATGGCACCAGCCACCAACCTGATCTTTGCCTGGCTGGCCCACGTAGGCCCGCAACCGGATGGGCTGGTATTGGCCATCATCGCCGACAATATAACGGGCGGCCTGGCCATCTCAGTGTTTATTGCCTATCTCTCAAGTCTGACCAATACCGCCTACACCGCTACTCAATATGCGCTGTTCAGTTCGGTAATGACGCTACCCGGTCAGTTCGCCGCGGGCTTTACCGGTGTATTGGCGCAGAGCGTCGGGTGGACCGAGTTTTTCATGCTGACCGCGCTGACCGGCTTGCCCGCCATAGTGCTGGCCTTCATGCTGTTGAAGTTCGCGCACCCGGACAGGATGAAACGCCCCGGCATCGACTGATGCGGGTTAGCGTGGCAAAGAAGAGGGGAGTTAGCGGTACAAAAGCAAGCGGCGCCCGCCAGGGCGCCGTGCTGTGAGGCTTAGTAGTTGAAACCAACACCTACGCTGTAGAAGATCGCGCCGTCGTCGTAGTTGTCGCTGGCGCCGTCGCTATTCTTGAACAGGAACTGATACTCCATCATACCGGTGATGAAAACGTCATCCTTGACCCAGTACTTCAGGCCCAGTTCCGGACCGGCCGTGAAGCTGTCGTCCACGCCATCACCGTAAATACCACCAACACTGGCGCCGATGAACGGCTTCAGCGCGCCGCTACCAAAATGATAGTCGTAGAACGCGCGGGTAGAACCGGTGAAATCAGTGCTTTCGCCCTCAGAGTCGGAAATCCCGAGGCTTTGGCGAATACCCCAAAGGGAAGACTCACTCAGGTACTGACCCCAGCTACCCTGGAATGAAATCCCGTTGTTATCGAAATCCTTGTCGCTGGCACCAGCACCACTCAAGGTTATTTCATTGTCACCCGCCGAAGGAGCGGCCATGCCCCAAGCTGGGATCAAAGCTGCTACAAACAAGGAGGTTCTCAAGACGTGTTTCATAGTGTTTACCTTCTCATGTAGTTCGTTAAGTAACGCGCCTAAAGGTGCGTTGGCCATAGATAAGGACAAACAGAAAGTAGAGACGTTCAGACTTTCTCGCGCCGCGTATCGCGAACTGAGACGGGATCGACGAAAAGCGAACTGATTGGGTTAGAATGCTTGCAGTGAGCGCAAAAAAGAAAAACCCGGCGCGAGGCCGGGTTTTTGCGTACCGCTGAGGCGCTTACTCGGCAGCGGACTCCGCTGCTGGCTGCGTTACCATGTGCAGCGTGCGCTGCGGGAATGGAATGGTAATGCCCTGCGCGTCGAAGGCTTCCTTGGCCTGCTCCTGGATGTCCCAGAAAACACCCCAGAAATCTTCGGTCTTGGCCCACATGCGCAACGACAGGTTGACCGAGTTATCACCCAGCGAGACCAGCCAGACGACGGCTTCCGGATCCTTCAACACGCGGCTGTCTGCAGCGGCCAAACCCAGCAGAATCGAGCGCGCCTGCTTGACGTCGTCGCCGTAATCAATGCCGATATTCACATCCACGCGACGGGTAGCCTGACGGGAGTAGTTGATGATATTGCCGTTCGACAGGCTGCCGTTGGGCACTATCACTGTCTTGTTGTCCGGCGTTTTCAGGATGGTGTTGAAAATCTGGATACTGTCGACAGTACCGGCAACACCCTGCGCTTCGATGTACTCACCGGCGCGGAAGGGACGCAAGAACAGGATCAAGGCCCCACCGGCAAAGTTGGCCAGACTGCCCTGCAGCGCCAGACCAACCGCCAGACCGGCGGCACCCAATACGGCGATGAAGGAGGTGGTCTCGATACCGACCATGCCAGCCACACTGACCAGCAACAGCACCTTGAGGGCAATGCCGGCCAGCGAGCAGACAAAGCCGTGCAAGGTAGGCTCTACATTGCGCTTCTGCATCACTTTGTGCAGCGCACTGATCAGCCGACCGATCACCCACCAGCCAACTGCGAGTGTCAGCAGCGCCAGCAAAAACTGGCTACCGTACTCGATAACCAGCGGCAGCCAAGCTTCTTCCAGGCCTTTGAGCTTTTCCATCATCTCTTCCATCGTCTTCCCCCAGTTGGATAAATACAATCAGTCGCGAAAATTGTTGAACTGCAACGGCATATCGAGCGATGCACCACGCAACAGCGCCATAACATCCTGAAGGTCGTCGCGCTTTTTACCGGTCACCCGCACCTGCTCACCCTGAATCGCCGCCTGTACCTTCAATTTGGCATCCTTTATCAGGGCAACAATTTTTTTCGACAGTTCCTTGTCGATCCCTTCTTTAAACACAACATCCTGCTTTACTTGCTTGCCAGAGGCAAATGACGCCTTGATTTCAAGGCACTGGATATCGACCTTGCGCTTGACCAGACACAACTTGAGAATTTCCAACATCTGCTCCAGCTGAAAGTCGGCATCTGCACTGATGGTCACCTGCAAGGCCTTGGGGTTGAACTCAAACTCGCCCTTGCCTCGCAAATCGTAGCGCCGCTCCAGTTCTTTCGTGGCATTATCCACTGCGTTGGTTACTTCATGTTTATCAAGTTCGGAGACAACGTCAAAAGATGGCATGCAAATAACCTCAAACAAAAAGCACAAAATTATGATGTTCAATACAAAACAACAGTATAACCTCGTGGCATTATAACGGCAGTCAGCCAACGAACAGCAGGGAGCACCTTCTATATGCCTAACCCCCAACTCAGTATCATGGTGGTGGACGATACGAAGTTCAGCAGCGCCGTTATCGGTCATACGCTGAGTCAGGCCGGCTATAATGACATTCGGTTTGCCAGCTCGGCCATGGATGCCTTGCGCATGCACGAGCAGCGCCCGGCCAGCGTCATGGTCGCCGATTGGCTGATGCCGGAGATGGACGGCCTGGAGCTGACCACCCGCATCCGTCAGATGGACGAGCAGGATGACCATTACACCTACGTGGTACTGCTCACCGCGCGCGAGGGCGATAACGTGCTCAGCGAAGCCTTTGACCGCGGCGTGGACGACTTCATCAGCAAGTCGTCGATGAACGAACAACTGCTGCCGCGCATCTTTGCCGCTGATCGCACCTCCCAGTTGATCAACCGCCTACTGGACGAAAATCACCTGCTGGCCAACAACAACGCCCAGCTGGAAGAGCACAATCTGGTCGACACCCTGACCGCCATTGGCAACCGCCGTTATCTGCTGCAACGCCTGAACGATGCCCTGCGCAACGTTGACGCCCGTGGCGGCGCCTGCTGTGTGGTGGTGCTGGGTGTGCAGAACCTCGCCTCGCTCGGCGAGCGCTTTGGCGAAGCCGTACAGCAGGAAGTGCTACGTGGCACTGCGCGTCGCCTGCAGCAGTTGGTACGTCCGACTGACGTCATTGCACGGGTGGGCAACAATGCCTTTGCCATCGTCACCCTCGCCGACGATGCCAGCGACTGCAAGCCCAACAGCTTCCGCCGCCTGCACGACGGCCTCAACCTCAAGGCGTTCAAAACCACCGAGGGCTATCTCTCCATTCGCGCCGGCATGGCCCTGAATACAGTGACCAACAAGCATGACCTGCCCAGTCCGGAGGCATTGCTGGAGTTGGTTGAAGAACACTTGCATGAAGCGTACGAGACCAATCTGATTACCGAAGTGCGCAGCAAGTAAAGCCGGTGTTTCACGTACTGGGCGCCGGCAGCTTGGGCCTGTTGTGGATTGCTCGTTTGCAACAGGCAGGTCTGGACTCTCGCCTACTGCTGCGCGATCAGGCCGCCCTGCAGCGTTGGCAAGCCGCCGACAACCTGCTGCACTTCACCGCACCGAATGGCCAACAGCACGTGCGCGTCAGTTGCGAAGTAGCCACCCAAAGCGACACAGCCATCGCAATCCTTATCGTTGCCACCAAGGCACATGCGGTAATGACCGCGCTGGCGCCGCTGCGCCAGCGGCTGAGCAGCAATAGCCAGATACTCTTGCTGCAAAACGGCCTGGGCGTGCAACAGCAAGTAACCCAGGCGTTTCCCGAACAACGCGTGCTGTACGCCAGCGTAACGGACGGCGCCTGGCAACCCGCGCCGCAGCAGCTGATCTGGGCGGGTCAGGGCCAGACCCTGATTGGCGATCCGGCGCTGCAACCACCGCCCGATTGGCTGCTGCAGCTGGATCAGCGCATCATCAACTGGCAATGGAGCGAACAGATCCTCGCCGTACTCTGGCGCAAGCTGGCGGTGAACTGCGCTATAAACCCGTTCACCCTGTTGTTCGATTGCTGCAACGGCGAGGTGCCACTGCGGGCTGGCCCCTGGCTGGACGAGTGTATTACCGAGTTGCAGACAGTGCTGGCTGCCCAGGGCATCGCGGCCCGGGACCTCGACCAACAGATCCACGAGGTCATTCGCCGTACAGCCAGCAATAGCTCCTCCATGCGCCAGGACCTGCACGCAGGGCGCCGCACCGAGCTCAGCTACATTCTGGGCTATGCCTGCGCAGAGGCGCAGCGCAGCGGCGTACCAGTGCCCGCGCTGGAGCGCCTGCTGACTGCATCGCGCCAGCGCCTTTCAGAGCTGGGCCTGCCGGTAGACTGAACAGGCTGTTTGCCGCTAGGCTAACGACCCGCTTCAGGGTCCAACATTCGCGTCAGCAGAGAGCATCCAACCATGGGCTATCGCCTTAGCAAACTCTATACCCGTACCGGCGACCAGGGCGAAACCGGTCTGGCCAATGGTGATCGCATTGCCAAGAATCATCCGCGCGTGGCGGCCATGGGCGATGTGGATGAGCTGAACTGCCATGTCGGACTGCTGATCACCGAGCTGACCGACTACCGCCTGCACCCGCTGCTGGCCATTCTCACGCCCATCCAGCATCGCCTCTTCGATCTAGGCGGTGAGCTGGCAGTACCCGGGTACGACATCATTGCGGCCGCTGACGTCAATGCGCTGGAGCAGCACATCGACGCCCTCAACACCGAGCTGGAGCCGCTGAAGAATTTCATTCTGCCCGGCGGCTCGCGGGCAATCGCTCAGGCCCACCTGGCGCGCAGCGTATGCCGCCGCGCAGAACGGCAATACCTCAGCGTGGCGCAGCAAGACAGCGTGAATCAGCAGGCGCTGATTTATCTGAATCGCCTGTCCGATCTGCTGTTTGTGATGGCGCGGACCATTGCCCGCCTGGAAGAAACCCCGGAAGTACTCTGGGCGCCCAAACCCAAGCCTTCCGCCTGAGTTCGGGCGCGCCGAGCTTTACACCTTGAAGGCGCTGATGATGCCCTGCAGTGATTGCACCAGTTGTGCCATGCGGCCACTGGACTCTTCTGCCCTGCGCGCGCCCTCAGCAGTGCGCTCCCCGGCATGGTTGATCTCGACGATGTTCTGATCAATATCGTGGCTGACCGCCGTCTGCTCTTCCGCTGCTGCGGCGATCTGCTGGCTTTGGTCAACGATGTGAGTAACCGCCTTGAGGATGTTGTCGAGCCCTTCCTGCACCTTGAGGGAAGCATCCACGGTTTCCGCGGTCATGCTGTGGCTGCTACCCATGGCCTTCACTGCCGCACCCACGCCGTCTTGCAGACGCACGATCATCTGTTCGATCTCTTCGGTGGACTGCTGCGTACGGCGGGCCAGCGTCCGCACCTCATCCGCGACTACGGCAAAGCCGCGGCCCTGTTCACCGGCTCGCGCCGCCTCGATTGCGGCGTTAAGCGCCAGCAGGTTGGTCTGCTCGGCTACGCCCTTGATCACATCCAGCACCCGGCTGATGGACGAACTGTCATCGGCCAGTTGATTGATAACGCGCACCGAGTTTTCGATCTCGCCGGACAGCTTTTCAATACCGTCGACCGAGGACTCCACCAGACGGCGGCCATTCAGGGTCTGGGTATTCACCTGCTCGGCGTTGGTCACCGCCAGAGCGGCGCTGCGCGCAACTTCCTGCGAGGTGGCGGCCATCTCGTTCATCGCAGTGGCAACCTGCTCGATCTGACTACGCTGCGAAGTCGCGGCCTGGCTGCTTTCGCTGGCAATGTTTTCGACCTGCCGCGACTGTTCCTGCACCTGATCCGAGGTCGAGCTGACCTGACGAATCAACTCACGTACCTTCTGCACGGTATTGTTGAAATCAGCAGCCAGATCACCCAGTTCGTCGCGGCTGTCCACGTCGACCTGCACTGTCATGTCGCCACCGGCGACTTGGCCCATTTGCGACGACAAGCGCTTGAGCGTACGACGGGTCGCCATATAGAAGCCCGCATAGAGATAGATGATCAGCAGCCCCACCAGCGACAGCGAGACGATCAATACCAGCATGGAGCTGCGGTTCTGTCCAAGACGCTCACTCAAGCGTTCACGCAAGGCGTCAAACACCGCGGTGTCGAGTGCGTAAGTTTTGTCGATCTCGGCGGTAAGGCGCTGAAAATAGCCATCCCAGGTGCCTTCCAGCGAGTTGGCCATGATGATTTCTTCATCAAAGATATTTTGCGCAATGCTCAAGCTTTCAAGACTCGCATCGGCAGCCGGCTTGATGCCTTGCAGATCGCTGCCCTCGAGGGTCTGGTTCAAGATCTGCTCATAGTTGGCAGTCAGCTTCTGCAGCAGCTCGAACAGATCGTCCATCGCGCGACTGGCGTCAGAGTTGATGTAGCCAAGCCCCATGGAATAAGCACCGACCGCGCGCCCCTCACCCAATGCGGAGGTCACCTGCGGGGTGACATCGATCAAGAGTTCGGTCAGCTGCCGTACATTGCGGTCAAAATCCTGCGGCAGCCCTGCATAGGCAGCACTGAAGTTAAGCAGCGTACTGGCCTCGGCCAGACCCTGCACCGCCAGCACCTGCTTGCCACTGACGGATTCATTGGCCAGACCCTCATAGAGCGCCAGCAACTCGTCGCGCTTGGCCACCACGTCAGCTGCCGCCGCGTCTTCAACATCAAGCGGCAAGGCGCGCAGTTTATCGATCGCCTTCTTGCGCAACTCTGCGCCACGGGCCTCCAGCTCGGCGGCGAGTTGACCCTGCCCGAGTAGTGCATTGACGTGTTCCATGTCCCGAATCAGCTCGGCATCGCGCAAAATATCGGAGGCCGCCCGGACCAGAGCGAGATTGTCCTGGGCATGCTGGGTCACCTGCACGCGCTCATAGGCCTGGTGGACCACCATGCTGCTGATAATACCGAGAGGGACAAAGAACAAGACGCTGATCAGGCAGAACTTCATGCCATAGCTCAGGCGATTCATCAGGGCAATGGCAGGCGCAAGAAGACTATTCACCCAGTTTTTCTCCTAAATTGACCGGCCTGCGGTGGGGCCTATCAGGCCGCCGTTTCGGGCGCCTGTGTTTTGTTATATTTGCTACCGCGTTCAAGGGCAAGCGAGGTCGCGCCCTACTGTCTCATGCTGATTCTATCGGCCAGATCGGAGACAACTTTACTACTGGCGCGAAATCTAACCCAGTAACGCCAACAATGCCACGGGTACCGCCCAAGCAAGCATCGCGCGCACCAGCAAGTCTCCGGTTGCGGCCAGCACGGGCGCGTCTGCCTCTGGCTCTGCACCGCCCGCCAGGGCCGCATCAGCCGCTGTCATCAACAAGGATTCAGGCGTCTTATCCCAATCACTCCAGACGCCGCGCAGCGACTCGAACACCCGATCGAAATGCCCTACCAAGGCAAAGCTCGCGACCAGCAGCCGGGCCGGCAACCACTCCATGGCGTGCACCAGACTGCCAGCATACCCTTGCGACTGCGCCGGCAAGCGATCTACAAACAACCTTAGTAGACGGTAGCCCAGCGCGCCCAGCGGACCCAGCAAGAGAAACCACAAAACCGGCACAAAGTAGCCGGCTAGCGCAGCCCAGAGCAGGCGACCGCGCACCTGCGCGAGCAGATCGTTGTCGTCGTCAGCCCGCACCGCCAGATCATGCTCGGCAATCAGCGCCGCGGCCTCGCGATCACCTCGCGCCCAGGCCTGCTCAAAGCGCCGACTGACACCGTAAACTCGACTGGTGCTGCCCAACCCCAGCAACAGGACCAGCACGCCCAGCACCAGCACGAATACGCCGTTGGCCACATCAGCCAGCGCCCAGAATGCAAGCTCCAACGGTATCAGCGGCAATAGCAGGCAGAGCAGAGCCTGCCAACCAGCACGGCGCTCCGCAACCCCGGCACTGTAATCCGCCCACGCCGCTACGGGGTCCGGGTGTATACCCGCACGCAATGGTGTGAAGCGCACCAGGAAAACTGTGATCAGCAGGATCAGAAACCGCATCGAGGGGGCCTTTATTGGGTAAGGGGTGCAGCCAGCAAGCTGCGCAGATAGCGACGCCAGTCGAACGCCGCGCCCGGATCGGTCTTGCGCCCTGGCGCGATGAATTCGTGGCCGGTGATCCGCTGGCGGGTAATCGCCGGGTAGGCGCGCTGCAGCGCCTGGGTCAACTCACGCAGGGCCTGGTACTGCGCATCGGTATAAGGCCTGTCATCGGTGCCCTCAAGCTCCACACCAATGGAGAAGTCATTGCAGTTATCGCGTCCGGCGTAGCGCGAGGCACCGGCATGCCAGGCGCGCTCATCGCAACTGACAAACTGGGTGATGCCGCCGTCACGCTCGATCAGGAAGTGCGCAGAAACGCGTAGCGCGGCGATCTCGGCGAAGTAGGGATGCAGCGAGGAGTCTAGCTGGCCACAGAAAAAGCGTTGCACGTGCCCGCCACCAAACTCGCCGGGCGGCAGGCTGATGTTGTGAATAACCAGGAGAGAAACCACATCCCCATCCGGTCGGGGATTGAAATGCGCGGAGCGACAGATCTGCACGCCCTCCAGCCAACCCTCTTGCAGGCGCATGATCGTCCCGCCCCCATCAGCCAAAAACCTTATGCTAACAGGAGCTCAGCGGCGGTGCATCAGGCTTTGCTCAGGGCATGTTCAGGGCTTGGCTGACTGCAAACGGCGCAGGTTGCCGATCACCGACTCAAGCGCACGATCAAACAGCTGATTCTCATCCAGCAGGGTAATCAGCCCATGCTCGAAGTGCTGGGCCAGCTCGTTCTTGCCAAACTCGGCGACTTTCATGCCGCCGCGATTGACGAAAATGTACTTGCCGCTGAAGCTGATGATGGCAGCCAGTTTGCAGCGCTGCTCCGGCTGGCCTTCGGTAGCGCCCAGACGAAACCAACAGCCAGCACGCAGGCTTTCAATCCAGCGCATCGCGCCGACACTGGGCAAGTCGTCCACGGTTTCGGCAAGCGGCTCAGACTCCTCCTCTGCCTGCAACACCGGCGCCTCAACGTGCACCTGCTCAATCGGCTCGACGACCGGCATGACCGCCTCGGCCGTCTGCGCCTGCTCTGGCTGCAGCACAGCGGCTTCAGCGACGGGTAGCGGTTGCTCCGCGGCCCGCTCGGTTTCCGCCACCGTCTCTGCAGCGCCGGAAGCCTTCGTCTGGGCAGCCTCCGCCGCCAGCCGAGCTGCCTGCGCCTCACGTACTTTTCTTGCCGCAGCGTCCTGCGCTGTGGCCAGGGCGAGCGCCTGTGGTTGCGCCAGGCGTGCGACCTGAACAGCGACCGCCGACGCATCCAGCCCAAGCAGCTCCAGGCCGCGGCGCAGCGCCTCCAGGACTTGCTCGTTGCTATCGGCACGGTACTGCAACTCACCGGCGGGAACCGGCTCGACACTGTCGATCATCTGCTGCGCGGCACGAATCGCCTGATCCCAGGCTGCCGAGTCAACGCCTTCACGCAGACACACCATATGCAGCACCTGACTCCAGGTGTCGCGCAACAGATCGACCAGAGTGACCGGCAAGGTTCGCCCAACCAGCAACCCGTTGACCGCCTTGGCGACATGACTGCGCGCCGCCTGCATGCGCGCCCGGCCCTCTTCGGCGTCGCGCGTACGCTGCTCGATCCGATCGGAGCGGCGCTGCTCGTTACGTTGAAAGTCGGTCAGCTCTGCGTGCAGCGTTTCAAACAGGGCATCCTGCGGCTCACTGACTGCCAACAGGCGCTCGACAATGCTTTCGAGCAGCCCGTGCAACTGATCCCGACGCAAATCATCGTGATCATTCCAGCCCATGGTTGCCCGCGCGAGCTCATTCAACAACCGGCGAGCCGGATGCGCGCCGCGACTGAAAAAGCTCTTGTCGGCGATGGCTACCCGCAAAACCGGTAATTGCAGCCGCGCGATCATTGCCTTGACCGCCGCAGGCAGCGCCGGGTCTTCAAGAATGAAGTCAAACAACATGGAGACCAGGCTGATGACGTCATCATCCACCCGACCCACCACTTTTTGCTCAGCAGCACCCACAGACTGACGCTGAGCCTGCAACGCACGCTGGATGCGCTGGCGCATATCCGCGGGGCTGTCCGCCGCCCTGTCGGGCAACTCATCGAGCGGAATATCAGCCAGAACCTGCAGTAACTCGTCGCTGGGCATCGTACTTGCGGCACTACCAGAGAGCCCCGATAGCGCCATATCGCCGCTGGCATGCCGCCAGTTACCGATCAGCTCGCTGAACATGCTCAGCACTTCCTGCTGATCTGCGCTGCTCTGCCGATTACCGGGGCTGGATTCAGCCGCAGCGCCATTTCCAGCGCCGGCCGGCGGTGACCGACGGCGCGAGGGCGTGACCTGAGCCAACCGCAGATCAGGCATGACGCCGGCATTAACCAGCAGCGTATTCAGCGCCTCGTACTCGGCGTCGATACCGTTAAACACATAGCGTTCAAAGAGTTTGAAGATGATCAGCCGAACCTTGATCTCCAGCGCCAGAGGCTTGAGGGCATCGGCAAAATAGTCGGCCAGCGCAGCGGGCGCCAGCGGATTGTTGCGCTCATCCACCAGGTTCTTGACCAGACTGTTGGTACGCATCGCCAGATGCATCAGCGCTTGCTGATTGCGGTTATTGACGCGGCTGATCATGCCGTCCAGCGCAACAGACTGCTCCAGCTCGTCCGGCTGTACCAGCGTCAAGCTATCGAGTTCAAAGGAGGAGTACGCCGCGGCCGCCGCGGGGGCTTCGCCATTCATCTGCTCGGTCACCTGGTGCAGACTGGCGCCGATACTTTTCAGGATGCTGCCACGCTGCAACCGCACGGTGCGCATGGCTTCAAAGAACAGGGTTTGATCGGCATTACTGGTCGCCCGATCAGCCATTTCGAAGAGGTTGTCGTCGGCATTGTCAAACAGCACATTGAAGGCCGTGCTCAGGTACTGCTGCAGGTGATCGCGCACGCTGATCAGCGGCGCTGGCAACGATGACGAACCGGTGCCGGCGCTCTGCATATTGCGGCTGGCGAGATTCGGTTTGATCGAGACCACCTTCGGGTCCTGGGACATGCTACCTCTCCTGATAAGCCTGGCTTATCGCGTACAACGCCTGGGTTGCTTATCCTGCTAACAAGGGCTGCCTTCCGTGTGTCGTAAATTTGGCGTCAAAAATTTTATTCAGTATACCCGTTTTCAAATTGAACGCACCCCTGGCCGATGCGATTTCTTGAAGCAGGTCACACTTGATATTGAGTTTAGTCGCTTGCGTTTCGCACGCTTCAGAACTTGGCAGGCTTTGCCTACCCCGCAACTGGCAATCCTGGTATATCCTGACAACGGATCGCCCAAAAGGCACCCTCATAACACTGATGCGCCACCCAGTGCATCAATACAAAAGATAATCAGGAGCAGCGTCAATGGAAGCACTCATAAGCCTGATCGGCGATATCAATGGCATTGTCTGGGGACCTGCCATGCTTGCCCTGCTGGCAGGCACCGGCCTTTACCTCACCCTCGGCCTCAAGCTCATCCCCCAACGCAAGCTTTTCTATGGCTTCAGCATGCTTTGGCGGGGTCGCAAGAGCACCGAAGAGGGCGATATCAGCCCCTTCAACGCACTGATGACCGCCCTCTCCGCTACCGTCGGCACGGGTAACATCGCCGGCGTGGCCACCGCCATCTTCTTTGGCGGCCCTGGCGCGTTGTTCTGGATGTGGGTCATCGCGCTGGTGGGCATGGCCACCAAATTCGCCGAGGCGGTACTGGCTGTGCGCTTTCGCGAGAAAGATGCGCTGGGCAACCACGTCGGTGGCCCGATGTACTACATCAAGAACGGCCTGGGCGCCAAGTGGAAGTGGCTGGGCATCCTGTTCGCCATCTTTGGCATGCTGGCTGGCTTTGGCATCGGCAACACCATTCAGTCCAACTCGGTTGCTGACGCGCTGAGCAGCAGCTTCGGCATCCCGCCGCTGGTAACCGGCATCATCATTGCCGTGCTGGTAGCGCTGGTGCTGCTGGGCGGTATCAAGCGTATCGGTGACGTAGCCGGCAAGCTGGTACCCATCATGGCGCTGTTCTACGTGGGTGGCGGCCTGATCATTCTGATCATGCACTTCGACCGCATTCCTGCCGCCTTCGGCGACATTCTGTATTACGCCTTCAACCCCGCCGCCGCTGCCGGTGGCTTTGCCGGTGCAACCGTGTGGGCGGCCATGCGTTTTGGTATTGCCCGCGGCGTGTTCTCCAACGAGGCAGGCCTGGGCAGTGCGCCCATCGCCCACGCTGCGGCGCAAACCAACAACCCGATCCGTCAGGGTACCGTTGCCATGCTCGGCACCTTTATCGACACCATCATCATCTGCTCGATTACCGGCCTGGTGATCATGGTGACCGGGGCCTGGCAAAGCGGCGAGAACGGGGCGCCCTTGTCGGCCCTGGCCTTCAGTCAGGGTCTGCCCGGCGGTTGGGGTCAGTACATCGTCAGCATTGGCTTGGCGGTATTCGCCTTCACCACCATCATCGGCTGGAGCTTCTACTCGGAGAAGTGCACCCAGTTCCTGTTTGGTGAGCGTTCGAATGTACCTTTCCGCGTGCTCTGGATCATCGCGGTACCGCTGGGCACCCTCCCCGGTATCGATCTGGGCAGCCTGTGGCTGGTAGCGGACACGCTGAATGCCATGATGGCGATTCCCAACCTGATCGCCCTGCTGCTGCTGAGCCCGGTCGTGTTCCGCCTGACCCGCGATTATTTCAATGATCCGGCGAACTACCTGAACAAGTAGCCACCGTTCAGAAACACCTCTGCAATACCAATACCCGCCCTACCCGGCGGGTATTTTTTGTTCGCTGGGGTATACTCGCGCCCATTCATATTGACTGTCACACCTGCTGGAGCCCCCATGCCAAACCTCACCCTCGACAGCCTGCAAGCGGTCATTGTTGACGATGTGCGCCGCGCCCTGAATGAAGACGTTGGCGATGGCGACATTACCGCCAGCCTGATTCCCGCCGAGCACCGCGCCGAGGCCAGCATCATCACCCGCGAGCCGGCGGTATTCTGTGGTCGCGCCTGGGCGCACGAGGTGGTGCGGCAGGTGGATGCCAGCATCGAGATCGAGTGGCTGGTACGCGATGGCGACCAACTGATCGCCGACCAGACCCTGTGCCGCCTGAAAGGACCGGCTCGCGGCCTGTTGACCGCAGAGCGCTGTATGCTCAACTTCATTCAGACGCTGTCGGCCACAGCTACCCGCAGCCACCATTTTGCGGAGCTGGTAAAAGATACGCCGGTACAGCTGCTGGATACGCGCAAAACGCTGCCGGGGCTACGCATGGCGCAGAAATACGCGGTTACCTGTGGCGGCTGCCACAATCACCGCATTGGCCTGTTCGATGCCTTTCTGATCAAGGAAAACCATATCGCCGCCTGCGGTGGCATCGCCGCAGCCATCAATCAGGCGCACCATATTGCGCCGGGCAAGCCGGTGGAAGTGGAGGTGGAAAGCCTGGATGAACTGCGTCAGGCGCTGGCAGCCGGAGCCGATATTGTCATGCTCGACGAGCTGAGCCTGGAAGACATGCGCACCGCAGTCGAACTGACCGCCGGCAAAGCCAAGCTCGAGGCTTCCGGAGGCATCAACGAGACCACGCTGCGCAGCGTGGCGGAAACCGGGGTTGACTACATCTCTATCGGCAGCCTGACCAAGGACGTAAAGGCGGTAGACCTGTCCATGCGTTTGCGCTATCGGGCGAGCTGAGCGCGCCTCAACACTGGGCTAACAGGTGCCGACAATCAGCCACGTGCCAATCGGCCAACGCGGGCCATTGGTTGTCGGCATGAACCAGACAAGTGCGGCTGCCTGCTGCCCGGCCCGCTTCCAGATCAAAGCGAAAATCGCCAACCATCACCGCCTGTGCTGGCAATAAGCCCCAGCGCTTGAGCAACAGCTGTATGCCGTCGGGGTGTGGCTTGGGTGCAGCCTCTTCGCGGCCCAATACATCCTCAGCCGCAAAGCAGTCGAGTACCCCCAGGTGCGCCAGGGTCGACTGCGCTACCGCTTGCAAATTGCGGGTGAGAATGCCCAGCCGCAAGCCGCGCCCGTGCAAGCTGCGAATCAACTCAACCGCGCCGGGTGCGGCCTGCACCTCTGCCGCCAGGCGCAGCTCAATCTGATCCAGCTGCACCTTCATGGCAAGGCGTTCTGAATCAGGCAACGCCGCCATATACGTGAGGATATCTTCCTCAGCCGGCACGCCCAGCTCGCGTCGGATCGCCGGAAAGTCATGCTGCGCCAGCGTCAGCGTGCCATCTAGATCGAATATCCAGCCCTGCAACTCGCGCACGTTCAGTCCTTGACCTTGCGCATCAGCGATTCCTGCGCCACCGAGGCCACAAGCTCGCCAGCACGGTTGAAGATCTGCCCGCGAGACATGCCGCGTGACCCGGCCGCCGAGGGGCTATCCATGGCGTAGAGCAGCCAGTCGTCCATGCGCAGGGGGCGGTGATACCAGAGCGCATGATCCAGGCTGGCGACCTGCAGCTTGGTCGACCAGCTGGAAATCGCGTGGGGCTGCATGGCGGTACCGAGCAGGTGGAAGTCTGAGGCATAGGCCAACAGATAGCGATGCACCTGGGGGTCGTCCGGCAGCTGTCCGTCGGCGCGATACCACATGTAGCGCACCGGCTCGGACACCTTGGGCTCGAAGGGATTGAACTCGCCTACCGGGCGAATCTCGATCGGCTTGCCGCACAGCACCTTGTCGCGCACCTTTTCATGAATCAGGTGCTGGTACTTACGCGTCCAGTCGGTTTCATTCGGCAGGTCATCCGGGCCCGGCACATCCGGCATCTGGGCCTGATGACTGTAGCCTTCTTCATCGCCCTGAAAGGAGCAAATCATGGTGAAGATCGGCTTGCCTTTCTGAATAGCCTGCACGCGGCGTGTGGTGAAGCTACCGCCATCACGCAACGGATCTACCTGATACACAATGGGGTGAGTCGCATCGCCGGGTCGCAGGAAGTAACCGTGGACCGAGTGCACATGGCGCTCGTTATCGACCGTCTGGCTGGCAGCCGAGAGCGACTGCCCCAGCACCTGACCGCCAAACAGCTGCTTGAAGCCAAGATCCTGGCTACGCCCGCGGAACAGGTTTTCTTCAATTTTTTCCAGCGCCAGCAGGTCTACCAGATCATCCAGCAATTGGCTCATATTCCTTCCTCACAATCGGCGCGACCACGGCTGTCGCTCTACTCCACACCAGCAGCAGCGATCTTGGTCGCCACCAGAATGCCGGCAAGTTTAACCCGGATTGTCCCAACTTAGCAGTTCAGCGGCCGCCTGATTCACCGTGAGACTTGTTTGCGCAGCATCGGCTCCAGCATACTCGGACTCTTCGTACAGCAAGGGGAGCACAGGTGGACCTGCCACTGGTATATCACCCCGACTACAGTTTTGCCTTCCCGGCGCCGCACCGCTTCCCGATGGACAAGTTTGTGCGCCTGCACGACCATCTCAGCGCCAGCGGGCTACTGCACGGCGACAACCTCTATCAACCACAATCGTGCCCTACCGATCTGTTGCTACTGGCCCACGACGCCGACTACGTTGCGCGCTTTTGCAGCAACCAACTGGATGCGGCCGCGCAGCGCCGCATGGGTCTGCCCTGGAGCGAGCGGCTGGTAGCCAGAACCCAGCGCGCGGTGGGCGGCACCCTGCTGACCGCCGAACTGGCACTCCAGCACGGGCTGGCCTGCCACCTGGCCGGCGGCACCCACCACGCGCATTACGATTTTGCCTCCGGCTTCTGCATCTTCAATGACCTGGCCATCACCAGCCGCTACCTGCTGGCCAGCGGCCGAGCGCAGCGCGTACTCATCTTCGACTGCGACGTGCACCAGGGCGACGGCACCGCGCGCATCCTGGAGAACGACAGCGACATCATCACTGTCTCGCTGCACTGCGAGAACAACTTTCCGGCGCGCAAGGCGCACAGTGATTGGGACATCCCGTTACCGCGTAATCTCGACGATACCGGCTACCTGAAGGTAGCTGCAGATACCCTGGACTACCTGCTGCCGCTGTACCAGCCGGACCTGGTGCTGTATGACGCCGGCGTCGATGTGCATGTCGCCGACGCACTTGGCCATTTAGCACTGAGCGATGCCGGCATTGCCGCCCGTGACAGTCATGTACTCAACACCTGCCTGGCACGTGACACTCCCGTTTGCGCCGTTATCGGCGGCGGCTACGATAGGGATCGTGACGCCTTGGCCAAACGCCACGGGCTACTGCACCACAGCGCCGCGCAGATATGGCAGGCACAGGGTTTGGGGTAAACTGCGCGACTTGCAGACCAGGGGCAACGTGATGACCAAGCAACAGCCGTACACCGACAGCATTGCCGTAATAGGCGGTGGACCGGCTGGCCTGATGGCCGCGGAAATCATTGCCAATGCCGGGTACCGGGTGGACCTGTTTGACGCCATGCCCTCGGTCGGCCGCAAATTTCTGCTGGCCGGGGTCGGCGGCATGAACATCACCCACTCCGAAGCCAAGCTGGACTTCATCACCCGCTACCGCGAAGCCGCGCCCTGGATCGCCGACTGGCTGGAAAACCTTGACGCCGAACGCTTGCAAGCCTGGATCCATGAACTGGGCATCGACACCTTCGTCGGCAGCTCCGGTCGCGTCTTCCCTACCGACATGAAGGCTGCGCCGCTACTGCGCGCCTGGCTCAGACGGCTGCGCGAGGCCGGGGTGCAGCTGCACACCAGGCACCGCTGGCTGGGCTGGACGGCAGAGGGCGCACTGCGCTTACAAGGCCCTGAGGGTGAGCTAAACATTAACCCAAAGGCCTGCGTGCTGGCACTGGGCGGCGGCAGCTGGGCGCGCCTGGGCTCCGATGGTAGCTGGGTTGCCCCGCTACGCGCGCAGGGCGCTGCCATACGTGACCTGCAGCCGAGCAACTGCGGTTTCATCTGCAACTGGAGTGCCTTTCTCAGCGAGCGCTTCGCCGGTCAGCCACTCAAACCGGTGGTCGCCAGCGTGCAGGATAAAGACGGCCAGATCATCAGCCGACGCGGTGAGTGCATTCTTACCCACGATGGTATGGAAGGCAGCCTGATCTATGCGCTGTCTGCGCCGCTGCGCGAGCAACTGACAACCGCAGGCGAAGCTCGGCTGACGCTCGATTTGGCACCCGACCGCAACGAAGCGCAGCTTGCTGCTGCGCTGGCAGGCAGCCGCAAGGGCCAGTCGCTGGCCACCTTGCTGCGCAAGAAAGCCGGACTGGACGCGCTCAAGGTTGCGCTATTGCATGAGCGTTTCGATAAAAGCCAATTGTGTACCGCCGAGCAACTGGCCCGCGCGATCAAGCAACTGCCGCTCAGCTTCCACGCCACCCGCCCGCTGGACCAGGCGATCAGCAGCGCCGGCGGTGTAGAACAGCAGGCGCTGAATGCGGATTTGATGCTGAAAGCCGTGCCCGGCGTGTTCTGCGCCGGAGAGATGCTTGACTGGGAAGCACCCACCGGCGGCTACCTGCTCACCGCCTGCTTTGCCAGCGGCAAGCGCGCCGGCGAAGGGGTTATTCGTTGGCTCGCGCCGGCTTGACACCCGACAAGCGCGGCACCATCCAGCGCTCGAACAGGCGCGGAAACAACCGAGCCACCAGCCGCGCCTGCCAATCGACATTCGACAGTACCAGCAGCCGCTTGCGCTTGCAGGCACCCTGGTAGATCGCGTCCGCCACGTCCGCCGGCGCGGATACCTTGAATGCCAGATTGACTGTGCCCTGGTTTACCGAACCATCGCCCACCAGCGCATTCTTGCGAATGTCCGTAGCAGTAAAACCGGGTGTGACCAGCATGACGTTAACGCCCTGCTCACGCACCTCCATGCGCAGCGTCTCGAACAGACCGTGCAAGGCGTGCTTGCTGGCATTGTAGGCACTGCGATAAAGCAGCGGCGCGAAGCCGGAGAGTGAGCTGAGGACGATCACCTGGCCGCCGCGCGCCAGCAGGCTCGGCAAGGCATGACGCGTACAGTTGAGAGCACCGAAGTAATTGACCGCCATGATGCGCTGGAATACCGCAGCGTCGGTTTCGGCGAAGGTGCTGCGGTGAGTAATGCCGGCGTTGTTGATCAGCAAATCTATACCGCCGAAACGTTCGACTATCTGACTGATGGCTTCGGCGCACTGCTGGTCATCGGAGACATCGCAGTGCAAGGCCATAACATCGGCGTTGAGTTTGTCCTGCAGTTGCTGGCGAAAGGCGACCAGCGACTCATCGTGAATATCCAGGATGGCAATGTGTGCGCCAGCCTGGGCAAAGCGCAGGGCCAGAGCGCGGCCGATCCCCGCGCAGCCGCCCGTGATCACTACTACTTTCTGCTGAAAGACTCGCCGGCCCATAGCGCCTCCTTGTTGACGGCTTTGAGCTCAGCCTAAAGCCAGCGGAGAATGGCGGCAAGCACATCAAGATACGGGGTCAGGGCGCCAGGCGTTCGCGCCGCCATTGACCGTCCTGCAATTGATAGCGCAGGCGGTCGTGCAGACGACTGGAGCGCCCCTGCCAGAACTCGATCAGATGCGGCACCACCCGATACCCGCCCCAGTGTGGCGGCCGCGGTGGCTGCTCCTCAGCGTACTGTATTTCCAGCGCAGCCAGGCGCTGCTCCAGTACCTCGCGCCCGGCAATTACCTGGCTTTGCGGTGAGGCCCAGGCACCGAGCCGGCTGCCCGCCGGGCGACTATGGAAGTACACATCGGACTCTTCATCGCTGACCTTTTCCACCTGGCCCTCGATACGCACCTGCCGCTCCAGGTCGTGCCACCAGAAGGTCATGGCTGCCCGTGGCTGGGTCGCCAGTTGCTCGCCCTTGGCACTCTGGTAATTGGTGAAAAACACAAAGCCGCGTTCATCAAAACCCTTGAGCAGCAGGGTGCGCAGATGCGGCTGACCATGCTCGTCTACCGTGGCCAGCATCATCGCATTGGCTTCGGTGGTTTCAATCTCCACTGCCTGGGCAAACCAGGTGGCGAACAGCAGGTGCGGCTCGTCTGGCGCCTGGGCTTCGGTCAGCCCGTCGCGGGTGTAATCACGCCGCAGGTCGGCAATGGTCGGTTTCATCAGCGTCACTCCTTCATGCATTCAAGCCAGTCATCTCCAGGCCAAGCCTAGCACTCCCTGTTACAGACACCTTGATCTGCAGCAGTGTTCAGTCCAGCTCGCGCAGGCACTGATAAATCGACTCGCTCAAGGCCAGTGCGCGCGGATCCATCAGCACGTAGGGGCCCATGGTGTTGGTAACGTAGCCAAAGCCAACCCCTGCCTCGGGGTCACAAAAACCCAACGAGCCGCCCGCGCCCGGGTGGCCAAAGGCCTGCGGACCCATGCCGAACCCACCACCGGGCGTGTTTTGCTCCACCATCACGCCCAGCCCGAAGCGCGTGGGGCAAAGCAGGGTGCGATCCTGGCCCTGGCTGTGTTCCTGTTGCATCAGGGCAACCAGCTCAGCGTCCAGCAGTTTGACGCCGTCCAGTTCGCCGCCGTGCGCCAGCAGCTGCCAGAAGCGCGCCAGCGAGCGCGCATTACCGGTGCCGTTGGCGGACAGTATTTCTGCCTGCTGCCATTCGCGCTTGTTGGTGCTGGTCATCATGCTGACGGGGTTGCCAAACGCCTTGGCAGTGAGCCCTTCCGGCTCACCCATGGCGACAAACAGGGCGCGCGCGCCCTCGTCACCGTATTGATTGCGCAGACGCGAAACATGCGCCACACGCGGCAAGTCCGTGTCCGGCACCCCGACCTGAAAATCCATGCCCAGTGGCTTGCAAATCTGCTCTTGAATATAGCGGCCGGGGCGCTGGCCGGTGATTCGCACCAGCGGTTCGCCGAGCAGCCAGGCGTAGGTCACCGGCGCGTAGCCGTGCGCACTACCCGGCTGCCACCAGGGCGCCTGTTCCGCCAGGGCGCTGCTCATGGCGGCCCAGTCAAACAGCGCTTGGGGTGGCAGGGGTTTGGAAACTGCCGACAGGCCGGACTGGTGGCTGAGCAAGTGGCGCAAGCTGATTTGCTGCTTGTCAGCCTGGGCAAACTCGGGCCAAACCTCGGCAATGGGGGTATCCAGCTCGATACGACCGGCAGCCACCTGCTGCAGCAAAGCCACCGCACCCAGCGGCTTGGTACAGGAGAACACGTTGACCAAGGTGTCCTGCTCCCAGACCTGCTGGTTGTCCTTGTCCATCACGCCCTGCCAGAGATCCAGCACGGTGTCGCCACCCACGGTCACGCAGAGCGCGGCGCCACGCGCCTGCTCGTCCTGTTGCTGCTCGGCAAAGAGTTCGCGTACCCGCTCGAAGCGTGGGTCAAAGTAGCCCTGCACGTTGCTCATCGGAATAGTCCTTGGGTCAGTGTCTTGTTGTATTGCCATTTAACCGTGCCGCGCAGTCGAAAGCAGCGACCATAAGGCGCTGCGTCAGTGCAGTATCGAGCAGGCTGATGACGCTTAGTCAATCTGCTGACGGAACGGCGGCAGCGCCTTGAGAATCGCCTTGCCGTAGCGCTGGGTAACCAGACGACGATCAAGCACGGTAATGGTGCCGGTATCCTGCTCGGTCCGCAGCAGTCGCCCGCAGGCCTGAATCAGCCGCAGGCTGGCGTCCGGTACGGCAATTTCCATAAAGGGGTTGCCGCCGTTCTTTTCGATCCATTCAGCCAGCGCTGCCTCGACCGGATCATCCGGCACAGCAAAGGGAATCTTGGCGATCACCACGTGCTCACAGTACTTGCCAGGCAGATCCACACCTTCGGCAAAGCTGGCCAGGCCAAAGATCACGCTCTGCTTGCCGTCATCCACCGCGCTGCGGTGCTGGCGGATCAGCTCCTGCTTGGACAGGTCGCCCTGCACCAGCACGCGCTCACGGAAGGCCGCCGGCAAACCAGAGTAAACCTCCAGCATCTGCTTGCGCGACGAATAGAGCACCAGGCTGCCGCGCTCGTCGGCCAGAATATCCGGCAAGTGCTCGGTAATAGCCGCCGTGTGGCCGGCGCTATCGCGCGGATCAGCGCCGTGATTGGGTACGTGTAGCAGGCCTGCATCGCCGTGCTTGAACGGGCTCGGCGCGAGGGTACAAACGGCGCTTTTCGGCAGGCCGGCACGGTGGCTGAAACGATCGAACTTGCCCAGCGCGGTCAGCGTGGCCGAGGTGGCCAGCGCCGCAAAGGCGCTATGCCAGAGATACTGGCGCAGGGTATCGGCAGCCAGAATCGGGCTCACGTGCACTTCAATGTCATTGGTGTCGGTCAGGGTCAGCCAGCGTGCGGTCGGTGGCCTGCCTTCCGGGTCCTGCAAACAGAACTGGGTCCACAGCGTCCAGTTGGCCTCGGCGCGCGCCAGCAGGGCGCCAAACAGCGGGTACCACTCCTCCGCCTGGGATTCCGATACGCCAACGCTCGCCTCGCCGTCCATCGCCTCCTTGAGCATATCCACCATACGCTGCAGCAGGTCGGTGATGCGGCCAAAGCCGGCCTTGAGCTCCAGCCCCATGGCCACCAGCTCCTCGGGCACCACACCATGTTCGAAGCGGTGCTGCGGGCGCACGTTACCGCGCAGGTCTTCGGCGCTGGAAAAATCCGCGACCTCGCCCATCGCCTGCTGCATGAACTGTTGGTGCGGTTTCAGTTCACGCGCCTCCAACGGCACTTTTTCCAGCACCCGGCCAAGCTCGCCAGGCAACGGATGCTGGGCCAGCAGCTTGCTCAGATTCTTGTCGAGTTGCTCCAGCCAGTCGGCGGTCGCGTGCAGACGGGTATTGTGGGCAAAGTGCGAAATCGCCTTGTCGGGCAGGTGATGGGCTTCGTCGAAGATATACAGGCAATCACGCGGGTCGGGCAGAATGGCGCCACCGCCCAGTGCCAGATCGGCCAATACCAGATCGTGATTGGTAACGATCACATCAACCTTTTGCACGCCTTCACGTGCTTTATAAAACACGCATTGCTGAAAGTGCCCGCAGCGGCGGTTGCTGCACTGGATGTGATCGGTGGTCAGGCGTGACCAGTCCTGATCCTCCAGCGCTTCAGGCCAGGAGTCGCGCTCGCCATCCCACTTATTGCCGCCCAGGGCTTCAACCATGCGGGTGTAGAGCTTGAGTCCGGCTTCATCCACGTCCAGCTTGAAGCCGTCGTCGGCGAAAATCTGCTGCTGATCGGCCATGGACTGGTTTTCGCGCAGCAGGTTATCGAGCTTGGACAGGCACACATAGCGCCCCCGCCCCTTGGCCAGTGAGAAGCCGAATTGCAGGCCGGCGTTGCGTTGAATATCGGGCAGATCCTTGAGCACGATTTGCTCCTGCAGCGCGACCGTGGCGGTGGAAATCACCAACGGCTTGCCCAACTGCTTGGCAATGGGAATAGCCGCCAGGCAGTAGGCTACCGTCTTGCCAGTACCCGTGCCGGCCTCGATCACCGCGACCGCCGGGTCGCCATCGCGGTGGCCGTCGTCATCCAGTTTGACGCCACCAAACAGCTTGGCCACCTCGGCAATCATCACCCGCTGGCCGTAACGCGGCTTGAGGGATTTGTTGTCGAGAAAGGTGCGGTAGGCCGTTTGAATCTGGCCTTTGAGTTCATCGTTCAGCATGCGGGCTCCGGGCTAGCCGGCAATGATAACATTGAACCGTCTGGCAACCGACTGCCATCAGGCTTGCATCCACCGGCAACTCGCTCTAGGGTCTGTTGCCGTTTCTTTCGCCTACCCACCCGAGGAGCGCCATGACGGCTACCCCCAACGCCACTTTGCTGAGCATTCTTGAGCATTATCAGCCCGCTCGGCTGCTTTGCGTCAGCCAATCACGGGTACCTGCGGTCGAGGCGTACTGCGCTGCTCACCCGGCTACTCAACTGGTGACCAGCGACCAGGCGCCCTTGCCCGCCGGAGTTGCCAACCAGCGCTATGATCTGGCGATCATCGCCGACCAACTGGAGCATGTGCCACAGCGTACCGGTGTTGAACTGCTCGCTGGCCTGCGCAACCTGTCGGCCAGCCGGTTGGCGGTACTGGTTGATCTGCTGCAGGCCGCCGACTGGCAGGAGAACGACTTTTTTGCCCTGGCCCTGCAACGCCGCGCCAATTTCACCGGCGCTGACGACCAACGCACCCTGTCGCTCTACACCTATGATCTGGCCGATTACAAACAGGTACCGGATTGGCTCAACTCCAAATACTGGGCGAATCCCGAGATGTTCGACAAGTACTGGTGGTAAGCATGCACAAGATGATCAGCAGCCAGGACGCCTGCCCCTGCGGCCGCGCTCAGACCTACGCCGAATGCTGCCAGCCATTGCACCATGGCACGGCGGCGCAAAGCGCCGAACGCCTGATGCGCTCACGCTACAGTGCTTACACCCTGGGCTTGATTGACTACCTGGTAGCGACCACCCTGCCCGCCCAGCAAGCGCTGCTGGAGGTCGAACAGATGCGCCTGTGGAGCGCGCAGAGTCAGTGGCAGGGTTTGAGTGTTGAGCAGATAGCCGATGGCGCCGGCAGCGACCGCGCCCAGGTCACCTTTGTCGCGCGCTGGGCCGACCCGGACGGCAGCCAGCAAAGCCATCGCGAATGCTCGGACTTCCAGCGGCTGGGTGAGCGCTGGTACTTCATCGACCCCAACCATGTGATCAAGGCGGGTCGCAATGAACCCTGCCCCTGCGGCTCGGGGCGCAAGTTCAAGCAGTGCTGCGCGCTCTAGGCGGTTGCGCCGTCAGTCGTCCTGCAATTTCAGATGATCGGTATTGGGTACTACCTCTGGCAGGTCGCGCTTCAGCTCACCCATGTCACTGCCCACCGGAGCCAGGCTGAGGGCACTGAGGTCAATCGGTAGCGGCGCAGGCGCCTCGTAGTCGTCCTGCATGTCCGCGCCCAGCGGGGCGATATCAAAATCTGGCGCTTCTACATTGGCGAATGCCGCCATGTATTCGTCACGCGGCACGAGTTTGCCCGCCGGCTTGCCCGAGGTAATCGGCGTCGGCGCGGGTTCTGCTGCGGGCGCCAACGCGCTGGCAGGCACTGCCTCGGCGGGCTCCATCAATTCGATACTGCACAACGCCCCGGCACGCTCAATGGCTGTGCGGTACTTGGCAGCCGCCGCTTCATCCAGGCCCTGCTTGATCACAATCCGGCGGCCGGAGAACAGCATATCCAGCTGCTCGCCCGCCACCTGAAACAGTTGACCGATACGCGCTCGCGCTTGGTCTTCCGGCGTACCGGGTTGCACTTGTCCTTGAAAAACAATCTCGAAACGGGCCATCTTGTCACTCCCTGTACGTCAATTAGGGTTAGTATGGTCCGAGGCAAGCTGATCGACAACTCCACATATAAGTCAGCCTGTATCGATCGCGAGGGGGGAGACAATGAAGTCGCGTGTGCTGGGATCGCTGGTGCTGATGTCCTGCCTGCTGCTGCACGGTTGCGCCATATTCATGCCGTCTTACAGCAAACCGGATGTGAGTCTGGCCAACGTAGAAATGCTCAAATCCAATCTGTGGGAGCAGTCTTTCCGACTGCAGCTACGGGTCGATAACCCCAATAGCAAGTCGCTGCCGATTCGCGGCATGCAGTACAAGGTCTATCTGAACGATATGCGCCTGGCCACGGGCGTCAGCAACAACGTATTCGATGTACCCGCCTACGGCTCGGAAACCTTTGAACTGGAGGTACGTTCCAACCTCTGGCGGCATCTGGCCGACCTGGTCAAGCTGGTAGAGAAACAGCAGTCCGTGAGCTACCGCATCGACGGCCATATCAGCACAGGCCTGTTTCTTGCCCCCAATATCAACCTGAAAGAAGAAGGGACATTGGATCCCTCACAACTGAGCTTCTGACACCTATGCCTATGTATTACTGGCTGCTGCTTGGCGGCCTGCTGGTTATCGCTGCCCTGGCAGCCTATGCCCTGTATCTCTGGCGCCGCGTCTGGCGTCAGCGCGCCGAGCAACAGGCGCAGCAGGATCAACGTAACGCTCGGCTGGCAGGCGATATCCAGTTCATTGCGCAAAGCCTGGTCAACGGCCAGGTACCCCTGATCGAAGGCTCGATTCGCCTCAAGGTATTGCTGGATAATTATGCCGGCCCACGTCGGGAAGGTCTGACGCTGGAGGTCTTTACCGAGGTGTACGACCAGACTGCCCACATCCCCACCCATGAGGCCTGGAAGCAGCTGAGCGCGGCAGAGCGGAAACTGCATCTGCGCTTGATGGACACCATCGAGCGTGACCATCATCAGCAGGTACAACAGGCCGCCCGCCAACTGGCTGACGGCCTGCACTGAGCGACGCTGGCGGCATTGCGCCGCCCGGCCTGACTCAGACTACCGAGTTACCACCATCTACCGCCAATGCCTGACCACTCACGTGGCGTGACGCCTCGCTGGCGAGGAACACGGCTGCACCCTTGATGTCCTCTTCACCGCCAATACGGCCGAGCGGCGTGCCCTGTTTGATCAACTCGGTGACTTTCTCCAGACCTTTGGCCATCTTGGTCGGGAAGTAGCCGGGGCAGATGGCGTTGACGTTGATGTTATACGGGCCCCACTCGCCAGCCAGCGCGCGTGTCAGGTTGATAGCAGCTGCCTTGGAGGTGTTGTAAGCGACGGTGTGGATACCGGAATTGGCGCGGTTACCCTTGAAGCCGGCAATCGAGGCAATGTTGATGATCTTGCCGGACTGGCGCGGAATCATGAATCGGCGGGCCACTTCCTGCGCCACCAGGAAGCAGACATCAACGTTCAAGGTCATCACTTTCTGCCAGCCTTCATAGCTGTGCTCTTCGGCGGGCTGACCCCAGGTAGTACCGGCATTGTTCACCAGTACGTCGACGGTACCGAAAGCCGCTTCGGCAGCGTCCACCAGCGTCTTGACCGGATTGGTATCCAGTTTGCCGAGATCGCAGGCCACACCGGCGGCCTCGATACCTTGGGACTTCAGCTCGGCGACAACGGCCTCGATCTCTGCCGCATTACGCGCGCTGATGAACACCTTGGCGCCCTGCTCACCGAAGGCTTCCGCCATCTGCAGGCCCAGGCCTTTGGTACCACCCGTGATCAGGGCAACCTTGCCGGTCATGTCGAACAGTTGCTTGACGCTCATGGAATATCCTCTTGTGACGTAATGGATGACAATTCAACCCGGGCATCATAGTCACCCGAGCGATGCAGGCCGACCATCAGTGATCCGGGTGATATGCCGCCCCACACAGGTGTTATCATGCGCGCCTTTACCAACGCGGGCCCCAGCCATGGCCGAACACGACTTCAGACGCACTGCTTTCAACCCGTCTCACACCCTGATCGAGTGCCGCACGCTGGGCGCCGGCCTGTTTCAGGTAACCGGTCAGGGCGGCGGCGTGCAGCCCGGCGACCGCCTGATCTGTACCGTCAAGGGTAGTCGGGATCTGCCATTGCGCCTGACCGTGGAGAAGGTTCGTTACCTGATCAACCCGGCCGGCCAATGGACTGCCACTGCCAAAGGCCCTGATCTGCGCGGCCAGTCCGTACTCGGCTGGTCAATTACCTGCGATCAGTGCGCGCGCGAACAGGCCTTCGAGTTTCTGGCGGCCGAGCGAGATGACCTGCCGGCGCGCACACAGAAAGCCGTAGCGCGCATTGCCGAACTGGGCTGGAAGCCCGTGGGTGAGAACCACCTCTGCCCGGCCTGCGCCCGCCAGCAAGCGCACGGCTAGAACAACGCCAGCTGCTCGCCCATGGGCGAGTGGGCATTATCCAGGCGCACTCCCACGCCGATCAGCCGCACCGCCCGTCCGCCCCGGGCGTAAGCCTGAGTGCACAGCTCGGCATAACCTTCCGGCGTCACCGGTGCACCAGCCTGCTCCAGGGTGGTCTGGGTAAAGTCGTGGAACTTGAGTTTGATGAACGGCTTGCTGACTCGATAGACACTGTCCAGCCGGCCCATACGCTCGGCCAACTTGTCGAGCAGCGGCGGTAATGCCGCCAGGCAGGCGGCCAGATCCGGCAGATCGTGCTCGTAGGTATGCTCCACGCTGACCGACTGGCGCTTGCTTTCCACGACGACCGGCCGATCATCAATACCACGGGCCAGCTGCCACAAACGCTCGCCAAAGCTGCCGAATTCACGCGCCAGATCCTGCTTGCGCCACGGCAGCAGCTCGCTGCACACATCAACGCCCACGCGCTTGAGCCGCTCTGCCGTGACCTTGCCCACACCGTGCAGTTTGGTGACCGGTAGATCGTGCACAAAGGCTTCTACTTCGTGCGGCAAAATCACTTTCAGACCATCGGGCTTGTTCCAGTCGCTGGCGATCTTGGCGAGAAATTTGTTGGGCGCCACCCCGGCAGACACGGTGATGCCCTGGGTGGCCTGCACGCGCTGGCGAATTTCCTTGGCAATCAGCGTGGCGCTGCCGCGGCAGGCCTCTGAAGCAGTGACATCAAGATAGGCCTCGTCCAGCGACAGCGGCTGAATCAGGTCGGTGTAGTCGGCGAAGATCGCCTGGATGGCGGCTGATACCTCACGGTAGACCGACATACGCCCCGGCACGATCAACAGGTCCGGGCACAGGCGCTTGGCGTAGGCAGAGGCCATCGCCGAGTGTACGCCGTAGGCGCGAGCTTCATAATTACAGGTAGAGATCACCCCGCGCTTGCCCGGGTCGCCACCCACCGCCAGCGGACGACCGCGCAGGCGCGGATCGTCGCGCATTTCTATTGCGGCGTAAAAGCAATCACAATCGACATGGATAATCTTGCGCACAGCAGACCGCACCAGACCGCAACAGGGAGACGGTCAGTGTAACCGATCAGGCGGTCATTACCCGATTGCGACCGGCGCCTTTACCTTCGTACAACCCTTGGTCAGCGCGCTTGATAACGGCCTCAATGCTGTCATCCCCGGTAAAGACCTGGGTCACACCGAAGGTCGCGGTCAACCTGATTTCCCCGGCCGGGGAAGCCAGCGGGGTGGACTCCAGTTCCTGCCGTAAACGACTGATAACCGCTACCGCCTGTTCAAGGTCGGTATCGGGCAGGATCAGGACAAACTCCTCGCCCCCAAATCGCCCCACCACATCCGACTGGCGCAACAGGTTGCTGAACAGATCGGCAGCATGGCGCAGCGCCAGATCGCCGATGTCATGCCCGTAGGTGTCGTTGATTCGTTTGAAATGATCCAGATCCGCAACGCACAGGCTAATAAACTTGTGTTGCCGACTACAACGCTCTCGCTCACGGTTGAACAGCATTTCGTATTGGCGGCGGTTGAACAGGCCGGTCAAGGGGTCGGTTGTGGCCTGCCGCTTGAGCTCTTCTTCCAGGGCCTGCCGCTGCTTGATTTCGTTCTGCAGGTCGCGGTTGATCGAACTGACCTGCTGAAACAACGCGTACTCCTGGCGTTGCACGGTTTGCAGTCGCAACGCGGTAAAAAACCCCACCACCATAGGTAACGACAGCATAAACAGCAGACCAACCAATACCGGGGCGCCAAAGCCGCGCAGCCAAACCGCAAACATCATCCCACCAATCCCGAATGCGGCTGCCAGGGTCGAGAGGTACACACGGTTCGGAATAAAGACGTACAGGCTGATGATCAGCATCGCGACTACGCCAATTATCCAACTGACAATATCGTGACGAATGAAGTAGAGAAAAAAGAACAGCACAAAGCCGAACGCCTCAATAGCGGTGACGGCATAACCGTCAGTCGCCAGGGAAGGCTTGCGCTTGCTGTAAAAGAACAGGGTCAACAGCAGGGCCGCCGTCGCCAGGCGCAGACCCGCGACAAGCGCAAAATCGGCGCTGTTGCCCAGAACCGGGTAATCCAGCATCCCGAACAGCAACAGCAATACCAGCCAGACCATCAGCCCGCGACGCAGGTGACGAGCAACAGTGACCTCGCTGTGTTTGCGGTAGGCACGTTCTATTGCGGGATCGGAGAACTCTCCGCGCCAAGGCGACACGTCATAGGTTGCGTGCGTATTTTCCACGTAGCTGTTACCTGTTTCTCTGTCCGGCTTGGGCCGTTTTATTGTTCTGCGTCTCAACTGCAAGACAGCGATTTTGCCTTAAGAGCAGAGTAAGTCAAATATTCAGTGATGTCATTATGACGTCAAATAAACCCGATCCTTTCCCCTACCGTCTGATCTGTAGAACCAAGCCTGCCCGCCAATAAAAAATCTTTTCTCTTCAATCGCTTGACAGAAAACTTTCTGTGAGTAGAATGGCCACCTCTGACGCGGGGTGGAGCAGTCTGGTAGCTCGTCGGGCTCATAACCCGAAGGTCGTAGGTTCAAATCCTGCCCCCGCAACCAGGTTCAAAACCGCTGAATGACTAACCTCATTCAGCGGTTTTTTTTCGCCTGTACTCTGCCCATGCCGATGCCCGTCTCGCTACCCAGCATAGCAGCACATCTGCGCTAGCCCCATTAACCGCAACTGCTGATCCCGACAACCTGTCTCTGTGGCTCGCTCCGGGGTGCAGGCTCGCAACCCACTCCCTTATACTCAAGCCCTACCGCCAAGCTGCATCGGTGCCCGTACCTGTCTTGGCAAAATCATCCGCAGCCTGACTGCCGTTGCTGGAGTTGATTCATGAGCACTACTCCCTGCCCTGTTTTGGCCGAGCTACGTGGTCACATTGGCCACCTCACCCTAAACCGCCCCACCGGCCTCAACGCGTTAACACTGGAAATGGTGCGACTGTTACGCACCCAGCTGGAGCAATGGGCGCAAGACCCGACCGTACTGGCGGTGGTATTGCGCGGTGCTGGCGAGCGCGCCTTCTGTGCCGGCGGTGACATCCGCCACATGTACGACAGTTATCTGGCCGGGCGTAGCCACGAACCGGAAACCTTCTTCCGCGAAGAATATGAACTGGATGCCTATATCCACGCCTACCAGAAACCCATCCTCGCGCTGATGGATGGCATCGTCCTCGGCGGTGGCATGGGCCTGGCACAGGGCGCCAGCATCCGCCTGCTGACCGAGCGCTCACGCCTCGGCATGCCGGAAACCGGGATCGGCTACTTCCCCGATGTCGGTGGCAGCTACTTCCTGTCCCGCCTGCCGGGCCAGCTTGGCTTGTATCTCGGTATCACCGGCAACCACGTGGGCAGCAGCGACGCGCTGTACGCGGGTCTTGGTGACCTGTGCATCAGCAGTGACCGACTGAGCGAACTCGAAGCGCTGATCGACAGCTTCAACCCGGCGGAAGGCAGCCTGCGCGAGCAGATAGCCGTCCTGGCGGACTGCGCGCTGCCTGAAGCCGATTTGCAGACGCTGCAGCCGGCCATCGACCTGCACTTCGCCCAACCCGACATCGCCGCCATTCGCGCCTCACTGGCCAGCGAGCAGCGCCCCAAGTTCAGCGAATGGGCTCAGCGCACCCTCGAGATCATCGACACCCGCTCGCCACTGGCCATGGCCGTGACCCAGGCCATGCTGGTGCGCGGCCGGTCACTGACGCTGGCCGACTGCTTTGCCATGGAGCTGCATCTGGGCCGTCAGTGGTTTGAGAAAGGCAACATCATGGAGGGCGTGCGCGCGCTGCTGGTCGACAAGGACAAACAACCAAAGTGGGACCCGCCACACCTTGAGCAGCTCGACCCGAAACGGGTTGCGGCCTTTTTTGCCGGTCTATAAGACAGTCCCGCTCGGTCGCAGCCGTTTAATGAAAGTCACGGCTGCGCACCCGGATACCCGAAAGCAGCCCATCAAGGTCATGCAAGCGCCGGGCAATCACATGACGTACCCCGTCTCGCGCCTCGAACTGTCCCTGCACCATCAACAGCTGTGAGCCGACCAGTACCTGGCGTTGCTGCTCGGCCAGGTCGCGCCAGACGATCACGTTGATCATGCCGAACTCGTCCTCCAGGGTGACAAAGGTTACCCCGGTTGCCGTACCTGGCCGTTGCCGCCCCACCACCAACCCCGCCACCTTGACCGGCCGGTCCGGCGGCAGCTGCAGCAGATCGCGTGAACTGCGACAGCCACGACGGTTCAGCTCGGCACGCAGCAGGCACAGCGGGTGCGGCCCCAGGGTGGTGCCTAGACTGGCGTAATCGGCCTGCAAGTCCTCGGCGACACTGGGCGTGGGAATCAGGGCCGGCGCCTCAGCTGACGCCACTGCACCGGCAAACAGCGCCAGCTGCGGCTCAACGCCTGCTACCGCCCAGCGTGCCCGAAAGCGTCCACCCGCCAGAGCACGCAGGGCACCGGCATCCGCCAGCTGCGCGCGGGCACGGCTGGCCAGTGCGCTGCGCTGCAGCAGATCGGCCACATCGGCAAACGGCTGCTGTTCCCGCGCCGCTACCAGCCGCTGTGCATCTGCCTCACTAAAGCCTTTCACCTGCCGCAGCCCCAGGCGAATTGCGGGCTGCCCGTCCGCAATGGGCTCCAGTGTGCAGTCCCAGTCGCTGCAGCACACGTCCACCGGCCGTGTCTCAATGCCGTGCCGTCGGGCGTCCTGCAGCAGCTGGTCCGGACTGTAAAACCCCATTGGCCAGCTGTTGATCAGCGCGCAGGTAAATGCTGCCGGCTCATGACATTTCAGCCAGCAACTGGCGTACGTCAGCAGGGCAAAACTGGCCGCATGCGACTCGGGGAAGCCGTAACTGCCAAAGCCTTTGATCTGCTCAAAAATCCGCGCCGCAAACTCCGCGCTGTAACCGCGCTCAAGCATGCCTGCCGTCAGCCGCTGGCGATGCGGCTCCAGACCGCCGCTGCGCTTCCAGGCCGCCATTGAGCGGCGCAACTGATCAGCCTCACCGGGGCTGTAACCGGCGGCGACAATCGCCAGTTCCATGACCTGCTCCTGAAACAACGGCACCCCCAGGGTCCGCTCAAAGACCTTTTTCAGCTCCTCCGACGGGTAGACCACCGCCTCCTCACCGTTACGCCTGCGCAGGTAAGGGTGCACCATGTCGCCCTGGATGGGCCCCGGCCGCACAATGGAAACCTCGATCACCAAATCGTAGAAGGTCCGCGGCTGCAAGCGCGGCAGCATAGCCATCTGAGCGCGCGACTCAATCTGGAATACGCCGACGGTATCGGCGCGGCTGATCATCTCGTATGTCGGTTTATCCTCTGCCGGAATGCTCGCCAGTGTCAGATCCAGGTTGCGATAGTGGCGCAGCAGATCAAAGCAGCGGCGCAGCGCACTGAGCATGCCCAGGGCCAGAATATCCACCTTGAGCAGCCCTACCGCATCCAGATCGTCCTTGTCCCATTGAATGACCGTGCGCTCGGCCATGCTGGCGTTCTCGACCGGCACCAGCGTGTGCAGCGGCGCCTCGGAGATGACAAAACCGCCCGGATGCTGCGACAGATGGCGGGGAAAGCCGATCAACTCACCAGCCAGCGTCAATATGCGATGCAACGCCTGGTTGTCGGCAGCAAAGCCAGCCTCCGCGAGGCGCTCGGCATCCGGTATGCGGTTGCTCCAGCGGCCACAACAGCGTGCCAGCTGGTCAATCTGGTCTGCCGGCAATCCCAGCGCCCGGGCAACATCACGCACAGCGCCGGCAGCATGGTAGGTGTTGGCTACGGCAGTGAGGGCGGCCCGTTCACGCCCATAGCGGCGAAACACATACTGAATCACCTCTTCGCGGCGCTCGTGCTCAAAGTCCACATCAATATCCGGCGGCTCGTCACGTTCACGCGAAATGAAGCGCTCAAACAGCAGATTGCTGTGTGACGGGTCGATTTCGGTAATGCCCAGGGCGTAACACACCGCCGAGTTGGCCGCCGAGCCTCGCCCCTGGCAGAGAATATTTTGCCGGCGCGCGTAATCGACGATGTCGTGCACGGTAAGAAAATAACTGTCATAACCCTTCTCGGCGATCAACTGCAGCTCGCGCTCAATCTGCTCTGCGACCTTGTCTGTCACACCTTGCGGCCAGCGCCAGCGCAGGCCACGCAGGGTCAGCTCACGCAGCCAGCTGGCCGGCGTGTGCCCCGCTGGCACCACTTCATGTGGATACTGATAACGCAGCTGGCCAAGATCAAACTGGCAGCGGTCGGCGATACGCCGGGTTTCCGCCAACAGCGCGGGCGGGTAAATCGCCTGCAGTACCGACAGGCTGCGCAGGTGGCGCTCACCGTTGGCGTGCAAGCGGTAGCCGGCCTGCATCACGGTACAGTGGTGACGAATCGCGGTGAGGGTGTCCTGCAGCGCACGGCGGCCGCGCGCATGCATGTGCACGTCGCCGCTGGCCACGCAGGGCAGCCCCAAACGCGCGGCCAGCCCCTGCAACTGATCTAGCCGCTGCGCATCATCCGGCCCACGGTGCAGCTCGACCGCCAGCCACAACACACCGGCAAAGCGTTCAACCAGCCAGCGGCCCTGCGCCTCGCTCGCCGAGGCATCGGGCAGCCAGAGCGCCAACAGGCCAGCCAGCCCAGCGTCCAGGTCCTCGGCCAGCAGTTGGTAACAGCCCTTCTCTGCGCGGCGCCGCGCCAGCGTCAAAAGGCGACACAGGTTCTGATAGCCGTTCAAGTTCTCTACCAGCAAGACCAGTCTCGGGTTACCGATAGCCGAGTCCACCAGATCGCCGTTGTCGATCTGTACTTCACTGCCGACAATCAGCTTGAGGCCGGTAGCCTGCGCCGCCTGCCAGGCACGGACGATACCCGCCAAGGTGCCCTCGTCAGTGATCGCCAGCGCGTGATAACCATGCAGTTGAGCCCGCTCGAACAGCTCCTGCGCGCTGGAGGCACCACGCTGGAAGCTGAAGTTCGACAGGCAATGCAGTTCGGCATAACCAAGACTCATGCAAACCAACCGTGAACCCACATGGGCCCCGCGCCACCGGCAGCATGAAAAGCCCAGGCGCGGCGCCCATCGCGGGTTTCGACCAGGTAGTAATCGCGGCGCACATCGCCGCCATCCCACCAACCGGACTCGATCCGCTCCGGGCCACAGAGAATGCGCGGGAACAGATCGTCCAGCGGTTGTGGTTCAGCCAGCAGCCAGCCGGGACGCGGCGGCTCGTCTAGTTGCGCTGCGCCGGCCTGCGGCTGCGCACTCCAGGCCTGCTCTGGGCGGTGATCGGCACACAGTGCAAGGCCTTGCACCGCATCATCGCCCAGCCGCGCGCGCAGCCTTTCGCGCAACTGCTCCCAAGCCAGCGACTGCTGCGGACGCTCAACAAACAACTCGCCCGCCGCCGGCACGAAGCGCGGCAACTCCTGGGCCCGCACCGCAAACGCCTGGACCGGCGCACGCAGCTGCACCGCTTCCAGCCTGCCTCGGGCCAGTTCAAACAACATGCCCGGCTCCCGCTCGGCGCTCAGCAATCCCACCGGCACCTGAGTCGGCTCACCCTCACGATGCTCCAGCAGCAGTACGAAGCGCTGTACGCCACAGTCCCGCCCGGCCAGAAATACCGCCAGATCTCCGGTCAGCCGGCGTAGCGGGAACAGCAGGGAGGCAATGGATTCCACCTCAAAATTGAACTCCACCCGCCCGGCAAAATCATCGGGCGGCTGGTAGGCGCCAAGCGCCAAGGGGTGCAAGCCCTGCAGGGTATCAAGGTGATCCAGCAGACTGCGCGGAAAACGCCGTGCCAGACTGGCACGTGGCAACGCCAATACCTGATGCAGCTTGCGCAACCCCATACGCGCCAGCGCATTGGCGGCTTCGGGCGCAAAACCACTGCGGCTCACCGGCAGCTCACGCAGGTAATCCGGCAACTGCAGCTCATCAACCGCCAAGCCGTCAGCCACATTCACCAGCACCCGTGCAGCCAGCGCATTGGGCGCCACGGCAATACGGTGAGAAAAGCCCAGCTCCGTTAGCTCTCGGCGCAGGCGCTGCTCAAAACGCGGCCAGGGGCCGAACAACCCCAGACTGCTCTGTACCTCCACCAACAGAGCACGAGGATAATCAAGGCTCACATGGGAGCTGAACCGATAAGCCCAGGCAGCCAGAAAAGTCTGCCAGTACTGAACGTGCTCGGGGTCGTGCTCAACGCAGACAAAGTCGTCACTCAGTGCGCGTGCGGCGGTCAGCGTTTGCCCGCGACGGATACCCAGCTCACGGGCCGCCGGATTGACCGCCTGCACCAGCCGGCGCTGCACCGGACCCTGCACCAATACCAAGGGTTGCAACGGGTCTTCGCGCGTGCGCAATACCGCGTCCAGTGCCAACTGCGGCAACAAAATACAGGCCCAACGCATGAGCGCTCAGTGCCCCAGCGCGAGCGCGTGACTGGGCGCCAGCCCGCCACGGCATTTCAGCACCCGCAATTGATTGGGGCGCAGTTCCAGCAACAGCCGCAACGCGGCGGGCGAGGCGTTTATCGCCTCGCGTTGCGGGCGCAGGACAAAAGCCAGCGTATCTCCCGTTTCAGCCGCCACCTGTAGCCGGCGCAGAGCGCGATCATCGGTGCGCTCTGGCCAGCAGAGCACAGCACCACAGCTACCGGACCGCAAGCACTGTTCAGCCGCCCAAAGTGCATCGCTGCCGCTGGCCTGGATGATCGATAACCGTGGCAAGGCCACCCGTGCCTGCGCCCAGGCAGGTGCAAAGGGTATCGCCGGCGGCGCGACCAGCACCACCCGCTCATCCTCGGCAGTCAGACGGGCCAGCGTAGGCCACAGCAGTTGCAGCTCACCGCTGCCCGCAGCGGGCAACAGGATTTCGTTGAGCGCAGCGGCATGCCAGCCACCGCTGGGCAGCGCGGCGTCCAGTACCGCATGGCCCGTAGGCTGCAGCTTGGCCGGCGGCACTTCCTGCCGGCCACGCCAAACGCGCCGCTGCTGCAGCAGACTATCGAGCGCAACCACCGAACCCATCGCTCACCCTCCTGACAGGAAATAACAATAAACTGTATATACATACAGCATATTTTACTCCCTTACGGCGGGTCAATCGCTAAACGACAGGCACGACGAATGGGCGTGCTGCCATACGCTGCACGCGGTAAAGAGACAGAAGGTTCGGTAAGTACAGGTCAGGCCGGGCGGTGTGCCAGCCATTCAAGGTCCTCGGGGCGAGTCACCTTGATATTGTCCGCACGCCCTTCCACCAGCAGCGGCGCCTGGCCGGCCCACTCCATGGCAGAGGCTTCATCGGTAATGGTGGCTCCGGACGCAAGGGCGCCGGTTAAAGCCTGCTGCAACGCGCCAAGACGAAACATCTGCGGTGTATAAGCCTGCCAGAAAAGCGCGCGATCCGGCGTGGCCGTTACCCGACCATCGCTGCCAACCTGCTTGAGGGTATCGCGTACCGGCACGGCCAACAGGCCACCGACCGGATCATCTGCCAACGTGTGTAACAGGCGCTGCAGATCAGTCTCTGCCAGGTTGGGGCGAGCCGCATCATGCACCAGCACCCAGTCACTGTCTGCTGCACCCAGTTCGCGCAGCGCTGCCAGACCATTGAGTACCGAGTCCGCACGCTCACGGCCACCAGCTGCACGGGTGATACGACTATCGTTCGCACAGGCCAGCGCCGGCCACCAATCATCCGTTGCTGACAGCGATACCACCAGGCCGCGCAAACCGGGCTGGTCGAGAAAACAGTCAAGGGTATGTTCGATCAGGGTGCGTTCACCCCAGAGAAGATATTGCTTGGGACGGTCTGCCTGCATGCGCGCGCCTACACCGGCCGCCGGCACCACCACCCAGAAAGGAAGCATCACGGCACTTATTCGCCGCTCAGCTGAAACAGGGTTTCGCCCTGTTTGACCATGCCCAGCTCATGCCGGGCACGCTCTTCTACCGTTTCGACGCCTTGCTTGAGCTCGATCACTTCAGCCGCCAGCACCCGATTACGCTCCAGCAGCTGCTCGTTCTCGCGCTCCTGGCTGGCAATCTGCTGCTTGAGCTGGGCCACATGCGCCAGACTGCCTTCACCAACCCACAGGCGATATTGCAGGCCAGCCAGCAACAGGATCACACTCAGCCACAGCCATTTCACAATATCGACACTCCTGCAGGGCAAGCCGGAAGGCTATCAGGTTGTTGGACCGCCAGCTAGCGGCTCACCACAACACCCTGACGCCGCTCCGGCCCGAGATCAACCGCGAAATTCAGCGCGACCCTTGTAAGGCGCCTGACCAGCCAGTTGCTCTTCAATGCGCAGCAGCTGGTTGTACTTGGAAACGCGGTCGGAACGGCACAGCGAACCCGTCTTGATCTGACCCGCTGCAGTCCCTACTGCCAGATCGGCAATTGTGCTGTCTTCGGTCTCACCGGAGCGGTGCGAGATAACTGCTGTAAAGCCGGCGGCCTTGGCCATCTGAATGGCTTCGAGGGTTTCGGTCAGCGAGCCGATCTGGTTGAACTTGATCAGAATGGAGTTGCCGATTTTCTCGTCGATACCGCGCTTGAGAATCTTGGTGTTGGTCACGAACAGGTCATCACCCACCAGCTGCACCTTGTCGCCGATCTTGTCGGTCAGCACTTTCCAGCCAGCCCAGTCGGACTCGTCCATACCGTCTTCAATGGAGATGATCGGGTAACGCTGGGACAGACCGGCGAGGTAGTCGGCAAACCCGGCAGCATCAAATACCTGGCCTTCACCGGCCAGGTCGTACTTACCGTCCTTGTAGAACTCGCTGGAGGCGCAGTCCAGTGCCAGGGTAACGTCATCGCCCAGGGTATAACCGGCGTTGGCTACCGCTTCAGAGATGGCAGCCAGCGCATCTTCGTTGGAAGCCAGGTTAGGCGCAAAACCGCCTTCGTCACCCACTGCGGTATTCAAGCCACGGGCCTTCAATACGGCTTTCAGGTGATGGAAAATCTCGGCGCCCATGCGCAGCGCATCGGCAAAGTTCTTGGCACCCACCGGCTGCACCATGAACTCCTGGATATCCACGTTGTTGTCGGCGTGCTCGCCGCCATTGATGATGTTCATCATCGGCACCGGCATGGAATAGACACCAGGCGTGCCGTTCAAATCGGCAATGTGCGCGTAAAGTGGCACACCCTTGGCCTGCGCAGCAGCCTTGGCAGCGGCCAGCGAGACAGCCAGAATGGCGTTGGCGCCCAGGGTGGCCTTGTTCTCGGTGCCGTCCAGCTCGATCATCGCGCGATCCAGCTCGACCTGCTCCTTGGCATCACGGCCAACCAGCAATTCGCGGATGGGGCCATTGATATTGGCAACCGCCTTGAGTACGCCCTTGCCCATATAACGGCTCTTGTCGCCGTCACGCAGCTCCAGCGCTTCACGCGAACCGGTCGAGGCACCGGAAGGAGCGCAAGCACTGCCCACAATGCCGCCTTCCAGAATTACGTCCGCTTCAACCGTGGGGTTGCCGCGTGAGTCGAGGACTTCACGGCCTTTGATATCAATGATTTTTGCCATCTTTACTTGCTAGCTCCATGTAATGGGGTAATCGGATAAAAGACGCTACTCAAGCAGTTTCCAGTTCCGGGAAGCCCTTGATCAGGTCATCAAGCTGTTTCAGCTGGGCCAGGAACGGCTCCAGCTTGGCCAGACGCAAGGCGCAGGGACCATCACATTTGGCGTTGTCAGGATCGGGGTGCGCTTCAAGGAACAGCCCTGCCAGGCCCTGGCTCATACCGGCCTTGGCCAGATCGGTCACCTGGGCACGGCGGCCACCGGCAGAGTCACTGCGGCCACCGGGTTGCTGCAAGGCGTGGGTCACGTCGAAAAACACCGGATACTCGAACTGCTTCATCAGGCCAAAGCCCAGCATGTCGACCACCAGATTGTTGTAGCCGAAACTGGAGCCGCGCTCGCACAGCACCAGATTGCTGTTACCCGCCTCTTCGCACTTGGTCAGGATGTGCTTCATTTCCTGGGGGGCGAGAAACTGGGCTTTCTTGATGTTGATCACCGCATTGGTCTTGGCCATGGCCACTACCAGATCGGTCTGACGGGACAGGAAAGCAGGCAACTGGATAATGTCGCAAACCTCAGCCACCGGCGCCGCCTGGTGCGGCTCATGCACGTCGGTAATCACCGGCACGTTGAAAGTGCGTTTGATCTCTTCGAAAATCTTTAGCCCCTCTTCCATGCCGGGGCCGCGGTAGGAGTTGATCGAGGAGCGGTTGGCCTTGTCGAAGCTGGCCTTGAACACGTAAGGGATGCCGAGCTTCTCGGTCACCCTGACGTATTCTTCGCAGATCTGCATGGCCAAGTCGCGAGACTCCAGCACGTTCATGCCGCCAAACAGGACAAACGGCTTGTCATTCGCCATCTCGATGTTGCCAACCCGCACGATTTTCTGTGCCATAGCCTTATCGCTTCCTCAGGATTTGCTTGCGTGCTGCTTCAGCGCTGCACCCACGAAGCCACTGAACAGCGGGTGGCCATAACGCGGCGTGGAGGTAAATTCAGGGTGGAACTGGCAAGCCACAAACCACGGATGATCCGCGACTTCGACCACTTCAACCAGCGCACCGTCGACCGAGCGACCGGAAATATTCAGACCACCCGCCTGCAGATCAGGCAGCAGGTTGTTGTTGACCTCGTAGCGGTGGCGATGACGCTCGACAATCACGTCCTTGCCGTAGCAGTCATAGGCCTTGGAGCCCGCTTCAAGCGCACATTCCTGGCCGCCGAGGCGCATGGTGCCGCCCAGGTCGGAGGCCTCGGTGCGCGTCTGCATTTCACCGGTGGCGGTTTGCCACTCGGTAATCAAACCGACAACAGGGTGCTTGGAGGTCTTGTCGAACTCAGTGGAGTTGGCATCGTCCCAACCCAGCACATTGCGCGCGTACTCGATCACCGCCACCTGCATGCCCAGGCAGATCCCCAGATAGGGGATCTTGTTCTCGCGGGCATAACGCACGGCAGCAATCTTGCCTTCCACGCCACGTGAGCCGAAGCCACCAGGCACCAGAATGGCATCGACGTCTTCCAGCAGTGCAGTGCCCTGCTGCTCGATGTTCTCGGAGTCAATGTATCGCAGGTTGACCTTGGTGCGGCTCTGGATACCGGCATGGCTCAGCGCTTCGATCAGCGACTTGTAGGCATCCAGCAGCTCCATGTACTTGCCGACCATGGCAATGGTGACTTCATGCTCGGGGTTGAGCTTGGCATCGACCACGCGCTCCCACTCGGACAGGTCGGCACCGCCACATTCCAGGCCAAATCGCTCAACCACGAAATCATCCAGGCCCTGCGCGTGCAGCACAGAGGGGATCTTGAAAATAGTGTCAACATCTTCCAGACCGATGACCGCACGCTCTTCCACGTTGGTAAAGAGCGCGATCTTGCGGCGTGAGGACAGGTCGATCGGGTGATCGGAGCGGCAGATCAACACATCAGGCTGCAAGCCGATGGAGCGCAGCTCTTTCACCGAATGCTGGGTTGGTTTGGTCTTGGTTTCGCCGGCAGTCGCAATATAAGGCACCAGCGTCAGGTGCATGAGCATGGCGCGCTTGGCACCCACTTCAACGCGCAGTTGACGAATGGCTTCCAGAAACGGCTGGGATTCGATATCACCAACGGTGCCGCCGATTTCAACCAGCGCCACATCAGCGTCGCCAGCACCCTTGATGATGCGGCTCTTGATCTCGTCAGTGATGTGCGGAATGACCTGAATGGTCGCGCCCAGGTAATCACCGCGGCGCTCCTTGCGCAGTACGTCCTCATAAACCCGGCCGGTGGTGAAGTTGTTGGCACGGCTCATGGTGGCGTTGACGAAACGCTCGTAATGGCCAAGATCCAGATCGGTTTCGGCACCATCGTGGGTGACGAAGACTTCACCGTGCTGGAACGGACTCATGGTACCGGGATCCACGTTGATGTACGGATCCAGTTTGAGCATGGTGACCTTGAGGCCACGAGCCTCGAGGATCGCCGCCAGGGAGGCCGAGGCGATACCCTTACCCAAAGAAGATACAACACCACCCGTGACGAAGATGTAGCGCGTCATGAAAAACCCATAGATTGAACTGTTAAGCGGCCAATGCCGCGGGGAATCGAAGGGAGTCTGCAGAAGCAGGAGGCGCTTCCAAAGTCTCGTCAAGATGGGAAGTCAGGATACCAGACAGCCCCGACTTGCTCAATCCGAAACAGGCTCCCAACTGACCGTAAAACCGCTTTGCACAGCATCCATCAAAGCCACTTCGGCGTTCCAGCGACCGGCCACCGACACCAGCTCGTTGCCGCAGTATAGCAAGGGCACACAAGGGCGCAGCCAAGCGGGTATTTGCGCCTGTTGCAGCAAGTGTTTTACCGACTGGGTACCGCGCCCCGGCAGACGAATCTGCTCACCGCCAAGGCGATAGGCTATACGCCATGCGCCCTCCCCGGCTGGCAAGGCGCTCAGGCGCAGGCAACCGTTGCCGGCCAGCAACCACTGCACGCTATGACCGGACAAGGGTTCAGGGGTGCCGCTTGACGGCCAGGCCCCCGGTATAAACCAGATACGACCCGACGAACGGTAAAGACGGTAATCATCCAGGTCGAGCTGCGGCTGCCCATCTTCGGCCGCAGCCAGCTGGCTCAACCAGGCATCCAGCCGGCGCGTAACCGGCAGCAGCGCACCCTGGGCCGCCAGCCAATAGCGCAGCAGATTGCGCTGCCGGGCCGGCGACAGGCCAAGCAAGGCGTCGACATCCAGGCTGGGCCAACCCGCCAACCAGGCGTCGGTCAACGGCGTTGCTACGGTCGCCAGATCCTGCTCTGCGCGCTCATCCAGCAACTCGTTGGCCTCGCTGGCGTGAGCCGCCAAGCGCAGCAGACTCTGATCGGCTGCCGGCCAGTGCTGCCGGAGCATGGGCAACAGCTGGTGGCGCAATGCCGTGCGCGCAAACCGGGCGTCCTGGTTCGCCGGATCGTCAATCCAGCGCAGGCCTTGTATCTGCGCCCACTGCCGCAACTGCGCCCGTGACCAGGACAACATAGGCCGAAACAACCAGCCCTCGGCCAACTGCCGCTGCTGCGGTATGCCCGCCAAGCCGCGCAAGCCAGTGCCGCGCAGCATGCGGAACAGCAGGGTTTCCAGTTGATCGTCGGCGTGGTGCGCCAGCAGCAGCACCGCCTGTGGGGGCAGCGCCGCAGCAAACGCCGCATAGCGCGCCTGACGCGCAGCTTCTTCGACACTCGCCCCGGCAGGCAGCTGCACACGAACGACACTCAAGGGCACACCACGGGCAGCGCATTGATCTGCACAGAACTGCGCCCACGCATCAGCTTCGGCGCTAAGACCGTGATGTACATGGATGGCACTTAAAGGGGGGATTGATTGCTGCTGGCGCAATTGCGTGAGCGCGTCCAGCAGAGCCATGGAGTCGAGCCCGCCGGACAGACCCAGTACCCAGGCGTGAGCACCCATGCAGGGGCCGAGCTGCTGCCGCAGCCCCTGCAGGGTCAGCATATTATTTGATACCGAAAGCCATCAAACGCTCGTAGCGGCTTTCCAACAGCTCTTCTTCGGACAGCGCTTGCAGCTTATCCAGCTGAGTCAGCAACTGCGCCTTGATGCGCTCTGCGGTTTCCTGTGGGGCACGCTGGGCACCGCCCAATGGCTCAGGAATCAGGCTATCGACCAGCCCCAGTTCCTTCAGGCGTGCGGCGGTGATACCCATGGCTTCAGCCGCATCGGAGGCGCGTTCGGCGCTCTTCCACAGAATCGACGCGCAGCCCTCGGGCGAGATCACTGCGTAGGTGGAGTACTGCAGCATCATCAGATGATCACACACGCCAATGGCCAGCGCCCCGCCAGAACCGCCTTCGCCGATAACGGTGGCGATAATCGGCGTTTTCAGTCGCGCCATGACCTGCAGATTCCAGGCGATGGCTTCGCTTTGACCGCGCTCTTCGGCGTCGATACCGGGGTAGGCACCGGGGGTGTCAATAAAGGTAACGATCGGCATCTTGAAGCGCTCGGCCATTTCCATCAGGCGACACGCCTTGCGATAACCTTCGGGCTTGGGCATGCCGAAGTTGCGGCGCACCTTCTCTTTCACGTCACGGCCCTTCTGGTGACCGATAACCATCACCGGGCGGCCATCCAAGCGGGCGATACCGCCAACAATGGCGGCATCATCGGCAAAGTGGCGGTCGCCGTGCAGCTCTTCAAAGTCGGTGAAGATGGCTTTGATGTAATCCAGCGTATAAGGCCGCTGCGGATGGCGCGCCATCTGCGCGACCTGCCAACTGCTCAGGTTGCCGAAAATGCTTTCGGTCAGCGATTTGCTCTTGTCCTGCAGCTTGGTAATTTCTTCGGTGATATTCAGCGAATTGTCACTACCGACCAGGCGCAATTCTTCGATCTTGGCCTGCAGATCCGCGATTGGCTGTTCAAACTCCAGGTATTTCTGGCTGTTGCTCATAGGCATCCATCATCCGCTTTCGCCCGGCTCGGGCATCCAAATTTTGTTTTTACCTTACGGGATTGGCAGGCGCCCGTCGAGCACCCCCACTCCCTTCTCATCTGTAGTGCAGAGAGACGCTGTCTTTGCCTAATTGGTCACGCAGGCTTTGCACCAGATCATCCGCCGGCTCGACCTTCCACTGCTCGCCCAGGCGCAATAGCGCGGCGGCATCCGGACGCTGCAGCTCGACAGTCACCGCGCAACCGCCACGATACTGCTGCAGCAGGCCTGCCATCTTGCTCAGCGCCGCCTCACCATGGCGCGCGGTATCCAGACGCACCCGCACGCTGTCGAGCAAACTGGTACGCGCCTCTTCCAGACTCATTACCCGCTTGGCGCGCATGCGCAGCCCGCCAGAGAAGTCATCCTGGGCGACCTCGCCCTCTACCACCAGCAAAGCATCCTTTTGCAGTAACGCCTGTGCGCTTTGGTAGGCCTCGGCAAACAGCGATACTTCTATGCGCGCCGAGCGGTCATCCAGCGTGACGAAGCCGACCTTATCGCCGCGCTTGCTCTTCATCACCCGCAGATCGAATACCAGACCGGCAATGGTCTGGCTTTCCCGCGAGGGCTTGAGATCCAGAATACGCTGACGGGCGAACCGGCGGATCTCGCGCTCATATTCGTCAATCGGGTGGCCGGTCAGATACAGTCCAAGCGTATCTTTCTCGCCACGCAGGCGCTCCTTGAAGGTCCACTCCCGCGCCTTGCGATAAGGCTCGTAAACGTCACGCGCGGTAGATGGCCCCAGCAGGTCGCCAAACAGGTCATCATGACCGCTGTCAGCGCTCTTGGCCGTCTGCTCCGCCGAGGCCATGGCCTCTTCCATCGCGGCCATCAACGCGGCACGGTTACGGTCAACCTGCTTGAGATAAACCGCCTCATCGGTGTCATAGAAGGGCCCGAGCGTGTCGACAGCGCCGGAACGAATCAGTGCTTCCATGACCCGCTTGTTGATCCGCTTGTGGTCAACCTTTGCACAGAAGTCGAACAGATCCACAAAAGGCTCACCCTGTGCGCGGGTCTGCACTATGGTTTCTACCGGGCCTTCACCCACGCCCTTGATGGCGCCTAAGCCGTAGACCACATCACCGGCCTCGTCGACGGTGAACTTGTATTCCGACACATTCACGTTCGGCGGCTGAATACGCAGCTTCATGCTGCGGCATTCTTCAATCAGCGTCACCACCTTGTCGGTGTTGTGCATATCCGCCGACAACACGGCAGCCATGAAGGGCGCCGGGTAATGCGCCTTCAGCCAGGCGGTCTGGTAAGACACCAGGCCGTAGGCGGCAGAGTGGGATTTATTGAAGCCGTAACCGGCGAATTTTTCTACCAGATCGAAGATGTTACCGGCCAGGTCAGCATCAATGTTGTTGCTGGCGCAGCCGTCAATAAAGCCGCCGCGCTGCTTGGCCATTTCTTCCGGCTTCTTCTTACCCATGGCGCGGCGCAGCATGTCCGCCTCACCCAGGGTGTAGCGCGCCATCACCTGGGCAATCTGCATCACCTGTTCCTGATACAGGATGATGCCGTAAGTGGGCTTGAGCACAGGCTCCAGCCCAGCGTACTGGTAATTGGGGTGCGGGTAGGAAACCTCTTCACGGCCGTGCTTACGGTTGATGAAGTCGTCGACCATGCCCGACTGCAGCGGACCCGGGCGAAACAGCGCCACCAGTGCGATCATGTCTTCAAGGCAGTCCGGCTTGAGCTTTTTGATCAGCTCCTTCATGCCGCGTGATTCAAGCTGGAAAACCGCCGTGGTCTCCGCTTTCTGCAGCATGTGATAGGTGGGCGCGTCATCCAGCGGGATGAAATCGATATTGACCGGCTCCAGCCCCTGCTTCGCCTGTTCGCGGTTGATGGTTTCCATCGCCCACTTGATGATGGTCAGCGTGCGCAGCCCAAGGAAGTCGAATTTCACCAAGCCGGCAGCCTCTACGTCATCCTTGTCGAACTGAGTTACCAGACCGCCACCGGCTTCGTCGCAATACAGCGGCGAAAAATCGGTCAGCTTGGTGGGCGCAATCACCACACCGCCGGCATGCTTGCCGACGTTTCGGGTGATGCCTTCCAGCTTGAGCGCCATGTCCCAGATTTCCTGGGCCTCTTCATCGCCGGCAAGAAAGTCGCGCAGAATCTCTTCCTGCTCAAAGGCCTTGGCCAGCGTCATGCCCACTTCGAAGGGGATCATCTTCGACAGTTTGTCCGCCAGGCCATAGGACTTGCCCTGCACCCGCGCCACATCGCGCACCACTGCCTTGGCCGCCATGGTGCCGAAGGTGATGATCTGCGATACCGCGTTGCGGCCGTACATATCGGCTACATACTCGATCACCCGGTCGCGACCTTCCATACAGAAGTCGACGTCAAAGTCGGGCATGGATACCCGCTCCGGGTTGAGAAAGCGCTCGAACAGCAGGTCGTAGGCTAGCGGATCCAGATCGGTAATCAACAGACAGTAGGCGACCAGCGACCCCGCCCCGGAGCCACGGCCCGGGCCTACCGGCACGCCATTGCCCTTGGCCCACTTGATGAAGTCCATCACGATCAGGAAGTAGCCGGGAAAGCCCATCTGATTGATGATATCCAGCTCGAAGTTCAGGCGGTCCACATAGACCTGTCGCTTGGCTTCGTAATCTGCAGTATCAGGGGGCAATACCACCTTGAGGCGTTCTTCCAGACCTTCGAAGGAGACCTTCTTGAAAAACTCCTCAATGGTCAATCCATCCGGGATGGGAAAGTCCGGCAAAAAGTGCTTCCCCAGCTGCACGTCGATGTTGCAGCGTTTGGCGATCTCGACACTGTTCTCCAGCGCTTCGGGAATATCGGCAAACAGCTCAGCCATCTCTGCCGGGGTTTTCAGATATTGTTCTTCGCTGTACTGCCGCGCGCGGCGCGGATCGCCCAGCACCCGGCCTTCACCAATACAGACACGCGTCTCGTGCGCCTCAAAGTCTTCGCGGCGAATGAAACGCACATCGTTGGTCGCCACTACTGGGCAGCCCTTGCGAATACCCAGCGCCACGGCCGCATGCAGGTGCTCTTCATCGTTCACCCGGCTGGTACGCTGCAATTCAAGATAGAAACGACCGGGAAAGACGCCCATCCAGTAGTCCAGCAGCTCATCGGCCAGTTGCGGCGAGTTGGACAGCAGCGCCAGACCAATCTCCCCTTCCTTGGCACCGGAGAGCGCGATAACCCCTTCGCTAGCTTCTGCAATCCATTCCCGCTGCAGCGTGACCAGGCCATTGCGCTGCCCTTCGGTATAGCCGCGAGATATCAGTTCGGTCAGGTTGCGATAACCCCGCTGGTTCATTGACAGCAGCGTCAGGCGAGTCAGCTGGCTGTCGTCTTCGCCGCCCAGCACCCAAAGATCGACACCCGAGATGGGTTTCACGCCGGCGCCCATCGCAGTGCGATAAAACTTCACCAGGCTGCACATGTTGTTCTGGTCGGTCACCGCTACCGCTGGCATGCCCGCTTCCGCCACCGACTTGATCAATGGCTTGACCTTGACCAGGCCATCAACCAGTGAATATTCGCTATGGACGCGCAGGTGAACGAAGGAAAAGCTCATATGAATCCTGTTTCAGAGGGCAAACGGCAAGACCGCTGATTGTAACTAGGGGGGAAGCCCGCGACCAGTCGCAGGCGTCTCAAGTGGGAGACTGACCGGAATTTGGTCGGCCGCGGATCAGCTGAAGCCTGAGCCGGCAGCCAGCGCAGCACGCACAGGCGCGAAAGAACGCCGATGAACAGGCGTGGCGCCAAGTTCGCGCAACGCTTGCAGATGCACCGGTGTGGGATAGCCCTTATGCCCGGCAATCCCGTAACCAGGGTACTGACTATCCAGCACCTGCATCTCTCGATCGCGTGCCACCTTGGCCAGAATCGACGCTGCAGCTATCGCCGGCACGCGGCTGTCGCCCTTGATCACCGGCTCGCTGCGCATGGGTAACGCTGGGCAGCGATTACCATCCACCAACACCAAGTCAGGACGCACCGACAAACCTGCGACCGCCCGCTGCATCGCCAGCATGGTGGCGTGCAAAATGTTCAGCTCATCAATCTCTTCGACCTCGGCGCGGGCAATACACCAGGCCAGAGCGCGTTCCTGGATGAGCGGGAAGAGCGCCTCACGGCGCGCCTCGGTCAGCTTCTTGGAATCGTTGAGCCCAGCGATGGGGCGCGCAGGATCGAGAATTACCGCAGCGGTAACCACTGCGCCGCACAGAGGCCCACGGCCCACTTCATCAACGCCGGCGACCAGCTCGCCTGGCTGCGTAGTAACCCAATCCATGGTCAACTGGCTCACTCGAGCCGACCCTTGGCCTGCATCAGTTCAGCCACTGCGTCAGCGGAAGCCTGATCAGCGTCGCGCCGCAGCAACCGATGCAGTTCGACAAAAACCTGCTGCGTCGCTTCCCGCTCAGGGGTCGGCAGCAAACGTTCCAGCAGCGCGGAGCCCATTGCCGGCGGCGTTGCGGCATCCTGCAAAAACTCGGGAGCCACTTCGCGGCCAGCCAGCAGATTGGGCAGCGACACATGGCCTACCTTGACCAGCCGCTTGAGAATGCGGAACGTCAGCCCGGCCATACGGTAGGCCACTACCATTGGACGCTTGAACAGCATCGCCTCTAGCGTTGCCGTGCCAGACGCAATCAGCACCGCATCACTGGCGGCGAGCACTTCGTGGGCCTGACCATCAAACAGCGTCAGCGGTAGCTGCAAACCGCTGTCGAGCACAATGGCGTCCATCTGTTGCCGCCGCTCTGGGTTGGCACAGGGCATGATGAAAAGCAGTTCAGGCTGACGCTCCAGGCACCAGGCCGCGGTGTCAAGAAACAGCCGGCCGAGCTTGCGCAGCTCACCATTGCGGCTACCTGGCAACAAGGCCACTATGCGTTTGTCCTGCGGTAGCGCGAGCGCCTCACGCGCCGCCTGCCGGTTCGGCTCCAGCGGTATCTGGTCGGCCAGCGTGTGCCCGACGCAGCGCACTCCCACACCGTGCCGGCGATAAACCTCTTCTTCAAAGGGAAAGAGCGTCAGCACCAGGTCAGTCGACTCGCGAATGCCCAGCACCCGCTTTTCGCGCCAAGCCCAGACCGAGGGGCTCACATAATGCACCGTAGGGATGCCGGCCTTACGCAGCTGCAACTCGACGTTGAGGGTGAAATCCGGCGCATCAATACCGATAAACACATCAGGCTGCTGGGCCTTGAGAAAGGCCACCAACTCGCGACGCACTCGCAGCAGCTCGCGCAAACGCCCGAGCACCTCCACCAGCCCCATGACCGATAGTCGCTCCATGGGTACCTGGGTCTGCATGCCTTCAGCCTGCATGCGCGGACCACCGATGCCGATAAAGCGTGCATTGGGAAAACGTTGCTTGAGTGCCTTGATCAGGCCAGCCCCCAGCGTATCGCCCGAAGCCTCACCGGCCACCAGGGCAATACACAGGGGTTTATCAGAGTGCAGCATCGGCGAACCCGCTCAGGTTATCGGGTGATGCCTCGCGTGGAGGCAATGATGGAGTCGCGGTACAGCGCCACTTCCGGGAAGGCTGCCGCGCTGTCTTCCAGCTCAACCAAGGCGTCCTTGAGTGTCAGCCCCTGACGGTAAACTATCTTGTAGGCGCGGCGTAGAGCGGTGATCAGCTCGGCGGAATAACCGCGACGGCGCATGCCCTCGAAGTTCATCCCATGGGCGCTGGCAGGGTTGCCGCCGACCATGACGAAGGCGGGGATATCCTTGAATACCGCCGTGTTGGCGGCGCTCATCGACCAGGCGCCAAGACGGCAGAACTGATGCACGGTGGTGTAGCCACCCAGAATAGCGCCATCGCCCACATGAACATGACCCGCAATGGTGGCGTTGTTGGCCATGATGACGTTGTCACCCACCACACAGTCGTGCGCGACATGAACGTAAGCCATCAGCAGATTGTTACTGCCGATCCGCGTAACCCCCTCATCCTGCACCGTACCGCGGTGCAGGGTACAGCCTTCACGAATGACGTTGTTGTCACCAATGACCAAGCGCGTAGGTTCACCGGCGTACTTCTTGTCCTGACAATCCTCACCGACAGAGGCGAACTGGAAGATCCGGTTGCCCTTGCCGATACTGGTAGGCCCTTTGATGACGACATGCGATGCGATAACGCTTCCGGAACCGATCTCGACCTCCGGCCCGATGTAGGTCCAGGGCCCAACCTCAACGTCATCAGCCAGGCGCGCGGCCGGGTCGACGATCGCCTGAGGATGAATGCGTGTCATATATGCCGTTCCGCGCAGATGATTTCAGCCGAGCAGGCTTCCTTGCCATCCACCAGGGCACGGCAAGCAAACTTCCAGATACCACGCTTGTGACTCAGGTAACGGGCCTCCAGCTGCAGCTGATCACCGGGCACTACCGGCTGGCGAAAGCGCAGTTTGTCGGAACCGACAAAGTAGTAGAGGGTGCCATCTGCAGGCTTGACGCCCATCATCTTGAACCCGAGCAGGCCGGCAGCCTGGGCCATCGCTTCGATGATAAGCACGCCAGGCATGATGGGGTGCTGCGGGAAGTGACCATTGAAGAAAGGCTCGTTGACCGAGACGTTCTTGTAGGCGCGAATATGCTTGCCCTCAATGTCCAGCTCCACGACCCGATCAACCAGAAGGAAGGGGTAGCGGTGAGGCAAGTATTCTTTTATTTCGTTGATATCCATGTATTCGCAGGCCTTGCTTGAAAAGTAGAAGCACCTCAGCGGTGCAGATCAGGATTTGGATGAGTCCTGCGGTCCGTGAGTCACCACCTCGAGTTGCTTCTCCAGTTGCTGAACCCGCTTGGCCAGCGCATCGAGTTGACGAATGCGCGCTGCACTCTTCCTCCACTCCGCCGCCGGCTGCATGGCCGTACCGGAAGAATAGGCGCCGGGCTCGGTGATGGAGCGCGTAACCATGGTCATACCGCTGACGAACACATTATCACAGACCTCGATATGCCCAACCATGCCAACGCCACCAGCAATCATGCAGTGCTTGCCAATTCGCGTACTGCCGGAAATACCGACACAAGCCGCCATCGCCGTGTGGTCACCAATCTGCACGTTGTGAGCAATCTGAATCTGGTTGTCGAGCTTTACGCCGTTACCGATCTGGGTGTTGGCCAAAGCGCCGCGGTCGATAGTGGTATTGGCACCGATTTCGACATCGTCGCCAATCTGTACGCCACCGATCTGGGCGATTTTCTGCCAGCGCCCGCCTTCGTTGGCGAAACCGAAACCTTCGGAACCGATTACCGCGCCAGACTGAATCACCACCCGTTCACCAATAATCACATCGTGATACAGCGTGACACGAGGCGCCAGCCAGCCGCCCGCGCCAATGTGTGAACGTGCACCGACAAAGCATTGAGCCCCTAGGGATACGCCAGCACCGATGCACGCACCGGCAGCGATCACAACGCCAGGGCCAATGCTGGCGCTGGGGTCGACCTGCGCATCTTCCGCCACAACAGCGGTAGGGTGGATGCCGGCGCCAGCATGGGGTTTGGGATCAAACTGATGTGACAGGCTGGCATAGCTCAAGTAGGGATCACGCACAATCAGGGCATTGCCAGCGAAGTCTTCTGCGTCAGCTTCGGTGAGTAGCACTGCGCCGGCCCTACTGCCAGCCAGAAACTTTCGGTACTGGCTGTTGGCAAGGAACGCCAGCTGACCTGGCTCTGCATCCTGCAGCGTAGCCAATCCCGTAATGGCAAGATCGGGATCACCAAGCAAACGCGCGCCAAGCTGTTCAGCCAGGCGCGCGAGTGTGAAACGTTTTTTGCCGGTCATGGCAACAGATCAGCGAGAGCTGTTCAGGCGTTCGATCACCTGACGGGTGATGTCGAACTCAGGCTTGACTTCAACCACGCCGCCACGGTCCAGCACCAGGTCATAGTTACCGCTCTTGAGAATAGTCTCAACTGCCGAATCCAGCTTGGGCTTCAGAGCCTCCAGCATTTCACGGTCCGACAGGGCCTTGGCCTCGTTCAGCTCTTTGGACTGTACTTGGAATTCGCGTGCTTTCTGACGGAATTCCAGCTCCAGCTTTTCACGCTCACTCTGGTTCAACTGTGCACCATCGCGCTGCAGACGCTCCTGCAGCCGCTTGGCTTCAGCTTCCAGGTTCTTCAGGCGCTGCAGTTGAGCACCGAATTTCTTTTCTGCATCAACGGAGTATTTCTTGGCTGCATCCGACTCCAGCAGAGCCATCTGGTAGTCCAATACGGCAATCTTCATTTCGGCAGCGGCCTCAAAACTGACCAGCGCCAGCAGCGACAATACTGTCACGCGAATAAACTTACCCACTCTAATACTCCCGATTGCACATCGTTGATTGTCTGGAATCAGAACGTCTGACCCAGAGTGAACTGGAACACCTGTGTATCATCCTCGGACTGGCTGTTCAGCGGCATACCCAGGCTGAAACCCAGCGGGCCCAGCGCGGTCAGCCACGACAGGCCCACACCCACGCTGTAGCGCAGATCAGCAAGTTCGACATCGCCACAGCCCGGGTTGTCCTCACCGTTCAGCAGGACCGGATTGGAACAATAGGTATCGTAAACGTTACCCACATCGAGGAACAGTACCGTACGCAGAGAACGTTGATCCTTTACGAAGGGCGCCGGGAAGATAACCTCTGCACCGCCGGTGATCTTGATATTACCGCCAAAGGGCAGTTGGTCCTGATCCGGGTCAGCGGCGGCCGGGGTGCTCTTTGGCCCCAGAGTGCTGTCCTCGTAGCCGCGCACCGAGCCGATGCCGCCGGCATAGTAATGCTCGTAGAAAGGCATTTGCTCGGTCGAGCCGAAGCCCTTGCCGAAGCCTAGATCCGTATGCAGGCGCAAGGTCAGATCATCGGTCATGGCAAAGAAGCGTTGCGCGCGATAGTCCAGGGTATAGAAGCTCAGGTCACTACCGGGAATCGAGATATCAAAATTCACATTCTGTGAATACCCGCGATCCGGGAACACACCACGGTTCAAAGTGTTCTGCGACCAGGAACTGTTGAAGAAGAAGTTGGTGAAGCTGTCGCCCTCCTTGTCGAGGAAGTTGACTATCTCCTGCACCGTGTAGGTACCGGTTTTCAGCTCGTCCCGCTGGGCGCTCAGACCAAAGGATACGCGCGAGTTGTCGCTGATCGGATAACCCAGATTGAAACCGCCACCGAACGAATCAACCGCATAGCTGGAAATATCGACATTCAGCTCGTCGTAATCAGTCGTGCGATAGAACGCGTTGTAGCCCAGGCTGATGCCATCGACCGTGAAGTAGGGGTCCAGAAAGCCATAGGAAAGCGAGGTCTGGTAATCGGAGCGGTTGGCGCCAATGGTGACGCGGTTACCGGTACCAAAGAAGTTGTTCTGGCTAATAGAGCCGCCCAGAATAATACCCGAACTCTGCGAGAAACCCAGGCTGGCGGTGACCGAGCCCGAGGGCTGCTCTTCCACCGTGTAGTTCACATCCACCATATCTTCGGCGCCAGGCACCGGCACGGTTTCAACATTCACTTCCTTGAAGTAACCCAGGCGCTCCAGACGCGTCTTGGACTCATCAATCAGATAGGTAGAAGCCCAACCAGCTTCCATCTGACGCATTTCCCGACGCAGCACCTGATCATCGGTCTTGGTGTTGCCGCGGAAGTTGATGCGATTGACGTAGGCCCGCTTACCCGGATCAACATAGAAGGTGACCGAAACCGTCTTGTCATCTTCGTGAATCTCAGGGATGCCGTTGACGTTGGCAAAGGTATAACCTTCGTTACCCAGACGGCGGCTGATCAGGTCGGAAGTAGAGGTCACGACCTGGCGCGAGAACACCTGTTGCGGCTCGATCAGCATCAGACGCTTGATCTCGGCCTCGCCCACCACCAGATCACCGGACAGGCGCACATCACGAATGGTGTAGCGATCACCCTCGTTAATGTTAACTGTTATATAAACGTGCTTTTTGTCCGGGGTAATGGAGACTTGAGTAGAAGCCACATCCATGTTGATGTAACCGCGGTCAAGATAGTATGAGCGTAGGCGTTCGAGGTCACCGGCCAGTTTTTCACGCGAATACTTGTCGTCACTGCGCAGGAAAGACAACCAGCCACTGGTCTTCAGCTCAAACAGGTCAACCAGATCTTCGGTGTCATAAACCGTGTTGCCTACCACGTTGATGTGCGCGATGGAGGCAATCGAGCCTTCATCAACAATGATCTTCAGCGCTACGCGGTTGCGCGGCTCGGGAATAACCTGCGTTTCGATGTCGGCAGAATAACGACCCTGGGATACGTATTGGCGCAGCAGCTCGTTACGTACACCCTCAAGGGTAGCACGCTGGAAAATTTCGCCTTCGGAGAGCCCCGCTGCGCTCAAGCCCTGGAGCAGATCCTCACTTTTGATCGCCTTGTTACCTTCCAGCTCGATGGAGGAAATGGAGGGACGTTCCACCACGTTGATCACCAGCACATCGCCGTCGCGGCCCAGCTGAATATCCTGAAAAAAGCCGGTGCGGAACAACGCGCGAGTGGCCTCTACCAACTCCTGGTCGTCCACCTGGTCGCCAATATTCAACGGCAGCGCCCCGAACACGCTGCCGGCGGAGACCCGTTGCAACCCATTGACGCGGATATCAGAGATCTGGAAGGCGTCGGCAAAAGCTCCCGGCGCCAGAAGTATCAGTAGAAGCGCAGGCAATAGGTAACGTTTCATGAAATCCGTTCTGAATAGCTGGTTAAAATCGTGCCACCCACGCGGGTGGCTCATGTTCAGGCAATCTTGCGATCAATCAACCGCCGAGGCGACTTATATCGTTATAAATGGCAAACAGCATAACCCCGACAATCAGGCTGAGACCGATCTGCAGCCCCCAAGTCTGAATCCGCTCGGACAGCGGCTTGCCGCGAATCCACTCCGCCACGTAGTACACCAAGTGACCGCCATCGAGCACCGGCACCGGCAGCAGATTCAATACACCCAGACTGATACTCAGATAGGCAATGAAGCTGAGGAAGCTTTCCAGTCCTGACTTGGCTGAAGCGCCCGCCACTTTAGCAATGGTTATCGGGCCACTCAAGTTTTTTGCCGAGACCAGCCCGGTGAGCATTTTCTTCAGCGAATCAAGCGTCAACGCTGTCATATCCCAGGTTTTACCCAGCGCAACCGGTATTGCCATCAACGGGTTATGGTGAATCTCGCGGCGCATATCAGCAGGCCATTCAAAGGCGTCTACACCTGCACCCACATAGCCCACGACAACGTCGTTCTGCGCTTTGGCTGCTGGGGTCAGATTAAGTTCCAGTTGCCGACCATCACGCTCAACGCTGATTTGCAGCTCGCGCTGGGCGCTGGCCTGAATGGCCGGCACCACCTCACCTACCCAGTCGCTGACCGCCTTGCCTTCCACAGCAACGATCAGATCACCTGGCTGCAGCCCGGCACTGGCGGCTGGCCCACCACTCTCAACCTGACCGATGCGCGGGGGCACTTTAGGCTGCCAGCTGCTCAGACCCAAGGCCGATAGGGGGTCCGGCTCTTCAGCCCCTTTCAGCCAATCATTCAGTTTCACCTGGTAATGTTGTATTGCGCCGCCCTGATGCTCACGCGCCTGTACATCGAGTACACCGGTCTCGCCCAGACGCCGGATCAACTGTAGGTTGACTTCGTGCCAGCTGGGCGTAGCGGCGCCGTCGATGGCAACCAGCTCGAGGTTCTCATGCAGACCCGCCTGCGCCGCCGGCGTGTCCGGGGCTACCGGGCCAAGAACCGGAACGACCGTCGTCACGCCCAACACCGCAATCAGCCAGAAAGCTGCAATCGCCAGGAGAAAGTTGGCAATGGGCCCCGCCGCAACAACCGCGATTCGCTGACCAACAGGTTTACGATTGAAGGCCTGCTCCAACTCCTCTGCCGGCACGGGCGCTTCACGCTCGTCCAGCATCTTGACGTAGCCGCCCAGAGGTATCGCCGCAATAGCGTATTCGGTGCCCTGGCGATCGCGCCAGCTGTACAGCGCCGGCCCAAAGCCGATTGAAAAACGCAACACCTTCACACCGCAACGACGGGCGACCCAGAAATGGCCGTACTCATGAATGGTGACCAGCAGCCCCAATGCAACAACCGTGGCCAACAGGGTAAACAGCAGTTCCATTCAGCGGGACCTCGTGTGAATTCAGAGCGAGAACAGCAGGACCGGATCAGCCGCGCGCAGCAAGCCAGCGCTCGGCACATTCGCGCGCCATCCGGTCGGCCAGCAGAATATGATCCAGATCCTGAACCGTTTCGCTGGGCATGGCGTTCAATGCGTATTCGATCATAACAGGGATATCGGTAAAGCCCATACGACCGGACAGGAAAGCGGCAACTGCCACTTCGTTGGCTGCATTGAGGATGGCACAGGCCGTGCCACCACTTGCCGCCGCCTGACGAGCCAAACGCAGACAGGGAAAACGCCGATCGTCCGGCGCCTGAAAGTCCAGCCGCGCGATGGTCAGCAGGTCCAGCGCACTGACCCCCGAGTCAATCCGCCGAGGCCACGCCAGGGCGTGTGCGATAGGTGTACGCATATCCGGGTTACCCAGTTGCGCAAGCACTGAGCCGTCGACGTAATCTACCAGCGAATGCACCACGCTTTGCGGATGCACGACGACCTCTACCTGATCAGGCCGCGCATCGAACAACCAGCAGGCTTCGATCAGCTCTAGCCCCTTGTTCATCATGCTCGCCGAATCAACCGAAATCTTCTGCCCCATCGACCAGTTGGGATGAGCACAGGCCTGTGCCGGAGTCACGCCGGCCAGCTGGTCAATATTGAACTCGCGGAAAGGGCCACCAGAGGCCGTCAGCAATATACGGCGCACACCGACCGGAGCCAGACCTTCGGCGTAATTTGCCGGCATGCATTGAAAGATGGCGTTGTGCTCGCTGTCGATCGGCAACAACTGGGCGCCCGAGTCACGCACCGCTTGCATGAAGAGCGCGCCGGACATCACCAGCGCCTCCTTGTTGGCCAGCAGAACGCGCTTGCCTGCCTGCACAGCGGCCAGCGTCGGACGTAGACCAGCGGCGCCGACAATGGCCGCCATAACCACGTCCACCTCCGGGGCGGCAGCTACGTCGCTCAGCGCCTGCTCACCGTAAACCACCTCGGTAGCCACGTCCTGCGCACGCAAAACCTGTTGCAAGGCAGCAGCCTGAACGTCATCAGCCACTACCGCGTACGCCGGACGATGCCGCGCACACTGCTCGGCCAGCACATCCATGCGGCTGTAGCCGCTCAACGCATAAACCCGGTATTCGTTCGGGTGCCGGGCGATGACATCCAGCGTGTTAACACCGATAGACCCGGTCGCACCAAGCACAGTAACCTGCGACACCGTCACGCCAGATAGCTCCCGAGCAGCAACCAGCAAGCAACAAACATGGGAATGGCCGCCGTGAGGCTGTCGATACGATCCAGCACACCACCGTGCCCCGGCAATAGATTGCTGCTGTCCTTGAGTCCTTCTTCGCGCTTGAACAGACTCTCGGTTAAATCACCTACCACCGATACCAGCACCACCAATGCTGCGCCCAACAGGCCTAGCGCGATAGCACCGGCGCCCCAGCCAAGATAAAGCATGGCCGCCAGCGCCAGAACCTCGCTCACCAGCAAACCGCCAAGCAGACCTTCGCGCGTCTTGCCAGGGCTCACAGCAGGCATCAACTTGCTGCGGCCGAAGGTCTTGCCGGCGAAGTAGGCGCCAATATCCGCTGCCCATACCAGAATCAACAGGCTGAAGATCAACCACAGGCCGAACTCCTGGGCGCGCAACCATACCAACCCGGCCCAGGCCGGCAGCAATATCAACAGACCAAACAACTGCCGCACAAAACTGCCCTTCCAAAGACCGCTGCCCGCGGGATAACGCACAATCATCACGCTGGCCAGCAACCACCAAAGCAGCGCCGGAATCACGTAACAGATGACCGGCCACTGGTCGCGATACAGGCCGATCATCAACAGCGCCAGAGTCGCCGCGTAGACCACGCGACCACTCTGGCGGCTTTCACCACACAAACGAGCCCACTCCCAGCCCGCAAGAGCCACGACAGCGCCGATAAAGAACGCAAACCAGGCGCCCTGCAACAACACAAAGCCGGCAACAGCCAGAGGTGCCAGAATCACGGCGGTTATCACGCGTTGTTTAAGCATCAGGACTCCGCAGCAATCTGTTCGCTGGTTTTGCCGAAACGGCGCTGCCGACAGGAGAAATCAGCCAAGGCCTCGCGCAGGGCAGCCTGCTTGAAGTCCGGCCAGAAGAGATCGGAAAAATAGAATTCGGCGTAGGCAAACTGCCAGAGCAGAAAGTTGCTGACGCGCTTCTCGCCACCGGTGCGAATACACAGATCCGGCAACGGCAGATTCGCGGTAGACAACCGCGCCTCGATATCCTGCTCGGTGATATTGCTGGCCTCGCGCGCCCCGCTCGCCGCTTCTGCCGCAAGCTGACGGACCGCCTGGGCGATATCCCATTGACCGCCATAGTTGGCCGCCACCACCAACGTCAAGCGGCGACCGGCAGCGGTACTTTCTTCCGCTTTGGCCATCGCCTGCTGCAGTTCCGGGGCAAACCGGCTGCGATCACCAATGATCTGCAGGCGCACGCCGTTCTCACGCAACTTGCGCACTTCTCGCCGCAGGGCACCGAGGAACAACTCCATCAACGCGCCTACCTCGTCTTCCGGGCGCCGCCAGTTCTCGCTGGAGAAGGCAAACAGCGTCAGCACCTCGACGCCGTCCTCAATGCACACTTCAATCATCGCCTTGACCGCATCGACGCCCGCCTTATGGCCGGCGACGCCGGGTAAAAAACGCTTGCGCGCCCAACGGTTATTGCCATCCATGATGATGGCAATGTGGCGAGGGACGGCGGCTGCTTGCGCGCCGCTACTGCTATTGTTATTCATGCCTGGCCCGCGCGACGAATGACCATTAGATGGCCATCAGATCCTTTTCCTTGGCTTCCAGCGCCTTGTCGACTTCCGCAATGAACTTGTCGGTCAGCTTCTGCACCTCGTCAGCGGCGCGACGCTCCTCGTCTTCGCTGATTTCCTTTTCTTTCTGCAGGTCCTTCAGCTGGCTGAGCGCATCGCGGCGAATATTGCGTACGGCTACACGCGCATTTTCGGCTTCGGAGCGAGCTTGCTTGGTGTAACCCTTACGGGTTTCTTCAGTGAGCGCCGGCATAGGCACACGAATGGTAGTACCTGCGGTAGCCGGGTTGAGCCCCAGGTCAGAGGTCATGATGGCTTTTTCTACCGCCTGAATCAGGCTGCGGTCGAATACCGTCAGCGCCAGGGTGCGGGAGTCTTCAACGTTGACGTTGGCGACCTGCCGCAGCGGAGTATCAGCGCCGTAGCAATTCACCATAACGCTATCCAGAATACTGGGGTGGGCACGGCCCGTGCGAATCTTGGCAAAGGCGATACCCAAAGACTCAACCGATTTGCCCATGCGCTCCTGCGCGTCCTTCTTGATTTCGTTGATCATTTCTCAACCCTCGATCAATGTTCCTTCGGCGCTGCCCACTACCGCATTCAGCAACGCCCCTGGCTTGTTCATGTTAAACACCCGCAAAGGCATCTTGTGGTCGCGAATCAGACAGATCGCAGTGAGGTCCATTACTTCCAGCTTCAAATCCAGCACCTGATCGTAGCTCAGGCTGTCGAAGCGCTCGGCGTTGGGATCCTTCATCGGGTCGGCGTTGTACACGCCGTCTACCTTGGTGGCCTTGAGCACCAGATCCGCATCCACTTCGATGCCGCGCAAACAGGCAGCAGTGTCGGTGGTGAAGAACGGATTGCCGGTACCGGCGGAGAATATTACCACGTCACCCCCAGCGAGGTAGCGCATTGCCTTGCGGCGGTCGTAATGCTCGGTCACGCCTTCCATGGTAATGGCCGACATCACCCGCGTCTGGATATTGGAGCGCTCCAGCGAATCACGCATGGCCAGACCGTTCATTACGGTCGCCAACATCCCCATGTGGTCGCCGGTTACGCGATCCATACCGGCACTATGCAGCGCGGCGCCACGGAACAGATTGCCGCCACCGATCACCAGCCCCACCTGCACACCGATGCCGATCAACTGGCCGATTTCCAGTGACATGCGATCCAGCACCTTGGGATCGATACCGAAACCTTCGGTTCCCATCAGGGCTTCGCCGCTGAGCTTGAGAAGAATGCGTTTGTACTTGGGTTGGCGGCTGCTGGGCACCTGGGCCATGCTTTACTCTCCTGCACTGGAATGGAGAAACACTCAACGAGTTCCACCGGACAACAGCGGCGGGCACTTGTTCAGTATTTCTTGAAAAAGAGGCTTCACGCCTGCGCGGGAAGCCTCTTCGGTCAACCTGTTCGCAGCACCCTCTGGATTAACCCTGAGGCTGCTGCGGTGCACGTGTCAGAGTGCACTATATCCTACTTACTGCTTGGAAGCGGCCAGCTGTGCAGCCACCTCGGCAGCGAAGTCGACTTCGGCACGCTCGATGCCCTCGCCTACTTCGAAACGCACAAAGGAAACCACTTCAGCACCGGCCTTCTTGGCCAGATCGCCGACCTTGACTTCCGGGTCCTTGATGAACGCTTGCTCAACCAGGCTACCTTCGGCCAGGAACTTGTTGATACGGCCTTTGACCATGTTCTCAACAATGTTGTCCGGCTTGCCGGCGATCTTGTCGGCGTTCAGCGCCAGGAAGATTTCCTTTTCCTTGGCAATGGCGTCTTCAGACACCTGCGAAGGGTCAAGGAACTGCGGGTTGCTGGCCGCAACGTGCATGGCGATGTCGCGTGCCAGCTCTTCGTCGCCACCCTTGAGGGTAACCACAACACCAATGCGGTGGCCGTGCAGGTAAGCACCAACCACGTCACCTTCAACGCGAGTCAGGCGACGAATGTTGACGTTCTCACCGGTTTTGGCAACCAGCGCTTCACGGGCAGACTCCTGATCGGCGATCAGCGGAGCGGCGTCGGTGTAACCGGCGTCGAATGCCTTGTCCAGGCTGGCAGCAACAAAGCCCTTGAAGTCTTCCTGCAGCGCCAGAAAGTCGGTCTGGGAGTTGACTTCGATAATCACGGCAGACTTCTTGTCGGCTGCGACCTTGGCTGCAATAGCGCCTTCAGCGGCGATGTTGCCGGCCTTCTTGGCCGCTTTGATGGCGCCAGAAGCGCGCATATCGTCAATCGCTTTCTCGATGTCGCCTTCAGCGGCAACCAGTGCTTTCTTGCACTCCATCATGCCCTGGCCAGTGCGCTCGCGCAGTTCTTTAACCATGGCTGCAGAAATCTGTGACATGAAATAATCCTCTAGATTACTTTGACTGTGGGCGGGCCCGAAGCAGTAAACAGGGCCGCCGTATCATGTTGCGTTCAGGATATTGCAAAAAGGGGGCAAAGCCCCCTTTTTTACGGCATATACCTAGCCGCGTGCACCTCAGCCTTCGGAGGCTTCCGGAGCTGCTTCTTCAACAAACTCGTCGGCACCGCCGGCGTTGTTCTTGCCGCGCAGTACTGCGTCAGCAACGGCAGCTGCGTACAGTTTGATAGCGCGAATGGCGTCATCGTTACCGGGAATGACGTAATCGATGCCGTCCGGGCTGCTGTTGGTATCGACGATGCCGATAACTGGAATGCCCAGCTTGTTGGCTTCGGTGATAGCAATGCGCTCGTGCTCAACGTCGATAACGAACAGGGCATCAGGCAGACCGCCCATGTCCTTGATACCACCCAGACCGCGGTCCAGCTTTTCCAGATCGCGCGAACGCATCAGCGCTTCTTTCTTGGTCAGCTTGGCGAAAGTACCGTCCTGAGACTGCACTTCCAGATCGCGCAGACGCTTGATGGACTGACGGATGGTCTTGTAGTTGGTGAGCATGCCGCCCAACCAGCGGTGATCAACGTAGGGCTGACCGGCGCGGGTCGCTTCGTCAGCAATGATCTTGCTGGCAGCGCGCTTGGTACCGACGAACAGAACCTTGTTCTTGCCAGAGGCCAGTTTCTCAACGAAGCTCAGGGCGTCGTGGAACATCGGCATGGTTTTTTCAAGGTTGATGATGTGAATCTTGTTACGAGCGCCGAAAATGAACTTGCCCATTTTCGGGTTCCAGTAACGGGTCTGGTGGCCGAAGTGCGCACCGGCCTTCAGCATGTCACGCATAGAAACTTGGGTCATGATAACTCCACTATGTTGGGTTTGGCCTCCACGCATCCCAATGTCCAACCCCGAGGGGCACCCAGGACACCGTGTCGATACGTGTGCGGATTTAAGGTTCACCTCAGCAAAAATACCAGCTTGAAAAACGGGCGTTTGCTCAGGCGCGGCGCTTTATACCATATTTAGCCATGCGAATAAAGTTCCGCCACCACGGGACATCATTGCAGGCTGTCTCAACAGCCGCGCCGAGGTCTGGTAGAATCCACGATTTGTCACTGCGCCTGCTGGCGTTCAATCAAGAGAATCCTGTCATGACCGTATCCATCAAGACCCCGGAAGACATTGCCGGCATGCGCGTTGCCGGACGCCTGGCGGCTGAGGTGCTGGAGATGATCGGCGAACACGTCAAGCCTGGCGTTACCACCGAAGAGCTCGACCGCATTTGCCACGATTACATCGTCAACGTTCAACAGGCCATTCCGGCGCCGTTGAATTATGGCGGCGCGCCGGGTCGCATGCCCTTCCCCAAGTCGATCTGCACCTCGATCAATCACGTTGTCTGCCACGGCATTCCGAATGAGAAGGCGCTGAAAAATGGCGATGCGCTGAACATCGACGTCACCGTGATAAAGGATGGCTACCACGGCGACACCAGCAAAATGTTCATTGTCGGCGAGGCACCTGAGTGGGTAGAACGACTGGCAAAGGTGACCCAGGAGTGCCTGTACAAGGGCATTTCCGTGGTGCGCCCCGGAGCACGCCTGGGTGACATCGGTCAGATCATCCAGGACCACGCCCACGCCAACCACTACAGTGTGGTACGCGAATACTGCGGCCATGGCATTGGCAAGGTGTTCCACGAAGATCCACAGGTCCTGCACTATGGCCGCGCCGGCACCGGCATGGAACTCAAGGAAGGCATGACCTTCACCATCGAGCCAATGATCAACCAGGGCCGCGCAGAAACCCGCTTGTTGGGTGACAACTGGACCGCGATCACCAAGGACCGCAAGTTGTCAGCGCAGTGGGAGCACACCATTCTGGTCACCGCTGACGGTTACGAAGTACTTACCCGCCGCAGCGAAGAATCCTTTCAATAGCAGTAGCAGCCTGTCACTGACCAGGCCACTCACCGCCAAGGATAGATACGATGGATAACGCGCTTTTCGATCCGGGCCAGTTCCAGGCGGAATTGGCATTAAAGAGTAGTCCGATCGGCGCTTTCAAAAAGGCCATCAGGCACGCAGACGGCGTGCTGCAGAGCCGCTTTGAAAGCGGTCGCGATATCCGCCAACTGATCCATGAGCGCGCCTGGTTTACCGATCAGATCCTGCAACAGGCCTGGGCCCAGCTCGATTGCGCCCGGGACCCTGGCATCGCACTGCTGGCGGTGGGTGGCTACGGCCGTGGTGAACTGCACCCGCACTCGGATATCGACTTGCTGATTCTGGTGCGCGACGACGCCGAAGCCTTCCGCCCTTCGATCGAGACCTTTCTCATGCTGCTCTGGGATATTGGCCTGGAAGTCGGCCAGAGCGTGCGCACCATCGAAGATTGCCAGCAGGAAGCCAAAGCCGACCTGACCATCATCACCAACCTGATGGAGTCGCGTACGCTGGCCGGTGACGAAGCCTTGCGTCAGGGCATGCTGGGCGCCATCAGTACCGAGCATATGTGGAGTGACGCCGAGTTCTTCCGTGCCAAACGCGCTGAACAGCAAGCCCGTCACGCCAAGTTCAACGATACCGAATACAACCTTGAGCCCAATGTAAAAAGCTCGCCGGGCGGGCTGCGCGACATCCAGACCATTGCCTGGGTCGCTTTACGGCATTTTGGCACCAACGATCTGCGTGAACTGGTCGACCAGGGCTTTCTCAACGAGCCCGAGTACAGCATCCTCACCGCCGGGCGCGATTTTCTCTGGCAAGTTCGCTTTGCCCTGCACAATCTGGCCGGCCGCGCCGAGGACCGCTTGCTGTTTGACCATCAGCGCGCACTGGCCAAGATGCTGGGCTATGAAGGCAACGACAGCAAGCTGGCGGTCGAGCGCTTCATGCAGAAGTACTATCGGGTAGTGATGTCGCTGTCACAGCTGAACGATCTGCTGATGCAACACTTTGAAGAGATACTGCTGCGCGACGCCGAGGCGGCGGATATTCGGCCACTCAATAGCCGCTTTCAGATTCGCAACCATTACATCGAAGTCACCAACCCCAACGTCTTCAAGCGCACGCCGTTCGCCATTCTGGAAATATTCGTACTCATGGCGCAGCACCCGGAAATTCGCGGCGTACGGGCCGACAGCATTCGTCTGCTGCGCGATCATCGCCATCTGATCGACGATGATTTCCGTAGCGACATCCGCAATACCAGCCTGTTTATCGAGCTGTTCCGTTGCAAGGAAGGCATCCACCGCAACCTGCGCCGGATGAACCGCTACGGCATTCTCGGCCGCTACCTGCCGGAGTTCGGCAAGATCGTTGGCCAGATGCAGCACGACCTGTTTCACATCTATACGGTCGATGCGCACACGCTGAATCTGATCAAGCATCTGCGCAAACTCAGCTGGCCCGAGTACCAGGACCGCTACCCGCTGGCCTGGCGCATCTTCTGCCGCCTGCCCAAACCCGACCTGCTGTACATCGCCGGGCTTTATCACGACATCGCCAAGGGCCGCGGTGGCGACCACTCCGAGCTGGGCGCGGTGGATGCAGAGCTGTTCTGCAGCCGTCACCACCTGCCCGCGTGGGATACCCACCTGATCGCCTGGCTGGTGGAAAACCACCTGGTGATGTCGACCACCGCGCAGCGCAAGGACATCTCCGACCCACTGGTCATCCACGATTTTGCGGTGCAGATGGGCAACCAGGTGCGTCTCGACTACCTCTACGTGCTGACCATTGCCGATATCAACGCCACCAATCCAACCCTGTGGAACTCCTGGCGGGCCTCCCTGCTGCGTCAGCTGTATACCGAAACCAAGCGGGCGCTGCGTCGCGGCCTGGACAACCCGCCAGATCGCGATGAGCACATTCGCCAGACACAACAGGCCGCACTCGACATTCTGGTGCGCAACGGTATCGAGGAGGAGGATGCCGAAGCGCTCTGGTCCGAGCTGGGTGACGACTACTTCCTGCGCCATACCGCCAGCGACGTGGCCTGGCACACCGAAGCGATTGTGCAACACAGCAGCCGCCATGGCCCGCTGGTGCTGATCAAGGAGACCGCGCAGCGCGAGTTTGAGGGCGCCACCCAGATATTCATCTATACGCCTGAGCAGAACGACCTGTTCGCCGCTACCGTGTCGGCCATGGATCAGCTCAACCTGAGCATTCAGGATGCGCGCATCATCACCTCTACCAGCCAGTTCAGTCTGGATACTTACATCGTGCTGGATTCCGACGGCGGCTCGATCGGTGAAAACCCCGAGCGCATCCGTCAGATCAAGGACGAGCTGATCGAGGCGCTGTCCGATCCCGATGCTTTCCCGACCATCATCCAGCGCCGAGTGCCACGACAGCTCAAGCACTTTGCCTTCGCTCCCGAGGTCACCATTTTCAACGACCCGAATGGCCAACACACCATTCTGGAACTGAGCGCCCCGGACAGGCCCGGTCTGCTGGCCCGTATGGGACGTATTTTGCTGGACTTCGACATCAGCGTGCAGAACGCCAAGATCGTCACTTTGGGCGAACGCGTGGACGACGTTTTCGTGCTGACCGATGCCGACAACCAGGCGCTGTCCGACCCTGCCCTGTGCGAGCGCCTGCAGCAGACCATTATCGAGACCCTGAGCAGTACCCAGCCAACCGAGCAGGCGTACAGCAGCCCGATTGCCATTGGCCCCTGAGGATTGTGAATGAATAGTGACCTGCAACGCCTGCAGCCCTACCCCTTTGAAAAGCTGCGCGCGCTGATCGCGGAGGTAACCCCCAACCCTGCCCTGCGGCCGATTTCCCTGTCGATCGGCGAACCCAAGCACCCCTCGCCACCCTTTGTGCTCGAGACCCTGGCCAACAATCTGGACCAGGCGGCGGTCTATCCCACGACCCAGGGCAAACCCGAGTTGCGTCAGGGTATCGCTGACTGGTTGACCCGCCGCTTCGACCTCAAGCCTGGCAGCCTGGATATTGGCGGCAACATCATCCCGGTCAACGGCACCCGTGAGGCGCTGTTTTCCTTTACCCAGGCGCTGGTCGAGCGCGACCCGCAAGGCCTGGTGGTCAGCCCCAATCCCTTTTATCAAATCTATGAAGGGGCCGCCTTTCTGGCCGGTGTCGAGCCGCATTATCTGGCCTGCGATGGCAGCAACAATTTCATTCCGGATTTTGCCGCGGTACCCGCCGACGTCTGGCAACGCTGCCAGCTGCTGTTCATCTGCACGCCCGGCAACCCGACCGGCTCGGTGATCCCGCTGGAGACCCTGCAGCAACTGATCAAACTGGCCGACCAGTACGACTTTGTCATTGCTTCAGACGAGTGCTACAGCGAGATCTATGCACCCGCCGGCCCGGCGCCGGTCGGCCTGCTGCAGGCCTGTGCCGCGCTGGGCCGCGACGACTACGCGCGCTGTGTGGTGTTCCACAGCCTGTCCAAGCGCTCCAACCTGCCGGGGCTGCGCTCGGGTTTTGTCGCCGGTGATGCGAGCCTGCTCGGACCTTATCTGCAATACCGCACCTATCACGGCTGCGCCATGCCCGTGCAGAGCCAGCTGGCCAGTCTGGCGGCCTGGCAGGATGAGTCCCACGTGGCGGAGAACCGCGAGCAATACCAGGCCAAATTCGATGCTGTCCTGGCCATTCTTGAGCCGGTGATGGAAGTCCAACGCCCCGATGCTGGCTTCTATCTCTGGCCGGTCACGCCCATTGCAGATGACCTTTTCACCCAAGGTTTGCTGGCCGAGCAAAACGTGGCCGTGGTGCCTGGGCGGTACCTCTCGCGGGAGATTGATGGTTATAATCCCGGCGCCGGCCGGGTTCGCATGGCGCTGGTCGCCCCGCTGAGCGACTGCATCGAAGCCGCCGAGCGCATCCGCGACTTCATCAAGGGTCTGTAAAACGTGATTACCCTTTACGGCATAAAAGCCTGTGACACCATGAAGAAAGCCCGTACCTGGCTGGATGAGCAGGGTGTGGAATACGTTTTTCACGACTACAAGAAAGAAGGCATCGACGCCGAGCACCTGCGCGCCTGGTGCGCAGAGCACGGCTGGGTAACCCTGCTCAACCGCAAGGGCACGACCTTTCGCAAGCTGGATGAAGCAGACAAACAAGACATCGACACCGACAAGGCCATTGCCCTGATGCAGGCCAACCCTTCGATGATTAAAAGACCGGTACTGGATACCGGCTCACAGCGCCTGGTCGGCTTCAAGCCGGAGTGGTATGCCAGCGCGTTCGACACCAATGCATAGCATCAAAGGAACAACCCCATGAGCGAATGTTTCAGCCTGGCCTTTGGCATCGGCACCCAGAACAGCGCCGGCAACTGGCTTGAGGTCTTTTACCCACAGCCGCTGCTGAACCCCGATAACGCCCTGATCAAGGTTGTCAGCGAGCAACTCGGCTACAGGGAAGGCAATCAGGCCATCAACTTTGCTGCCAGCCAATGCGCCGCCCTGGCCGAAGCGCTCAGCAGCGCGGGCTTTGCCGAGGCCGGCGCCCTGGTCGCGCAAATGGCCAGCAGCACGCGTCCGCTGGTCGCCACTGTACTGGCTACCGATGAGGCCCCCGCCTCTACCCCTGAGGCCTACCTCAAGCTGCATCTGCTCTCGCACCGCTTGGTCAAGCCGCATGGCGTGGTGCTGGCTGGCATTTTCCCACTGTTGCCGAACGTTGCCTGGACGACCCAGGGCGCCATCGACATCAACGAGCTGCCGCAGCGTCAGATGGCAGCGCGCATGCAGGGAGAATCACTGGTCGTGCACAGCATCGATAAATTCCCGTCGATGACCGATTACGTGGTCCCCGCAGGCATCCGCATCGCCGATACCGCCCGTGTGCGCCTGGGGGCCTACGTTGGCGAAGGCACCACCGTCATGCACGAGGGCTTTATCAACTTCAACGCCGGTACCGCGGGTACCAGCATGGTCGAAGGCCGCATTTCCGCCGGCGTCTTCGTGGGCAAGGGTTCCGATCTGGGCGGCGGGTGTTCGACCATGGGCACGCTGTCCGGTGGCGGCAACATCGTCATTTCGGTCGGCGAAGGCTGCCTGATTGGCGCCAACGCCGGTATTGGCATCCCGTTGGGCGATCGCTGCACCGTAGAAGCCGGTCTGTATATTACGGCCGGCATCAAGGTCACCCTACTGGACGACGCCGACAACCTGGTCGAAATCGTCAAGGCACGCGATCTGGCCAACCAGTCTGACCTGCTGTTCCGCCGCAACTCGCAGACCGGCGCCATCGAGTGCAAGACCAACAAGAGCGCTATTCAGCTCAACGACATGCTGCATGCCCACAACTGAGCGCCTTCGCGCTCAGTAGCTGCAAGCGACAAGCTTTAAGCTGCAAGCAGTTCACGAAAAGGCCCGTTCCGGTTATCGGTTCGGGCTTTTTTGTTTCAAAGGGCGCTTAAAGCTGGAAGCTGGGGCTTAACGCAGCAGGCGTTGAACCGCTTGCGCAGCGGCAACCATGCCAAAGGTGGCCGTAACCATGGTGACCGCACCAAAGCCGCCAGCGCAGTCCAGGCGCACCCCTTCTCCCACAAAGGATTTTTGCTGACAGACCGAACCGTCTGGCATTGGATAACGCAGCTGCTCCTTGGAATAAACGCAGGGTACGCCGAAGCTGCGTTTGCTGTCGGCCTTGGGGAAATTGTGCTCGCGGCGCAATTGTGAGCGGGCCTTCGCGGCCAAGGGGTCGTTGACGGTCTTCGACAGATCCGACACCGTTACCTGAGTAGGGTCAATCTGCCCGCCAGCGCCGCCGGTAGTGATAACGGCAAGCTTGCGCCGGCGGCACCAGGCAATCAGCGCTACCTTGGCCTTGATGCTGTCGATGCAATCGACCACGCAATCAACCTCGTCACCGAGGTAATCCGCCAGGTTCGCGGCCGAAACAAAATCCAGTATCGGGTTGACCACACACGCTGGATTGATTGCCCGCAGCCGCTCCGCCATAACTTCAACCTTGGGCCGACCGATATTGCCGTCCATAGCCGGCAACTGGCGGTTGGTATTGGTCACACAGACCTCGTCCAGATCAATCAGCGTAATCCGGCCAATACCCGTACGGCCCAGCGCCTCGGCAACCCAGGTGCCCACGCCGCCAATCCCGACTACGACTACATGGCTGGCCTGAAGACGTGCCAGTGCGTCAACGCCATACAGGCGAGCTATGCCCCCAAAACGTGGATCATCTGTTGTCATCTGTTCCCCCTACCATCAGCCGGCAAGTATATCAGCGTGCGTGCGCGGCGCGATTGCTCAATAAACAGTCAGTTACCGACAGAGCCCGGCCGGTATAGGTCGGGAGCAGCTATCCTTGGGTTATCCACAGATTCATCCACGGTATTTGTGCACAAGCCCGCCGCTGCGCTACATGGCTTATGGCCGGCCAACTGTGGGAGAATCGCGGCCCATCATCAGGGAGCCTCCCATGCCGCGCAAAACCCGCCCCAAAGCGAAGAGCAAGCCTGCCCTGCACCCGCGCAATCGCTACCAGGGCCACTACGACTTTGCCGCTCTGAGCAACGCTCACCCCGCGCTGCGCGGGCACTTGCTTGACTCCCCGGCCGGCGGCAAGAGTATTGATTTTGCCAACGCGGATGCGGTCAAGGCGCTGAACGCAGCCCTGCTCCGCCTGCAGTACCAGGTCCGCGACTGGGACATCCCACCCGGCTATCTATGCCCGCCGGTACCAGGGCGCGCCGATTACTTGCACACACTGGCTGACCTGCTGGCCGACAGTCATGACGGCAAGATACCCACAGGCAAGAAAATACTCGGCCTGGACCTGGGGACCGGCGCCAATCTGATTTACCCGCTGATTGGCAGCCATGAATACGGCTGGAGCTTTATTGGTGGTGATATCGACCAGACAGCGCTGGACAATGGCGAACGACTGCTCGATGCCAACCCACAAGCCGCGCAGCGCATCAGTCTGCGTCTGCAGCCGCGCAGCGACCAAATGTTCCGCCAGTTGATCAAGCCCGAAGAGCAGATTGACTTCACTCTGTGCAACCCACCATTCCACGCCAGTGCCGAAGCAGCCCGCGCGGCCAATCAACGCAAGTGGCAGCAACTGGGCAAGCAGGCCGAGGGCAAGGCCGGCACGCTGAATTTTGGCGGCCAGGCCAACGAACTGCACTGCCCAGGGGGCGAAGCGGGCTTTTTGTCACGCATGGCCCGCGAAAGCGCCGAATTCGGCCAGCAGGTGTTTTGGTTCAGCAGCCTGGTATCCAACGCTGATACGCTTAAACAGCTGCCGGCCCAGCTACGCGAGCTGGGCGCCACCGATGTGCGCGTACTGGATATGACCCAGGGCCAGAAGCGTAGCCGCCTGCTGGCCTGGACCTTTCTCGACAAGAAGCAGCGGCGCGCCTGGCGCAAGGCGCGCTGGCCAGCCCCGATAAAACCCGCCGGATGATGATCAACTGCCGGCCAGGCTCTGGCCCGGCAGCTCACTCTGGTATCATGGGCGCCAGACACACCACCAGCGAAACGAGCCATGACCGAGCTATCCCCTACCCTCACCCTTGCCTGCGATCTGATCTCGCGCAACTCCACCACCCCCGAAGATGCTGACTGCCAGCAGCTGATGGGCGAGCGCCTGGCCGCTGCGGGCTTTCAGCTGGAGCACCTGAACTTCGGTGAAGTGGATAACCTTTGGGCACGGCGCGGCGAACAGGGTCCGGTGCTGTGTTTTGCCGGCCACACCGACGTGGTGCCCACCGGCCCGCTGGAAAACTGGGCTCAACCGCCCTTTCAGCCGATTGTGCGCGACGGCATGCTGCTGGGGCGTGGCGCTGCGGATATGAAAGGCAGCTTGGCGGCCATGGTGGTCGCAGCTGAGCGCTTCGTCAGCAAACACCCCGACCATCGCGGTTCGATCGCCTTTTTGATTACCAGCGATGAAGAAGGCCCAGCCACCGAAGGCACCGTAAAAGTCGTGGAGACACTGGTCGAGCGCGGCGAGAAGGTCGACTGGTGCATCGTAGGCGAGCCCTCCAGCACCGAGCTGGTGGGCGATGTGGTCAAGAACGGTCGCCGTGGCTCCCTGAACGCCCGCCTGGTGATCAAGGGTAAGCAGGGCCATGTTGCCTACCCGCACCTGGCGCGCAACCCGATTCACCTGGCTGCACCCGCGCTCGCCGCACTGGCCGCTGAGAGCTGGGACGAGGGCAACGCCTTTTTCCCACCAACCAGCTTTCAGATATCCAATATCCATTCCGGCACGGGTGCCACCAACGTGGTACCAGGCGAGCTGGAAGCGCTGATCAACTTCCGCTTCTCGACGGAATCCACCGTCGAAGGCCTGCAGGCGCGCGTGCGTGACCTGCTGGATCAACACGGCTTGGAGTACGAGCTGCACTGGACCGTCTCCGGCCTGCCATTTCTGACTGAGCCGGGCGCACTGCTCGACGGCGTGGCGGCAGCGATCAAACAGGTCACCGGCCGCGATACCCAGCCTTCGACCTCCGGCGGCACCTCCGACGGCCGCTTCATTGCCACCATGGGAACTCAGGTAGTGGAACTGGGGCCAGTCAACGCCACCATCCACCAGGTCAACGAATGCATCAAGGCCGCTGACCTGGATATTCTTACGGATATCTACGAAGCCACTCTGGTGCGGTTGCTGGCCTGATGATCGAGCTTATCTGCCCGCATTGCCGAGAACCGCTGACCGCGGACGACCGCCACTGGAGCTGTGCCAACGGCCACAGCTACGACCAGGCGCGTCAGGGTTACCTGAATCTGCTGCTGGTGCAGCACAAGAACAGCAAACAACCCGGCGACACCCCGCAGATGCTGGCGCACCGCCAGGCGTTTCTCGATGCCGGGCATTATCAGCCGGTCAGCGATGCCATCAACGCACAACTGGCAGAGTCAGCACCCGCACGCGTGCTGGATATGGGCTGCGGCGAGGGCTATTACAGCGCACGACTCGCCGCTGCCTTGCCGCAGGCCAGGCTCGCCGGTCTGGACATCAGCAAGGACGCCATTCTCAAGGCCTGTCGCCGCAGCAAAACCATTCAGTGGCTGGTCGCCTCCAGCGCCCGCTTGCCGGTGGCCGATCAGAGCCTGGACGCGGCGCTTTGCGTGTTCAGCCCCTGGTCGCCGGAAGAATGCGTGCGCACCCTGCGCCCTGGCGGCCGCGTACTCATTGTCGGCCCGCATGCTGATCATCTGCTGGCCCTGCGTGAAAAGCTCTACGACACCGTGCACCCCACGCCAGAGCTGATCAAATCGCTGCCGGAGCAATTGCGCATCGTCTCGCAAACCACCCTGCGCTATGCTCTGCAGGTGCCTGCCGATCAGCTAAACCATCTGATCGGCATGACACCCCACGGCTTCCGCAGCCAGCCCGAGCGCCAGCAGGCCATCTGCGCAAGCGGTATCGAGGGACTGGAAGTGGCTATGCAAATGGTACTGCTGGAAAGACTGTAACCACCCGATCAACTGCCCCACGAGGACGCATCGTGCGCCAACCCGATATCGAGATCTACCTGCGCGAAGACCATGTAAAGGATCTGCTCGCCTGGCTGCCCGAGGCGATGGGCCCGGTCGTGCTCGACGAGCCCAAGGGCAATAGCCGACAGGGTCTGATCGAAAGCCAGCCCGCCGTCCCGTTGATGATAGTGCGCAAGGCTGCAGGTAAGTGGACCAGCATCTGGTTCGACAGTGAGGCCACGCCGTGGGCAACCGACGTCGACTGCGCACGTGCAGTTCATCAGGCGTTGGGGCATGAGGTGCGCTGCTCGGTGGGCAGCTGGAACGAAACCGATGGCGAAGCCGATGCCGACCGCTGGCTGAAGGTCAACGCCGACGGTGAAAGCGAATTCGTCTGGGCGCTCTAGGTCATGATCGACCAGTATCACTGGATTACCGTCTGCGCCAGCGTGCTACTGGTGATTCTGGCGGTGATACTGCACTACGAGGTACTGGCTCGCCTGCAGCGCTTTCTCGACACCACGCGCCTGTCGGAGCGGCCACGGATTCTCACACTGATCTTCGTCTTGCTGTTGGCCCATATCGCCGAGATCTGGCTGTTTGGCGCCGGCGCCCTGCTGATGCTGAAAATACCCGAACTGGGCGGCATCGCCGGGATGCCAGAGCCAACGTTGTTTGAAACGGTTTATCTGTCCGCGACTACCTACAGCACACTGGGCTACGGCGACATCACCCCGGTAGGTAATATCCGCTTCCTGTATGGCACAGAAGCCTTGACCGGGCTGGTATTGATCACCTGGTCGGCCTCGCTGACTTTCCTGGAGTTACAGCGCCATTGGCGCGGAAGAGACGAGCGCGGTCGCCAGGGTTGAAAACGCGCTGCAGGCCCCCATCACAGCTGTAAAGCCACGCGGAGAACCAGCCCATGCTGATCTGTTGTCCCCACTGCCACCGCAAGAATCGACTCGAACCAGCACGCCTGGATGCCAACCCGACCTGCGGTGCCTGCAAACAGGCGTTGTTTACCGGACAGCCGCTATCACTGAGCAGCACCACCTTCGCCAAACATGCCAGTGCCGACCTGCCAATGGTGATCGACTTCTGGGCCTCCTGGTGCGGCCCCTGTCAGCAGTTCGCACCGGTGTTTGCCAAAGCGGCGACAGCATTCGAACCGCGTGCCCGGCTGGCCAAGGTTGATACCGAGGCTGCTCCCGATCTCGCGGCCCGCTTCGCCATTCGCAGCATTCCCACCCTGTTGATCTTGCACCGCGGTCAGGAAGTCGCGCGACTCAACGGCGCGGTACCGCCACAGGAGTTTGCCCGCTGGCTGGACACCCATTTGCCCGCCATTACCTGAGCGCCGATCAAATTTCCGGGTGACGTTGCCACCAACTCAGGCTGCCTGGCTCGCCATTGAGCAATTCCAGCCCCGCCATGCCAGGTCGCGCGCAGGGTCGTGCCGCGTAACGTGCTGCAAGTTCATGAAGGCCAGGAGTGAAATACAGATGGCAGGCGCAGTGCAAGCCCTGCTGGCGACGGCGCAGTAGTAGCGCCAAAGGGGGGCGCGTGGCGCGCGTCGGCAGCGACAGCGCCGCCAGCTCGGCAATCACAGGCGCAGCGAGTACGCCATCCCCCAACGCGAGGCAGAACCACTTTTCATTCATCCGCACCTCCCTGCGCAAGCCTCGCTCGCGTCAGCGTCTGGCGCTTTCCCTGTCGGCAGCAGGTGCAGACAAGTCGTCTCGGGGGCTACTAGAGCTTGGCGACGTCTTCCGCCTGCAGACCTTTTTGCCCTTGGGTCACGGTGAACTCCACCGCCTGCCCTTCCACCAGAGTGCGGTGACCATCACCCCGAATGGCTCTGAAGTGTACAAAGACATCCGGACCGGACTCACGCTGAATAAAACCAAATCCCTTGGCATCGTTGAACCACTTGACGGTCCCGTGCTCGCGCTCTGCCATTACCTCTTCCTCACTACAACAGACTTGATGACGTTGCTGCATTACCGGCAACACTCTTGGCCTGCCAACGCCGCCGACGCCTGAATAGCGCGCACGAACCAGCAGCTCTGCGCTGCTGCAGAGGCCTTGTTTCGAGTCTAGACAAAGCTGAAAGGGGTGCAAGTTGACGGCGATCAAGCCGTCCGGCAACTCAGCCGACGGTGGACACCATCGGCTGAGCTGCGGGCTGCTCAAGGTTTACTGCTCGGCGGCGGCCGCCTCGGGCTGCAGATCGGTGGCACGCAGCGCCAGCTGATCGTGCTGCGCCACACTGAGCTGGTAAGCCCAGCGTGGATCGGCACGCACTTCCAGCGGCTGCTCATCGTTCTGCTGCAGGCGGTCGATAGTCAGCCAATACTGGTTATCAATCTGATATAGCGACGCACTGAGCTGCGAGCCAGACCAGGTGCTCAGTTGCATCCTCAGGCTGGGCTCGGGCAGATTCAGCTCGCTGCGCAGGCTGACATCCTGTGCGCGCAGGTTGGCCAGAGCCAGCACCATGCTGTTGAGTTTGCGCTCCTGCCCGTCGGCGCCCTCCTCACCCGCCAGGCGGAAGTTGTAATCGCCCTGCTCGGCCTTCTCCAGCACTAACGCTTCACCGTCGGCATGCTGCCAGGTAGCCTTGGCAATCTGCTCCAGGCCAATCGAGCTGACTTGCAGATCCAGCCAGTCATGGCTGTTGACCGAGATATTCAGCGGCCGGTTGATCAACAGTACCTGGTCGGTATCCGCCAGACGCAGCAACTGCCCCTGGCCTACCGTGTTGCCGTACAACAGACCCAGCTCGCTGTCGCCGGCATCCAGGGTCACCTGCAGTACCGGTGGCTCACTATCGGCGCTCAGGCCAAGCCGCTGATGGTACTGCGGGTTACTGGTCTTCTGTTCCTGCACTTCAGCGCCACGCAGGGCCAGCAGTAGCGCTGCCAAGCGTGGCTGCATAACCGGAAAGTCATCGCTGTTGGCGACCAACCAGTGGTCATCCTTGCGCACCAGTTCAACACGCTGCTCGCCGCGCTGCAGGGTAATCGCCTGGGTGTCGGCCAGGGTCTTCAACTGCGCCTCGGAAAGCAGCTTGTAGCTTTGCAGGTCTGCCACGCGGTCAGTCTTGCGTACCTGCAGCGCCACTGCCACCAGCACCACGGCCAGCAGCGCGACTACGATCAATACAATCTTGCGCATACTCGGCTCCTCAGTGTTTGCGACGCAGGCGGCCAACCAGCCACCAAATCAGCACGCCGAAGGTCAGCAACAGCGGCACCAGGGCGATATTGATGAACTTCAACTGGGTACCCAAGTTGTCGATGTCTTCGTTCAGCTTGTAGCGCACGTCACGCAATTGCTTGCGAATGGCCAGCTTCTCATCGATGAACTGCTGAATGGCGTCGCGCTGCTCGGTGGTCAATTCGGTCAACTGGTTCGGGTCCTGGTTCTGCTGCAATTGCGCGAGCCGCTGGTCGGTTTCGGCCAGTTGCTGCTGCAGACGCTGCTCGCTGGCACGGAAGCGGCTTTCGGCATCACGCTGCAACTTTTCGACCACGGTGAAAGGTCGGCTGAAGTCACCCCGTGAGCGCACGCTGATGAGCGCGTCCGAGCCGGACAGGTTATCCAGCGCATTGATCAGAAAGCCGCCGTTGTCAGCCCAGGGCTGCGGAATGCGCTGACCAAACAGATCTTGCACTTGCACCCACATGCGGTCAGTGAGCAGGTCGGTGTCAGCGACCACCACCACATTGATGTTGTCGGCATTTTTCAGGCCGGGCTCATGCCCTTCAACGCCCTGTGGATAGGCCGATTCCGCGGGGCCTTCAAGGCGCGCGGCAAAGGTATAGGTATGCTCATCGGCCGTGAAGCCCTTGAGCAGATCCTCCGGGTCGCGCAGCTTGGCGAAGGCTTCGCTTGGCATCAGGGCGCTGTCTGCGGTGCTGGTCAACAGCGGGGTAAACTGCGTCTTGGCGCCATCAACCGGCACCAGGGCACCGCCGGTACCGACTGTCAGCAGCTGCAGCGGCGCAGTGATGGTGTCCTCGCGATCAATCTGTGCGGGTTCCACCTCTAGCCAGCCAATGTGGCGGGCCGGCAACTGGCCCTGACCGCGGCTGACCGACATACCCTGACGCTCGTCCACGACCACCTGTTCCGGGTTGTACTGCACGCCCCACGCCTTGAGCAGCGGGCCCAGGTCGGATGACTTGCCATCGGCCATGCCTTCGATCATCGCCTCCATACCCTGGTCCGATTCGGCATAGGGATCGATGAATGCCAGCAGCTTGCCGCCGCGCAGCACAAACTGATCCACCGCGTAGAGTGCCGCTTCGGTCAAGGACTTTGGATGCACCAGCAGCAGCACACCGATATCGTCCGGAATCTGGTCGACGTCGTGTTGCAGTTCCTGCACATCGAACATCTGCTGCATCTGCTCCAGCGCCACCCAGGCCGGGGCCGGTTGCTGCGAGTAAGGCGTCATGCCACCGCTCATCGGCAATCCGGAAATCAACCCCACCTTGGGCTTCTCGGTTTGTGCCAGGGTACTGACCAGGCGGCTCAGCTCGTACTCCAGCATGCCCTCCTGCTCCAGCGCGAAGAATGGGATTACCTCTCGCTGGGCCAGTTCATTGGTGCCGGCCAGGCCGAAATAGAGGTTATCGCCGCTCTGAGTCAGCGGAATACCCTGCAGACCAAACTCGGCGGCGCGGTCTTCCGCTTCGGAGAACGGCTGGGGGTCGATGATGTGCAGGCGAATCTTGCCGTCGGCTTCGCGCTCATACTCCTTGAGCATTTCCTCCACACGCTTGGCATAGTTGCGCAGCGCCACGTTCTTCTTGCTGGCCTGGTCGGAAAAGAAGAAGTACAGATCTATAGGCTCTTCCAAGTCAGCCAGAATCTGCTGGGTGCCCTCGGAAAAGGTGTACAGCTTCTGCTCGGTCAAATCGATACGTGCACCCGGCAGAAGCACGTTGCTCGCCATATTGAAGGCAACAAAGGCCAGCAGCAGCACCAGCAGGCCGGCACCAGAAAATATCAGACGTTTCATGAATGCTCCTTTGCCTCAATCGGCCTTTTTCAGGTCGATGACAATCGCTGTGGCGAACAACCAACCGGCCATCAGCGAGAAGAAATACAGCAGGTCACGCAGTTCCAGCACGCCATGGCTCAAAGCGCTGAAGCGAACCTGAAAACTGAATGAGGCAATGGCATCGACCAGCCACTGGGGTGCCCAGGCACTGAAGAAATCGAGCACCATGGGAATACCGGCAGCAATGAAGATAAAGCACACCACCACGCTGAGAATGAAGGCGATGACCTGATTCTTGGTCGCTGCCGACATGCAGGAGCCGATGGCCAGGTACCCGCCGGCCAGCAACCAGCTGCCCAGGTAACCGGTAAAAATGGCGCCGTTATCGGGGTTGCCCAGATAGTTGACGGTCAGCACGATCGGGAAGGTCAGCAGCAAGGCAATGCCGACGAACACCCAGGCCGCCAGAAACTTGCCCAGTACCATGTCGGTACGCGAGACCGGCAGGGTCATCAGCAACTCGATGGTGCCCGACTTGCGCTCCTCCGCCCACAGGCGCATGGCGATGGCTGGCACCAGGAACAGGTACAGCCAGGAGTGGAACGAGAAGAAGGCGTTGAGATCGGCCTGACCGGCGGTATAGAAGCCACCCAGATCAAAGGTGAAAAGTGCCGACAGCACCAGAAAGATAACGATGAAGATATAGGCCAGCGGGGTCGCAAAATAGCTGCCCAACTCGCGCTTGAAGATTACGCCCAGGTTGCTCATGCCGCCTCCCCTGATGTCAGACCACGGAAGACATCGTCCAGACGACCACGCTCCACCGAGAGTTCGGCCACCGGCCAGTGCTGCTCGCGGGCCAGCTGCCCCACGGCCGGGAAAATCACCTCACCAGGTTTGGCCAGCACCGTGAGTTGCTGACCTTCACGCTGGCTTTCTACCGCCAGCACGCCTGGCAGCTGCACCAGCGCCTGAGTGTCCACCGGTTGCGACAGCGACAGCGTCACTGCCTGGTGATAACGCGAGCGCGCCTCCAGCTCGTCCGGGGTGCCATCGGCCAGCAGACGGCCACGACCAATGATCACCGCGCGCGAACACACGGCGCTGACCTCTTCGAGAATATGCGTGGAGATCACCACTATCTTGTTGCTGCCTTCGGCCAACTGTTGAATCAGATGGCGCACATGGTGCTTCTGGTTGGGGTCCAGGCCATCGGTAGGCTCATCGAGGATCAGCACCTGCGGGTCGTGCAGAATCGCCTGCGCCAGACCGACGCGACGCGTGAAGCCCTTGGACAGGGTTTCGATGCGCTGTCCCAGCACCGACTGCAACTCTACCTGCTCGACCGCGCGGGCGACGCGCTGGTGTTTCTCGGCGCCGCTGAAGCCACGCACCGCTGCGATGAACTCAAGAAAGCCCTTGACGCGCATGTCGCCGTAACAAGGCGCTCCCTCCGGCAAATAGCCCATCTGCTGCTGTGCTTGCAGGATTTGCGTCTGCACATCAAAGCCACACACCGAAGCCGAGCCGCCATCAGGCGTCAGAAAGCCGGTGAGCATTTTCATGGTGGTGGATTTGCCGGCGCCGTTGGGGCCGAGGAAACCGAGCACTTCGCCCGGCTTGACGTCAAAGGACAGGTTATCGACGGCGACGTGCTCGCCGAAGCGTTTAGTCAGGCTATTTATACTGATCATGCCTTTTATTATTCCCCCAAATTATAGGTCGCAGCGTGCCCGTGGGCAGTCACCGCCAGGCACTCGCTTCTCTCCAGGATTGAACGCGAAGACATAGACATTGGCCCTGTGCGCTGGTTCACACTTCCCCCGTGCGAGACCTGCGGCCGGTTGTCGCAGTCACAATCCGCTGCATTCACCCTGGAGCGCGCTGCGCTCAAGGCAGTGACTATATGAATCCGCCGTACGCATTTCAAGCAAGGATATGCCGGGCTTCCCAACGGCCACCCGTGCACCGGGCTGTTACTGCCGAACAAACGCGCTAGAATTCGTGCCAACGCCCCTGACAGCCTGACTGTCAGCGATTCATCTGCCTTGAGAAGATTATGTCCGCTGCCTACTCCTCCTTTTTTGGTCGCCTGCGTTTTGGCCTGTCCAGACGCATGCTTTATCTCTGGGCAAAATCGAAAAGCATCGGCAATCCTGCAGGCGACCTGAAGCTGGACCCACTCAAGCCGGTTATCTACGTACTCCCCTACCGTTCGCTGTCCGACTTGATCGTGGCTGACCGCGAGTGCGTGCGGGCCGGGCTGCCCCGGCCGGTTCGCCCGCCACGCCAGCCTTTGCAGCAAGAGGAGTCCTACGTTTTCCTGAGCAGCGAAAGCTCCTGGGTCGGCCGGCCAGATCCGCGCCGCCAGTCACCGCGCATGGGACAGATTCTGGACGCAGTCGAGCAGGGCTGCGATGAGGTACAGCTGGTACCCATTACCGTGTTCTGGGGGCTTTCGCCGGATGCCGAATCCTCGGCCATCAAACTGCTGTTTGCCTACAACTGGGTTGGCGGACGGCTGCGCAAGCTGCTGGCCATTGTGCTGCACGGCCGCAACATCCGTGTGCACTTTGGTGAGAGCATGTCGCTGCAGGCCCTCACCGCGCCTGAACCGGATCACGAGCGCCACCTGCGCCGGGTCAATCGCCTGTTGCGGGTACACTTCCGCCACCAGCGCGCGGCCGTAGTAGGCCCTGAGCTGGCGCACCGTCGCACCCTGCTCAAAGGGCTGCTGCACGGCCCCATGGTCAAAGAGGCCATTCGCCGTGAGGCCACCGAAAACAATATCAGCCACGACAAGGCTCAGGCACTGGCGGCGCGTTATGCCAACGAGATCGCCTCAGACTTCACCTACAGCATCATTCGCTTTCTCGAAGTGGTGCTGTCGTGGTTCTGGAACAAGTTGTACGACGGCGTCAAGGTCAACCACATCAAGCGCGTGCAGGATATCGCCCGCGGCAACGAAATCATCTATGTACCCTGCCACCGCAGCCATATCGACTATCTGCTGCTGTCGTACCTGCTGCTGCGCAATAGCCTGACCCCGCCGCACATCGCCGCCGGCATCAACCTCAACATGCCGGTGATCGGCGGCATTCTGCGCCGCGGCGGCGCCTTCTTCATGCGTCGCAGCTTCAAGGGCAACCAGCTATACACAGCCGTATTCAACGAGTACCTCCACACCCTGTTCAGCCGTGGCTTTCCGGTCGAGTACTTTATTGAGGGTGGCCGCTCGCGCACCGGTCGCATGCTCAGCCCCAAGACCGGCATGCTGGCCATCACCCTGCGCAGCTTTTTACGCTCGCCTCGCCGGCCGATTGTATTCGTCCCGGTCTACATTGGTTATGAGCGGGTGCTGGAGGGCCGCACCTACCTGGGCGAGCTGCGCGGCAAGACGAAAAAGAAAGAGTCGATATTCGATCTGTTCCGAGTGATCTCGGCGCTGAAGCTGCGCTTTGGCGAGGTCGCGGTGAACTTCGGCGAGCCATTGCCGCTGGCCGAGTTTCTCGACCAGCAGCAACCCGACTGGCGCGCGCAAGCGCTCGCGCCGGACTATCGCCCGGCCTGGCTGAACGACACCACCAATCAACTGGCCCGCACTCTGACCAGTGCGATCAGCGCTGCCGCCGACGTCAACCCGGTCAATCTGGTGGCACTGGCGATGCTATCGACCGCACGCCTGGCACTGGACGAAACCTCGCTGGCGAAGGTACTCGACCGCTACGCCGCGTTGTTGCGTCAGGTGCCCTACAGCGACAGCGTTACCCTGCCGGATATGGACGGTCAGGCGATGATCAAGCACGTGGAGAGCATGCAGATGATCCAGCGCCAGTCCGATGCGCTGGGCGAAATCATGGTGCTGGATGAGCCACAAGCGGTACTGATGACCTATTACCGCAACAATATTCTGCACTTGGTCGTGTTGCCGGCGCTGATCGCCTGCCTGTTCCAGAACAACCCGCGGATGAACCGTTCACAGATCGAGCGTTTGATTCTGGGTATTTATCCCTACCTGCAGGGTGAGCTGTTCCTGCAGTGGGACGAAGCTCAGCTGCCACAGGTAATCCAGACCTGGGTCGACAGCCTGGTCGCACAGGGTCTGTTGCGTGAAGAAGATGGCCAGATTCATCGGCCCGACCTGAGTTCCGGCGAGTTTGTGATGCTCAGCTTGCTGTCCCGCAGCATCATCCAGATTCTCGAGCGCTTCTACATGGCCTCGGCGCTGCTGCTGAACTTCCCCAACGGCAGTCAGACCGCCGAACAGCTGGAGGCTCTGTGTACGGTGATGGCGCAACGGCTATCGATTCTGCACGGCCTGAATGCGCCGGAATTCTTCGACAAGACGCTGTTCCGCCAGTTTATCCAGCGGCTGATTGACCTGCGTGTAGTGCGGCCGGACGACGAAGGCCGGCTGCACTATGTGGCCGGGCTGGAAGACATCGCCGAGAACATTGCCAAACGGGTACTCAGCGCTGAGATCCGCTTGTCGATTCGCCAGGTAGCACGCACCTCGAAGGCGGAGTAACGGCTATTCAAGGCGCTTCTTGCCGTAGATGTCGTAGCGGCTGGACTGCCCCTTCATTTCCGCGCTGGGCGCCTGGCCGGCAATAGCCGGCGCCTTGCGCGGACGCTTGACCACCACCCGGTGGCTGGCCAGTTGCAGCGCCGCAGCAAGCAGCTGGGGGGCGTCATCGTCGTCCCCGGCCAGCGGCCGGAACAGGCGCATTTCCTTCTTCACCAGTGCCGACTTGTCGCGGTGCGGGAACATCGGATCCAGGTGAATTACCTGCGGAACCTCGTCCTGCCAATCAGTCATGGCGCTGATCGCATCGCAACAATGCAACTGCATGCGCTCGGCGATCTCGGCGACCTCGCCGCCGGCCGCACGAGCCCGCTGCAGCCCGTCCGCCAGCAGCGCCGCGATCACCGGCTGGCGCTCCAGCAGGGTCACCCGGCAGCCCAGCGAGGCCATCACGAAGGCATCACGGCCCAGCCCGGCGGTGGCATCCAGAATGCTGGGCCGCAGCGTACCCCGAATGCCCACGGCACGCGCCACCATTTGCCCGGCACCACCGCCAAACTGCCGACGATGCGCCTGCGCGCCACCGACAAAGTCGACCCGCACTGCGCCAGTGGCCGCCGCGCCCGGCACATCCACCTCAGTGCTGCGCAAACTGAGCCCCTGCTCATCCACACACAACAGCAATGCGGCCAGCGGCTGTGACCTTTGCTGCAGCGGTAACTGCAGCCGCTCAGCCAACGCCGCAGCCGCGCTTTCGTGGCCCTGCGCAGCCAGAACCGCCAGCCCGCTGGCGTCGTTATCCACAGTCATTGCGGCTCCCAGGCCGATAAACAGCTCGGCAAACATTCGGTAAGTAATTTGGTCGGCATTCAGAACAGCCCCGCTTGCTGCGGCTGCTGCGCCGCCTCGATCTCACCGGGCCAGAGCGGCATCGACGGCAGCTGCGGCAACCGTAGTTGCAGCTGCCGGTAAAAAAGACGCGCCAACTGCGGTGCCAGGCGGTTGTCCGGCGTGTGCATGAACAACAACGGCCGCAAGCCCTCGCCCAGCCACTGGGTACATTTGTCGAGCCAGGGCTGCAAGGCTGCCAAGTTGGCATCGTTGTCCATGCCACCCACGAAGCGCACGGCGGGCTGGGCAGTCAATGCCAGCGCGTGCACGGGCAGGCGCGGCTTGCGCGCCTTGGCTTCCAGGGTCGCGGGTGAGGTATCGGCACTGGCAAAGAGCGCGCGGGTATCGAAAATGATGCGCTCCACGCCGCGTTGATGCAGCTGGCGGTTCAGCTGCTGCTCGTTGCGGTCCTTGCGGAAGAAGTCCAGGTGGCGCACTTCCACGGCGTAAGCAAACTCGTCAGGCAATGCATCCAGAAAAGCTGTCAGTTCAGTCAGGCTCGCGGGGGCAAAGCGCTGCGGCAGTTGCAGCCAGACCGGACCAAGACGCTGGCCCAACGGCGCCATGCGGTTGAAGAACGCCTTGAGCACGGGGCTGTCAGCATCCAGCCGGCCCCCGTGGCTGACCTCTCGCGGCAGCTTGGCGCAGAAGCGAAAGTCCGCCGGCATCAACTCTGCCCAGCGTGCTACCCGCTCGGCACTCGGGAGGGAATAAAAGGTCGTGTTGCCTTCCACCGCAGCGAACACCTGGCAATACTGTGCCAGGCGCTGATCGGCATCACTATTGCTGGTATAGAGGGCGCCCTGCCAGAGCGGATCAGACCATTGGGTGCAACCCAGACGCAGGGGGGAATCGGTCAACGACACCAATCAGGCAAACAGGTCTATGCCGACCACGCTGTCAGCGTCACCATCGACCGGCAAGCTGGCGGTGGCCTCATAGCTGGCCAGCGCCTGATTGCTACGACCATAAACCGGCTGTTGAATTTCGCGGCGGGCCGGGATGTACTCGGCGTTGGCCGAGGTGGCATTGACCGTGCGGGTGGTCAATGAACGGCTGGACGATACCGTGGTGGCCTGCTCAGCTGCACTCGCACGCGCAGCATCGACCGGGGCCGCACTGGTGGCGATCCGGTTGTTGCGCTCGGGGAGCGTGGTGTAAGGGTTCAGGCCGTCAAGACGCACTGCTGGTTCTCCGCTATCAAGGCGCTCAGATTAGCGCTGCGCTTTGGGCGTGGCAACCTTGTCACGCAAATAGATCGGCTGGGCATCGGCGGCGTCCAGTACCTCGCCGGCCAACCAGTGCGGCATGGCCAACGCCAGCAGATCGCGCGCATCCGGCAGCATCTGCGGCCAGCAAACCGCGGGTTTGACCGCTAGCCGTTCCGCGTACTGCCAACCAGTACCCGCCCCGACCAACTCAACCTGAGCATCACCAGCAGGCACTGTCACCTGCTCCGGAGCACACACCCGTTCGTCTGAAACTGCCACCATGACGCCATCACGCTGCGCAAAAACGCCCCAGTACACCTCGTCCATACGCGCATCAATCGCCGCCGCCACAAACTCAGCCTGATGCTCACGCCAGGCACGTTGCGCCAGCGCAGCAAGGTTGGAGATAGCAATCACCGGCTTGCCACTGGCAAAGGCCAAGCCCTGCACCATACCGGTAGCGATGCGCACGCCGGTAAAGGCACCCGGCCCACGCCCGAATACCAGAGCGTCGACCTGCGTCAGTGTGATACTCCGCTCGTGCAGCAGCTCTTCAAGCATGGGCAGCAATCGCTGCGCGTGCTGGCGTGGAATGACTTCACTGCGATAGACCACCTTGCCTTCATGCAGCAGCGCTGCCGAGCAGGCTTCGGTCGCAGTATCCAGTGCAAGCAGTGTGGTCATGGGTTTCCAGCAGTCAGCTCAAAGTGGGCAGGAATTGTACCCAAATGCAAAGGCCCGTGCGACAGGAGTCAACACGGGCCTTGATTCAAGCAGGTAAAGCTCAGCTCAGCGCTGCCAGGACCTTGGCGGTGATCTGCTCTACCGAGCCGATACCTTCTACCTTGGAGCACTTTGGCGCGCCCTGGTCGGCAGCCAGCTGCTTATAAAAATCGACCAGCGGCTTGGTCTGCGTGTGATAAACCTGCAGACGCTTGCGCACAGTCTCTTCCTTGTCATCATCACGCTGAATCAGCTCTTCACCGGTCACATCATCCTTGCCGGCTACCTTCGGCGGATTATGCTCGACGTGATAGATGCGGCCGGAGCCAGGATGGACGCGACGGCCAGAAAGACGGGCAACAATCTCTTCGTCGGCGACGGCAATTTCCAGCACGTGATCCAGTTCGATATTGGCGTCAACCAGCGCTTCGGCCTGCGGAATGGTGCGCGGGAAGCCGTCAAACAAAAAACCGTTGGCGCAATCTTCCTGGGTGATACGTTCCTTGATCAAACCGATGATCAGGTCGTCCGATACCAGTCCGCCGCTATCCATGACTTCCTTGACCTGCTTACCCAGATCAGTGCCGGCCTTGATCGCTGCGCGCAGCATGTCGCCGGTGGAAATCTGCGGAATACCAAAGCGCTCACAGATGAATTGAGCCTGGGTACCCTTGCCCGCACCGGGGGCGCCTAACAGGATGACTCGCATGATTTACTCCTCGTCTAACTGAAACCGCGCCAACGGCAGCAACCGGCCGCCTGCTGGCAGAGGACAGGCGCGCAGGCCGTCACAAGAATTCGCTTAGCCCACACAGCCGGGGGCAAAAGGGCGTTCAACATACACGCACGCGCAGGCCTGCACAAGCCGGACCATTGTCGCACCCAGACAAGCCTTTGAAACAATTGACAATAGCGCCGCCAAACCGACGAATGGCGGCGCCTACAGCGGCGTTAACCGGTATTACGCATGCCGGCAGCGATACCGGCAACGGTCACCAGCAAGGCCCGCTCCAGGTCCGGATCAATACGATCACCCTGCGCCCGGGTACGTGCCATCAATTCCGCCTGCAGCAAATGCAGCGGGTCGGTGTAAGGGTTACGCACCGCGACCGACTCACTCAACGCAGGATTGTGCGCCAGCAGCACGTCCGTGCCGCGCAGCTCCAGTATCACCTCGGTCGCCTGTTGCAGCGCCGCACGCAGACGCTCACCCAAGGTCCAGAGATCGGCACTCGCCAGACGCTGCTCATAAAAGCGGGAAATACCGGCATCCGCCTTGGAGAGCACCATTTCCAGCATTTCTACCCGCGCCAGAAAAAACGGCCAGCCCGCCATCATGTCCTGCAGCACCGGACCGTCACCAGCGTCCAGCGCCTCTTGCAGTGCCTGGCCGGCGCCCAGCCAGGCCGGCAGCATGAGACGCGTCTGCGTCCAGGCAAAAATCCACGGGATCGCCCGCAATGTTTCTATGCCGCCTTGGCTACGGCGCTTGGCCGGGCGACTGCCTAGCGGCAGTCGCGCCAATTCCTGCTCGGGCGTTGCCTGACGGAAGTACTCAACGAATTGCGGCTCCTCCCGCACCACCCCTCGATACACCTCAACCGACCGGTCCGCCAGACGCTGCACCAGCTCGCGCCAGGCCGGCTCGGGTGCCGGTGGGGGCAGCAAGCTGGCCTCCAGCACGGCACTGGCATACAGCTGCAGACTCTGAATGGCGATGCCCGGCAAACCAAACTTGAAGCGAATCATCTCGCCCTGCTCGGTTACCCGCAGTTGGCCCTGCACCGAGCCTGGCGGCTGCGACAAAATAGCCATGTGCGCGGGCGCCCCGCCCCGCCCAACGGTACCTCCGCGGCCATGGAACAGGCGCAGGTGCACACCATGCTGCTGGCAGACCTTTACCAGCGCTTCCTGCGCGCGGTACTGCGCCCAACCGGCGGCCAGGGTGCCGGCATCCTTGGCCGAATCCGAGTAGCCGATCATGACTTCCTGTTCATCGCCGACCAGCGCGCGGTAATCCTCTAGCGACAGCAGCCGGTCAATTGCGTCCGCCGCATGCTCCAGGTCTGCCAGGGTCTCGAACAGTGGCGCCACACGCATCGGCCATTGCACGCCGGTCTCTTTTAACAGCAGCTTGACCGCCAGCACATCCGAGGGGTGCGAGGCCATGGAGATGACATAGGAGCCCAGCGTCAGCTGCGGTTGATTGGCCACCACGCGGCAGGTGGCCAATACCTCGGCCACTTCGGCGCTGGGCTGCCAGTGTGCAGGTAACAGCGGACGACGGCTGTGCAGCTCCTGCAGCAGGAAACGACAGCGCGCCTCTTCATCCCACTCGGCGTAGTTACCCAGCTGTAAATACTCGGTCAGTTCGGCGAAGACGTCGGCATGACGCCCGGCATCCTGACGGATGTCCAGTTTGACCAGGCCGAGTCCGAAGGCATTGACGCGCCGCAGGGTATCCAGCAAGGGGCCATGGGCGATCCGCCGCATACCCAGTTTTACCAGTGAGTGATAGCAGGCCTCCAAGGGATCACGTAGATCCTCAAGCGACTGCAACACGGCCTCATCGGGGGCCACCTCTTCGCTTAGCGCGGCCTTGGCCCAATCGCGCGTTGCCAACAAGCGTAACTTGAGCTGCTTGAGCACAGCGCGATAGGGTTCGGCGGCGTCTCCGGCCAATGCCAGCAACGCGTCCGTTGCGGCGTGCATGGAGAGCTGGTTCGCCAGTGAATCGACATCGCGCAGATACAGGTCCGCCGCCATCCAGCGGCCCAGCAACAGCACCTCCCGGGTGATGGGTGCGGTGACATTGGGGTTGCCGTCTCGATCACCGCCCATCCAGGATGCGATACGTACCGGCGCCGCGCGCAGGTCGAGGTGTTCGCCGGTGGCGGCAAAGGTATCAGCGTCAAAACTGCGCAGAAATTGCGGCAGCGCCTGCCAAAGGGAATGCTCAATGACCGCAAAGCCCCACTTGGCCTCGTCTACCGGGGTCGGCCGTTGGCGCCGGATTTCATCGGTATGCCAGGCTTCGCTGATCAGCCGCGCCAGGTCCTGACGCACCGCTTCTCGCTCGGCCTCGGTCAGGTCATCGTGATCGCCACGTGCCAAGGCCTCGGCAATGGCGTCGTACTTCTGAATCAGGGTACGGCGAGTCACCTCGGTCGGATGCGCGGTCAGCACCAGCTCGATATCCAGCGTATTGATCTGCTGCATGATCTGCCCGGCGCTGAAGCCTTCACTTAGCAAGCGGCTCAACAACTCGCTGACACAGCGCATCTCGAACGCCAGCGGCTCGTCGGCCCGGCGCCGACGAATACGGTGATGCTGCTCGGCGATGTTGGCCAGATTGAGGAACTGATTGAACGCTCGGCAAACCGGCAGCAACTGCTGGTCGGGCAGGTCCTGCAGCGCGGCGAGCAGCTCGTCGTGAGCGGCGGCGTCCTGCTTGCGCCCCTGCTTGGCACCCAGGCGAATGCGCTCAATACGTTGCAGAAAGTCGGCGCCCAGATGGGCCTGAATGGTTTGCCCGAGCAGAGTGCCAAGGTGGTGCACATCCTCACGCAAGCGAGCATCGATTTCAGTCATACAGGAACCTCCAGCCGTGTGGACCCACAGCATGCGATGCAACAAAGACGCTGACAAGGGGTCAAGAGTACTGGGTGCGGTGATAAATGCAGCCAACCGCTGCTGCCGCAGACAGCTGTCGCATATGGTCTATGCTGACAATGTCGCCACAAGCGAATCAAAGAGACCAGGGGGAAACATGAAGATCCGTGAACTCACCCAGACGTGGGAAAAGACCGCCAAAGGCCGCGTAACCCGCAATAGCTATGAAGTCAAATTGTGCCTGGAGGATGCAGCAAGACTGGCTGCGCTGCACGAAATGTACCCAAAACGCAGGGTCGAAGACCTGATTACCGACTTGCTCAGCTCCGCACTGGAGGAGCTGGAGGCCAGCCTGCCGTATCAAGCGGGCAGCGAGGTCATCTCACGCGATGAACTGGGTGATCCGCTGTATAAGGATGAAGGCCCGACGCCGCGTTACCTGGCACTCAGCCGCAAGCACTTGCAGCAGCTGATCGAGCAACAACAGGAAACGCAGCACTGAAACGCTGACGCCGCTGCGGGCAGCCGCTCGCAGCAGTCACCGTGCGTGCTTTGGGAGGGGCAAGGCTGTACGCCGTAGCCAAGGCGAACAGTCAGAGACCTCGCGCCTTGGCCTGATCCCATAAGGTATCAAGCAAGGCCAAATCGCTTTGCTCGACCGTGGCGCCCTGTTCGTGCAGCACCTTTTCAATGTAGCGAAACCGGCGCTCGAACTTGTTATTGCCCTGGCGCAAGGCGTTTTCCGCATCCACGCCCAGGTGGCGCGCCAGATTCACCATGCAAAACAGCAAGTCGCCCATTTCTTCCGCTACTGCCGCCGCGTCGCCTTTTTGCAGGGCTTCACGCACTTCGTCCAGCTCTTCGGCAATCTTGTCGACCACCGGGGCAGCCTCTGGCCAATCAAAACCAGCAGCGGCGGCACGCTTCTGCAGTTTCTGCGCACGACTCAGTGATGGCAGTGCCTGCGGCACGTCATCCAGCAAAGACAGCTGCTCCGGGCGCTCGGCCTTTTCTGCCCGCTCTTCGGCCTTGATCTGCTCCCAACGCTGTTTAATCTGCTCCGGGGCCAGCGTCAGACTGCCCGGCGGCGTACGCAGCTTGCCGTCGGGAAACACATGCGGATGGCGGCGAACCAGCTTGCGCGTGATGCCATCCACTATCGTCGCCCAATCGAAACGCCCTTCTTCCTGCGCCAACTGAGCGTAATACACCACCTGAAAAAGCAGATCACCCAACTCGCCGGGCAACTGAGCAAAGTCCTGCTGCTCAATCGCATCCGCCACCTCGTAGGCTTCTTCCAGGGTATGCGGCACTATGCTGGCGAAACTTTGCTCAAGATCCCACGGACAGCCGTGCTCAGGGTCGCGCAGCCGCGCCATCAGATACAGCAGGTCGTCGAGCTGATAACTCACGTACGATTCTCCTGCCGATTGCGGCGCGCCTCGATCACGTTCGGTAACTGGCTGATACGCCCAAGCAAGCGGCCCAGCAGGTTGAGATTGGGAATCTCAATGGTCAACAGCATGGCCGCGTAGTTGTCGTCCTTGTTGGTACGAGTGCTGACTTCGAGCACGTTGATCTTCTCGTTGGCCAGCATCAGCGAGACGTCGCGCAGCAGCCCGGAACGGTCATAGGCCTTGATGTAGATTTCCACTGGGTACGTCTGCACCGGCGCACCGCCCCAACTGACCTCGATCAGCCGTTCGGAGTCACGGTCCTGCAGCTGCATGGCGTTGGCGCAATCGGCGCGGTGCACGGTCACGCCGCGCCCCAGGGTGATGTAGCCGATAATGGGATCACCCGGCACCGGCTGACAGCAGCCGGCCAGTTGGGTCATCAGGTTACCGACGCCTTGAATGTATACATCGCCGCGCCGCCCGACCTTGCTCGGCTTCTTCGGAATCAGCTCGAGTTGCTCACTGTGGCGATCTGGTTCAACCAGTTGGTGGGCCACGCCCACCACGTGCGCCAGACGCATGTCGCCCGAGCCCACGGCGGCAAATAAATCCTCCTGGCCCTTGATGCCCAGCCGGTCGATCAGTTGCGCGTAGTCTGCGCCGTTGAGCGCCAGACGAGTCAGTTCACGCTCCAGCATCAATTTGCCGGCCTGTACATTCTGCTCGCGCGCTTGCTGCTTGAACCAGTGCTGCACCTTGGCCCGCGCGCGCGACGTATTGACGTAGCCCAGGTTGGAGTTGAGCCAGTCACGGCTCGGGTTGCTGTGCTTGCCGGTAATGATTTCGACCTGCTCGCCGGTCTGCAGCACGTAATTAAGCGGCACGATGCGGCCATTGACCTTGGCGCCACGGCAGCTATGGCCTATCTCGGTATGTACCCGGTAGGCAAAATCCAGTGGCGTAGCGCCTTTTGGCACATCCAGCACGTGACCATCCGGGGTAAACAGGTAGATGCGATCCGGCTCGAAATCGACCCGCAGCTGTTCCGCCAGCCCGCCGATATCGCCCATTTCCTCGTGCCATTCCAGCACCTGCCGCAGCCAGGCGATCTTGTCTTCGTAGGCATTGGAGGAGGTATCGGTATCGGTGCCCTTGTAACGCCAGTGCGCGCAGACACCCAGCTCGGCTTCTTCGTGCATCGCCTGGGTACGAATCTGCACCTCCAGCACCTTGCCGTGCGGTCCGACCACGGCGGTATGCAGCGAGCGGTAGCCGTTTTCCTTGGGATTGGCGATGTAATCGTCGAATTCGTTGGGGATGTGCCGCCACAGGCTGTGCACTATACCCAGCGCGGTATAACAGTCGCGTACCTGGGGTACCAGAATGCGCACTGCACGCACGTCATAGACCTGGCTGAAGTCGATGCCCTTGCGCTGCATCTTCCGCCAGATCGAATAGATGTGCTTCGCCCGGCCGGTGATGTCGCCAAAGATCGAGGCCTCTTCCAGTGCGGCGCGCAACTGCCCCATGACGGTGTCGATGTATTCCTGCCGATCCAGACGACGCTCGTCCAGCAGCTTGGCGATCTGCTTGTACTGGTTGGGCTCGAGATAACGGAACGACAGATCTTCCAGCTCCCACTTGATGTGGCCGATACCCAGCCGGTGCGCCAGCGGCGCGTAGATATCGAATACCTCGCGGGCGACCCGGTAGCGTTTTTCTTCGGGCGCATCCTTGACCGACCGAATGGCGCAGGTACGCTCCGCCAGTTTGATCAGTGCGACGCGCACATCATCCACCATGGTGACCAGCATCTTGCGCAGGTTTTCGACCTGAGCATGGGGGCTGAACACGGTATTTTTGCCGGTATTCTGCGACACGCTGATGGCCGCCATGCGCTGCACTCCATCCACCAGCCGTGCCACTACCTCGCCAAAGCGGTGCTCTACCTCAGCCAGATCGGTCTTGCGCTCACGCACCGCGCGATACACTACGGCCGCGACCAGCGAGTCCTGATCGAGTTTGAGGTCGGCAAGAATCTCGGCCATTTCCAGACCGGTCAAATAGCTGCTGGCGCCATCCGCCCAGATGTTCTCGGCCGCTATTGCAGCGCGCTCAAGGTCGCGCGACCACTCGCAGGCCTCGCGCAGCACCTCGGGTGCCGTCAGGTGCAGACGACGATCGATACGCTCGATCCAGGCGTCGATATTGATGCTGCCGTCACGATTGGTCGGATGTTCCGCTCTGACCTGTACCATCTTGTTGTCCTCGTCCGGCGCACCAGCGCGCTAGTGCTTCCGGAACAATGCCATGGCTTCCACGTGCGAGGTTTGCGGGAACATATCCATCACCCCCGCTCTGACCAGGCTGTAGCCTTTGGTCGCCAGTATGCCTGCATCCCGCGCGAGCGTTGCCGGGTTGCAGGAAATGTAAAGTATGCGCTCGATCGCCAGGGCCGCCAGGTCCACGACCAACTGCTGCGCGCCATCGCGCGGCGGATCGAGCAACGCAGCCGTATAGCTCGGGGCATCCGCCGGCAGTTCAAGGGGCTTCGACAAGTCGGCAGAGAAAAAGTGCAACCCTGCCAGACCATTGGCTGAGGCATTGGCTCGGGCCCGAGCCACCATCACCTCACTGCCTTCAATGCCGGTCACCCGCGCGCCATGGCGCGCCATCGCCAGGGCAAAGTTGCCGACCCCGCAGAACAGGTCCAGCACCTGCTCGCCAGCTTGCAGCGCCAGCCAGGCCAGCGCCTGATTGACCATCGCCTGATTTACTTCGGCATTGACCTGGGTGAAGTCGCCAGGGGCGAAGCTCAGATGCAAGTTCTGGTCGGCCAGCCGGTACGCGGGTTCTTCTGCGCTCGGCGTTATGGCTTGCAGGGCGTTGTTGTCGCCCTGCAGCCAACAGACCAGGCCGTACTGCTCGGCAAAGCGGATGAGCGCCCCACGGTCAGCCGCGCCCAGCACCCGCAGGTGGCGCACCACCATGGCCGGCTGCTCGCCACCGATCAGCTCAACGTGACCGATCTCGCGGGCAGCAGTGAGTGTCTTCAACAACGCTGGCAAGTGTGCGATCACCGGCTGCAACGTCGGCACCAGCACCGGGCACTCTTGCACCTGCACCAGATCACTGCTGGCACGCTGGCGAAAACCAACCTCCAGCTGTTCGGCCTTGGGCTGCCAGCGCACCGACACCCGCGTGCGCTGGCGATAACCATAGGCAGGACCTTCCAGCGGAGGCTGCCAATGCTCGGGCTGGACACCGGCAAAATGCGTCAGCTGCTGGTTCAGCGCCTGCTGCTTGAACTCCAGCTGCCGGCTGGACGGCATGTGCTGCACGCTGCAGCCACCGCACAGCTCGGCGTGACGGCAAACCGGTTGCAGGCGCTCGGCGCTGGCACGCACCACCTGCTCCTGGCGCGCCTCGATCAGCTTGCTGCGCGCCCGCACGACGCGCGCCTGCACCTGCTCATCCGGTAAGCCGCCTTCGACAAACACGGTGCGCCCCTGCCAACGGCCGATACCCCGGCCATCGTGGGTAAGGCGCTCCAAGCTGAGTTCGATACGCTGACCAATGGCCGCTGGCGCATCCGCACTGGGGCGCCGCGGCTTACGCTGACGGGACCGGTTCATGCGTCGCCGTCGTAGATGCCGGTCGACAGATAACGGTCACCACGGTCGCAGATGATCGCGACAATAACCGCATTGTCCACCTCGGCGCTCAAGCGCAGCGCAGCTGCCACTGAGCCACCTGAGGAGACCCCACAGAAAATACCCTCTTCCCGGGCCAGGCGCCGCATGGTCACTTCCGCTTCGGCCTGTCCCATATCGATCACCCGGTCGACGCGGGCCTGGTCGAAAATGGTCGGCAAATATTCCTTGGGCCAGCGGCGAATGCCGGGAATAGAGGCGCCTTCAATTGGCTGCAGGCCGACGATCTGAATTGCTGGATTCTGCTCCTTGAGATAACGCGAGGTACCCATGATGGTGCCCGTGGTGCCCATGGAGCTAACGAAATGCGTGATACTGCCGCCGGTATCCCGCCAGATTTCTGGCCCGGTGCCTTGATAGTGCGCTTCGGGGTTGTCCTGATTACCGAACTGATCGAGCACCTTGCCTTTGCCCTCAGCCTGCATCTGCAACGCCAGATCACGTGCACCTTCCATGCCCTGGGCCTGAGTCACCTCGATCAACTGCGCGCCGTAGGCCGTCATGGCTGACTTGCGTTCGGCACTCATGTTGTCCGGCATGATCAGTACCATGCGGTAGCCCTTCATGGCAGCGACCATGGCCAGCGCAATGCCAGTGTTGCCGGAGGTGGCTTCAATCAGCGTATCGCCCGGCACGATGTGGCCGCGCTGCTCGGCACGCTCGATCATCGACAACGCCGGGCGGTCTTTCACCGAGCCAGCCGGGTTATTGCCCTCCAGCTTGACCAGGATGGTATTGCTGGTGGCGCCGGGCAGCCGCTGCAGGCGCACCATCGGAGTGTTGCCGATGCATTCGGCAATGGTTGGATATTCGATCGTCATTGTTCACCCTGGGAGCCTGGGCGCGGAGCAATTCGGACGCCAAGGCTGCGCTTTCTGTTCAGGCGGCCTATGATACCGGCAACGGCGTGGCGGATATACACAATGAACGAGATCGGCATCAAGACCCGTATCCTGCTGATGACACTGGTCCCTAGTGGCCTGCTGGCGCTGGCGTTGGGTGGATACTTCAGCTGGCAGCAGTTGCAGGATCTGGAGCAGCAGTTGCTCGAGCGCGGGCAGATGACCGCCGAACACCTGCAAGGCCCAGCCACCGAGGCCCTGCTGGCACGGCAGCCCGAGCGCTTGCGCAGCCAGCTCGGCCGCACCCTGAACTACCAGGATGTGCGCGCCGTCGCGCTCTACGACAGCGAGCGTCGGCTGTTGGAGCACAGCGGACCGCAGATGCAGCCCACCGAGCGCACGCTCCCGGAAAGCAGCCTGGCGGCCGGCACCGGCCTGCAAATCCAGGCCAGTAAGCACAGCACCCGTTTCACCCTGCCCCTGTTGGCCAGCCCCGGTCTGCTGGAAAAAGCCAACCGTCCAGATCTTGAAGCCGACGCCCTGCTCGGCTGGCTGGAAGTAGAGCTAAGCCACGGCAATACCCTGCTGCGCAGTTACCAGAGCCTGTTGGCAACCTTGGTGCTGATCCTGATTGGACTGGTGGTAACCGGCCTGCTGGTGAGCGCCATGGGGCGCCGTATCATTGGCCCGGTCGCGCAGATCAACCAAGCCATCGCCCGCATCAGCAAGGGTCAACTTGACGTGCGGCTGGCCGAGCAAGGCAGCCGCGAACTGGACGACCTGGCCAGTGGTATCAACACCATGGCGCAAGCACTGCAAAGCGCGCAGGGCGAGATGCAGCAGAACGTTGACCAGGCGGTCGAAGACCTGCAGCAGACGCTGGAAACCATTGAGGTGCAAAACATCGAACTGGATATGGCGCGCAAGACGGCGCAGGAAGCCAATCGCATCAAGTCCGAGTTTCTGGCCAACATGAGCCACGAGCTACGCACCCCGCTGAATGGCATTCTCGGCTTCAGCAATCTGCTGGAACGCACCGAAATGAGCCCCCGTCAGCAAGAGTATCTGGGCACCATCAGCAAGTCGGCCGACAACCTGCTGGCGATCATCAACGAGATTCTGGATTTTTCCAAAATCGAGGCCGGCAAACTGGTGCTGGAGAACATGCCATTCAATCTGCGTGACCTAATCCAGGACACCCTGACCATGCTCGCCCCCGCCGCCCACCTCAAGGGCGTCGAGCTGGTCAGCCTGATCTACCGCGATACGCCACTCAGCCTGAGTGGCGACCAGTTGCGCTTGAAGCAGATACTCTCGAACCTGATCAGCAATGCCATCAAGTTTACCCACGAGGGTTCGGTGTGCCTGCGCACCATGCTGGAAGACGAGGACGACGATCAGGTCACCCTGCGGTTAAGCGTCACCGATACCGGTGTGGGCCTTACCCCCTCACAGCAGAAGTCGCTGTTCAAGGCGTTCAGCCAGGTAGACAACTCACTGTCGCGCCAGCCAGGCGGCACCGGTCTGGGCCTGGTGATTACCAAGCGTCTGGTCGAGCAGATGCAGGGCGATATCGGCCTTAATAGCGTGGCGGGCGAAGGCTCTGAGTTCTGGCTGACTCTGCGCTTGAACAAATCCAGCCAGGCCAGTGATGACCTGCCGAGCAAGCCGCTGCAAGGCTACCGGGTCGGGGTCTGTGAGCCGCAGCCGCTCAGCCAGCAGGCACTTATCCACTGTCTGCAGGACCTTGGCCTGGAGATCAGTCTGTTCCCCAGCCTGCACGCCCTCAATACCGCACTGGCTACGGCCGATGGAGAAAATATCAAACTGGTCGTACTGGGCAGCCCGCCGGCCGGCACCCCACTGTCACCTGTCATCGCCTGCATGCGCGAGTGGGCCGACAGCGGCCGCTGCCAGAGCATTCTCATGACCAGCACCACCGAGCAGAACGAACAACTGGATAACCTGCCTAGCGCTCATTGCATGGTGCTCTCCAAGCCGTTATGCACCCGCAAACTGTTTCGCGCGGCCCTGCACCTGCTGCAGCCGCGCAACGAGGCTATCAGCCTACTGGCGGATGCCGGGGTCGAACGTCGCGCGAATCCGGACTCCCTGAGCGTGCTCTGCGTTGATGACAATGCCGCCAATCTCAAATTGGTAGAAACTTTCCTGCGTGAGATAGGCACTCGGGTACTGACCGTGAGTAGCGGCGAGCACGCGCTTGAGGTGCTGCGAGAACAGCGCTTCGATCTGATTTTCATGGATGTGCAGATGCCCGGCATGGATGGCCGCCAGACCACCGAAGAAATTCGCCTTGGCGAGTCAGTCAGCGGCCAGAGTCCCACGCCAATCATCGCTCTCACCGCCCACGCGCTGGCCGATGAACGACGACGTCTGCTCAAATGCGGCATGAACGACTACCTGAGCAAACCTATCAGCCCAGCTCAGCTGCGTGAGTGCATACACAAATGGACGGGACAGCCGCTCGGCCGGGCCACCGGTGGCGAGTCGGCGGCATCGAGCAAGCCCGCCCCTATGCCGTTGGTACTGGATCCCGAGGAAAGCCTGCGCCTGGCGGCCGGCAAGGAAGACCTCGCCGCTGACATGCTGGATATGCTGCTGGCCGACCTGCCATCGGTGCGCACACGCATAGCTCAAGCAGCGGAACACCAGGACCTGAATGAGCTACTGGAAGCCGTGCACAAGCTGCATGGCGCCACGCGCTACTGCGGCGTACCGGAGCTGCGGCAATGCTGTCTGCGGGCTGAAACCAGATTGAAGGAAGGCGACAGTGCCAATTCGGAAATTGCCTCGCTGATGCAGGCGATTGAGCGCCTGCTGGAAACCGCCTCAGTCGAGTGACCAGACCGCGAACGCCAGCGCCTGCTCACGCTCGTCGCTGAGCGACAGCAACATGCGACCGCCGCCGCCCTCTTGCAGTCGCAGGGCGGCCACCGCGGTCAAACGCACCAGCGGCGCACCAGCGGCGTCGTTATCAATTTGCATGTGTTGCCACGACAGTCCGTTCGCCAGCCCGGTACCCAGCGCCTTCAAGATTGCTTCCTTGGCGGCAAAACGCTTGGCCAAGAAGCGTGCCGGCTGACGATGCGACGCAAAACGCTGGAACTCCGCAGGCGTGAGAATGCGCCGCGCGAATCGCTCGCCTTGACGCTCCAGCACCGCGTCTATGCGCGACACCAGCACAAGGTCAGTTCCGATACCGCGAATCATGCGCGGCTCGCAGCACCCAGGATCAGCGCACGCATATCCTTGACCGCCTGCGCCAGACCGGAGAACAACGCACGGGCAATAATGGCGTGACCTATATTCAGCTCATTGATGCCGGGAATCGCCGCGATGGGCTCGACATTATGGTAATGCAACCCATGCCCGGCATTGACCACCAGCCCCAGTTTGCGTGCGTAGTTGACGGCGACCTCGATGCGCTTCAGCGCTTGCGCCTGCTCATCACCGTCGGTATCGGCGTAGTGCCCGGTATGCAGCTCAATCACCGGCGCGCCCACCCGCTTGGCCGCCTCGATTTGTCGCGCATCCGGGTCAATGAACAAAGAGACCTCGGAGCCACCGGCCGCCAAGCGCTCCACCGCCGCCTGCACCCGCGCCTCGTTGCCGCAAACGTCCAGCCCACCTTCAGTAGTCAACTCTTCGCGCCGCTCCGGCACCAGGCATACATGCGCCGGTTTGAGCTGTTCGGCGTAGGCCACCATTTCGTCGGTCACCGCCATCTCGAAGTTCATTCGGGTCTGCAGCACCGCAGCCAGCAACGCGATATCACGCTCCTGAATGTGGCGGCGGTCCTCACGCAAGTGCACGGTGATGCCGTCGGCCCCCGCCTGCTCGGCCTCGATAGCCGCTTGTACCGGGTCAGGGTAGCGCGTGCCGCGCGCCTGGCGCAGTGTCGCGACGTGGTCAATATTCACTCCAAGCAACACTCGACTGCTCTGACTCATGTTTGCACTCCTTTCACCGGTGGTAGTTAAGGGCCACCGCAAATCAGGGTTTGGCAGCAAACAGCTGCCGGCTAACCAGCGGGCGATCGCCAAGGTGCACCGCGAGCGCCTTGCGCATCAATCGCTTGGCCGTGTGCAGAGCTGCGGCGTGCTGCCAGTCACCACTGGCCATGGCTAACAAGCCGGAGCCTGGCAACAGGCCGGGTTGGCTCTGCTCGGTTCGGCGCAGACCCTGCTCGGCATCCCAATGATAAAGGCCTTGGGGTTGTAACGGCGCGCCTTCGGCATCGACCTGAAGACTGAAACCGTATCCCAGCAACTCGAGCAGTTGCCATTCGAACTCACGCAACACCGGCTCAACCGCGCGCTCCGATGCCAGTTGCTCAAGCGCAGTCTGATAGGCGGCGAACAGGAGGGTCTGTGGATCGCCAGTGGAGAGCAGGCGTACCAGCAGTTCATTGAGGTAGAGGCCACTGAACAGCGCTTCACCCTGCAGCCGAACATGACTGCCAGCCACTTCAGCTTGCTGCAGGGTTTTCAGCTCACCACGACCATAGAGGTTCAACAATAGCGGCGTAAAGGGCTGCGGCTTGACCCCACGCCCCCGCCTGGCACCGCGCCAGACCACCCGCTGCATGCCCTCACGCAACGTCAGCAGATCAACCAGTGCACTGCTGTCACGGTAAGGACGGCTGTGCAACACATAAGCCGGCTGCAGGTCGAGAGACATGGCGTCAAGTTCGCCTTAGTCGTCGAATCGGTAGCCTAAGGATCCCAGGGCACGCTCATCGTCAGACCAGCCACGACGCACCTTGACCCACAGATGCAGCATCACTTTGCTGCCGAACAACTTTTGCATGTCCAGACGCGCTTCCTGACCGATTTTCTTCAATCGCTCGCCACTATCACCAATGATGATCTTTTTCTGGCCATCACGCTCGACCAGAATCAGCGCGTGAATATGCAGGATCTTGCCTTCCTGCTTGAATTGCTCGATCTCGACTGCCACCTGGTACGGTATTTCAGCCCCCAGCTGGCGCATGACTTTCTCACGGACCAGTTCAGCCGCCAGGAAACGCGAGCTGCGATCAGTCAGCTGGTCTTCGGGATAGAAGTGTTCACTTTCCGGCAGGCGCTCGGCGATCAATTGCTCAAGCACTTCGATGTTGCGGCCATGCAGCGCCGACACCGGCACCACCTCGGCATTCGGTAGCTGCGTTGCCAGCCACTCAAGGTGCGGCAGGATATCGCTCTTGTCGTCCATGCGGTCAACCTTGTTGACCACCAGCAATATCGGGCAAGTGACGTACTGCACGCGCTCGAACACCATCTGGTCTTCGTCGGTCCAGCGCGTGCGGTCAACCACAAAGAGCACCACGTCAACATCGCGCAGCGCCTGACTGGCGCTCTTGTTCATGAAGCGGTTGAGCGCTTTCTCGTTTTCCTTGTGCAGGCCGGGGGTATCCACGTAGATCGCCTGTATCTCATCCTCGGTTTTGATCCCGAGCATGGTATGGCGCGTGGTTTGCGGCTTGCGCGAGGTTATCGCCAGCTTCTGGCCAAGAATGTGATTGAGCAAGGTCGACTTGCCCACATTGGGACGGCCAACAATGGCGACATAACCACAACGGCTGATGGCGTCAGTCATCTGCTTTCTCCACACCCAGGGCAATCAGGGCGAGCTGCGCGGCCTGCTGCTCGGCCAAGCGGCGGCTATTGCCTTCACCGAAGGTTCGCTCAGACAGCAGGTCCACCTGACAATCTACTTTGAAGGTGCGGCAGTGGGCTTCGCCGCTGCTCTCAATCACCTCATACCGGGGCAAGTCACTTTGCCGCGATTGCAAAAACTCCTGCAATCGGGTTTTCGGATCCTTGTTGTTGTCCACCAGCGTCAGCGTGGCAATATGCCCGCCGAGCCAATGCAGCACGCGCTCGCGCACTGCTTCCAGACCGCTATCCAGGTAAATGGCGCCGATAATGGCTTCGGTCGCATCAGCGAGAATGGATTCACGCCGAAAGCCGCCGCTCTTCAGCTCACCCGAGCCCAAGCGCAGGTATTCCCCCAAATCGAAGCCCTTGGCCAGTTCAGCCAGGGTAACGCCCTTCACCAGACGTGCGCGCAGGCGCGATAGCTGCCCTTCGCGGGCCTGAGGGAAATGTTGAAAGAGCATCTCGGCAGCGACAAAATTCAGAATCGAATCGCCCAGAAACTCCAGACGCTCGTTGTTGCGACCACCGAGGCTGCGGTGAGTCAAGGCCAGCACCAGCAGGTCCTGGTCCTTGAACTGATAGCCTATCTTACGTTCCAGTCGGTCTAGCTTATTGCTCACTTTAAGGGTCTGATAATGTGGGTTTCATCAAAATGGACCAATAGATCCACCGTGTTGAGCAACGGCGCCCGCTGCTCATATTTGATCACGACAGTGTAGGCATCATTGCCGCTGGCGGTCACCTTGATCGCTTCTTTAGGGTTGATGTCGCGAATACTATTTACCCGCAAACCCTTTTCGATGTGCGAATTAAGATCACGTAACGATCGAATTTTGATCGTCGGATCTTCATTGATCGATGTAACAATATCCCGCAGCGCATGATGATCCAGGTAGATTGGAACCAGCTTCATCGCAATGACCATACCGAATATCAGCAGCGCAATAACCGCCAGCCAGCCAAAAAACGATGCCCCTTTCTGAGAGTGGCGCATAATAACCTCGTACGTCCGTTGTTGATGTTATGTTGACAACTGCCACCCGCGCCTCAGTGAATCAAGGCAACACTCGAAAAGCTCGGCAGATTGCTCAGCTTGGGTTCAGGCCAATGCATCCAGACTGCGAAGGCCTTGCCCACAATATAGTTGTCAGGAACCATTCCCCACAACTCTCTGGGCATATCGTCGGCATGCCAGTAACGACTGTCGTTCGAGTTGTCACGGTTATCGCCCATCATGAAGTAATAACCCTGCGGCACTACCCATTCTTTGTCCGGCGGTGTCTGTGACAACTGTTTCTGACGAATCAGATGGCTCACCTCACCCAGTTGCTCACGATATATAGCCGCATTCGCCAAAGCCTGCAACGGGTGACCCGCTGGCACCTCGTCATCGGGAATGATCTCAACCAGTTCGTGCTCAACCTTATTGCCATTCACGTACAGCTGTTTGTCAGCATAGCGAATATGATCACCCGGCAAACCGATGACCCGCTTGATGTAGTTGATGGTCGGGTCATTGGGGTAACGAAACACCATGACATCGCCGCGCTGCGGGTCGCCTATGGGGATGATCTTGGTGTCGGCTACTGGCAAGCGAATGCCATAGGCAAACTTGTTGACCAGGATAAAGTCACCCACCTCCAGCGTTGGCTTCATCGAGCCAGAGGGAATCTGAAAGGGCTCAACCAGGAAAGAACGCAATACCAGCACCACCGCCAGCACCGGAAAGAAGGATTTGCCGTACTCGACCAGCAGCGGTTCCTTGTTCAGGCGCTCAACGGTTTGCGGATCTGCGACGTCTACCTGGGATTCATAAGCCGCAATGGCGCGACGACGACGAGGCGCAAGCAGCAAGAGATCGATCAGAGCAAGAAAACCGCTAATGGCAACAGCCAGCACCAATACCAGCGGGAAATTAATATGCGTCATTGTGTGCGCGTCACGCCCCTAGTTGTCTACTTTCAGCACCGCGAGGAACGCATCCTGCGGAATTTCTACACTGCCAACCTGCTTCATGCGCTTTTTACCCGCTTTCTGCTTTTCCAGCAGCTTCTTCTTCCGGCTGGCATCGCCACCGTAACACTTGGCAAGTACGTTCTTGCGCAGTGCTTTGACCGTCGAACGCGCAACAATCTGACCGCCCATGGCCGCCTGGATCGCCACATCGAACATCTGGCGCGGGATCAGCTCACGCATTTTCTCGACCAGCTGACGCCCCTTGAAAGCAGCGTTGTCACGGTGCACGATCAGCGCCAGGGCGTCGACCTTCTCGCCATTGATCAGCACATCCAGCCGCACAAGCTTGGCCGGCTGAAAGCGATCAAAGCTGTAGTCCAATGAGGCGTAACCGCGACTGACCGACTTCAAGCGATCAAAAAAGTCGAGCACCACCTCATTCATCGGCAGATCGTAGGTAACCTGAACCTGGGTGCCGAGAAAGACCATATCGTGCTGCACGCCACGCTTGTCGATACACAGGGTGATAACACTACCCAGGTGGTCCTGGGGTACCAGGATATTGGCTCGCACGATAGGCTCGCGCATCTCCTCGATAATCGAGGGGTCAGGCAGGTGCGAGGGATTATCTACATAGATGATCTCGCCATCCTTCTTCACCACCTCGAATACCACAGTGGGCGCGGTGGTGATCAAGTCCAGATCGTACTCACGCTCCAGGCGTTCCTGGATGATCTCCATGTGCAACATGCCAAGGAAACCGATGCGGAAACCAAAACCCAGCGCTTCGGAGCTTTCCGGTTCAAACTGCAGCGCAGCATCGTTCAACGTCAGTTTCTGCAAGGCTTCGCGAAAATCTTCGAAGTCATCGGAACTGACAGGAAACAGGCCGGCATACACCTGCGGCTTGACCTTTTGAAAGCCTGGCAACATGGCCACATCGGGCGTTGCTGCCAACGTCAGGGTGTCGCCTACAGGCGCGCCGTGAATATCCTTGATGCCGGCGATGATAAAGCCCACTTCGCCCGCCTTGAGATCGGGGGTTTCCGAGTGCTTGGGATTGAACACCCCCACGCTATCGACTTGATGCAGCTTGCCGGTCGATTTGACCAGTACCTTATCGCCCTTCTTGATGCGGCCGTGCTTCACCCGCACCAGCGAGACAACACCCAGATAGTTGTCGAACCAGGAGTCGATGATCAGCGCCTGCAAAGGTGCTTCGATCTCGCCCTCAGGACAGGGAATAGTCTTGATCAGGCTTTCCAGCACATCTTCGACGCCCATGCCGCTCTTGGCGCTACAGGCCACGGCATCGGTCGCATCAATACCGATCACACTTTCGATCTCGGCCTTGACCCGTTCCGGCTCAGCTTGAGGCAGATCGATCTTGTTGAGCACCGGCATCACCTCCAGGCCCTGCTCGATCGCGGTGTAACAATTGGCTACGGACTGCGCCTCTACGCCCTGCGCCGCGTCAACCACCAGTAGCGCGCCCTCGCACGCCGCCAGCGAACGACTCACCTCGTAGTGAAAGTCAACGTGGCCGGGGGTGTCGATAAAGTTCAGCTGGTAGGTTTTGCCATCGTTGGCGGTGTAGTACAGCGTCACGCTGTGTGCCTTGATGGTAATGCCGCGCTCGCGCTCCAGATCCATCGAGTCGAGAACCTGAGCCGCCATCTCGCGCTCGGTCAGTCCGCCACACAGCTGAATAAAGCGGTCTGCCAGAGTCGACTTGCCATGGTCGATATGGGCAATGATGGAAAAATTACGTATTAGGCTCAGATCACTCACAGCGCGGTTCATCCAGACGTGGTTGCCAGACATGGCGATGGACGGGAAATATCCCCGAAAACAGCCGGCGAGTGTACCTGATTACAGGAGGCGGTGCTATCGCAGCGCTAGCCGCCGGCGACGCCCAAAGCGCCGCGCAGCGGATAACCGAGGGAGTGCGGAATTACTCCGACAGACGGAAGGTAATGTAGCTGGCGCGACCCTGACGAATCACGCGCATGGAGACCGAACGATTGCTCGGCAGCTTCTTGGCGATGCTCTCGAAGCTACTGACAGAATCGACGGACTGGTTATCCAGATTGGTGATGATGTCGCCTGCGCGCAGGCCCACCATGGCACCCGGTCCTTTGGTGACTTCCCGCACCACAACACCGGTGTGAATATCCAGATTCTTTTTCTGCTCTGCACTCAGCTCGACCACGCTCACGCCCAACCGATTATCGGTGGTAGCTGGCGCTGCCGACTCGGCGTCACCCAATGCGGCCACGCTGTCGTCCTCGGGCAGGCTGCCGATGGTCATGGTCAGCGTCTTGCGCGACTTGTCGCGCATGACCACCATGCTGGCCTCGCTACCAGGGCGAACCCGGCCAACGGCGTGCGGTAAATCGGATGAGCGGCTGATTTCCTGGCCATTAAACTCCATGATCACGTCACCGACCTTCAAGCCACCCTTGTCAGCTGGGCCACTGGGCATAATCTGGGCAACCAGCGCGCCGGCAGGCTTGGGCAGCTCAAACGATTCGGCAAGGTCCTTGTTGACCTCCTGAATCACCACACCGAGCCAGCCCCGTTGCACGCTGCCAGTGGCCTTGATCTGCTCAACCACATCCATCGCGACGTCCATGGGAATGGCAAACGACAAGCCCATAAAACCGCCGGAGCGGGTGAAAATCTGCGAGTTAATACCGACTACCTCGCCATCCAGATTGAACAGCGGTCCACCAGAATTACCCGGATTGATCGCTACATCGGTCTGGATGAAAGGCACATAATTTTCGTTCGGCAAACTGCGCCCCTTGGCACTGACGATACCTTGAGTAACCGAGTAATCGAAACCGAATGGCGAACCGATAGCGAGCACCCACTCGCCGGGCTTGAGGTCGGCAGACTTGCCGATCTTGACCACCGGCAGGTCATCACCGGCCTCAATTTTCAGCAGCGCAAGGTCAGAGCGCGGGTCGGCACCTATCAGCTTGGCTTCCATTTCGCGACGATCGGATAGACGCACATAAATCTCATCGGCATCAGCGATCACGTGATTATTGGTCAACACATAACCATCTTTGGAAATGATAAAACCGGAGCCGAGCGATTGCGGCGCTGAATGCTCTCGCGGCGAAGGAGACTGCGGAAAACTGCGCTCAAAAAACTCGCGGAACAGCGGTGGCATGCCCTCCAGATCCGGCATGCCTTGCGCCCCGGCAGTAGGAGTAGCAGAGGCGTTCTGCTTGGTGCTGATGTTGACGATGGCCGGAGAGGCCTCCTCAACCAACTCGGTAAAGTCCGGCAAGTCAACCGCCAGAACCATTGACTGCCAACCCAGCAGGGCGGCACCTGCGGTCGCTACAACCCAACGTCGCACTGACAACATATGCGTGTCTTCTCCTATTGATCAAACGAGAGAAACTGAAGTGTTAATACCCTTCCTGGGCGCGCGTCTCCCATGCCACAGACGCACCAGCACGGGCAATCACCTGCGGCTGCAGGCTCAGGTCGCCTTGCGAATGACGATCATGCCAACGCACCAGCGCAAAGCCGAGCAGCAAGCCCGCCGCCGCAGCGAATATTACGCCCGGCTCGGAGAAGCCCAACCACTGCGTCACGAGCGCTGCGCCAAACAACCCAGCCAGGGGAACGAGATACATCCAGAGCGCGCTGCGCACCACAGCATCTTCGGGAACGCCAATCAGCACCTCATCACCAACTTGCCATTGCTGCTCGGTCAACGCGCGAACAAAGCCCTGGGCTGATCCGGAACCCAGCTTCTGCAGCAGCGCCTGACCACAACCTGCCTTTGCCTGGCAGCTACCGCAGGTGCTGGAACGAATGGTCGCCACCCAGACCGCACCCGGCTCGGTACTTAGAACCCGGCCGCGCTCCTCAATCACTGCACTGACTCCAGGCCAGGCTCGAATGAAGCGGCTATACGCTCAGCCGCTTCGGGCGGAATCTCACCCACTACGGTCGCCAAGAAGACACCGTCAGCGGCGTTGAGCTTGCGGCTGACCGCCACCGTTGGCCCAAGCTGGGCACGCAAATCATTGGCCAAACGATCCTCACCCAGCGGCTCAACGAACACCGTAAAGCGCGCCATGCCATCACTGTAGACGCGGCTGGATACCGCTGGCTCGTCAACCGAGAAAGCACGCACATCAGTCGGGCCGCCGGTGAAGCCTGGCGGCAACCAACCCGGCTGCCAGTCAGGCTGCTCTTGCTCGCCCTTCAAGGTCACACCAAGCTGCAGACAGGCAGCACCTGGCTCAAGATTGGCATCAGCAATATCGGTATAGGTAAGGTCGGTAAATTGAAAACGTTCCAACAGAGTGCCGCGTTCGTTGATCAACAGCGATTTGAGCAACAAACCGGTTTCACTGTCCAGATAGAGCTCGTAGGCGTAGCGAAGATTGTCACGGGGCTTGACGGAGACCACGGTTGCCGCGTGGTTGGCGACGCGCGTAGCGCCGAGCACTTCGAGGGAATACCACTGACTGAGGGTTTCGACATCCTGCGGAGACTGGGAAGCAGCATCCCATACCGGACCCGCCGAATAGGAGCTTGCGCACTGCACGTGCCCGTCACGGCGAACCCATTCATGCGGCTCACCATCGGCCTGCAGCAAACGTTCGGTAACTACCTGATCAGTCGACCGATGCCAAACCTGGTGGGTAGAAAAACTGCCAGAGCGTTCGTAAACGAACGCTCCTTTATAGCTGACTTGGCTGGTCGCGTCGGACATCCGCTGTAACCAGCTTGCTGCGTCATTCGCCAGCGCTGCCGGCGAGACCAGAAGGGCTGCTAGATAGCAGCAGCCCCAACCGCGCTTCAGTATCACCACTATCGTCCTTCTATACTGGCCGCACGCGCGTAGGGAACCAGTTGCGGTGAAGAGAACTGAGCACTGTTCTCGGCGTGCTCACGCAGGTAGCGGCCGATGCGCTGCTCATGCCAGGCAGATGGCGCCTGGGCAGTCGCAATTGGCTCAGCGCCCGCGCTGGAAGAATCGGAGTATCCGGCCAGCACGGCGCCAGAACGCGCTGCACTGGTCGCAAAACTCGGCGCCACTACAGGGGTGTCTGCCGCCAGGTTAGGCTGGGTGGGCACATCGCCCTGATTAACCATGCGCACGCCCACCAAAACCGCCATGGTAACGGAGGCAGCCACCGCCACACGTGACATGTTTCGCCACAAACCTGACCGCGCGGGTGCAACGGTTTCCGGCTGCATGTTCAATTCGGGCTCATCACGCAAGGCTGCAGCAATGCCGGCAGACAGGTCTGCCGAACCTTGCCAGTGCTCTTTGTGCAATACCGAGCGCGCAATTTGATAGCGCTCCCACGTACCACGCAGAGCGGGATCCTGGTCGGCGGCCTGGAGAACACGGCGCACTTCCAGATCATCAGCCTCATTATCCATGAGTGCGGAAAGAGACTCCTGCAAGACTTCGCTTCTCATTGCTGTACCTCTGCTAATGGCCCAAAGGGCTCGCTGCGTTGCGCGGCTGACATACCCATCATGCTTCCAGCAAGGGTTTCAGCGCTTTATCTATTGCCTCTCGAGCCCTGAAGATACGCGACCTTACGGTACCGACAGGGCAATCCATTACGTTGGCAATGTCTTCATAACTCAGACCCTCAAACTCTCGCAGGGTCAAAGCCGTTCTTAAATCATCCGGCAATTGTTGGAGCGTTCGATTGACAACTTGTTCAATCTCATCTCGCAACATTTCTCGCTCGGGTGACTGATTGTCTTTGAGGATGCTGTCACCCTCGTAAAACTCAGCCTCATCGGCGGCAATGTCAGAATCCGGCGGCCGCCGGTTACGCGCCACCAGATAGTTCTTGGCGGTATTTATCGCGATCCGGTACAGCCAGGTGTAAAACGCGCTGTCACCGCGAAAGTTCGGCAACGCCCGGTACGCCTTGATAAAGGCTTCCTGGGCAACATCCTGCGCTTCATGACTGTCGTGCACAAAGCGCGTGACCAAGGCCAGAATCTTGTGCTGATACTTCAGCACCAGCAGATCAAATGCTCGCTTATCACCTTTCTGAACACGTTCGACCAACTGCTGGTCGCTGTGCTCAGTCATGTCCAGGCTCCTGCACGCTACAGGCCAGCCAGACAGCGTTGTTATGGTAGACCCAAGATGTAACCAAAAGTTCTCCCCTCACTCAGGTACAGAAATAGGAGCCGGCTCGTCACGAAAAGTTCCGCACTATAGTATGCAAAAGTGTACAAATTGCCATCATTGCACACGCGCTATTCCGGAGCATGACGCTGAGGCCAGCAGCAGGCAGTATTGTGAGACAGACGGCTTCTATATACTAGGTCGCCGTACCCGCCTGTTCAGCGCTACCCAACAGCAAGACGAGAAACTATGACCCAGCAACACGAATATGACGTACTGGTAATCGGCAGTGGCGCCGCCGGTCTGACCCTGGCACTGCATCTGGCAAGCGATCTGCGGGTAGCTGTACTGAGCAAGGGCCAGCTTTCCGAGGGCTCGACATTCTGGGCGCAGGGCGGTGTGGCTGCGGTACTGGATGACAGCGACACCGTCGATGCCCATGTCCAGGATACCCTGATTGCCGGCGGCGGATTATGCCACGAAGAGGCCGTCAGGCAGATTGTCGGCGATAGCCGTGAAGCCATCGGCTGGCTGATCGAACAGGGTGTGCCCTTCACTCGCGAACGGCGCGAGGATGGCAGCGAGACAGATGACTTTCACCTGACACGTGAGGGCGGGCACAGTCATCGTCGCATCATTCACGCCGCCGATGCCACCGGGGCCGCGATTTTCAATACGCTGCTCAAGCGCGCGGAAGCGCATGACAATATCGAATTGCTGGACAATCGTGTTGCCGTCGACCTGATTACGTCACAGAAGCTGGGCCGGCCTGGCCAACAATGCCTGGGCGCCTACATATTGAATCGCTCCAGCGGCCACGTCGAAACCGTCGCCGCCCGTTTTACCGTGCTGGCCACCGGCGGCGCCAGCAAGGTTTACCTGTATACCAGCAATCCGGACAGCGCCTCCGGCGACGGCATTGCCATGGCCTGGCGCGCCGGCTGCCGCGTGGCAAACCTGGAATTCAATCAGTTTCACCCCACGTGCCTGTACCACCCCAAGGCAAAGAGCTTTTTGATCACCGAAGCCTTGCGTGGCGAGGGGGCACTACTGCGCCTGCCCAACGGTGATCGTTTCATGCCGCGTTTTGACGCGCGGGCCGAACTGGCCCCACGCGATATTGTGGCGCGCGCGATTGACCACGAGATGAAGCGCCTTGGCCTAGACTGCGTGTATCTGGACATCACCCACAAACCGGCCGACTTCATCCGCAGCCACTTTCCGACGGTGCACGAACGCTGCCTGGCGTTCGGCATCGACATCACCCGCGAGCCCATCCCGGTGGTCCCGGCGGCGCACTACACCTGCGGTGGGGTCATGGTCGAGGCAAGCGGCCGTACCGACGTGCAACAGCTCTACGCCATCGGCGAAACCAGCTTCACCGGCCTGCATGGCGCCAACCGCATGGCCAGCAACTCACTGCTCGAATGCATCGTCTATGGCCGGTCAGCCAGTCGCGACATACTCGCCCAGCTGGACCAGGTGAGCATGCCGAAGGACCTGCCGCACTGGGATGAAAGTCAGGTAACCGACTCCGACGAAGACGTCATCATCTCGCACAACTGGGATGAGTTGCGGCGCTTCATGTGGGACTACGTCGGCATTGTTCGCACCTCGAAGCGCCTACAGCGTGCCAAGCATCGAGTGGATATGTTGCGCGGGGAGATTCACGAGTTCTACAGCAACTACCGGGTAAGCCGTGACCTGCTGGAACTGCGCAACCTGGCACAGGTAGCGGACCTGATTATCACCTCAGCCATGCAGCGGCAGGAAAGTCGTGGCCTGCATTACACCCTGGACTACCCCGTCCAACTGGACGAGGCCCTGGACACTATTCTGCAGCCGCCCAGCGCTGACGACTGAAACGCAACCGCAGGCGCAGACGACGCAGGCTCTCTTCCGAGGCCGCGTCACTGGCCAGCACCACCGACACTGCACGCCAGCGCCCCTGCTCACGCAGCCGCACCACCGTCAGCATGGCACTTACGTAGGTGTCGGCGAGTAGCTTGGCGGCCGCCTCGGAGCCATCACGGCGCAGAATATGCCAGCCCTCACTATCAAAGCGCAGGCCGGTCACCGAATGAGGGTGCTGCAAGCTGATCTGTCGCGGCCATATCCATAAGCCGTAACTGCATACCAGCAGCATGCACAGCACACTGGGCAGTAGACCAAGAGCGCTGTGATACACCGCCAGGCAGGCCAGCAGGCTGCTGCACAGCAACAATAACGCCAGCCAGCGAGAAGGCTGGCGCTGCATGACGAGATAATCAGTCTGGCTGTACACGGTTCAGTATCATCCTCACGATTCGCTTCAGGTCCGGATCATCAGGCTCGTTGCGCTGCATGAACCAACCAAACATGTCCTGATCTTCGGACTCCAGTAACAGCCGATAGCGCTCCTTGTCTGCGTCGTCCAGCGTTGGATAAGCCTCCTGCAAAAAAGGCACCAGCAACACATCAAGTTCCAGCATGCCGCGACGGCTGTGCCAGTATAAACGCTTCACTTCTATATCGGCCGACATCGGCAACTCCACACTGAGGATTGAACTGCGGGACAAAAGCACCATTATAACGGCAGGGGTGCCTGACAAGTACCCAGCATAGCCCCTATGATGTAACACTGACCCCAAGGGAACAATCTTCGGCATGACAGCACTTTCCACTATCGCCACCGAACTGACTGCCCGCTTCGGTACAGCGTCCACCGAAAACACCGCTACCAGCCTGTGCTGGTTGAGCCATGAGGGCGTCATTGCGGTGGACGGCCCGGATGCAGAGCGCTTTCTGCAGGGTCAGCTGACCTGCGATGTTGCTCGCCTGGGCGCAGATCAGACGACCCTGGGTGCGCGTTGCAACCCCAAGGGCCGCATGCAGTCGAGTTTTCGACTGCAGCGCAGCGAAGGCGGCTTTCTATTGAGTATGGCACGCGAATTGACCGCGCCGCAGCTCGCCGACCTGGGCAAGTACGCGGCTTTTTTCAAAGCCAGCCTGACAGACCAAACGGATCAGTGGGTTCGCCTGGGTCTGTGGGGCGAATCAGTGGCGCCGGCACTTGCCGCAGCTGATCTGCCCCAGCCTGCCATCAACCAACTGCTGACCACGGACTATGCGCGCCTGCTCGGTTTGCCCGACGGCGCGGTCGAAATCTGGTCGCCAGTCGACAACGCGCTGGAGCTGGCCGACCAGTTACTCAAACATTGCCGTGCCGACGATACAAACGGCTGGCTGTTACGCCAGATCCAGGCCGGGATAGGTCAGGTGACCGGGCCAACGCTCGAGCTGTTCATTCCGCAGATGCTGAATTTGCAGCAACTCGGTGGTGTCAGCTTCAAGAAAGGTTGCTACACCGGACAGGAAATCGTTGCCCGCATGCAGTACTTGGGCAAGTTGAAACGCCGCATGTACCGACTGCTGTTGGCAGGCGATGCCGCCCCCGAACCCGGCACCCCGATTGTTGACCGTGATAGCGGCAAAAGCGTGGGAGAAGTGGTACTGGCCGCCAATGGACGGAAATTGGTAGAAATACTGGCCGTGCTGCAGAAGGATGCGGCACAATTGGCGACATTGAGCGCGGGAAATGGCCAGGGGCCACTACTCACCTTGGGCGACCTGCCCTACGACTCGGAAATGGCAGCCACTGAAGCGGCTGCGCAGTAGCAATCACCAAGGGACTACCCATGACAGATCTGGCACAACGCGTACAAGAAGAGCTGATCCAGGCGATTGAAAAAGACCAACTGGTACTGCCCACCCTACCCGAGGTCGCACTGCGCGTGCGCGAAGCCGCGGAAGATCCGGATGTCAGCATCCCGCACCTGGTAAAAGAAATCAGCACCGACGCGGCGCTCAGCGCTCGTTTGATCAAGGTGGTGAATAGTCCGCTGCTGCGCAGCCGACAGGAAATCACCGATCTGTCGATGGCCGTCAATCGCATGGGCATCACCTACACCGCCAACCTGGCCACCGGGCTGGCCATGTCGCAGATGTTCCAGGCAACCTCCGACGTGATCGACCGCAAGATGCGCGAGGTATGGAATCGCAGTACCGAGGTCGCCGGCATCAGCCACGTACTCTGCCGCCATTACACTCGCCTCAAGCCCGACCAGGCCACCCTGGCCGGCCTGGTGCATCAGATCGGCGTACTGCCGATTCTGAGTTACGCCGAAGAGCACAGCCAACTGTTGCGCGACTCCATCAGCCTCAATCTGGTAATCGAGAAAATCCACCCTGTATTGGGCGATCGAATCCTGCAAGCCTGGGACTTCCCCGAGCCGCTGCGGCACGTACCGACGGAGCATCTGAACTTCACGCGAGATTCCAGCGCAGTGGATTACGCTGACGTCGTTCAGGTCGCGGTATTGCAATCGCTGGCTGGCAGCGCGCACCCCTATGCGCAGATGGACTGGAGCAACATCTCCTCCTTCGCCAAACTGGGCCTCAACACGGCGGAAGAACTGGAAGACGAAGATCTCTCAGCCGAAATGGAAGCCGCCATGCAGTTGCTGGGCTAAGCGCCCAGCGTTATCACTACTTGCCCGTCCACTGCGGCGGGCGCTTGTTGAGAAAAGCATCTACCCCTTCGCGGGTATCCTCCAGCGCGAACAAATCCACAAAACGCTCACGCTCGCGCGGCAGCATGCTGTTCATCGGCTGCTGTCTGGCCCCCTGAATCAGCTCCTTGCAGTAGCGCACCGCTGTCGGGCTCTGCCGACTCACCTGCGCCGCCAGGCGCAAGGCGGCGCCCAACGCCTGCCCTTGTTCAACGCACTCTTCCACCAAGCCAATTCGCTCGGCACGCACACCGTCTACCCGCTCGCCGCACAGGATCATCCGCTTGGCCCAACCCTCCCCTACCAGCCAGGCAAGCGCTTGAGTACCGCCCGCACAGGGCAACAGACCAACACCCGCCTCTGGCAAGCCGAGCACCGCCTGGCGTTCGGCAATGCGCACATCACAGGCCAGCGCGCACTCGAGGCCACCACCCATGGCGTAACCGTTGATAGCGGCTATGGATACCCCGGAGAAGTCGCGTAGCGCTTCAAAGGCCTCACCGAAGAGGCGCGAGAGCTCGCGGGCACGACCAGCATCGCCATCGGCAAAGAGTTTGAGATCGGCGCCAGCGGAAAAGAAGCGTTCCCCACGGCCGGTAATGATCAACGCATAGATATCGCTGTCACGGGTCAGGTGTCTGACCAGCTCGGGCAAGCCGTGAAGCGTATCGGAATCCCAGGTATTGGCGGGCGGGTTGTCGATGGTCACCAGCGCGGTATGACCGACCTTTTGCACCACCAGCTTATCGGTGCGCGGGACCAATGCCGTGTAGGGTTGCAGCGCGTGCTCCATAACACCTCCGGAATGAATCAGGCAGGTTATTCGACAGCAGGCAAGCGCCAGTCCACAGGCGTCATGCCATGTTTTACAAGATAGTCGTTGGCGGCAGAAAAGTGACCGTTGCCGATAAAACCGCGGTGCGCCGAGAGCGGCGATGGATGCACCGATTTGAGAATACAATGACGCTCGGCGTCGATCTGCTGGCCCTTGCGCTGCGCATAACTGCCCCAGAGCATGAACACGCAATGCTGGTGATGACGATTCACCGCCTCGATCACCTTCGTAGTGAACACCTCCCAGCCGCGGTTCGCATGGGAGCCGGCGTTGGCCTGTTCGACCGTCAGCACCGAATTGAGCAGCAACACGCCCTGTTCAGCCCAAGACTGCAGACAACCGTGCGCCGGCATGGGGAGCCCCAGGTCGCGCTCCAGCTCTTTCAGCATATTCTTCAACGACGGCGGCTGACGCACGCCCAGCGGCACTGAAAAACTGAGGCCGTGGGCCTGCCCCGGCCCGTGGTAAGGATCCTGGCCGAGAATTACCACCTTGACGTGATCCAGCGGCGTGCTGTTCAGCGCATTGAAAATCAACGGGCCCGGCGGGAAAATCTGCTTGCCCGCAGCCTTTTCCGCCTGCAGGAAACTGCGCAGCGACTGCATATAGGGCTGCTCAAACTCCCCACCCAGCGCCGCCAGCCACCCCGGCTCCAGCTCTACGCGTCGCTCGGCCATACTCAGGGCGCCGCCGGAACAGTCTGCTCGATACAACGCACCACGCGATCACGGCTATCCTTGAGCACACCGGCCAACCCGTTCATGTGGCTGGCATGCAATACCAGAATGCCGTCTACGCACTCGGCCTCGTGCTTGGCAGGATTGCTGCGCAGCTGGCCAGCCTCTTCAGAACCCACGGTGACCAGTCGATAGTCCTCCAGCTCCAGCCCTTCTTCCGGCTTGGCAAAATTCAGATAGCCGTACAAATGCAGCACCACCACGGTGAAAAAGATGCTGGCCATCGCGGTCAGGATCAGCGGTAACTTGTTTACTTCACGGGACTCCGACATCAACAGCTCCAGTTACAGAATATTCGCGTAGTCAGCTTCGACCCGCTCCAGACTCAGGTTATTCAGGAACCCGGAAAAACACATCCAGGCGCTCAAGGCGTTCAAATCGGCAAAAGGCGCCGGCAGATAACGCGGCGGCACCACCAAGCCCTCTTCGACCAACTGGTTCAAGGTACGCATATCCTCCAGCGTGGTTTTGCCGCAGAACAGCAATGGAATCTGCTGCAGCTTGCCCTTGCGGACCGCCAGCTGGATATAGTTGTAGGTCAGGATAAAGCCCTTGAGATAGACCAGATCCTTGGTGAAGGGTAAACCGCTGCTGCTGGAGCCACGGAACACCCGGCTGGCATTGTTGTAGCCGTCCTCGCGCGAGTAACCCTCATCACGATAGAACTGGAACACATCCATGAAGTCACCGCCGGTCTCGGCTATCTGAATCGCGCGGGTGCGATCAGTCAGCTTGCGCAGGCGCGCAGGATAGGAGGCGAAGGTCAGCACCTCCATCAGAATTGCCAGGCCTTCCTGCGTCACGGTTGAGGACGGGGGCCCCTTGGCCAGGAAGGTACAAATCGGCTGATGCTGGCCGTTGAGACTGGTAGCCACGTGCACCATACCCTCGTGCACGGCAAGAATATTCAGGTCGCGCTGGTTGAACTTGGCGTCGCTGCGAATCTTGATGTAATCGGCACCGGCAGCGGCATCCGCCACAATGCCATCTGACTCGAAAACGCGAACCGCCTGATCGTCCGGAAAGGCATCGTTCATCCGCGCCTGCAGAATCTCTACCGCTTCCGGGGCAGCAATGGTCTTGGGTTCGCGGGCAATCTCGGTACGCGCTATGTTGCTCAGCGACTCGCTCAGCGCTATACCCAGATCGGTCAGTGTCGGGTCTCCCGCGTGGAAGGCATCGGAGGCAGCACCGTACAGCTCTTGCGAAATCAGGCCAAAGTCAGGGTTGCCGCGCGCTTCGAGCATGCGAATGACCATGCGGTACTCACGGCACATACGGCGCATGATCTGACCAACCGGGTTGAAGGTCCCCAACTGCCGAGTAATGTCGCGCTCGATATCCTGAAATGCCTGACGCAGTTCGCCGGGGTTATAGCCCAGCGGGCGCTGGGCATAATAATCTGCCGTCACATCGGGCAGGGCTTTGCAGCGCTTCTGGAAGAAAGCGTCGCGTACGCTGTCGTCCCACTTGATCGCATCCAGCACCCGAATCGGCGCCTGCGCCTCGACTATGCGGTCCGACAAGCTGCGGATAACCAACTGATACTGTTCGTTCTGTTTCACGAGGGCTCCCTTTGGTCGCAGCTTCAAGCGGCAAGCAGTCCCTGCATTCTGACTGTCTTGCCCGCTACCGAGAACAGCAAAGATAAATCACGGTAGCGTCCGGAGAGCAGGTGCTGCTTGTAGCTTATAACGTGCAGCTTGAAGCTTGTAGTCGCTTGCCGCTGAAATGGCTATGCCGTTTCGGGCCGCATGTGCGGAAACAGGATGACGTCACGAATCGAAGGCGCGTCGGTCAGCAGCATCACCAGGCGGTCGATGCCGATGCCCTCACCTGCCGTTGGCGGCATGCCGAACTCCAACGCCCGCACGAAGTCGGCATCGAAATGCATGGCTTCATCGTCGCCGGCATCCTTGTCCTGGACCTGCGCATGGAAGCGCTCCGCCTGATCTTCGGCGTCGTTAAGCTCCGAGTAGGCGTTGGCGATCTCGCGGCCACCGATGAACAGCTCAAAGCGATCGGTGACGCTCGGATCGTCATCACTGCGGCGCGCCAGCGGCGAGACTTCGAACGGGTAACGCGTTATGAAAGTCGGCTGCTCCAACCGGTGCTCAACCAGCTCTTCAAAAATCATGGTCTGCAGCTTGCCCAAGCCCTCAAAACCTTTCACATCGGCGCCGGCCTTCTTGGCAATGGCGCGCGCCTTCTCCAGATCACGCAGGTCGTCAGCGCTGATGTCGTCGTTGTACTTGAGGATGGAGTCGAATACCGACAACCGCGCAAAGGGTTCGCCAAAGTGGAACACCTTGCCCTGGTAGGGCACATCGGTGCTGCCCAGCACCAGTTGCGCCAACTCGCGGAACAGCTCTTCGGTCAGGTCCATGTTGTCTTCGTAATCGGCGTAGGCCTGATAGAACTCCAACATGGTGAATTCCGGATTGTGGCGCGTTGAAACGCCCTCATTCCGGAAGTTGCGGTTGATCTCGAACACCCGCTCGAAGCCACCGACCACCAGACGCTTGAGATACAGCTCGGGTGCAATCCGCAGGAACATCGGCAAATCCAGCGCGTTGTGATGGGTCTCGAACGGCTTGGCTGCAGCGCCACCGGGAATGGTCTGCAGCATGGGCGTTTCCACTTCGAGGAAGTTACGCTCGTTGAGGAATTTGCGGATATGGCCGATGACCTTGGAGCGCACCATGAAGGTATTGCGGGTATCCTCGTTGACGATCAAGTCAACGTAGCGCTGACGATAGCGCTGCTCGGTGTCGGTGAGACCGTGGTGCTTGTCGGGCAGCGGGCGCAGTGACTTGGTCAGCAGCGTGACCGCCGTCATGTGCACGTACAGATCACCCTTGCCGGAACGCGCCAGGGTACCTTCGGCCGCAATAATGTCGCCCAGGTCCCAGTGTTTGATCTCTTCCAGCGTCTGCGCCGGCAAACCCTTGCGATCAACATAGACCTGCAGACGACCGCTCATATCCTGCAGCACCATGAAGGCTCCACGGTTGAGCATGATGCGGCCAGCGATTTTTACCGGGATGGCGCTTTCGGCCAGCTCTTCCTTGCTCTTGTCGGCATAGGCCTGCTGCAGCTCGCCGCAATAGCTGTCGGGACGAAAATCGTTGGGGAAGACCGCACCCTTTTCACGCGCGGCGGCCAGTTTGGCCTTGCGCAGTGCGATGAGCTGGTTTTCTTCCTCGTGTTGCGCTTGCGGGTCTTGCTGCTGATCGGTCATGTCGGTGAAATCCCGGAAAATCAATTCAATATAGGTTGGCTGCGGACAAAACGCGCGGGGCTTAAAGCCCCTGCTTCAGACTGGCCTCGATAAACTCGTCCAGATCACCGTCCAGCACCGCGTTGCAGTTGCTGTTCTCAATGCCGGTGCGCAGGTCCTTGATGCGCGACTGATCCAGTACGTAAGAGCGAATCTGGTGACCCCAGCCGATGTCGGATTTGGTATCTTCCAGCGCCTGCGCCGCTTCATTGCGCTTCATCATTTCCAGCTCGTACAACTTGGCCCGCAGCATTTTCATGGCGGTGTCACGGTTGGCGTGCTGGGAACGCTGGTTCTGGCAGCTCACCACGGTATTGGTCGGCACGTGGGTAATACGTACCGCTGAGTCGGTGGTGTTTACGTGCTGACCGCCGGCGCCTGAGGAGCGGTAGGTATCGACGCGCAGGTCAGCCGGGTTGATGTCGATTTCGATATCGTCATCGATTTCCGGCGCGGCGAACACAGCGGAAAACGAGGTGTGCCGGCGGTTGCCCGAGTCATAGGGGCTCTTGCGCACCAGGCGATGTACACCAATCTCGGTGCGCAACCAGCCAAAAGCGTATTCGCCCTTGATGTGCACGGTGGCACTCTTGATACCGGCCACCTCGCCTTCGGACAGCTCCACGATCTCGGTTTCAAAGCCGCGCTGGTCGGCCCAGCGCAGGTACATGCGCAACAGCATATTGGCCCAGTCCTGCGCCTCGGTACCGCCAGAGCCGGCCTGAATATCCAGATAGCAGTTGCTGGCGTCCATCTCGCCGCTGAACATGCGGCGGAACTCCAGCTTTTCCAGCGCCGCCTGCAGGCGCTCCAGCTCGACCACCACGTCATCCACGGCGCCCTGATCTTCTTCTTCCGCTGCCATTTCCAGCAGGTCGGAGGCGTCGGCCAGGCCGCTGCTCATCTGATCCAGGGTTTCTACAATCTGCGCCAGCTGCGCGCGCTCACGGCCCAGGTTCTGTGCCCGTTCGGGCTCGTTCCAGACGCTGGGATCTTCCAGTTCGCGCTCTACTTCGATCAGCCGTTCGTGCTTTTGATCGTAGTCAAAGATACCCCCGAATGGTTTCGGAGCGACTACGCAGATCTTTGATGGTGTTCAGAATCGGATTGATTTCCATGTTGACTCGTCCCGGCAGGAAAAAGCCGCCATTGTAGCGGAATTAAGGCGCAGAGTGCAGGGCCTGCTTGCCTGGCAAGCGAGCGTCCACGGTGACCGCGTCAGGCGGTGCCCAGGCCGGCAATTGCCAGCCCGGGGACCCGCCCTCCAACCTCACTGCAGCTTGAAGCGTGCAACCAGCTGGTTCAAGGTCACGGCCAGGCGCGACAGCTCCTGGCTGGCGGTATTGGTCTGCTCGGCACCGGCAGCCGTCTGCATCGACAGATCCCGGATATTGATCAGGTTGCGATCCACTTCCCGAGCGACTTGCGCCTGCTCTTCGGAGGCGCTGGCGATCACCATATTGCGCTCGTTGATCGAGCCGACGGCGCGGGTTATGTCTTCCAGCGCCTCACCGGCCGCTTGCGCCAGCCCCAAGGTATGGCTGGCCTGCCCCATGCTCTTCTGCATCGCCGTAACCGCGCCGGCGGCGCCCTGCTGCACCACGGAAATCATGCGTTCGATTTCCTCCGTCGACTGCTGCGTACGGTGTGCCAGTGCGCGCACTTCGTCCGCGACCACAGCAAAACCACGCCCCTGCTCGCCGGCACGGGCCGCTTCAATTGCGGCGTTCAGCGCCAGCAGGTTAGTCTGCTCAGCCACCGCGCGGATAACATCCAGCACCTGGGATATGTTGTGCACATCCTTGGCCAGATCTTCAACGCTGTCAGCCGTCGCGGTTACATCGCCAGCCAGGGTATTGATGGAGGCCACCGTCTGACGTACCTTTTCGCCGCCGTCGCGGGCATTGTTATCGGTCTCGCGGGAGGCCTCAGAGGTGCTCACCGCATTACGCGCGACCTCTTCCACCGCCGCGGTCATCTCGTTGACGGCGGTAGCCGCCTGCTCCATTTCATTGTTCTGCTGCCGCAAGCCTCGGGTCGCGTCCTCAGTGACAGCGTTCAACTCTTCCGCCGCCGAGGCCAGCTGGGTGGAGGAGTTACTGATGCCTTGAATGGTGTCGCTCAAGCTGCGTTGCATGTCGCGCAGCGCGACCAGTAATTGCGCAGGTTCGTCGCGACCCTCGATGGTAAACCTTTGGGTCAGGTCGCCCGCGGCGATCACTTTGGCCACGCCCAGCGCCTCAGCCAACGGGCGGACAATGCTGCGGGTGAGCAGCACGGCCAGCCCAACAGTCAACAGCAGAGTGACCACCAGTAGCCCCACCACCACCGTAAAGCCGTTCTGATAGCTGGCATCTGCCGCCTTGGCAGCCGCTGTAGCGCCCTGCTGGTTCAGCTCGGTCAGCCGTCTTAGCCGCAGCATCATCTCATCGGCATACTGGTTCAGCCCGCTGGAAACCCCCGCCTCGGCCTCCTCCGTCCGCCCCGCCTTGACCAGTTCCACCACCAGATGCTGCTGCGCTAAATAGCGATTTGACGCCGTCTTGAATTCGTTGAAGGCGGCGCGCTCCTGCTCAGATGCAATAAGTGCTTCATAGCGCTTTTCAGCAGCCAGCATATCGGTTTCAGCGCCCTGCATACGCTGCAGGGTATCGGTAAGCTCAGCGCCGTTACTGAGCGTGATGGAGCGCAAGGTCAGAGCTCGAACGCGGGCAATGGCGATGCCCATATCATTGGTTTCCAGGATCGCCGGCAGCCAGTTTTCATCAACCTGCTTGGCCATATGATCCATACGCTGCATCTGAACCAGCGACATGGCACCGAGCATGACCATCAACAACGCCAGCGCGGCGAAGCACGCGGCGGCTCTGAGTCCAATATTGGCACGTCTGATCAACATCTCCCCTCCACTGACTTTTCACTACCGATCGGCGCCGGCGTACTGCTGACAGCAGCGGCTAAGTCGCCTGCGGAAAAGGGCGACAACTACGCCACCCTACGCGGCAGCGGCGTTATACCACAAATATCCCACGTTGCTTGGCCGATTAGCGGGCGACGCTGGGCACCGTCATCGAGGCGACCGCGGCCGGGCGGCAACGCAGACAAATCAGTCCAGAAAAGCGGGGACAACCACCGGCAACTGCGGCGGCTAACGCAGCCTGATGGAGTGCCTCGGTAACGGCATTAGCGTCCGAAGCAGCGCAAAAACACCAGGGTGCCGACGCCCCAGAAGGCGTTGAGAATAAAGCCGATAATGAAGCGCGCGGGCAGCTGCGCCGGATCGAAGCCGTAGCCCTTGAGCGGAAACACCACCAGCAGCGCCACTACGGTCAGAGCGACACCACCGAAGAGTGCCGCCTTTAACCAGACCAACTGGTTGCCCAGCCGTGCCAGGACCCAAACCAGCACCAGCCCCCAGAGGCCACCCCAGAAGCAGGCAGAAAGCACCGCAGGCACGCCAAGCGGTGCGGTGGCCGCCAGCGAGAAAGGCGCAAAGGGCACAATACCTGCCGCATGCAGCAAGCCCAATGCCACCTGATGAAAACACAGAACCGCCAGAAAACCCGCCGTGAACGCCAGTAGCCAATGTCGCATAAATCACCTCTGATCAATGACTACTGACTATAGCAGCGTTCAGCCAAGCAGCACTTCTTCAGCCGGCGAGGCGTCGTAGGCCACTGCTGAGAGTTTTACCAGGATGGGGTGAATCATGCTGGCCGACTGCGGACGACTGAACCAGTATCCCTGCACGAAGTTGCAGCCCTCGGTATGCAGAAAGTCCATCTGCTCGGGGGTTTCAATACCCTCGGCAATAACGTCCATTTCCAGACCACGGCCCAGACCGATGATGGCCCGACTGATCGCCTTCAGACGGTCGTCATCCGGCGCCTTGGTGATGAAGCTTTTATCCACCTTGATGATGTGCAGCGGATAACGATGCAGGTAACCCAGCGACGAGAACCCGGTGCCGAAATCATCCAGCGCAATGCGCACGCCCATGCTTTCCAGCTCACGCAGGGTGGCCAGGGTATCAGGGACATCACGCATCAGCAGGCTCTCGGTAATTTCCAGCACCAGACTGGCAGCCGGCAAACCTGTTTCCTTCAGAATGGTGGCAACGCGCTGGGCAAACCCGTCTTCCTGCAGTTGACGACTGGACAGGTTCACTGAACATCGCAACCCGGCCAGCCCATCCTGCTGCCATTGCTGAACCTGGGTGCAAGCCTGCTGCAGCACCCAATCACCAACCTCGACAATCTCGCCGGTTTCTTCCAGCGCCGGGATAAATTCATCCGGCGGCACCAGGCGCTCGCCCTGCCACCAGCGCAGCAAGGCTTCGACGCCCACCACATGGGAGCGACCGGCAGACACCTGCACAATCGGCTGGTAATAAAGCTCAAACTGCTTGCGGGCCAGCGCCTCGCTCAGTGCATTCTCCAGGTTCAGGCGCTGATGCACCTCTTCCTGCAGGCTGTCGTTGTAGAGCGCCAGCTGCGCTTTGCCAAAGGCCTTGGCCCGATACAGGGCAAGATCGGCTTCACGTAGCGCATCCTGCTGCTCGCCCTCACCCTTGAGCGGCGCCACACCGATGCTGACGCTGACACTGAGGCGGCGTGAGCCGGCAATAATCGGATAATGCAACGCGTGCATGATGCGCTTGGCGACCAGCTCAGCATCATGTGCCAAGGCCATGTCATCCAGCAGCACCACAAATTCATCACCGCCAAACCGGCACAGATGGTCACCAGGACGCAGGCAACGCTCTATACGCTTGGCGACCTGAATGAGCACCTGATCACCCGTCTGGTGGCCCAGGCTGTCATTGATCAACTTGAAACGGTCCAGATCAATAAAGAGTACGGCGGCGTGTCGTGCACCTGGCTTGACCTGACGTTGCAAGGCCTGAGCAATCAGCTGGCCGGCACTTTGCCGGTTGGGCAGACCAGTGAGACTGTCGTGCAGCGTGGCATGCGCCAGCTCCTGCTCGGCCTGCTTGCGCTGACCGATATCTGTCTGCGAACCCGCCAGCAACCGCTGGCCATACAGATCGGTACTCACTACCCCGCGTATCAGTACCCAGACCAGTTGCCCCCAGCTGTCACGTAGCTGGCACTCCAGGTGCAGAAAGGCCTGACGCCCTTCCAAATGGGCCTGGACCGCAGCACGAAAGGTCAGCCGCTGCGCCTCTGGCATAAGCATGGCCCATTGCTCAAGTGTCACTGGAGCACGCTGGCTATCGAGCCCCAGCATCGCCAGCCAGCGTTCGGAGAGATGCAGACGATCCTCATCCACATTCCATTCCCAGATCCCGTCATTGGCCCCGTGCAACGCCCTGGAGTAGCGATCCTGGCTGGCCTGCAGCGCCATTTTGTCGGCACTGGCGTAGCTGTCTACGGTCAGTGCGATGTCAAAAAACGCCGCCTTCAGCAAGCTGGCATACAGCTGCTCGGCCAGTTCTGGCTGTTCAGCCCAGGTGCGGCGGATAGCCGAGTGCATATAGTCGAGGTAAAAGTGGAAGGCGCCGAGATACCACTTCAGATCCAGGCCATGGCGCTGATGGGTCAGGCCAACCAATAGTCGCAGACGGGCATATTGCAGATCGTAGGGGCCGCGCAGCAGCTGGCTGAAGTAGCGTTGCTGCTGGGCTTTGAGGTACTGCAGACGCTGCGGGTCGCGGAGTAGCTGCGCGGGTTGCTCGAAACCATCAAGGTGAGAAAACAGCGCCTGAATACAGTCGCAATGCAGAGCATCCAGCTGCTGCAGATTGACGTGTAGCGCTGGCAAGCCCGCCTCGGTTATCAGCAGCATTCGCAGGCGCTGACGAATATCGTCGGGGCCCAGCCCAAGACTGCGCTGCATCGTAACCAGTTGTTGTTTAAGGTCCGGCACCCGCGACTTCCTTGAGCATGCGTTTATTCATGAGCCACAGTCTGTTTAGGTACCGAACTGTGACGCACTTGGCGTTTTTGTACCGCCATCAAAGCGGAAAGCGGTCAGGCCGTCAATCCCCCTATTGAGAAACGTACCCATTCAGCCTACAGGTAAAGCTTCCACGTGACGCACCATCAGTTGCAAGCTCTGGCGCCCGCGGAACTCATTGATATCCAGGGTATAAGCCACGCGAACCAGGGTAACCTGCGGGTTCGGCCAGCACTGCGGGTCTATATTGAAGGCAATAGCATCGTACAGTTCGTGGCCAGCCGGCAACTGTAATAGCATTTTGAGATGACGCTCACCGACAAGACGCTGCTGCACCAGCTTGAAGTCGCCGTGAAACAGCGGCTCCGGGAAATGCTGGCCCCAGGGTCCAGCCTCCCGCAGTTGCCCTGCGGTCTGCATGCAAAGCTCATGGCTCTGCAAGTCGCCGTCAGACAGCAAGCGCCCGGTCAGGTCGGCCGCACTCAGCTGGCGCCGCACCTCGGCATCAAAGGCTTGGCGAAAAGCATCGAAATGCTCCACCGCCAGCGACAGACCGGCCGCCATCGCGTGACCGCCAAACTTGCTGATGAGCTGGGGATGCTGCGCAGCAACCGCATCCAACGCATCGCGAATATGCAGGCCGGCGACCGAGCGCGCAGACCCCTTGATCTGGCCGCCGCCCGCATCGGCGAACGCGATGACCGGGCGGTGAAAACGATCCTTCAGCCGCGAAGCCAGAATACCAATAACCCCCTGGTGCCACTCAGCGTCAAACAGGCACAACCCAAAGGGCAGATCAGCCTCGTCCAGCTGCATGGCATCGAGCGTTTTCAGCGCCTGCTGCTGCATGTCGCGCTCGATGCTTTTGCGATCCCGATTGAGGCCGTCTAGCTCGCGCGCCATATCCAGCGCCAGCCCCTCGTCCTCTGTCAGCAGGCACTCAATGCCCAGGCTCATATCATCCAGCCGTCCGGCCGCATTCAAACGCGGGCCGACAATGAAACCAAGATCGGTGGAAATCAGTTTATCCGCGGCGCGCCCGGCGACCTCAAGCAAGGCTCGGATACCCGGCCGGCAGCGCCCGGCACGAATGCGGGCCAGCCCCTGATGCACCAGAATTCGATTATTGGCATCCAGCGGCACTACATCAGCCACAGTGCCGAGCGCGACCAGATCGAGCAGCTCAGCCAGATTCGGCTCGGCCAGACTCGGCTCACCCCGGCCGGCAAACCAGCCACGCTCACGCAACGCCGCGCGCAGCGCCAGCATCACATAGAAAATAACCCCGACGCCGGCCATCGCCTTGCTTGGAAAAGCGCAGCCGGGCTGGCTCGGATTGACGATTGCATCGGCCTGCGGCAGCTGTTCGCCAGGCAGATGGTGATCGGTCACCAGCACGCGCAAACCCGCTGCCTTAGCGGCCGCTACACCTTCGATGCTGGAAATGCCGTTATCCACGGTCACCAGCAGATCCGGCTGGCGCTGCAACGCAACCGCGACAATTTCCGGCGTGAGGCCATAGCCGTACTCGAAACGATTGGGCACCAGATAATCAACCTGCGCCGCGCCCAGCATGCGCAGCGCCAGTACTGCCACACTACTGGCAGTGGCACCATCGGCATCAAAATCACCGACTATCAGGATCGACTGCTGCTGCTCCAGCGCCGCGCAGAGCACGGCAACCGCGGCGTCAATGCCAGCCAGTTGCTGGTAGGGCAGGAGCGCGCGCAGCCCGCGATCCAGCTCGGCGCTGCTTTGCACGCCACGGGCGGCGTAAAGGCGGGTCAACAGCGGGGAAATATCACCCAGATCGGGCAGTTGCTCAGGTGTTTGACGCGACTCGATCAGCATAAAACCTCAACGCTCACCCTGCAGCCACTCAAGCGCCAGCTCGTGCTGCGCCTCGCCATCACTGACGTAAAGCACGCCATCACTGATCATCACCCCCCAATCAATGGTGCGGCCCATGTTGTCGGCTAGCGCGTCCAGCTCTTCGACCGGCAGCGCGGCAATGTGCAGGTTCTTCAGCCCAGCTACCGCTGGCAGCTGCTTGGTAACCCACACCTTGGTGTTGCCGTAGGCCAGCAGCGAGACCTTCTCAGCGCGACGAGAACACCAGATCAGACGATCCGAGTCTGGCTGACCGACTTCGATCCAGTGCTCGATACGGTCGTCGAGGCTCTTGTGCCACAACGCGGCCTCATCCACATCCGACAGGCCGCGACCGAAAGCCAGTCGCTCCTGATACCAGATCGCATAAGCCAGAATCCGCGCCGCCAGCCGTTGCTCGGTTTCCGACGGATGCCGCGCTACCGTCATGCGCACATTTTCATACACGCCCAGATCGGTATCGGTGATGTTCAATTGGACTTTATAGGGTGTAGCCTGCAACGCCATGGGGTAAGCATCCTGATTCGAATAGGGCTGCAGTGTAACCCAACTGCCCCCTCAGCCCGCGCCAGATCCGACAGAAATCAGCTACTCATCACCCGAGGCCGGCATGCGTTTAATCAACAAAGGCACCAGATGAAGAATGATGAATGCCATGCCCGCAGCCAGTAATGCGGTCGACTCGTGGCCCAGACCGATAGTGACGCCAATCGCGGCGGTGAGCCAGATTCCCGCGGCGGTGGTCAGCCCCTTGACCTCATCGTTGGCGTTGCGCTTCAGAATAGTGCCCGCACCGAGAAAGCCGACCCCGGCGACCACGCCCTGTATTACGCGGCTCATGGCATCGTCCATGGCACCGGCGATGTCCGGTACCAGCACAAACAGCGCAGCGCCAAGCGAGACCAGCATGTGAGTGCGCACACCCGCCTCCTTACCCTGCTGCTCGCGCTCCAGGCCAAGCAGGCCACCCAGCAGCACGGCAAGTACCAGGCGCAAGGTTATGCGCGTACCCTGCTCGATATCCGACAGGTCGGAGAACTCATCCAGCAGCGTACTGCCAATCACATTCAGCGTTTCCTGGGTCCAGGACATGTTCATCTCACTGTTGCCATTACACTTTGCTAATCAGAGTCACCTTAGCATTCATGGTTCACCTGCCGTACGCACGATTCCAGATCGCCAGTATTCGGTCGCAATGCCCCGGTTCATGGGTATACTGCGGTAAAGCACAGTGAAACGATGCCTCCCAATGGATCTGTTTTTGATTGCCGCCGCGATGTTGGCCGCCCTTGTATCGGCGGGTTGGCTGCTGCACGCCCGACGGCAGCTCAAGCGCTACCGCACGCTACTCGACATGTCTCCCAATGGCATGTTGATGCTCGATGCGAAGCGCAACATCATCTGGCATAACCCAGCGGCAGCCAAACTGCTGAACTGCCCGCGCAAACAGCTGACCGGCAGCCCACTCAGCCGCTGGCTGCCAATGCTGAACGCCATGCCTGAGCCACTGCAGCGTCAGGAAACCTTGGCGCAGAACGCCAAGGGCGAGCGCCAGCAGGTAGACATAACACGCCTGCCGGACGTTGCCCGGCGCACCGCTGTAGTGCTCATTCACCCTGACCCGGCGCACCAATCCAGCAATGAAGCGATGGAGCGGCTCAAGCGCAGCCAGTACTTTGCCCAGATCGGCACTTGGGATTGGGACATCGGCACCGATCGTCTGTACTGGTCGGAAGCCATCTACGGTATGTTCGGCTACCAGCCCGGCGAGATCACTCCGAGCTATCAGCTGTTTTGTGACAGCGTACACCCGGACGATCAGGAGCGGGTGCGTGAAGGTGAGCGACGCTGCATCGAAACAGGGCAAAACCATGACGAGGAATACCGCGTGGTCTGGCCCGATGGCAGCGTGCACTGGCTGCGCGAGACCGGCAACGTCATCAGCAACGCGCAGGGCCAGCCGTTCAAGATGATGGGCGTGGTGCGCGATATCACCGAAGACAAACGCTCAACCCGCGCCTTGGAACAACTGGCGCATCATGATGCCCTGACCGGCCTGCCCAACCGTGTGGTGCTGGAGCAGCAATTGCAGCAGGCCCTCACCCTGGCGCGCCGGCAAGACAGCCGCGTCGCCCTGGTCTTCATCGACCTGAACAACTTCAAGTACATCAATGACCAGCATGGCCATGCTACTGGCGATCAGGTGCTGGTTGCCGTTGCCGAGCGCCTGCGCAATGCACTGCGTACCAGTGATATGGTGGCACGCCTGGGCGGCGACGAGTTTGTGGTGCTGATGGAGGACCTGTCGCAGCAGCATCGCCTCAATGACGAAGCCCATGCCATCTGCGAAAAACTGTTTACCGAGCTGGCCACCCCCGTATTACTCGACGGCAGACAGCACCGCATCGGCGCCAGTCTGGGCGTGGCGGTGTTCCCGGATCACGCGCTGACCCTGGACAAACTGATTCATGCGGCCGATCTGGCCATGTACGCTGCCAAGCGCAGTGGCAACAACCAGTACCGGCTGGCCAGCGACCTGACCACCCACGCCCATGCCCCCACGCCCGAGGTCAGCCGCGCCGCAGGCGGCCAATCAGAGTAATCACGCCCAGAATCACCGCCCCGGCGACAATGCCGATCCCGGCGTTCAACAGGGTCGGCAACAAGCCGCCCAGCACAGTCCCGACAAAGGGCAGTTCGGTGGCCGAGGCCGCACTGTGCTCAATCCAATGATGTACCACACCCACGCCGTGGGTCAGAATGCCACCGCCGACCATGAACATGGCCGCCGTTCCCACAACCGACAGCGTGCGCATCAGCCAGGGCGCGAACCAGAGAATCCCGGCGCCCAATTTCTGCGCCGCGGCGCTGCTTTTCTGCGCCAGCGCCAGCCCGGCATCGTCCAGTTTGACGATACCCGCGACCAGCCCATACACCCCTGCCGTCATCACCAGCGCAATGCCCGACACCACGATGACCTGCTGCATGAACTCGGCTTGCGCCACGGTGCCCAGCGTGATGGCAATAATTTCAGCAGAGAGTATGAGGTCGGTGCGCACGGCGCCGGCAATCTTGGCCTTTTCTCTGGCCACCACATCCTTGGGCTCGTGCGACAGGTTCTGCACCGTTTGCGCATGCTCAGCCTTGGTGTCATGCAGAAACTTGTGGGCCAGCTTCTCGGCGCCTTCGTAGCAGAGGAAGGCGCCGCCCAACATGAGAATAGGGGTAATCAGCCAGGGCGCCACCGCGCTGATCAGCAAGGCCGCTGGCACCAGAATCAGCTTGTTGCGAAACGAGCCCTTGGCCACCGCCCAGACTACCGGCAACTCACGGTCGGCCTTGACCCCAGTGACCTGTTGGGCATTCAGGGCCAGGTCATCACCGAGCACACCGGCGGTTTTTTTAGCCGCTACTTTGGTCATCAGCGACACGTCGTCCAGTAGCGACGCGATATCGTCAATCAGTACGAGCAGACTGGTAGCCACGGGGGCACTCCTTGTTCACATGGGCAAAGTCGGTCAAGCCGGTTCGCCCGACAGTATGCGCAGTTTGCGCGCCGCGCGCATCCGCCGCGCCCTGCTAGACTGAGCAATTGTTCACTCAAGAAACAATCTGTAACGCCGATCTACTCCTTAAGAGCACAGGATTGCGCTCGTTATTCCAACAAGCTGCGTATGAGGTCACGTATGTTCGGATCAGGTCTGCGTCACGAACTGGATGAATGCAAATCGGCGCTGCACATGCATGAGCAGATCCTCGCCGCGATCCGGCAAAACCTTGCAATGATCGAGTTCACCCCCACCGGCGAGGTGCTCGACGCCAACCCGTCTTTCCTCAGCTGCATGGGCTATCAACTGGACGAAATACGCGGCCAGCACCACCGCCTGTTCTGCCCACCCGATCTACTGGCCAGCGCCGAATACAGTCGTTTCTGGCAGCGGCTGGCCAACGGCGACAGTTTCAGCGACCGTTTCATGCGGCTGGCCAAAGGCGGCAGACACGTCTGGCTTGAAGCCAGTTATCTGCCGGTAAAGGATGTTGACGGACAGGTGGTTCGGGTGATCAAACTGGCCACCGACATAACCAAGCAGGTTGAGGCCGAGCAGGAACACCAAAGCTTGCTCAACGCGATTGATCGCTCCATGGCGGTCATCGAGTTCAACGCCGACGGTGAAATCGTCACCGCCAACGGCAATTTTTTGCACACCATGGGTTACCGTCTGGAAGAGATTCGCGGCAAGCACCACCGCCTGTTCTGCGATCCGGTTGAGGCCGGCAGCGAGGCCTATCGACGCTTCTGGCAACGTCTGAATAGCGGCGAGTTCATTTCCGATCGCTTCAAACGCATCAGCAAGGACGGACAGGAAGTCTGGTTACGCGCCACCTACAACCCCCTCTACGACGCGACCGGCAAACTCTACGGCGTGGTCAAGTTCGCCAGCGACATCACTGCCCAGGTAGAAAGCCGGCATGCCGAATCGGCCGCGGCCAAGCTGGCGTTTGAAATCGCCGCCGAAACCGACGAGAGCGCCCGCAAGGGCGCCGGCGCGGTCGAGCAGACGGTCGAGGTGGTCCGTGGCATTGCCAGCGATCTCGACTCGGTAGCCACGCACATCAGCGCACTCAGCACTCAATCCGAGCGCATCAATAGCATCGTGCAGGTCATTCGTGGCATCGCAGAGCAGACCAACCTGCTGGCATTGAACGCCGCCATCGAGGCCGCTCGCGCCGGCGAGCAGGGCCGCGGCTTCGCCGTAGTGGCGGACGAGGTGCGCAATTTGGCCGCCCGCACCAGCCAGGCGACGGTAGAAATCAATGATGTGGTGCAGCAGAACATGGACCTGGCCCAGCAAGCGGTCAACGGCATGAGTGGCAGCCAGGAAAAGGCTGAACAGGGCGTCGCGTCTGCCAACAAGGCCGGTGAAGTCATGCTCGATATTCGCGACGAGGCCCAGCGCGTAGTCGATGCCATCGGCCAGTTCGCCGACGCCATTCAGGATTGAGACCCTGACGCACCCAGCCCGCCTGTGCCAGCGATAGAAAGTGCGGAACCCCTCTGGTCACGCGGCATCCAACGTGTTGACACTTCGGACTGGCAAATCCGCGGTCCCGAACGAGTAACGAGTGGAGGCCCCCATGAGCCGAGGCAGCAAAGACAAGTACACCGACAAGCAGAAACGCAAGGCCGAACACATTGAAGACAGCTACCGTGAGGCTGGCGTTCCGGAAAATGAGGCCGAGGCCCGCGCCTGGGCTACCGTCAACAAGCAGTCTGGCGGCGGCAACCGCAGCGGCGGTTCCGGCCAGCAAAAAAGCGCAAAGGCAAAGCAGCAGTCGCGCGAAGGCTCCGCCCGCCGCGCTGCCGCCAGCCGGCGTGGTGTGCCGCGCAAGCAGTCACTGCAGGAAGAAACCGTCGCCGAGCTGCGGCGCATGGCACGCGCCAAGGCTATTTCCGGTCGTTCCAGCATGCGCAAGGCCGAGCTGGTAAAAGCCCTGCAGAAAGCGGCCTGAAGCGGATTTTCCCGCTGCCTGCAATCACCTACACTGTTCAGCCCGCACGCTAATGAACAGGAGATTGCATGGACGCCGCCAAACCACTGGCTGGACTCAAGGTCGTTGAGCTGGGCACTCTGATCGCCGGCCCCTTTGCCGCGCGCATCTGCGCCGAGTTCGGTGCCGAAGTCATCAAGGTCGAGTCCCCCAACGGCGGCGATCCGCTGCGCAAATGGCGCAAGCTGTATGAAGGCACCTCATTGTGGTGGTTTGTTCAGGCGCGCAACAAGCAGTCGCTGACGCTTAACCTGAAAGCGCCCGAAGGCCTGGCGATACTCAAGCAACTGTTGCGCGATGCCGACATCCTGATCGAGAACTTTCGCCCTGGCACTCTGGAAAAGCTCGGCCTGGGCTGGGACGTGCTACACGCGTTGAATCCGGGTCTGGTCATGGTGCGGCTGTCCGGCTTTGGTCAGACCGGCCCCTATAAGGATCAGCCCGGCTTTGGCGCCGTGGGCGAATCGGTCGGCGGCCTGCGATACATCACCGGTTTTGCCGACCGCCCACCGGTCCGTACCGGCATATCCATCGGCGATTCCATTGCTGCGCTTTGGGGTGTGATAGGCGCCCTCATGGCGCTGCGTCACCGCGAAGTCAATCAGGGTCAGGGCCAGGTGGTGGATGTTGCGCTCTACGAAGCCGTGTTTGCGATGATGGAAAGCATGGTGCCGGAGTTTGACGTCATGGGGTTTGTGCGCGAGCGCAGCGGTAACATCATGCCTGGCATTACGCCCTCCTCTATTCACACCTGTAATGACGGCAAGGCCGTACAGATTGGCGCAAACGGCGACGCCATCTTTCAGCGCTTCATGCGCGCCATGGGTCGCGATGACCTGGCCGAGGACCCCAGCCTGGCGGATAACGCCGGCCGCGATGCGCGGCGCGATGAACTCTACGCGTTGATCGACAGCTGGGCCGCACGGCGCACCCAGGCCGAAGTGCTGGAGGTACTGAACCGCGCCGAAGTGCCAGCCAGCAAGATCTACTCGGCTGCCGATATGTTCACTGACCCGCAATACCTGGCCCGCGAGATGTTTCTCAATGCCACCCTGCCTGACGGCAAGGCGTTCAAGATGCCGGGCATCATCCCCAAGCTGACCGCGACGCCTGGCAGCGTGCAGTGGACTGGCCCGGCGTTGGGCGAGCATACCGACGCGCTGCTGAAGCAGCTGGGTTATAGCCGTGAGGATGTGCAGCGTTTGCGCAAAGAAGGGGTGATATGAGGCTCCAGCTGCAAGCTGCACGCTGCAAGCTAGATATTTTGGCAATCGCAGGTTAAACGTTGAAACGGGGGGGCAGCGAGGGGGGCGTTGATACCACTGCCATTGGGCAAATTTCTGATTGGCAAAGCGGTCACGCCGGCAACGCACGACGAACCGCTTGTTCCATCTATCCCGGGATAGTTAATACCCGGCGGGACGAGGTACTAACGAAAGCCGAGAAATGACAGGATAGCCAACACGATCACAACGGCACCAACGATATAAATAATCCTATTCATCAGGTTTCCTCCTTTGGGTGTAAAGAACCGCCATGGCGTTAACCACAGCGTCCTATCTTGAAAGACACCCATCAGAGCAAAAGATTGGTTTGCATCCGCCCTTTTGTTAACCAGATCACAAATCGAATATAAATACCGGCACCATTAGCCAAAGTCCTGCTTGGCCATCCACGGAATAATCCGCTCGAACGCCTCCTCAATGTTCGCCAGCGACGTTGAATAACTCAGGCGCAATGCATTGTTACAGCTATTGCCGAAAGTCTCGCCGGGTATGGTGCACACCCCGGTCTCCTTCAGCAGGCGCAGCGCCACATTGGTGCCATTGACGCCTTCGGGTAGCGACGGGAACAGGTAGAAGGCGCCCTCGGGCTTATATCCGGTGAGGTGCGGCGTCTGCTCTACCAGCTCCACCAGGCGATCGCGGCGCCGCGTGTATTCGGCCAGCATGTGGTCGGTAAACTCGGTACCGCCCCGCAGCGCAGCGACCCCGGCCCACTGAAACGGGGTATTGGCTACCGTGGTGGTGAACATGTGATAACGCCGCAGCTTCTTGATAGCCGCCTGACTGGCGATCAGCCAACCGATGCGCATGCCCGCCATGCTGTAGGTCTTGGAGAAGCTGCTGACTACCATCACGTGATCCAGATCGCTACAGCACGACAGCACCGAAGGATATTCCTTGCCGTCGTAGATCAGGTGGTCGTAGACCTCATCGCTGATCACGTGAATGCCGCGATAGGCCGCCTCCTCCAGAATCGCCTCCAGGGTTTCCTTGGGATACAGCGTCCCGGTCGGGTTACTGGGTGAGTTGAGGACAATCGCGTGCGTGTGCGGCTCAATCGCATCTATTACTTCCTGCGGGTCGAGCTGGTGGTTATTTTCCGCCCGCGTTGCAATCTCGGTCACCTCGCCGCCATTCATGCGAATCAGCGGCGCATACAGCATGAACGCCGGGTCCGGCACGATGAAGTGCCGGCCTGGCGCCGCCACGGCGGTAAGCGCCAGATAAATCGCCTCGGTCGCGCCGGTGGTAATCAGAATATTATCCGCCGTCAAAGTGCGCTGATAACGATCACCGTAATAGGTCGCCAGCGACTCCAACAGCTCTGGCAGCCCGGCATCCATGGTGTAACCGGTTTGCCCTGCCTGCAGCGCCTCTACCGCCGCATCCACCACATTCTTGGGGGCCGGCAGGTCGGGCTGCCCGATCGACAGATGAATCACATCCTCCAGGCTGGAGGCCAGGTTGACCATCTTGCGGATACCGGGGATCGGGATCGTCAGCAGCGCCGGGTTCCAGATCGGATCCTCGGATTCGTACAGATCAACATCGCTTGTGCCAAGTGCCATAAAATTCTCCCCTGCTCAGGCGCCAAACAGCTGTGGACGACGGTCGGTCAAAGGTGCGGCCTGCTGGTAGGCATAACCGGCCTGTAACACCAGGGCATCGTTGAAGCGCGCGCCAACCAGCTGCAAGCCAATTGGCAGGCCCTTGCTGTCGAAGCCGCAGGGCACCGAGAGGCCCGGCTGGCCGGTCATGTTGAAGGGGTAGGTGAAGGGCGTCCAGGTAGGCCAGCGCGTGCTGGGCCAGTCTTCCGGCACCTCGCGGCCGGTCTTGAAGGCAGTGATCGGCAACGTGGGCGTGAGCAGCAGATCGTACTTCTGATGAAAGCCGGCCATGCGCTCGCGCAGCGCCATCGACTCGTTCACCGCGCCCATGTAATCGAGCATGCTCAGGCGTGACGCCTTCTCAGCGACCTTGACCAACTCGGGATCCATGACCGCGCGCTTCTTGGCGCCCAGATCGCGGATGGCATTGGCCGCACCGCCGTAAAACAGATGGCCGAACGCAGCCAGCGGATCACTGAAACCGGGATCGACACGCACTACTTCGGCTCCCAGCGACTCGAATACCCGCGCTGCCTCCGCCACCGCCGCCTCTACTTCCTTATCCACGTCGACGTAACCCAGGTTTGGGCTGTAGGCGATCTTCAGGCCTTTCACGCCGTTTTTCAGCTTCGCCAAATAATCGATGTTGCGCCGCGGCACGGCGTTGGTGTCGCGGTGGTCGGCCTCGCACAGCACGTTCATCATCAGCGCGCAGTCTTCCACCGTCCAGGTCATCGGCCCGGCATGAGCCAAAGTGCCGAAGGGGCTGGAGGGCCAGTGCGGCACTTCACCAAACGATGGCTTGAGGCCAACAATGCCGCAGAAAGCCGCGGGAATGCGGATTGAACCACCGGCGTCGGTACCCAGCGCGATGGGCGCCATGCCCAAGGCAACCGCCACGCCACTGCCACCGCTGGAGCCACCGGAGGTGGTATCGGGGTTCCAGGGGTTATTGGTCACCCCGGTTACCGGGTTGTCGGTCACGCCTTTCCAGCCCAGTTCCGGCGTGGTGGTTTTGCCAATCGGCACATAGCCGTGGCGCGCCAGCGCCGCGGTACAGGGCGCGGATTTACCCATTGTGCTTTGCGGGTCGACCGTATGCGAGCCCTTGATGGTGGGCCACATGGGGGTCAGGAATACATCCTTGACCGCCACGGGCACGCCATCCAGCAGGCCATTGGCCTCACCACGTTGATAGCGCTGCTCTGACTCACGGGCAAAATCCAAAGAGATTTCCCGGTCGACCAGACAGAAGCCGTTGGTTTGTTTATCCACCTTTTCAATCTGATCCAGCATCGCACTGGCGACTTCAACCGGGGACAACTGCTTGTCGGCAAACTGTTCCCGAAGTTGTACTGCTGTCATCTTAAGAATGTCCTGGGACATATCCGCCTCCTCAGGTGGAAAACAAATCGTATAAACCGAGCGCCTTCTGCTGCTGCGCGCTCAGGCCTTGCCTTTATCAACCTGATTGAACAGGTCTTCTCCAGCCAGCCAACGCGCGAGATTGGCCTTGAACTGCTCGCCCAGTGCGCGGCGCCAGCCAACGAAATCACCGGACATGTGCGCCGACAGCATCACGTTGGGCATCTCCCACAGTGCGTGCTGCTCCGGCAGGGGCTCGGGCTCGACTACATCCAGCGCAGCGCCGGCAATGGTTTGCTGCTGTAGCGCCTCGACCAGATCCTCGGTCACCACTAGAGCGCCACGCCCAACATTGATCAGCACCGCGTGGGGCTGCATCAGCGCCAGTCTGCGGCGGTTGATCAGCCCTTCGGTGGCCGCTGTCAGCGGCGCGGTTATCACCACGTAATCGGCGCTCGGCAGGTACATGTCGAGGTCATCGTTAGCAACCACCTGCTGAAAATTCGGCGCTTCACGCGCGCTGCGGGCAACCCCGGTCACCTCCAGCCCCAAAGCGCCAAGCAAGCGCGCCACCTCACCGCCGATTGAGCCAGCGCCGATAATCAACGCCTGCTTGCCCCTGATCAGTTCGGTCTCGCGGTGTTGCCATTGGTGCGCACGCTGGTGCCGCAGGTTGCCGAGGGTATCCTTGGCAAACAGCAGCACTGCGCCCAGCACATACTCGGCAATGCCCAGATCGAATACGCCGCGGGCGTTGGTCAGCAACACGTTGCTGTTTACCAGTGCCGGAAACAGCAATGCATCCACGCCAGCGCTGGTGGCGTGGACCCACTTGATGCGGTGCTTTGCCGGCCAGCAGCGCTCCAGTAGACCGGTACGAAAATCGGTCACCACCAGAATGTCGGTGTTCGGCAACTGCTCGCGCAGCTCGGCTTCGGCGCTGACGGTGGTCAGCTCGACGCCGTCTGGCAGAGGCTCCAACCCCGGCAGCGGTGGCTCGCCAGGTGCCACCAGCACCAGCACACGCGTCATGCGGCCACCTGCTGCAGCGCCTTGGCGAAGCGGGCAACCGCGTCGTCGACCTCCTCGGCAGAGACGGTGAGCGGCGGCAGCCAGCGCACAATCTGGCCATCGGTACCGCAGCGCAGCAGCAACAGACCCTGCGCTTCGGCAGCCGCGCTCAGATCACCGGCGAGGTCAGCGCGCGGGGTGCGGTAGTCATCGGCGATCTCCATACCCAGCATCAGGCCCTTGCCGCGAATGGTGTCGATGCAGCTGTAACGCTGCTGCAGCTCGGTCAACTGGCTGAGCAGGCGCTCACCCTGCCGCGCCGCATTGGCAACCAATTGCTCGTCATCAATCACCTTGAGCGTTGCCAGTGCCGCAGCGCAGGCCACCGCGTTGGCGCCGTAGGTGCCGCCCTGCGAACCCGGCATACCCTTGCTCATGAGGTCAGCCGAGGCGGCAATGGCCGAGAGCGGGAAACCGCTGGCCAGGCCCTTGGCGGTAATCACCACATCGGGCTGCACAGCAAAATGGTCGTGCGCCCAGAACTTGCCGGTGCGCCCGTAACCGGCCTGAATCTCGTCACAAATGAGCAGAATGCCGTGCTGCTTGCAGCGCTCGGCCAACCCCTGCATGAAAGCGGCGTTGGCCGGGTAATAGCCAAATTCGCCCTGCACTGGCTCGATGATCATCGCCGCGGTATCGCTGGGCGCAGATTGGGTTTTGAAGATATGGTCCAGTTCACGCAGGGCAAAGTCAGTCGCCTGTTCTTCCGACCAGCCATAGCGGTAGGCGTGCGGGAACGGCGACACCACCACCCCGGCCATCATCGGATGAAAGCCGGTGCGCACCTTGGTGCCCGAGGTGGTAAGCGAGGCGGCCGCCATGGTGCGGCCATGAAAGCCGCCGTCAAAGACGATGATATTGGCCCGTCCGGTCGCGTGCCGGGCAAGGCGCAGCGCGGTTTCTACTGCTTCTGAGCCGGAGTTGGCAAAGGCCACGGAGTCGATGGGGCCGGGCATGCGCTCGGCGAGTTGATCCGACAGATCCAGCATTGGCTGGTGGGCAACGGTGGTGTACTGCGCATGCACGATCTTGCCGACCTGCTCGCGCGCCGCTGCAACCACAGTGGGGTGACAGTGACCGGTACTGGTGACACCAATACCCGAGGTGAAGTCCAGATAACGCTTGCCGTCGACATCAAACAACCAGCTGCCTTCGCCGCGTTCTACCAATACCTTGCTGGCCTGTTTCAGCAGCGGTGACAAATGACTCATAACCTGTCTCCTTTCCTTTCAGCGAGCGTCGCGCCCGTCCGTGCGGAAAAATGTGATAGGTCAGTGGCTCGCTACTCGTCAAAACCACATGCGCGAGCCCTGACACTCTGGAAGGACGTTACAGCCCGGCAATCACGCCAGCGGTAACTTCCTGACAAGTTCGCTGGGCCCCTGCAGCCGTCACCAGATCCTTGGCAACGGCCATGCGCAGGCGCTCGGCGGCTTGTGCGCAGCCCACCCAGTCCAACATCATGGCTGTGGTGAGCAGCATGGCAGCAGGATTGGCTTTCCCCTGACCGGCGATATCCGGTGCGCTGCCATGTGTCGGTTCAAACAGTGCGGGCATATCCCGGCTGTCTGGATTGATATTGCACGACGGCGCCAGCCCAAGCCCACCCGAGAGTACCGCGGCCAGATCCGTCAGTATGTCGCCATGCAAGTTGCTCGCCACCACCACGTCGAAGGCCCAGGGCGACTGTACAAATTTCATACAGGCGGCATCGACCAGTTCATGGTGCACGCCAATTTCAGGGAACTCGCTGGCCACCTCGGCAAAGACTTCGGTGTACATATCACCCCAGAAAGGCTGCGCGTTGCGTTTGGTGATCAAGCAAACCTGTGCACCAGCAGTGCCCTTCTCGGCGCAGAAAAACGCATTGCTGCCTTGCGGGCGAGCATCCAGTCGCGCCTGGGCGCGGCGGAAAGCATGGCGAATCAGCCGTTCGGTGCCGTGGCGGGTAAACACTTCCAACTGGGTGGCAACCTCCTGCGGCGTACCGCGGTTCAGCCGCCCTCCCTGATTGACGTACTCACCCTCGCTGTTCTCGCGAATCACCAGCATGTCGACCTCCGCCGCGCGCGGGTCGGCCAGATACTGCGGCGCCCCCGGCAGCAAGCGCGCCGGGCGCTCACAAGCCCAGAGTTGCAGGCCCTTGCGGAAGGTCAGCAGCGGCGCCAGCGAGATACTGTCGGGCAGCCGGTAACGCTGCGGGTCGCTGGCAGGGCCCGGATCGCCTAATGCACCGAGCAGCAGCGCGTCGTAACGCTGCACCTGCTCGAGCGCATCGGCTGGCATCATTTCAGCGTGTTGCTGATGCCAGCCGGTGCTCGGCCATGCCAGGGTTTCCCATTCCAGCGGCAACGGCTCGATTGCGTGCAGCGCCAGTAGCACCGCCTCCGCCGCCGCCATGACTTCATGGCCAATGCCGTCGCCGGGCATCAGCGCGATTTTCTTGATTGCGGCCTGTTCAGCCATCGGTTTACTCCGCGCCCATGCAGAGATATTTGATCTCCATGTATTCTTCGATGCCGTGGCTGGAACCCTCACGCCCCAGACCCGACTCCTTGACCCCGCCAAAGGGCGCTGCGGCGTTGGAAACGGCACCTTCGTTGACGCCGATGATGCCGGCTTCCAGTTCATCAGCTACGCGCCAGACGCGGTGGATGTTGGTGCTGTAGAAGTAAGCCGCCAAACCGAAGGGCGTGTCGTTGGCAATCTCGATGGCCTGTTCTTCGGTTTCGAACTTGATCACGGCAGCCAAGGGCCCAAAGGTCTCGTCTTCGCACAGCTGCATGTCGCGGGTCACGCCAGTGATCAGCACCGGCTCGACGAAGTTGCCATTGTTACCTTCCGGCGCCGCGCCAGCCACATGTTGGGCGCCCTTGCTCAGCGCGTCGTTGAAATGCTCCTGCACCTTCTTCACCGCCGCGCGGTTGATCAGCGCCGACTGGGTAACGCCCTCTTCAAAGCCGTCGCCCAGCTTGAGTTTGCCCATGGCCTCGGCCAGCTTCTCGACAAAACGGTCGTGAATGCCGGCCTGCACCAGAAAGCGGTTGGCACAGACGCAGGTTTGCCCGGTGTTGCGGAATTTGCAGATCATTGCGCCTTCAACTGCACGCTCGACATCGGCGTCATCAAACACGATAAAAGGCGCGTTGCCGCCCAGCTCCAGCGAGACCTTTTGAATGTGCTCGGCGCACTGCGCCATCAGCTGACTGCCGACACTGGTGGAGCCGGTAAAGCTCAGCTTGCGCACCGTGGAACTACCGGTCAGCACATCGCTGATAACCGACGCCTTGCCCGTCACCACGTTGAACACACCGGCGGGGATGCCGGCTTCATCCGCCAGTTCAGCGAGCGCCAGCGCGGTGTAAGGGGTCGCACTGGCCGGCTTGACGATCATAGAACAACCGGCTGCCAGCGCAGCGCCGGCCTTGCGGGTGATCATCGCCGCGGGAAAGTTCCAGGGCGTAATGGCGGCCGTAACGCCAATCGGTTGCTTGGTCACCACAATATGCTGGCCGGGCTTGGCGCCGGGAATGGTTTCGCCATACACCCGGCGCGCCTCTTCGGCGAACCAGCGAATGAACGAGGCTGCGTAATCCACCTCGCCACGCGACTCGGTCAGCGGCTTGCCCTGCTCCAGGGTCATCAGGCTGGCGATGTCGTCCTTGTGCTCCAGCATCAGGTCATGCCAGCGCAGTAACAAGTCGGCGCGTTCCTGCGCCGTCTTCTTGCGCCACACCTTGTAGCCGGTATCGGCCTGCTTGATGGCATCTTGCAGCTCGGCCTCACTGAGCACTGGCACCGTGCCCAGAATCTCGCCGTTGGCCGGGTTATCCACGTCGATACTACTGCCATCACTGGCGCCTACCCACTGGCCTCCCACGTAACACTGTTGACGGAACAGGCGTGCGGTTTTAAGGCGAGAAACAGACATGGACGAACTCCTCGAAACAGTCATTAGCAGCAAGCAAGGGGCAACGCCTGGCCGCAGCGCAGTGCTGGCGAGCTTGCCTGCAAATTGATCAACAGGGCGCTATCACGAAAGCGCAGAGCGGGCCCGCTTAAGCGGGCAACTAGCATTTGTTACCCTTCCAGACTAGGCAGATTTGCCGGTGGAAGCAAACCGCCAGACGGCAGCGAACCCAGCGCGCATTCTGCAGTCACATGCAGGATGGCCAAGGTATTTACGGTCATATCAATCCGTGCGAACCAGCGGCGCGCCTGCCCCTCGCAAGGCGATCAGCCGTGCCCCTCACAAGGAGTATTCCATGCCCAAGACCCTCACTCGCAGTCTCGCTGCCCTGCTACTGGGTTCGCTCAGCAGCCTGGCCATGGCCGACAGCAACGCTGAACCACCCAGCGCCTTCATCATCAGCCCGGCCGACGGCGCCACCGTCAGTTCGCCAGTCACCGTGCAATTTGGCCTCAGTGGCATGGGCGTCGCCCCCGCCGGCGTCGAGCGCGCTGGCACCGGCCATCACCACCTGCTGGTTGACGCCAAGAGCCTGCCCGCTGCCGGCCAGCCGATCCCAGCCGACGACAATCACAAACATTTTGGTGGTGGCCAGACCCAGGTCAGCCTGGACTTGCCGCCAGGTGAACACACGCTGCAGCTGATCATGGGCGACCAGAACCACGTGCCACTGCAACCCTCGGTCACCTCTGAAAAAATCACCATCACGGTCGAGTAAGCACCGCATTCGCCCCAGCCACCGTGGGTGGCTTCGTTACTAGTGGCTGGGGCGCTGCCCACATGGGCTCCGCACTGGGAACTGTCGCCGCGATTTGCGGCCTAAACAGGCAGACATTGATAGCAGACCGTGATAACCCTCGGTCGGCCCGCCCAACTCGCAAGGAGCCCGATAATGACCAAAGGGATTTCACTATTTGCCGGCTTGCTCGGCTTGTGGTTACCCCTGCACGCCAGTGCTGCCAACTTCGAATTTTCCGATGTTGTTGATAAGGCCAAAGCGCTCGCCACTGAACCTTACCAGGCTCCCAAACCGGTTCCGCAGTTCCTCCGGGAACTCAGCTTCGACGATTATCAGGGCATCCGCTTCAAGCCGGAGAACAGCCTGTGGCACGAAAGCAATTCCGCCTTCCAGGTCATGCCGGTTCCCCCGGGACTGTTCTACAAGCACCCAGTTCAGGTGCACGTGATTGATGCCGAGGGTGTGCACCCGCTCAAGTTTGATAAAAGTCAGTTCAGCTATCCGAATACCGAGGTTGAACGCCTGGTGCCGGCTGATTTGGGCTACGCCGGCTTCAAGCTGACCTTTCCGCTGAAGGGCGATGACGTGCAAAACCAGTTTCTGGTATTTGCCGGCGCGAGCTATTTCCGCGCCGTGGGCCGCGATAACAACTTTGGTATCTCCGGCCGTGGCCTGGCGCTCAATACCGCATTGCCCGGCGGCGAGGAGTTTCCCGACTTTGTCGAGTTCTGGCTGGAGCGCCCCAAACCCGACGCCGACCGCCTGACCTTCTACGGGCTGCTCAACGGCGAAAGCCTGGCCGGCGCGTATCGCTTTACCGTCATCCCTGGCGATGAAACCGTGCTCGAGGTGCAATCGATACTGTTCCCGCGGCAGTCGGTTGAACTGCTGGGCGTTGCACCGCTGACCAGCATGTTCTTTTACGGCGAGAACACGTTCCGCCCGGAGGGCGAATGGCGCCCGCAGGTGCATGACTCCGATGGCCTGCTGATTCACGATGGCCCCTCCGATGAGTGGCTGTGGCGCCCATTGCGCAACCCCGAAGCACTGCAGATGGACTACTTCGCAACTCAGAACCTGCGCGGCTTTGGCCTGTTGCAACGCGATACCGATTTCCACAACTACATGGATCTGGAAGCCCGTTACGACGGCCGCCCCAGCGCCTGGGTTGCGCCCAAGGGGGACTGGGGCAAGGGCAATGTAGTGTTGGTGCAGATCCCCACCCCGGATGAAACCAATGACAACATTGTCGCCTTCTGGAAACCCGAAGCACAGGTCGAGCAAGGTCAGGCACTGGAGTACGACTACAACGTGCATTTCGGCGGCCCCGATATTACCCGATCGCCGTTGGGCCGCACCCAGCAAAGCTTTCTCGGTGACGGCATGCGGATCGGCGGCGGCAGCGAAAAGGGCGCTGTGCGCCTGATCATCGACTTTGCCGGCGGCCCACTGGACAAGCTCAAAGCCGGCGCGCCGGTGCTGGGTGATGTCAGCGTGCAACAGGAGGGCGAATTGATTGAGCATTTCGTCGAGTACGTGGAGCCGCTCAAGCGCTGGCGCCTGTCGATTCTGGCGCGCCCTGCGCCCGACCGCCCGCTCAGCTTGCGCGCCTTTCTGAAAGACGAGGAGCAGACGCTGACCGAAACCTGGCAGTACGAGTTGCCCGCTAACAACCGACTGCTTGGCCGCGGCAAATAGAAGTGTGACCATGACCCAGCCAATCAGCGAACTTCTGTTACAGCGCATTCTCGCCTACTGGGCCTGGAGCGGCGTGACCATAGACGCCGCCGCCCAGCAGCGAGCACTGGTCATCGTCACGCAGGCCCTGCAAGAACCCGCCGAGGAGCGCCTGAGCTTCTGCCTGCGAACGCTGCAGGCAGCCATCCCGCCGAGCCCTGAGCCCGCTAACGCCTCTCCGCCACTGCGCCGTGGCAGTATGCGCTACGGTGCCTACTGATGAACCACCCGGCCGAACTGCCCCCGGAAATAATGCAGCAGCGTCCGCGCTGGCGGCTGGCCGCGACCGTGCGTCGAGGCCTGCTGGCACTGGCGGTCTTGACGCAAACGTTGATCGCAACCTACTTCATGCTGTCTGTGCTGCCCTACCACGGCGGCAATCTGGTCGAGGCCAGCATGGCGCTGGTGTTCTCCCTGCTATTTGCCTGGATCAGCGTCGGCTTCTGGATTGGCCTGATCGGTTTCTGCCTACGTCGCTTCGGCGGTGATCCCCGCAGTTTGCTGCGCCAGCAGGACGAAGCCACCCTGCGCGGCACGCCGCTGGGCCGCACCGCCGTGGTCATGCCGATCTATCACGAGCCGGTTGGCCGTAGCCTCCAGGGGCTGAAAAGCGTGATTCTCAGCCTGCAACGCACCGGCAAACTGGCCGATTTCGATTTTTTCATCCTATCCGACAGCCGCGACCCCGATGTCTGGCTGGCCGAGCAGGCGGCCTGGCACGCGCTGCGCGAGGAGCAGGGATTAGAGGACCAGCTGTTTTACCGTCGCCGTCCGCTTAACCTGAATTACAAGAGTGGCAACATCGGCGACTTTCTGCGCCGCTGGGGCAAAGCCTACGACTACATGGTGGTGCTGGATGCCGACAGCCTGATGGCCGGCGCGACGCTGGTACGCATGGTGCAACTGATGCAGCGCCACCCGCAGGTAGGCATCTTGCAATCCAGCCCCAGCCTGCTCAACGGGCGCTCGCTGTTCGCCCGCCTGCAGCAGTTCTCCAATCAGCTGTACGGCCCGCTATTTACCACCGGCTTGGCCGCCATACAACTGGGCCATGCCGCATTCTGGGGCCACAACGCGATACTGCGCGTGCGCCCGTTCATGCAGCATTGCGGCTTGCGCAAGCTGCCCGGCTGGGGTCTGTTCAAGGGCCCGGTGCTCAGCCACGACTTTGCCGAGGCTGCCTACATGGGCCGCGCCGGTCTTGAGGTCTGGCTGGAACCGGAGCTGACGCAAAGCTACGAAGAATCGCCCCCCACCCTGTCGGATGAACTCACCCGCGACCGCCGCTGGGCCAAGGGCAACCTGCAGCATCTGTGGCTGATGCTGTTCAGCCGCCGCCTGAAGCTGGCCCATCGCATGGCCTTCCTCAACGGCATCATGGGCTATGTAGCCTCACCCCTGTGGTTCACCTTTCTGGTGCTGACGACCATTGAAGTCGCCCGTCTGATTCTCTGGCCGATCAACTATTTTCCCGAGCAGAACCAGTTGTTCCCACTGTGGCCGGAATGGCATCCGCAGCGTGCGGTGTGGATGGTCAGCATCACCCTCACCCTGCTGTTTCTGCCCAAGTTTCTGGCCATTGCGGATGTGCTGCTGCGGGGGCGCAGAAAGGCTTTTGGTGGCGGTATAAAGCTGTTTTGCAGCGTCTTGCTGGAGATGCTGATTTCCGCTCTGCTGGCGCCCATCCGCATGCTGTCGCACTGCCGCTACGTATTGGAGGCACTGTTCAACGTCAACCTGCGCTGGGCCGGGCAGAATCGTAGCGGGGAGACCAGCTGGCTGGCGGCGGTGCTGAATCAGGGCATCGGCAGCCTGATGGCGTTGGCCTGGGCCGGCTTTGCCTGGTGGCTGGACCCCATGTTCTTTGTCTGGTCGCTGCCGGTTGCCCTGCCGCTGGTGCTGGCCGCACCCATTTTCGTATTGCTCAGCAAGGTCAGCTGGGGCGAAGGCCTAATGCGTAAGCGCTGGCTGCAAATCCCCGAAGAAGCCAGTGGCAGCAGCCTGCTCGACGACCTCGACACCCCGAGCAAACTGTTGACGGCAGAGCAGCAGCCGGCCTTCAACGAGGCAATAGTGCATCCGCAAACCAACCGACTGCAGACCCGCCTGGCCCACGCCCCGCGCGCTCAGCGCCAGCAAAGTGAGCTGCAGCTGCTCGCCCAGCGCTGCCTGCAAGACGGTCCCGCCGCGCTATCCAGCGCAGAACGCAACCTGCTGGCCAGCGATGCCCGCTCCCTGCAGTGGCTGCATACCCAGGTTTGGCAGGCCGATCCGCAAAGCCGCTGGGGTCAGATATTGGCGCGACGCATTCGCACCACCTGAACAGCTACTCTGGCAATACCCAGTTCAAGTAATTGCCGCAGAAAAGAACCCCTCCTTATCATTTATGGCGTTTTGCAATCGCGCAAACGCCTGCTCCCCGTCAGCCCTGCCGGTCGGTTAACCTCACCATAGGTCATTGGTTTGCAGGGCAATGCAACCCCATTTCTGCAATCTGGCACTTGCCTGGATCTTGATTCCCGGCCGCCAAGGAGACAAAGCATGATCACACGCGCACTTGCGTTGCTGGCCGCCGGCTGCCTGTTCAGCAGCGCTGCCGCCGCCTTCAACGGCTACGTGGAGGTCACCAACGACACTGGCTATGACATCCACTACCTGTACGTCAGCCCGGCCCACGCCGGCGACTGGCAGGAAGACGTTCTCGACGAGGACATCCTGCCTGACGGCCATACCGTGCGCGTCACCGTGCGCAAGGCCAAGGGATCGGTGTACGACATTCGCGCCGAAGATGAAGACGGCGACACCTACACCCTCTGGGATGTAGATATCGCCAAGCGCGACGTAACCTTCACCCTGGATGACATCGACTGACCTACCCTCACCCGGCCAGCCACGCGGCAGGCCGGGCTGCTTAACCCGCGCGCCTAACCTTACCCTTTCTCTCGCGCCTCTCGCCTGCATACCCTTACCCACCGCTTATCCGTTGCAACAGCGCGAAGAAGCGCGCCTGGGCGATGAACTACCCGACAGCAACAGTCTCAAAGTACATAGGCTTCACCTGCGCAAGGGGCTCAACGCGCCTTTCTTCACCGCGCTATTGCACACAGTTCCAGGACACGGGTTTGTCTTACATGAAAGCACCAAAGAAGCGCCAGATCAGCCTTAGATGGTTTGTTGCGCTGGCGTTTCTATCGCTCGGTATCTTGCTGGTGGTGGGCTACACCCTGCTGTCGATCAACTACTTTATCAACGGCATGGATGCATCCATGGGCCGCAATATGGAAAAGGTCGCGCAGAGTTATCTGACCGATCCGGCGACCGCCGCGCAACTGTTCGACGACTATCCGGTTACCAGCCAGTGGCGCGAACAGCCGCAGGCCATTCAGCAGGCCTTCGCCAGCCCACCGGAACGCGAAGGCGTGCTCTATAAAGAGCTCGATCAATCAAACTTTCTGGCTAAACCCAGTGCGATTTACTTCGCCATCCGCTTTACCAGCCCTGCCGGCGATCGTTTCCTCAGCCATCAGGTGATACCCGGGGTAGAGCCACGCCTGCTGACCGAGCACCGCGGCAGCCTGAACACCCTGTTGCTGATCAGTCTGGGCAGTGCACTGACGCTGGGTTTGCTGATCTGGCTGGTGATGCGGCGGGTATCGCGGCCCATAAGCGCCCTCGGCAACTGGGCGCGCGGCCTGAACGAGCAAACCCTCAACCAACCCCCGCCGGACTTTCACTATCCGGAGCTGAATGACTTTGCCGAACGGGTGCGCAGCAGCCTGAGCTCCGCGCAGCACGGCCTGGCGCGCGAGCATCGTTTCCTGCGCAACACCAGCCACGAACTGCGCACCCCGATCAGCGTGGTACGCAACAACGTAGAACTGCTGAACCGGCTCCAGGAGAGCAGTGATCACCAGGTCGACCTGCGTCAGCTGCAGGCCATTGAGCGCATCGATGGGGCCAGCCAGTCCATGCTGCATCTGACCGAAACACTGCTGTGGTTGAGCCGCGACAATATGGACAGCCTGCCCGCCCAGCCAGTGCAGCTCGATACGCTGGTGCACGAACTGGTAGAACAGATGCGCTATCTGCTGCGCGGCAAGGACGTGGACGTGCAGGTCAAAACCGACCCCTACAGCATGAAGCTGGCTGAGGCGCCGGCGCGTATCGTGCTCGGCAACCTGATCCGCAATGCCTTCCAGCACAGCCGCGAAGGTCAGGTGAAAATTCTGCAGCTGCACAACTGCGTGCGCATCAGTAATTCCCTGCCAAGCGATGAGCAAAACGCGGGCGAGGAGCTGGGGTTTGGCCTGGGGCTGCAGCTGACCACCCAACTGACCACCAAGCTGGGCTGGCGCTACAACAACCAGCGAAAGCAACGCCGCCAGTTGGCTGAGCTCTGGTTGCAGCCACCGCATGCCGACGCCGCGGCGCGCCGTGGCTGATCAGCGGCGCCGCAGGTAACGCTGATACAGCACCGCCAGGAGTGCGGTGAGCAGCGCAGGTAACAGGAGCGCCTGGAAGTACAACAGCGCATACACCAGCGCGCCCACAAGGCCGCCACTGATGAAGCCGCCAATCAACAGCAGAAACAGCAACAGCTTGCGCCGATCAAGCGCCTGACCACGCAGCCGTGCACCCAGCATCAACCCCAGATCGGTAAACAGCCCGGTGACATGGGTAGTCCGAATAATCGCGCCGCTGTAGGTGGTGACCATCGCATTTTGCAAACCACAGGCGGCGGAGGCCAGATAATGGCCCGCCACGCTGTTGTAATGCAGCGCCAGCATGGCAAGCACTAACAAGCCGGTCTCTACCCAGAGCGCCACGCCATAACGCCGCCCCGATTGCAGCGCGCTGCTGTCGATCAATACGCCGCTGAATACCGCGCCCAGCACAAAGCTCAACAGCACCAGCAGCAGGTGCAGCGCCGCCGCGGCGTCCAGGCGGGCCAGCTCCAGCCCCAGCAGGGTTGAGGTTCCGCTCAGATGCGATACCGCCTGATGGCTGAAACCCAGCAGGCCAATCGCATTGACGTTGCCCGCCACGAAGGCCAGGGCAAAGGCGCCGCCTTCAACCCAGCGCGGCAATCTGGAAATCATTATTGTGCCCCCCGGTAAAACCCCATCTTATGCCAGCTGAGGCCACTAGCCGGCTTTCTTTTGCCACGCGTCGCCAGACGTGGATATCCGGCGGCAAGTGCGGTTAGAATCGCTGTTTTTCGCCAATCGACAGGATAAAAACATGGGTCGCGCCTATCAGAACCGCAAAGAGTCCATGGCCAAAACGGCTGATGCCAAAACCAAGGTCTACAGCAAATACGCGCGTGAAATTTACGTCACCGCCAAATCCGGCGGCTTTGACCCCGACGGCAACCTGGCCCTGCGCGGTCTGATCGACCGCGCCAAGAAGGATCAGGTGCCTAGCCACGTGATCGACAAGGCCATCGACAAGGCCAAGGGCGGCGGCGGCGAAGACTTTTCCAAGGCGCGCTACGAAGGCTTTGGCCCAGGCAACTGCATGGTGATTGTCGACTGCCTGACCGACAACCCCAACCGCACCTTTGCCGACGTGCGCAACTGCTTCACCAAGACCAAGAGCAAGATCGGCACCGAGGGCAGCGTCAGCCACATGTTCGATCATTGCGCGATTCTGGCATTCAAGGGCGATGACGAAGAGGCTACGCTGGAAGCCCTGATGATGGCCGACGTGGATGTCACCGACATCGAGAACGAAGACGGCCTGATCACCGTGTTCACCCCCAGCACCGAATACTTCAAGGCCAAACAGGCGCTGACCGATGCCTTTGGTGAAATGGATTTTGAGGTCGACCTGATTCAGTTCCTGCCGCAGACCACCACCGAGATCAGCGGTGACGACGTGGCCATGTTCGAGAAGTTCACCGACATGCTCAACGAGCTGGACGATGTGCAGAACATCTACCACAACGCCGAGTTCTGACGCTCACGGGCGTCGCCCTGCGGCGCCCGGTCAGCTTTGCGAGCGCAACCACAGTAACAAGCCCGCCGCCAGCAAAGACAGCAGCAGTAGCGCCCCGCCGCTCAATCCTCCCCGCCGAGACGGCACCGCCAGCGCCTCCAACTCCCGTTGATGAAGCGCGGCAAAATTCAGTTGCTGTGCCGCCAGGGGCTCGCCCGTATAGACGCACACCTTATGGGCGCCGGCGCGCCCAGCGCCAGCTCACGTAACACCCGGTGCTCCACCTCGGTAAGCCCGCCCTCCAGCTTCTCCATCGGGTGCATGATCACATTGGGTGAAGCGCGCAGGAAACGCTTGCCCGCGGCTTTTCTCAGCATCAACTGCAAAAACTTTTCCGCCAGCGCGAAATCCGCCACCAACATGCGCGGATGATCAAACACCTTGAGTACTTCGCGGCCGTTACCCGCGGGCAGCGCACTGGCCTCGCGCCCCACGGCCAGCACCTGCTTGACGCCCTTGGCGTCAGTCTCCAGGGCCAGTACGGTGCGCTCGCTCAGTACCTGCGCGGTGCTTACATCGGTAATGCGCATCTCGTCGCTACCGAGTTGTACATAGTAGGTGGGCGTCAGCTTGCGCTGCAGACTTTTCAGCATCGTCACTTTGTTCCTGGGGTTTGGCTACTCGCCCTTGCCGCTGACAACCTTGAGCGGTTCCTCTTCGGCCTTATCCAGCTGTTTGCGCTCTTCACGCAATTGCTCCATGCGGTCCTTCAAGCGCTGCTTCTCGTCGCCCTCCGCCTGCTTGGTCTGCTGCTCCAGCGCCTCCATGCTCTTCGCCAGCTCGGCTTTGCGCTGCTGTAACTGCTGCGCCAACTCGGCTTTATCAAACAGCACTTTCTCAGCGATTTTTTCCGGCGCGGCCTGCGTCGTCGCTGGACGGCTGCGGGCGGGCGCGGGGATGAAGCTGTAACCAGCATCAACCGGGCGCTGGTTCATGATGGTCGCCGACATGATTTCAATGCCCGCACCGTGCAACTGATCGAGAATCGCCTTGTGCAAATTGGAGCGCGCGGTAATCAGCCCCTTGGCCTCCGGCAATACCCCCGAGACGCGGTAAGTGATGGCAAAGTTGCCCAATTCGAGAATCTGCACAAAAACGTCTTCCAGCTGGCTGCTCTGCGCTGCCTCGATCAGCAGCGGCTCGACCTGCGCGTGATGCACGTCATAACCCAATGACAACGAGGCCGACACCAGCGCGCCGTCGCTACGCAGCGCGGAGACCGGATTGGTGGTGAGGTAGGTATTGGGCAGCGCGATCAGCTCGCCGCTCTCGGACTGGATCTCGGTATCAAACAGACCGCGCTCGGCCACCCGGCCAAAATGGCTGCCGACGGAGATGAAATCGCCGATGACGAAGGGTTTGGTGATCCGCAGCAGAATTCCCGACGCCAGGTTGGCGAAGATGTTGCTGGATGAAAAGGCGAACACGCCGGAGATCAACAAGCCCAGCAAGGCGATGATCTGGTTGCGCGACCCTTCGTTGACCGGCAGCGCCAGTACCACGGCTACCACGCCTACCAGGGTCAACCCCAGCATCACCAGTTGGCGAGAGAACAGCTTCTCGTTACCCAGACCACCATGTCGGCGGATCAGCAGATAGTCTGCGCACCAGAGCACCAGCGCCACCACCAGCAGAGTTTCCAGCAGCGGTACGGCATGACCAATGGCGTCCATCACATCCTGCAGAAAAGCCACAGCGCCTCCATCCTTTCAAGAGTGTATTCAGCTCATGCGCCGGCATGGCCTGGGTAGTACTTTTCGGCGTCGTCACGCCGGTACTGCTGGAATACTGCCACTTCCCAGGGGCGAATGGCCAATATCATGCTGACGCCGTAACGCTGCTCCAGCGGCAAGGCCAGGTCCTCCTGATGACTGTGGCGAAACTCCAGCGCCAGGCGCCGCAGCTTCTGCTGCATAGCTTCGTTGCTGCGTGGCGACAACATGCCGTTGAGAAACAGCCGCAGCTCGCCCGGCCGATTGAAGTGGCACTGAAAGAAATCGGCTTGCACCTGCGACTCGAAAAAGCGTTGGATGGGCCCGTTCTTCTGCCAATTGAAATCATGGCTGATCAGCGGCTTGATGCGGTTGCCCGGCAGCAGCTCGATCAACCCCATGCGATCCAGCCGCGCCAGCTTGCTGATGGCTTCGGGCTCGCTAAGGCGGTAGGTCTCCAGCATCTGCGCCAGGCTCCAGCGATTCAGCGCGCAGATGGCCACCAGCAGCAATTTGCTGTCGGAAACCAGTTCCTGCTCCTGCGCCGGGGCCAACGCGTCAATGCGCATCTCCTGCTCCAGCCGCCTGACCAGATCGCTGATTTCCACCCCCAGCAGCGCGCAAACCCGATCCAGCCGTTGCAGCGAGAACTGTCGTTCGGCAAACAACCGCTTGACGCTGGCCTCCGACAGGTCGAGCACCTGCGCCACCTGCAGGTAAGTTACGCCCTGCTCCTTCAGCAACTTCTTCAATACCTCAACGATTGCCGTGGTTTGCGCCATGCTCGTCAACCCATTCCGGAGACAGAAAAGTATTACGTAGTAATACCCACAGCGCCCGCGAATGCAACTTTTTCGGTTTGCCTCGCCTTCAGGTAGCGGTTAATGCAGATTGCCTTCCAGCGGCGACCAACCAGCCGCACTCATTCACTGCGAGGTAGCAAGCGATGGAAAACGAGATCAACAGCAACTCCAGCGGCTGGATATTCTTCGTCAAGGTGTCTTTTGCCGTGGCACTGCTAGCCACCGGCGCCGGCGTGATCTTCTCGCCTACTGATCTATTGGTGAAAGGCTATATGGCGGTCTGCGCGCTCTTTCTGGTCAGCACCACCATCACCCTGTCGAAGACGCTGCGCGACGAGCACGAAGGCAAACGCATTTACAACCGCATTTCCGACGCCCGCGCCCAACAACTGCTGAAAGAATACACGGAGTAATCGCCATGACGATCTGGAGAAAGGTAGGCACTTTATTTCGCGCCAGCGCACAGGAGCCGCTGGAACACCTGGTCGATGCCAACGCCCTGCGGATCATGGAGCAGGAGCTACGCGATACCGAGCAAGCCATGCTGCGTGCCAAGCGCGAGCTGGCCTGCCTGATGGCCAGCGGCAAGGAACTGCAGCGCAGCAACCAGCAACTCGGCGAGGCGTTGGCGCAGCGCGAAGAACAAGCCAGCCAGGCGCTGGAAAAAGGCGAAGCCGGGCTGGCTTACGAGCTGGCCGAGTGGATAGCCGCGCACGAGAACCAGCTGCAACAGCAGCGCCAGCAGGCCGAGCATCTGCGCCGACAGGAAACCAGTCTGCGCCAGCACCTGCGCGACGCCGCGCAAAGCCATCAACAATACCGCCGGGAATGGCAGCTGGCCCGGGCCAACCGCAACGCCGAACAGGTGCTGCGTAACCTCGGCGGCCATACGCAGGGCCTGCACGCCCAGTTGGGCGACCTGGCCAGTTCACTGCAGCGCATTCGCCAACAGCAGCACCGCTTCAGCGACGTCGACAGCGCCCTGCGCGAACTGCAACAGGAAGACGACGGCAGCGCCCTGGACAGCAGACTGCAACGGGCCGGCATCAGCACTGGCGCCAGCGACGCGAATCAGGTACTGGCCAGGTTACGCAGCCAGCAGAACCGAACAGCCTAAGCCGTCCCTGCGCCGCCCGCACGATAAACCGAGGGAGAGGCACGCCTTCCCTCGGTTTTTTATTGCCTAATACTCAAAAAACACTATTTAACCTATGCTTTAACGGCTGCCAGAGTATGACTTCATCTCAACAAGGACAGCCACCCATGCTCCGCCTGATCGCTCTAACCTTATTCGCGCTGCTACTCGGCAGCGCCGCCCAAGCGGCTGAGCGGCCGCAACACTTGCGCATCGCCCTGCTGATTACCGCGCAGTCGGCCGGCTCACCGGAAGCCTTCACCGTCAGCGGAGGGCGCTGGCGGACCGAGCGTAAACTGGTGCATACAGCGCTGCTGGTCGATCATCCACAGGGGCGCTTTCTCTTCGATAGCGGACTGGGCCGCGAGATCGACAGCGCCTTTGCCGCCAACAACTGGCTCAATCGCACGCTACTGGCCTACGAGCAGCTCGACCCGGCGTTGGATCAACTGGAGCGGGCCGGTTACCAGGCCGAGGATATCGACTTCATCCTGCCCAGCCACCTGCACTGGGATCATCTGGGCGGCCTGCCCGACTTCCCGCACACGCCCGTCAAGGTGCTGCCGGGCGGCCTGCAGGAAGCCCGCGCGCACGGCCAGCGCCCGGCGTTTCTGCCAGAGCATTTGGCTGGCCCGCGCGAGTGGCAAACACTGTCATTGAGCGACACCCCCTATGCGGGTTTTGCCCGCAGCCTCGATCTGTTTGGCGATCAACGCCTGGTGCTGGTTGACCTTAGCGGACACACCGCCGGGCAGGTGGGACTGTTCGTCAACCTCGACTCCGGCCGCAGGCTGTTCTTCATTGGCGATACCAGCTGGACGCTGCGCGGCGTGGAGCAGAATCGATCGCGGCCGCAGTTTGTGCAGTGGATTGCCCATGTCGACAGCGACCGTGAGGCCAATGCCCGGGTGTTGCAGCAGATTCACCAGTTGCACCTGCAGCACCCCGAGCTGTTGATCGTGCCGGCCCACGACGAGCAGGTCGCCCGGCAACTGGCTCATTTTCCACAATTCGAGGATTGACCATGGATTTGCGCAGCCTGCGCTACTTCTGCGCGGCGGCGGAGCTCGGCAGCATCACGGCGGCTGCCGAGCACTGCCATGTAGCACAACCCTCCATTTCCAATGCCATCGCGCAGCTGGAGGCGGAGTTTTCCCTGCGGTTGTTCAACCGCGGCCGCAAAGGCGTGACCCTGACACCGGCCGGCAGCGACTTTCATCAGCAGGTGCGCCAACTGTTGCGCAATGCCGAACAGGTCGAGGCACGCTTCAAGCAGCGCCGGCGCAGCCCACTGCAGCTGGGCATTCACCGTGAACTGGCCAGCCGCGATAGCGCCTGGCTGGTACAGCTGCTCAGCCGCAGCCTGCCAGACCATCAATTGGAGGTGCGCAGCCAACCACAAACACCACCCGCGCTCTGGCTGACCAGTGCGCGCCGTGTGCCGGCCGGCTATCGCTTCGTCAGCCTGCTAGATCAGCAATATCACCTGCTGGCACCACGCGGTTGGCCACTGCCCCAGCCGTTGACCCTGCAGGCGGCACTCGACTACCCGTGGATCGATCGACTCGATTGCGAGCAGCGCGCCGCCTTGCTCAGCCGCCTGCCGCAGCTGGCCGAGCACTGTCTGCTGCAGGTCGATACCGAAGACCTCGCCCTCAGCCTGGTACAGCATCAGCAGGGCGTGACTGTGATGGCCCTGGGTGACGATGCCGACAGTCTGCCAACGGACGTTCAACCGCACAGCCTGCACGGCCTGGTGCCGCCCGAACTACTCGGCCGGCAGCTGGGCGTAGCCCTGCGTGACGATATTGATCCTGCTGTGGCGCAGGCGCTCGGACTGCCCTGAGCCGCCGGCGGCAGTGCCATTGCACACGCCCGAGTGCCGCCGGAAAAGCGGAACGGATACAGCTATGCTGTAGTCCACCCCTTGCAGGTCTCCAGCCTTACCTGCAAACCGCCCAGAGGACCGCATGCCCAGCCACCGCCAGCAACTCTTTCTCACCGGCTCCATCCCCCGTGCCCTGCTCACCCTGGCCGTGCCGATCATGCTCGCCAATATTCTGCAGTCGGGTTACCAATTGACCGACGCCTTCTGGGTTGGCCGACTGGGTGCCGACGCCGTCGCAGCGGTGTCGGTCAGTATGCCGGTGACCTTCCTGGTGATTGCCATGGGCTCGGGGCTGGCGATGGCTGGCGCGACCCTGACCGCACAATACATGGGCGCCGGGCGCCCGGATCTGGTCAATCACGTGGCAGCGCAAACCATGCTGATGGTGACCATCACCTCCATTGTGCTGGGCGCGATCGGTTTCATCCTGGCGCCGCACCTGCTGCGCCTGTTGGGCGTTACTGACGCGGTCTACGCGGGCGCGCTGGGCTTTATGCGGGTGTCGTTCATCGGCGTGATCTTCGTGTTCATCTACATCATGTTCCAGTCGCTGATGCGCGGTGTGGGTCAGACCAGGGTGCCGCTGCTGATCGTGCTGGGCACGGTGATTCTCAACTTTGGCCTGGATCCACTGTTCATCTTTGGCTGGGGCCCGCTACCGGGCCATGGCGTAATGGGTGCGGCCATGGCGACGCTGACCACCCAGGCGATAGCCGCCGGTATCGGCCTGATCATCTTTTTGCGCGGGCGACACGGCATCCAGCTCGCCTGGCGCGGGCTAAAGCCCGATATGCTGTATATCCGCAAGGCGTTCTTCCTTGGTTTTCCCGGTTCGGTGGAGCTGTCGACCCGTGGTCTGGGGCTGATGGTAATGTCTTTTCTGGTCGCCAGCTTCGGCACATTGACCATCGCCGCCTACGGTATCGGCTCCAACATATTGCAGGTCATCACCATCCCCGCCATGGGCCTGTCGATGGCAGTCTCCACGTTGGTGGGTCAGAACATGGGCGCGGGTAACGTGCAACGCGCCAGCAATATCACCCAGCTGGCCGCGCTCTATGCGTTTATCGGCCTGAGTCTGGTTGGGCTGCTGGTGTACACGATAGCGCCGCAGATCGTCGCCTTCTTCGTGCCGGGCGACGCCGGCGTGATTAGCGAGGGCGCGCGCTTTATCCGCATCATGGCGCTGGCCTGGGGTGGTATTGGCATTCAGCTGTGCGTAGTGGCGGCGTTCCGCGCCTCGGGCAACATGGTCAGCGCCATGGTTATCGCCCTGGTGACCCAGTGGATGCTGCAGTTTCCGCTCGCGTATGTGCTATCCAAGCACAGTACCCTGGGCGCCGAGGGCATCTGGTGGTCCTTCCCGATCACCAACATTCTGGTCGCCCTTATCTCGCTGTGCTGGTTCGCTCGCGGCAGTTGGAAGCACACGCGTTTGACCGAGGATGAGCGCCAGACCGTCAAGGTGACCGACGAGGCCCTGAGCGAGGAAGGTTATCGTTGAGCCGGGTCATTTATTTGCAAGCTGGCTCGGTTAAACTGCGCTGATGAAAAAGACAGCGGCCAAACCCGACCCGATTTTCAAAGCGGCACGCAAGCAGGTGCGCAAGGCACTCAAGGCGCTACCGCCTGGTGCCCCGCCCAGCGCTGAAGACATTCACGCCATTCGGGTGTGCAGCAAGAAATTGCGCGCCTTGCTGCAACTCTACCGGCCCGGCTGCGCCAAGGCGGATATCAAGCAAGTCGAACAACGCCTGAAGCAACTGGCGGCCTCCTACGCCGGGCTGCGCGACGCCCACGTGCAGGAGAAAACCCTGGCCCGGCTGATTACCCGCCTGCCGCCGCAGCAGCAGGCCGAGATGCAGCCGCTGTTCGCCTACTTTGCTGCGGCGACCAGTGCGACCGCCAACCAGGTCACCCCCGAAGACCCGCACCAGGGCTTTGCCGAGATACTCGCCGACTGGCAAACCCGACTTCAGCTCAAGCACCGCAAGGATCCGATCAAGGGGCTGGACTACACCTACAGGCGCGCGCGCAGCCTGGCACTGGAAGCCCACGAGGGGGGGGAAGACGAGACCTATCACCAGTGCCGCAAGTGGAGTAAGTACTACCTCTATCAGGCTCAGCTGCTGTGTGACCGCAAGGCCGCCAAAACCAGCATCGAACTACTCAAACAGCTGGGCGAGCAGCTGGGGCTGTTCCAGGATCACTGCGTACTGGAAGACAGCCTGCAGAGTGAGGCCGCCCAGGTGCCGGAGCTGGGCAACAGCGTGGCGCAGGTTCTGGTTGTACTTGAAGAACAGAAACAGGCAGACAAGGAACAGGCCCGCCAGCTGTTTGAGCAACTGTATCAGCAGCCCCACGTGCCACTGAGCTGCTGAGCCCGGCAACGGAAGGCGATCAACGCCGGTTTTGCTTTGCTTATCGCCAGCTATGCTGTGCAATAACGCCTCTTACCAACAAATGCAGGAGCAGAGCAATGGATTGGCGCGGCCGAAAACAGAGCAACAACGTGGAAGATCGCCGTGGCCAGGACGTACAGCGCGCCAGCGGTGGTGGCGCGGCCCTGCTGCTGGTGCGCTTTCTGCCGATGATGCTGCGCAGCAAGACCGGGCGCATTGTGCTGATTCTGGGCGCCGTGGTGATCTTTGGCGGCAAGATGCTCGGGATAGACATCCTGCCCATGCTGCTGGGCGGCGGCACCCAGAGCGTCAGCCAGAACCAGCGCGAGATGAGCCCGCAGGAGCAGGAGCTGGCGCAATTCGTCTCGGTGGTACTGGCCGATACCGAAACCACCTGGCACCAGCTGTTCAGCGCGGCCGGCAAGACTTACCAGGAGCCACGTCTGGTGCTGTTTTCCAACCGGGTAAACTCGGCCTGCCGCACCGCCAGCTCAGCGGTAGGCCCCTTCTACTGCCCGGGTGACAACCAGGTGTATCTCGACCTCTCGTTCTTCAACGACATGCGTCAGCAGCTCGGCGCGCCCGGAGACTTTGCCCAGGCCTACGTAATCGCCCACGAGGTCGGCCATCATGTGCAGAATCTGCTGGGCATCAGTCAGCAGGTGCGCCAGGCTGGCGCGGGCAAGTCGCAAGCCACGGTCAACGCCCTGTCAGTGAAGCAGGAGCTGCAAGCCGATTGCTTTGCCGGCGTCTGGGGTTACCACGCCGATAACCAGCGCCAGCTACTTGACCCTGATGACCTGGAAGAAGCGCTTACCGCCGCCTCAGCCATTGGCGATGATCGCCTGCAGCGCCAGGCCGGGCAGGATGTAGTGCCTGACAGCTTTACCCACGGTAGCTCGGCGCAGCGCGTGCGCTGGTTCAAGCGGGGTTTTGAGTCTGGTCAGGTGGCCGCCTGCGATACCTTTTCGGCCACCGCCAATTGACGCTCAGGGCAGCAGGGTACCCCGCCAACGGTCCCAACGGGCATTGACCCACAGCGACAGGCCGATCACCGCCGAGCCGGCGGCCAAGCGCGCAAGATCAGCGTCATGGTTCCAGATCACCAGGTTGACCACTAGCCCGGCGGGCACCAAGGCGTTATTCATCACCCCCAAGGTGCCGGCGTCGACCTGTGCCGCGCCGCGATTCCAGAAGAAGAATCCCAAGCCCGAGGCCACCAGCCCCAACCAGCCCAGCACACCCCACTGCAAGCTGGTGTGCGGCAGGCGGCTGTGATCCCCCAGCAACAACCAGGCTGGCAATACCACCATGAAGGCGCCAATAAAAAATAAGCCAAAACCCTGCCACTGCACCCGCGCCGGCAGCTGGTAACGGCGCACCATGTGCGCGTAACCCACCTGCCCGGCGGCGAAGGTCAGGTTGGCCAGTTGCATGATCAGAAAACCCCGCACAAAACTGTCGCTCAGGCCGTCGTAGCGGATAATTCCCGCGCCCACCACGGCGATGCTGGCGGCCACCAGCGGCCCCAGACTGAAGCGCCGACGAATCAGGTTATCCACCAGCGCGATATGCAGTGGGGTGAAAATGGTAAACAGCAGCACTTCGGGGACCGAAATGTATTCGAACGAGAGATAGAGGCAGATATAAGTCACGCCGAACTGCAGCGCCCCCACCAAAAGGAGACCGCCGATCATCGGCCGCGGCAAGGCACGCAGGCGCAGCAAGGGCAGAAACAGAAGACTGGCCAGTGCCGTGCGCGTGAGCACCGCGAAGTAACTGTCGACCTGCCCCGCCAGGTATTCGCCAATCAGGCTGAAAGACAGCGCCCACAGCAGGGTAACCGCAATAAGAAAAGGCATGGGATCTCGCCGGACAAAAGACGCGAGTATACCGACATGCCCGCGCCAGCTCACGGCCTAGCGTCCGGCTTGCCGGTAACAGGCCTATCTGCCAGACTATTTGCGCACTAAATGATCGCCTCGCGTGTATTTACCTCGCGCCTCCATCGCCCGCTTTCGTCCCAGGATACGCCCATGCCGAAGCCACAAACCTGCCCCGAGTTGATGCTGGACAACCAGCTGTGCTTCGCCCTGCACTCCACCTCGCTGCTGATGACCAAGGTCTACAAGCCTCTGCTCAAAGCGCTGTCGCTGACCTACCCGCAGTATCTGGCGATGCTGGTGCTGTGGGAGGGCGATGGCATTACCGTTGGCGAAATCAGCAAGCGTTTGTTGACCGACCCCGGTTCGCTCACACCTCTGCTCAAGCGGCTGGAAGCCGAAGGCCTGCTCAAGCGCCAGCGCAGCAGCCAGGATGAGCGCGTGGTCGAATTGTTTCTGACGCCCGCTGGCGAGGCACTCAAGCAACGCGCCAGGGCCGTGCCGCGCTGCATTGTCGAAGCCTCTGATCAATCGCTGGACGAGCTGGTCGCGCTGCGTAATCAGTTACTTAAACTGCGCCAATCGCTGCAGCACAGCTTGAGCGGCAGCGACGATTGACCCCCTGAATCGATAACTCGCGATCTAACGACACAGACCTCCCCCAAAATTTTATCTTGCGCGCAAACCAAATTACGACTAACCTCCTTATTTATTTAGCGCGCAAATATATTGCGCAAAATTAAATACACCAGGAGAAATACCATGTCTGTAGAAAACGTTGTTTACCGCGCTTACGCTGAAGCCACCGGCGGCCGTGACGGCCGCGCCATCTCATCCGACGGTGTGCTTGACGTCGAGCTGACCACGCCCAAAGAGCTGGGCGGCGCTGGCGGCAAGGGCACCAACCCGGAACAGCTGTTCGCCGCAGGCTACTCAGCCTGTTTCATCGGCGCCATGAAGTTCGTGGCCGGGCGCGACAAACTGCCCATGCCGGCAGATGCGTCCGTTGAGGGTGTAGTCGGGATCGGTCAGATCTCCAACGGTTTTGGCATTGAAGTGGAGCTGCGCATCAGCCTGCCCGGGATGGACGATGCACAGGCCAGCCAACTGATCGATAGCGCGCACCAGGTTTGCCCGTACTCCAACGCTACCCGCGGCAATATCGACGTTACCCTGACCCGGGTGTGAGCCGCACAGTCCAGGCTCGGCTCAGCTATTGAGCCGGGCCTGGACCTGTTGATACCAGCGATAACCTATCCAGGCAGATGCCAGCAGATAGGGGAAGGCCCCCAACACCCACATGATCATGCCAGCCAGTTGCTGATCTTCCAGCGAGCGCTCTGGCCCATAGAGCGACGACTGGGCAAACGTCAGCATGGCGCCAAGAAAGCCGGTGTGCATCAGGGTAAACAGCAGCGCAAACAACGCCCAATGCACGCGGCGTGCGCTACTCTTCAATACCGCCCACCAGAACAATCCGGCCGTCAGCAGAAAGCAGGCATGCTCGAATACGTGCCACCAGGGATTATCCAGCGCCAGTACGTAGAAACGCGGTACATGCCAGAACCAGATCACCAGCCCATGCAGATAGGCGGTCAGCATCGGATGCTGGACCAGGCGCAGTAGCGGATTCCAGACCAAGGCGATGTAGCGCCATACTCCACCGACGATCTGCGGCAACGGCCGCGCCAGCACCAACAGCGGTGGGATCACCACCATAAACAGCATGTGCTGCACCATATGCCAGTTGGTGCTGGTCTCCGCCCAGGTATCGAGCGGCCCCAACACGGCAGCAAACGCCAGCGCCATACCCAGGCTGAATAACCCCAGCGACAGCCATCCGGGACGCACACGCCGAGCACCTACCAGATACAGCACCCAGGCCGCCGCCAGTACCAGCGCACTCAGCAGCGCCGCCAACTGCTCCTGCCCGCCACCCGACACTGGACTGTGCGCCCAGGCCGCTGGCGCAACCAGCATCATCAACACCAGGCCAAGGCGCAGCATCAGAGACAGGGCGCCATAACGACGCTGGGCAGGGTCAGTGCGAACGCGGCCAGGGCAGAGGTCAGGTAAACGCCGGCGGCAATGCGCGCCACAAAGCGGCCGCTGTCGGTACCCTGGTCGCTAGCCGGTGCCGCCCGCCAGCAGCGTCTGGCCAGCCACAGCAGAAACACCGCCAACGCTGCTCCCAACAGCAAGATCAGACCGTTCAGCCAGGTCATGGCGCCGCGTTTTTCCGCTGGCGGGACCAGTTCACAGGCAACCGAGAGGCCGCCGTACAAGAGCACAAACCAGCCACTCCAGATCACCAGCCCAAACACCAGTTGGGCCGGATGCACAGGCAACCATGGCGACACTAGCCTGCCCCCCAGACCATCGGCAGCACAACGAATGCGGCAAAGCTCATCCAGAATACGCCAAGCGTATAAATCCAGAACGGCTGTACCACCACCGGCTCATAGGGCAGCCGCAGGCTGACGTAACCGATGCGCACACGCAGTGCCTGCAGCGCGGTGAGAATCGACGCCAGGCTTCCATGCAGCAGCAGGTAATAGAGCATGACCGTGAGCACCGCGTCATGCGCGAGATCACCCGGGGCCAGCGGCGCCGAGATCAACACCCACACCAGCAGGCCAACGTGCAGCGCCCCCAGCCCGGTTGCCAGCCACAACGCGCCCTGCAGTGGCGCATCACTGCCATTGCGCAACTGCGCCACGCCGCGGCGATATACCACAACCGCCAGCACCAGCGCCGTTCCGCTGGCGAGCAGCGACCACAGGCTGATTGGCGCTTGCGCGGGCATTGACCATTGCGGCGCCGCCGTCCACAGGTAGAACCAGCCGAACAGCAGCGAGACGTAAAGAGTGCCATTGGCCATCAGGCTGACCACCATGCCCCACAAGCCTGGACCGTCGAAGGTGCGCGAGTGCAAGGGCGGATCGACCGGGTCATCCTCGCGCCACGGTGACGCCACCGGATGCGCACCGTTATGCCAGCTCCAGCGCAAGGCAAAGAACAACACGCCGCACAGGGCAATCAACGCCACCGTATAGGCCTTGACCAGCAAGCTGACGCACACCACCGCGATCACAGCTGCGGTTTGCAATGGCAGCCAGGAGTTGGTGGGCAGGTGGATCACCTCGCGTACCCTGCCGGTGATTGCGTCCGAGCCAAAAATATCGCGCCGCTCGTACATCACCTCACCCAAACCGTGGTGTCCCTGCTCAATGGTGTGCGGCAGATCCGGGTGCTCCCACATCGGATGCCGGGTGTCGATATCGGGCAGACTGGCAAAATTGTAGGCACTGGCCGGCATTGGAGTGGCCCATTCCAGGGTATCTGCGTTCCAGGGGTTGCACTCTGCCTTACGACCAAAGCGAAAGTGCAGCGTGATATCCAGAATGATCACCGCCACCCCGATGGCCATGACAAAACCGCCAACCGACGACAACAGGTTCAGCCAACCCCAGCCCATCTCGGCGTCATAGGTGTAGACCCGTCGTGGCATCCCCAGCAGACCGGTGAGATGCATCAGCAGAAAGGTCATGTTGAAACCGCCGAAAAACAGCCAGAACCCCCAGCGCCCCAGCGTATCCGAGGGCATGCGCCCAGACACGTGGGGCAGCCAGTAGTAGAAACCGGCCACCAGCGGGAACAACATGCCGCCCACCAGTACATAGTGCATATGGGCGACCACAAAATGGGTGTCGTGTACCTGCCAGTTGAATGGCACCAGCGCCAGCATCACCCCGGTCAGGCCGCCGGCTACAAACACCATCAAAAAACCGCACACCCAGAGCATCGGCAGGCGAAACGCCACCTTGCCGATCCACAATGTGGCCAGCCAGGCAAAAATCTGAATAGCGGTAGGAATCGCCACCAGCATGCTGGCAATCGAGAAAAACGCCAACGCCAGCTGCGGAATGCCGACGGTAAACATGTGGTGTACCCAAAGCCCGAAACTGATGAAGCCCATAACAATGATCGCCAGCACTATCCAGCGATAACCCACCAGCGGGCGCTGGGCAAACACCGGGATCAGGGTTGAGACAATGCCCGCAGCGGGCAGGAAGATGATGTAGACCTCGGGGTGGCCGAACAACCAGAACAGGTGCTGCCAGAGCAGCGGATCGCCGCCGCCCGCCACATCGAAGAATACCCAACCGGCGGCGCGCTCAAGCTCGAGCAGGATGCTGCCCAGAATCAGCGGTGGAAAGCCGAAGATGATCATCAGCGCCATCGCCAATATGTACCAACAGAAGATCGGCATCTTGTTCAATGCCATGCCGTTGGCCCGGGTGCGCAGAATGGATACCACCAGCTCCACCCCGGCGGATATCGCCGAAATTTCCACAAAGGTGATCCCCAGCAACCAGAAGTCCGGGCCCTCGCCCGGCGAAAACTCGGCGTTGCTCAGTGGCGTGTACATGAACCAGCCGGCATCCGGCGCTATCTGCAGCACCAGGCTCGAGAGAATAATCAGGCCGCCAAACAGGTAACAGTAATAACCGAGTGCACTGAGCCTGGGGAACACCAGGTCCCGTGTGCCTATCATCTTTGGAATCAGGTACATGGCGGCGCCTTCCAGCACCGGAATGGCAAACAGGAACATCATCACCGTGCCATGCATGGTGAACAGCTGGTTGTAGAGCTCAGGGCCGATAATGTCCTGCTCGGGCAGGGCCAACTGGGTGCGCACCAGCATCGCCAACAGGCCGCCAACCAGAAAAAAGCCCAGCCCGGTTACCAGAAAACGTAATCCAACCGTGGTGTGATTGACTGCAGACCCGGCGCGCCATCCCGGCTGGTTGCCCCAGACGCGCTCAAGTTCTTGGTGCAGCTCTTCTGCCGGTTGGTTGGTGCGATTAGTCATTGGCTTGTTCCTGCTGCAGCCAGGCTTCGAATTCCGCCGGCGTGTGAGCTTCGACAGTAAAATGCATGCGCGCATGACCCACACCGCAGAACTCGCTGCACATACCGTGATAGGTTCCGGGTACATCGGCTTCCAGCCGCAGCACATTGGTTCGACCAGGGAACATATCCATCTTGCCGGCCAGGCGCGGCACCCAGAATGAATGCACCACATCTTTGCTGATCAGGTGCAGATCGACTGGTTGGCCCGCCGGGATATGCAGCTTGTCTTTCAGTACCACACCGGTATCGGGATAACGTACCTCCCACCACCACTGATGCGCAGTCACCTCAATACGCAGCGGCTCCCCTTCTGCCAGCGGCAGCGCCAGCATGCGCTGGCCCAGAGCAATACCCACCACAAGCACCACACTGATACTGAGGATCGGCAATATGAGACCGCCACCAACCACCCAGCGGTTCTGCTGCCGCTGCGCCTCCCGGTCACTGACCTGCCCCGGATCACGGCGCAGTGCATGCAGCCACAGCAACACCAGAGCCATCAGCACAAACCCGAAGAAGGCAAACATGCCCCACCATAGCCAGGCGCTGGCCTGGGCGCTGGGGCCTGCCGGCTGCAGGGTCGACATGGGGCCGTCGCAGCCAGCGAGCAACAAGCCCGTGCCACACAGCCCGCTGGCTGCTAACCTTGCCAACAGCGTCTTACCCGCAACGTAACGAGGACTCCGATGGCAAGCGCCCCGATTATCAGCAAGATGGCCATCGCCGGACACCCGCTGCATCCCATGGTGATTCATTTCCCCGTGGCGGCGCTGCTGGGACTGATCGGCAGCGACATCGCCTACGTTATCAGCAACGACTTTTTCTGGGCGCGCGCCGGTCTCTGGTTGTCGGGAATCGGCGTACTCGGCGGCTGGATATCCGGCACCATCGGCTTGCTGGACCTGCTGATCGTCAAACAGATTCGCCGCCTGATTACCGCCTGGTGCCATGCCATCCTGGCGGTCATGTTGCTGTCGCTGGCCACCCTCAACTGGCTCAGCAGACTCGACCAGCCTGACGCGTTGATAATGCCCTGGGGGTTGTATCTGTCGCTGCTCTGCGGCCTGTTGATCGCGCTTGCCAGCGTGCTGGGCGGACAGCTGGTCTACGATCACGCGGTGGGCGTGGCCCCGGAGAAAACCGAAGAGCGCGCGCTGCGCAACCGCAAGATCGAGAAAGCCAAGGCGTCCTGAGCGGGGCATCACCACAGCTCCAGCGGCGGCTTGGCCAGCACTATCCAGATAATCAGTGCCATCAGGCTGGCCGCGGTCAGGCCTGCCACCAGACACCAGCGACGCAGCGGTTTGCCGTTGCGCGCCTCCAGCCTGAGCACCAGTAGCCCCAATCCGGTGTGAACAAACACCAGCCCCACCACCAGCGTGAGTTTGGCAATCAACCAGACGGTAATGGTGTGATCAACAACAAACACCAGGCTGCCAGCAATGATCGCCAGCAAAGCCGCAGGCGTGGCCACGCGCGTAAAGATAAACCGGGTAAGGGAATCGAACGGGTCGGGGTTTTCCTCGATCGCCGAGTTATCCCGCGTCACACCGGCAATCAACGCAGGTAAATACAGCAGGCAGGCGCCCCAGAAGAGTAACGCGGCGATATGCAGAACAAGAATCCAGAGCATCGCTCAAACAACTCCTTGTATGCTTTTGCGAGCCCCGCAGTAGGGCTTACCTGTCTTGGATTACAACAGTTTGGCGGCCAGCAGGCCTCCCGCCAGCACAATGAAAACCACGGCGATCAACACCAGCAGTCCATCGCGCGCCACCAGTGCCAAACCCAGAATGGCCAGCGCCAAACCCACGATGGATGAAGAAAAGGGCACCAGCTCGAGAAACGGCAAGCCCGCCGCTACGACAACACACAAGCCGGCCAGTAAATAGGTAGAGGAAGGGTGCAGCATAAAGTTCAGCCGCGGCTTGATCAGACGATCGATTCGCCGCGCGGCCGGTTTGACCCAGTCAATCGCCTTGTGCAGCTTTTGCTGCGGTACCGAGCGGTCGAGAATGAACGCAGGCAGCCAGAAATTCTTGCGGCCAACCAGCATCTGTACGGCGATCAACATGACGAACAGCCCGGCAAACACCGCCATGCCGGGAATACCACTCAAGGGCGAAAACAGCGTGACCCCCATAATCAGCAGCAAGGGGCCAAAGGAGCGACTGCCTACCGACTCGACTACCTCGCGCATCGAAATGCGCTGATCATCGCCAGTCAGGCTCGCTATGTGGTCCAGCATCTGTTCAAGGTTCTGTGGGGCTTCCGCCACTGCGCTACTCCTTCAGGTGCCGGGAAACCGAATCCTGACACGGCGGTATATTACCTGCGCCAGAAGGTAACCGATGGCCAGCTCAACGTCTCACTCGCCCGCGCCAGGGTTGAACACCAACAACGGCGGGTCGCCTTCGCGTTCGCAAGCAAAGTGCTCATGCTCAACCCCCTCCCCCAAAGCCTCGATCTCTTTCGCGCAATGGGGAAGGAACTGAGCTATGGCCGTTATCTCAACAGGCGATGCTGAAATAGTAACCCCTGTCAGGCCAACGGGATGGCATTCGTCGGCAGGCGCAGACGCTTTTGTGTATCCAAAGAATTCCATCTCCTGCCATCCCGGAAAGACCTGTTTACAGAGGTTTGCCGCGATTGCCGTGGGCAGCGACAAACTGCTGTACCGCCGCCAGGCTATTTTCCAGCACAGTGCAACGCTCCTCGCGCTCGAACAGATCACTCAGGTGCGCCGGCAGATGCAGCTCTTGCCCTACGCCCGCCTCGCGCACCGCATCCGGGAACTTGACCGGATGCGCGGTACCCAGGGTCACCATGGGCGTGCTCAGAGAGCGACGGCACTCACGCGCCGCGTGCACGCCAATGGCAGTGTGCGGATCCAGTAGCTCACCGGTCTCGGCGTACACGTTGGCGATGGTAGCGCAGGTCTGCTCGTCATCTACCGCCAGCGAGTCGAACAGCTTTCGTGCTTCGGTCCAGCGATCTTCGGCGACCGAGAGCTTGCCGGTCTGCTTGAACTCGCCCAGCAGCTCGGCCACCAGCGCGCCGTTGCGGCCGTGCAGATCGAACAGCAGGCGCTCAAAGTTGGACGACACCATGATGTCCATCGACGGCGACAGCGACGGGTGCAGGGTATCCTTGTTGTACTGATTGCCGCTCATGAAGCGGTGCAGGATGTCGTTGCGGTTGGTTGCCACAACCAATTGGCTGATTGGCAACCCCATGTTGCGCGCCAGGTAACCGGCAAAGATATCGCCAAAGTTACCGGTGGGTACCGAGAAGGCAATGGAGCGCGCCGGGCCGCCCAGCTGCAGCGCAGCATGGAAGTAGTAGACGATCTGCGCCATGATGCGCGCCCAGTTGATCGAGTTCACCGCCACCAGCCGAGTGCCCTTGAGGAAACCCTGATCGGCGAAGCTGGCTTTGACCATTTCCTGGCAGTCGTCGAAATTGCCTTCAATGGCGATGTTATGGATGTTCTCGCCCATGATGGTGGTCATCTGGCGACGCTGCACCTCGGACACGCGGTTATGCGGATGCAGAATGAAGATGTCCACATTCTCACAACGGCGACAGCCTTCAATCGCCGCCGAGCCGGTATCGCCGGAGGTAGCGCCCATGATGACCACACGCTCGCCGCGCTTCTGCAGGAAGTAGTCAAGCAGCCGGCCGAGCAGTTGCAGGGCAAAGTCCTTGAACGCCAACGTCGGGCCATGGAACAGCTCCAGCACCCACTCGTTGCTGTCCAACTGGCGCAGCGGTGCTACTGCGCTATGCGCGAAAACCCCATAGGTTTCCTGCAGAATCTGTTTGAAATCGGCGTCCGGGATGCTGTCCGTGACAAACGGGCGCATCACGTTGAACGCCAGTTCGTGGTACGGCAGGTCAGCCCATGAGGCTATCTGCTCCTGGGTGAAGCGGGGCAGGTTCTCGGGCACATAAAGGCCCCCATCGGAGGCCAGACCGGCCAGTAGAACATCTTCAAAATTCAGGGCCGGAGCCTGGCCGCGAGTGCTGATATAGCGCATTTCTACAAACCTTCGGTTTGAGCTGCAAGCTGCGCGCTGCAAACTGCAAGGCGGTCGTCGCTCGACCGCTTGCGGCTTGCAGCTTGGCGCTTGCCGCTGGTTTAGTTCAGTTGTTCTACCCGCACCCGCATCAACGGGCCGGCGATATCATCCAGTGCTTCCAGTGCGGCAATGGCCACGTTCATGTCGCGCTCAAGCACGCGGTGGGTCAGCAGAATGATCGGCACCAGGCCGTCCTGCTCTTCCGCTTCCTTCTGCATGATGGATTCGATATTGATACCGCGCTCCGACAGTATGGTCGCTACCTTGGCCAGCACACCGGGGCGATCCTTGGCCTGCAGCCGCAGGTAGTACGCGGTTTCCACATCCTCGACCGACAGCACCGGCAGATCGGACAGCGCATCAGCCTGGAACGCCAAATGCGGCACGCGGTTGTTCGGGTCGGTGGTCAGCGTCCGCACCACGTCGATGATGTCAGCGACGACCGCTGACGCGGTTGGCTCGGCACCGGCGCCCGCGCCGTAATACAGCGTTGAACCTACGGCATCGCCGTTGACCATGACCGCGTTCATCACGCCGTTAACGTTGGCCAATAGACGGTCAGCCGGAATCAGCGTCGGATGCACGCGCAGCTCCACGCCATCGCCGGTGCGGCGCGCGACGCCCAAGTGCTTGATGCGGTAACCCAAGGCTTCGGCGTAGTTCACATCGGCGGTGGTCAGCTTGGTGATGCCTTCGGTGTACGCTTTGTCGAATTGCAGCGGGATGCCAAAGGCGATGGACGCCAGAATGGTCAGCTTGTGCGCGGCATCTATGCCTTCGACGTCGAAGGTCGGATCGGCCTCGGCATAACCCAGCGCCTGCGCCTCGGCGAGCACGTCTTCAAAGGTACGGCCCTTGTCGCGCATCTCGGTAAGGATGAAGTTGCCGGTACCGTTGATGATGCCGGCAACCCAATCAATCTGATTGGCTGCGAGGCCTTCACGCAGCGCCTTGATGATCGGAATACCGCCCGCCACCGAAGCCTCGAACGCAACCATCACGCCCTTCTCGCTGGCAGCAGCAAAAATTTCATTGCCGTGCACGGCGATCAGCGCCTTGTTGGCGGTAACTACGTGCTTGCCGTTGGCGATGGCGCCCATGACCACGTCCTTGGCCAGCGTGTAACCACCGATCAGTTCGACGACGATGTCGATCTCGGGGTTGTTCACCACCTCGAACACATCGTCCGTGGTCGGGGTAACGCCAATATTGCAGGCCGGGTTCGGGTGACGGGTCGCAATCTGCGCCACATCAATACCACGCCCCGCGCGGCGGGCAATTTCCGCCGCGTTGCGCTGCAAGACGTTAAAGGTGCCACCACCGACGGTGCCCAAACCACAGATGCCTACTTTGACCGGTTTCAAACGTTGGTCCCCACTTGATTGTCTGTTCGAAAATGATTGGCTGGCCGGCAGCAGCGCCACCGGTGCCGTTATTACTCTTTGTTTTCCAGCGCCATTGCCGCCAACTGCTCGGCTGGCTGGTAGCCTGGGATCATGGTGCCATTGGCGAGGAAGATGGCTGGGGTGCCCTGCACGCCCAACTGCTGACCCAGCTGGTATTCCTGAGCGACCGGGTTGGCGCAGGTCTTGTCTTCCACGCGCTTGCCCTGCTTCGCCGAGGTCATGGCCTGCTGGCGGTCATCGGCACACCAGACCGACTGCATCACCTGCGCGGCCGGCGACTGCATACCGCCCCGCGGAAACGCCATATAGCGGACTTCAACACCCAGGTTGTTCAACTCTTCCACTTCGCTGTGCAGCTTGCGACAGTAGCCGCAGTCCACATCGGTGAACACGGTAATGTGGGTCTGCGGCTTTTCCGGCGCAAACACCACCATGTCCTTGGTTTCGACCTTGTCGAGCACCTGGCCAATACCCCGTGCTTCAGCGGCTGAAGTCAGGTTGCGTGGCTGGCCGTCGTTTACTTCAATGAGGGTGCCCTGCATGAAGTATTTACCGTCGGCGCTGGCATACAGCACCCGACCGGTTTCCAGCTGCACCTGATAAAGACCGTCGACCGGCGTTTCCGCCACGGCGGTCACCGGCACATCGAATTTGAGTTTTGCCAGACCTTCGGTAATTGCAGTCTGGGTATCTGCCATTGCGTGCGAACCCCACAGGGCGAGCAGGCAGGTCACGCCGTATCTCAGTCGCATAATCCGATCCTCTAGAAGACGGCAAAGCTTATCATGAAACATCCCCATCACCCACGGGGATGGTGCTCTGCGTGCATATCGCGCAGGCGCTGACGGGCGATATGTGTGTAGATTTGTGTAGTCGACAGATCACTGTGCCCCAGCAGCATCTGCACTACTCGCAAATCCGCCCCATGATTGAGCAGGTGCGTAGCAAAGGCATGTCGCAGGGTGTGCGGCGACAACGCAGCACTGATACCCGCCTGCTGTGCGTGCAGCTTGATCCGGTGCCAGAAGGTCTGCCGCGTCATCTCGCGGCCCAAGCGACTGGGGAATACCACATCGCTAGGCTTGCCGGCGAGCAGCGCTGGCCGCGCCAATTGCACATAGCGCTCCAGCCAGAGCATCGCCTCCTCGCCCAAGGGCACCAACCTTTCCTTGTTACCCTTGCCGGTGATGCGCACTATGCCTTGGCGCAGGTTGACCTGATCCAGCCCCAATCCAACCAGCTCGCTGACCCGCAGCCCGCAGGCATACAGCACTTCAAGCATGCAGCGATCACGCAGACCCAAACTGTCCTCGACATCCGGCGCAGCGAGCAGGCGTTCGACATCCTGCTCGCTGAGGGCTTTGGGCAACGGCCGGCCCAGCTTGGGCATGGCCACATCCAGCGTGGGATCAGCGGACAACCGTCCCAGCCGCACCAGGTGCCGATAGAAACCACGCAAGCAGGACAGCAAGCGTGCACTGGAACGCGCCTGATAGCCCTGGGCGAGGCGCCAACCCAGGTGCTCCATCAGATCACCGCGCGAGGCCTGCAACAGATCACTGCGGCGCTGGCCCAGCCACCCCGCCAAGAGGCTCAGGTCGGTGCGGTAGGCACTCAGGGTATGCTTCGACAACCCGCGCTCCAGCCATAGACTGTCGAGAAACTCGGCAATCAACTGCTGGTCAGCCGGCGCAACCGGCGGGGAGCTGTCTGCAGGCATGATCTGCTCACTGTGCGAGGGAATAGCCATTAAAAACACTCGCCCACAAAAAAGCAGCCCTCAGGCTGCTTTTTTGTGGGGAAGGCATCCGATCAGGACAGCTTTTCCTTGATACGTGCTGCCTTACCAGACAGGGCACGCAGGTAGTACAGCTTCGCTTTGCGTACGTCACCGCGACGCTTGACAGAGATGCTGTCGATCAGCGGCGAGTAGGTCTGGAAAGTACGCTCAACACCCACACCGCTGGAGATCTTGCGAACGGTGAAAGCAGAGTTCAGACCACGGTTACGCTTACCGATAACCACGCCTTCAAAGGCCTGCAGACGCGAGCGATCGCCTTCTTTCACCTTGACCTGGACGATTACGGTATCACCCGGCGCGAACGCGGGGATTTCCTTGGACATCTGTTCAGCTTCAAGCTGGGCAATAATATTGGACATCGTTGCTTCTCCTGCACAGGCCGTCGGACCTGTTAATGGTTATCGGTTTCCTGTTCGCGGATGTATTCCGCCAACAGCTTCTGCTGTTCTTTGCTCAATTCCAGCTCTTCGAGCAACTCTGGCCGACGTTGCCAGGTTCTTCCCAAAGACTGCTTGAGACGCCAGCGCCGGATCAGTTCGTGATTACCGCTGAGCAGCACCTCCGGTACGCGCTGCCCGTCAAACTCTTCCGGCCGGGTATAGTGTGGGCAATCCAGCCACCCCGCCGAAAACGAATCTTCCACCGCAGAATCCGCATGCCCCAGTACACCGGGAATCAGGCGGGTTACCGCGTCCAGGAGCACCATGGCTCCCAGTTCGCCACCGGACAACACATAGTCACCGATGGATATTTCTTCATCGACACAACGCTCGATGATGCGCTCGTCGATGCCTTCGTAGCGCCCGCACAACAAAACCAGGCTGTCCAGTTCGGCCAGCTGCTCGACCCGTTTCTGAGTGAGTGGCTGCCCCTGCGGTGACAAATAGATCACCCGGGGTGGCGAGGGTGCCTGCTGCTTGATGGCCGCAATCGACTCAAGCAAGGGCTCCACCTTCATCAGCATGCCGGGGCCGCCGCCGAAGGGGCGATCATCCACCGTACGGTGCCGATCATGCGCATGTTCGCGAGGATTACTGAAAGCAACTTCCAGCTGTCCGCGCTTGACGGCACGCCCGGTAACCCCGGACTCGGTCAGCGCTGCAAACATCTCGGGAAACAGGGTTACCACACCGGCCCACACCGGTCAGAACTCCGCATCCCAGTCAACCTGAATCACCGCAGCGTCCAGATCAATATTCAATACAAACTGGCCCGGCAAGTAGGGCAACAACCGCTCACGCTGATCAATACTGCCTGCGCAGGGTTTGACCACCATGACGTCGTTGGAACCGGTTTCCAGCAGGTGATCCACCTTGCCGAACAGCTGACCTTCCAGGTTGATTACCTGCAAGCCTTCCAGCTGATACCAGTAAAACTCACCTTCCTCGAGTGCGGGCAGGGCCTCGGCCTCTACACTGATCTCGAAATTCACCAGTTCCTCGGCCTGATTGCGGTCGTTCACGCCCTTGAGCTGAACTACCAGCACGCGCCCTTGCAGGCGACCACCGAGAACAGACACTGTGCGTTGCTCGGAACCCCTGGTGAGGGTCCACTCGGCATATTCCAGCACGTTGTCCAGCGGGTCGGTGTGTGAATACACCTTGACCGCCCCGCGCAGCCCTTGAACCGATACGATCTTGCCGAGAATCACCCGTGGTGATTCAGTCGATTCAGGAGCAGCAGTCATATTCAGGCAGCGGCCTGAGCTTCCTTCAGCAGAGCAGCAACGCGCTCGGAAGGCTGTGCGCCTTGACCCAGCCAGTACTGAACGCGCTCTTCATTGACCGACAGACGAACTTCGGCACCGGCAGCAACCGGGTTGAAGAAACCAACGCGCTCAACAAAACGACCGTCACGGGCGTTACGGCTGTTGGCAACAGTCAAATGATAGAAGGGGCGCTTCTTGGAGCCACCACGAGCAAGACGAATGGTTACCATGTGGACATTATTTCCTGTGTTTGAGTAACGCTACAAAATTCATCACGGGCAGCGCAGCAATTATGCATACACCTACAGCCCGAAAGGTCGCGTATTCTACGGAATATCGCGACCGATGAAAACTCTTTTTTGATTAAAGCCTGAACAGCTCAGAATCGGGGCATACCGCCGCCCGGTGGCAGCATGCCACCGCCGCCGCCCATGCCACCGCCGCCCATGCCACCCATACCGCGCATCAGCTTGGCCATACCGCCCTTGCCGGTGACTTTCTTCATCATCTTCTGCATCTGTTTGTGCTGCTTGAGCACCCGGCCGATGTCCTGAATCTGCGAGCCGGAACCGGCTGCAATGCGGCGCTTGCGCGATCCGCTGATGATGTCGGGGTTACGGCGCTCGGCCGGCGTCATCGAGTTGATGATTGCCTCCATACGCTTGAACTGCTTGGTTGCTTCGGTCTGCGCGGTTTCCATCTGCGCTGCGTTGAGCTTGCCGCCCATCATCGGCAGCTTTTCCATCATCGAGCCGAGGCCGCCCATGCTGTTCATCTGCTGCAGCTGATCACGGAAGTCTTCGAGATCGAAGCCCTTGCCCTTCTTCAGCTTCTTGGCCAGTTTCTCGGCCTTGTCCTTGTCGAGCTTCTGCTCAGCCTGCTCGATCAGGCTGAGCACATCGCCCATGCCGAGGATGCGCGAGGCCACGCGATCGGGATGGAACACCTCAAGGGCATCAACTTTCTCGCCCATGCCGAGGAATTTGATCGGCTTGCCGGTGATGTGACGCACCGAGAGCGCCGCACCGCCGCGGGCATCACCGTCGACCTTGGTGAGAATCACACCGGTCAGCGGCAGCGCTTCGTTGAACGCCTGGGCGGTATTGGCCGCGTCCTGACCGGTCATGGCGTCAACCACAAACAGCGTTTCCGCCGGCTTGGCCGCCGCGTGCACCTGCTTGATCTCGGCCATCATCTCGGCATCAACATGCAGGCGACCGGCGGTATCGACGATCAGCACATCCATAAACCGGTTCTTGGCTTCGCGCAGCGCTGCCTCGACGATGGCTACCGGCTTCTGCGCAAGGTCCGAAGGGAAGAAGGTAACATCAACTTCACCCGCCAGGGTTTCCAGCTGCTTGATGGCCGCCGGGCGATAAACGTCGACGCTGACCACCATGACCTTCTTCTTTTCGCGCTCACGCAGCGTCTTGGCCAGCTTGGCCACACTGGTGGTCTTACCCGCCCCCTGCAGACCGGCCATCAGAATCACCGCCGGCGGCGAAACGGCCAGGTTCAGACCCTCGGTCTGCCCCATGACGGCTTCCAGCTCGGATTTGACGATCTTGACGAACACCTGCCCCGGCGACAGGCTGCGTGACACCTCGTGACCCACGGCGCGCTCGCGCACCTGATCAACAAAGGTTTTGACCACGGGCAGCGCCACGTCGGCCTCAAGCAGCGCCATGCGCACTTCGCGCAGGGTGTCCTTGATATTGTCTTCTGTGAGTTTGGCCTGACCGGTCACGCCACGCAGGCTGTGTGACAGGCGCTCGGTAAGATTCTCGAACATCTCTAACTCTCCTGAGCTTCTCGACCCCCGCCGCAGGGGCGAAGCAGTTAAGCTGCGCAGTATACCCGCGAGCTTTGGGTGATGATAGGGAAGCCCATCGAAGCGCTTTAACCGGCGCGCGGCTTGTGCCACACTGCGGGTTTGTTGATAACCGCTCTCAAGGACGTATGACAGCCCTCACTCCCAGCCTGCTGGCCGCCTTTTTCTACTTCGGTGGCATGCTTTACCAGATGCTTTGTCTGGGCAAACGCCTGACGGTCAATACCGGGCTGCTGCGGGGCATCGGCTTGGTCGCCTTGGTGGCCCACGCGGCTAGCCTGTATTTGCAGCTGATGACGGATCAGGGCTTTGCCCTGGGGTTGTTCAACATCGCCTCGCTGATTGCCTGGCTGATCGTTGCCCTGACCCTGCTGTCGAGCCTGCGCGCGCCGGTCACCAGCCTGCTGCTGGGCCTGTACCCACTGGCGCTGATCACCGCGCTGCTGGCGGGCCTGTTCCCGCATGAAGCCACTACCCTGCCCTCCGGCCAGAGCGGGCTGCTGGTGCATATTCTGCTATCCGTGCTGGCCTATGGCATTTTGACCATCGCCGCCTTCCAGGCCACGCTACTGGCGGTGCAGGATTATCAGCTCAAGCACAAGCACCCCACCCGCTTCATCCGCACCTTCCCGCCACTGCAAACCATGGAACGCCTGCTGTTCCAGTTTTTGCTCTGCGGCGAAGTACTGCTTACCCTGGCGCTGATTTCCGGCTTCGTGTTTCTGGAAAACATGTTTGCCCAGCACCTGGCGCACAAAACCTTGTTGTCCTGCCTGGCCTGGGTGGTCTTTGGTGTGCTGCTCTGGGGCCGTCACTTCCGTGGCTGGCGCGGCAGCAACGCCATACGCTGGACACTCGCCGGCTTCCTGCTGCTGATGCTGGCCTACTTTGGCAGCAAGCTGGTCCGCCACCTGCTGGTCGGCGCCTGATCTCCTTTCATACCAACCTGTTTGAGGCACGCTCTTGAACGAATCCCATACTGGCCTGCTGCTGCTGTTATTGGCGCTGCTGATCATCCTGTCTGCGTTTTTCTCCAGTTCAGAGACCAGCATGATGAGCCTGAACCGCTACCGCCTGAAGCACATGAGCAAGGAGGGCCATCGCGCAGCCAAGCGCGCCTCGCGCCTGCTTGAGCGTCCGGACCGGCTGCTTGGCACCATTCTGGTCGGCAACAACATCGTCAACATCCTCGCGGCCTCGATTGCCACCGTCGTGGCCGTCGAGCTATGGGGCGAGGCCGGCATCGCCATCGCAACCATGCTGCTGACCGTGGTGATCCTGATTTTTGGCGAAATCACGCCCAAGACTCTGGCCGCCCTGAGACCCGAGCTGATCGCCTTCCCGGCCAGCGCGGTGCTGGCCCTCTTGCAGCGCCTGCTCTATCCGGTGGTCTGGGTGTGCAGCGCGATGAGCAACATGCTGCTGCGCCTGATTGGCGTCAACCCGAACGACAAGGATGGCGACCAGCTCACCACCGAAGAGCTGCGCACCGTGGTGCGTGAAGCTGGGCTGGGCATCACCCGCAGCCGCCAGAACATGCTGCTGGGCATCCTCGATCTGGAAAAGATGACGGTCAACGACATCATGATCCCGCGCAACGAGGCCGTGGGTATTGACCTGGGAGACAGCATGACGGTGATCAATCAGCAACTGCGCAGCTGCCATTACACACGGCTGCCGGTATACCACGGCGATATCAACAACATTACCGGCCTGGTACACATGCGCTCCATTGCCCGCCTGCTGAGCCGCGGCGAGTTGACCAAGGAGGCGCTGATCGGCGCCTGCAAGGAGCCCTATTTTATCCCGGAAAGCACGCCCCTGCATACGCAACTGTTCAACTTTCAAAAACAGAAGCGCCGCATCGCCATCGTGGTAGACGAGTACGGCGATGTAATTGGCCTGGTAACCCTGGAGGACATTCTGGAGGAGATCGTCGGCGAATTTACCACCGACATGCTGATCCCCAGCCAGGACATCCACCCCCAGGAAGACGGCACCTATGTGATCGATGGCAGCGCCGCCATTCGCGATATCAACCGCCACCTGCATTGGAAGCTGCCCGCCGATGGCCCCAAGACGCTCAATGGCCTGATCACCGAGCAACTGGAAAGCATTCCGGAAACCAGCGTCTGCCTGACCACCGGCGCCTACCGCATGGAAATCCTGCAGACCAAGGACAACATGGTGAAAAGTGTACGCGTCTGGGACCGAGCGCGGGATCAGGTGCCCGTGCCGGCCGACACCTCTGCGCCAGCGGACGATGCTGGCAACCCCAGCTGACGAACAATACCCTCAGCCCAAAGGCGGTAACCTGCCGCCGACGGGTGAAAGCCGTCGCGGGCCAGGTAGGCGGGCTGAAAGGGTATATCCAACACCAGATAGCCTGCCCGCTGCTGCGCTGCGACCGCGCGCAAATCGGCATCCAGTAAATTAGCCCGCAGACCAAACCAGCCGCGCAGCGGCTGCGGCAAGGCGCTGAAGTGCCCAAGCGGCGGTACCGCAGTGACCAGCACCCGCTCAGCGCAGCCGTGCAAGCCTGCAATCAGTTGCTGCATACGCTGACGCCAGTGCTGTCGAGAGGTCAGATGGGTGGTGTCGTTTACCCCGAGCACCAGCAACGCCATATCCCATTGCTGATCTAGCGCCTGGGGTAACAGCGCCTGCAACGCGAGGCGCGCATCCGCGCCATTGCGGCCCACTGCCCGCCATTGCACCGCCCGGCCAGTAGCATTCGCCAACTGGGCGGCGAGCTGCCCAGCCAACCCATCCGTCTGCTGCGCTACCCCCACACCGCTGACCGTGGATTCACCCAGTAACAACAACCTGAGCGGCGGTGCAACGGACTCGCTGCCGGCAACCAGGCCGTGCCAGGGCGCGGCGGCGTCCGGCAGACGCAGTGCGGTACGCTTGACCCAAAGCGCCTGCGGCAGCAGTAGCGGCAGCGCTGGCGCGACCAGATACCACCAACGGCTCAGAGCTTGACCTGGACAGCAGTGGCGGCACGCACGGCCTTCTCGACCGCCAGTTCGATGCTTTCATCTCGCGCCAGGGCCACCCCCATGCGGCGCTGACCGTCCACTTCCGGCTTGCCGAACAAACGCAGCTGAGTATCCGGCTCGGCCAACGCCTCGCGTAGATTGCCGTAGCTGACATTCGCCGACTGCCCCTCAACCAGGATAACCGCCGACGCCGCCGGCCCCAGCTGACGGATTGCTGGAATCGGCAAGCCGAGAATCGCCCGCGCGTGCAACGCAAACTCGGACAAATCCTGGGAGACCAGCGTCACCAGACCGGTATCGTGCGGCCGCGGCGAGACCTCGCTGAACCACACCTGATCGCCTTTAACGAACAGCTCCACGCCAAACAGGCCTCGCCCGCCCAGCGCCTCGGTCACCTCTCTGGCCACGCGCTGGGCTTCGGCCAGCGCTGCCTCGGACATCGCCTGCGGCTGCCACGACTCGCGATAATCGCCGGCCTCCTGACGGTGGCCAATGGGTGCGCAGAAACTGGTGCCGTCTACATGGCGCACCGTCAGCAGGGTAATCTCGTACTCGAAATCAACGAAGCCCTCAACGATCACCCGACCCTTGCCTGCGCGACCACCCGCCTGGGCGTATTCCCAGGCCGATTCGATATCGGCACTTTCGCGCACCAGACTCTGCCCCTTGCCGGAGGAACTCATTACCGGCTTGACCACGCAGGGCAAGCCAACGGCAGCCACCGCCGCCCGGTAATCCTCCAGGGTCTCGGCAAACTGATAGGCCGACGTAGGCAAGCCCAGGGTTTCTGCTGCCAGCCGGCGGATGCCTTCGCGGTCCATGGTCAGGCGCGTCGCCTCGGCGGTTGGCACAACGCGGTAGCCCTCGCTTTCCAGCTCCACCAGGGTGGGTGTGGCGATGGCTTCGATTTCCGGCACTATGTAATCAGGTTGCTCAGCCTCGATTACCTCACGCAGCGCCTGCCCATCCAGCATGCTGATCACGTGGCTGCGGTGCGCTACCTGCATCGCCGGCGCCTTGGCGTAGCGGTCCACTGCTATCACCTCACAGCCCAGGCGTTGCAACTCGATGGCCAGCTCCTTGCCCAGTTCGCCCGCACCCAATAGCAGTACCCGGGTGGCATCTTCCGCCTGCGGGGTGCCGATGATTACATTCATGCCTTGTATCCTTGTTGGTTAAGCGTGCCCAGCCAGAGGCCCTGGTCACGGGCGCGCACCTCGCAACGCTGCAGCACCTCCAGGCGCTGGACGTCGCTCATGCGGCCCCAGGTCGCGATCTCCATACCGCTGCGCTGGCAGCCGGTGCAGATGTCGTTATCGTCCAGTGCGCAAATGCTCACACAGGGTGAACGCACCGGCGATTGCGCGCCCATCAATCTTCCTGCACTTGCAACTGTTCGCGGAAGCGTTTGGCGTTTTGCACATAGTGCGCCGCGCTGAGTTCGAGCATTTTTTTCTGCTGCTCGCTGAGCGTCTTGACCACCTTGCCGGGCGAGCCCATGACCAGCGAACCGTCGGGAATTTCCTTGCCCTCGGGGATCAGCGAGTTGGCGCCGATGATGCAGTGCTTGCCGATCTTGGCACCGTTGAGAATCACCGCGTTGATACCGATCAGGCTGTAGTCCCCCACAGTGCAACCGTGCAGCATGGCGTTGTGACCCACGGTAATCCCCTTGCCCAACGTCAGCGGCACGCCACGGTCGGCGTGCATTACGGCGCCGTCCTGCACGTTGCTGTGCTCGCCCACGGTGATCTGCTCGACGTCACCCCGAATCACCGCGCTGAACCAGACGTTGGCGCCGGCCTCCAGCTTGACCTTGCCAATCACGGCGGCGGAATCGGCAATCCAGGCGTCGTCCGCCATCTCGACACGGTCGTTTCCCAGGCTGTACTTCATGGCTTTACCTCTTATTTGTGGCCGTCGTAGGGGGTGTGCAAGGGTATACCGGCGTCAAAGCCGGTGTTCATCAGCTCGGCCAGCATCAGTGCAGTCAGACCCCAGATCTTGAAGCCCTCGTAGCGGTAGCTGGGCACATACCAACTGCGTCCCTCGTAGTCGATACGATGGGTCATTTCGCGCGGGTCGTTGAGAAAAAACTCTACCGGCACCCGAAACACCTCTTCAATTTCGCCGCTGTTAGGCACCAGATCGAACACATCCGGCACTATGCCCACATAGGGTGTAACCTTGATCCCGAAGCGCGATACCAGCGAGTCCATGGGGCCGACCACGTCAACCAGCTCGGGCAGTAAGCCGATCTCTTCATGCGCCTCGCGCAGGGCAGTGAAACACAGATCAACATCACCGGGATCGCGGCGCCCACCGGGAAAGGCCACCTCGCCGGAATGGGTAGAAAGCCGCTGCGAACGCAGCGTCAGGATAATCTCGGGGCGATCATGCACACAGGTAATGGGGATCAACACACCCGCCTCCGGGAGACCGGCTGCCTCAACCGTTCGGGGGGAATGCTCCTGTACCCGCATGCGCATTTTGTCCAGCATGCATAGGTCCTCGGTTCTTTTCACAATGATGGCATGATCACCAGGGCAGAACCAGCCGCACAGCGGTGTGAATACCCCTCGATAGCCAGGCCACCAGCCATCCGGAAACCTGCTTGCCGTCAAGCGCATTTGTGCTTTTTGTCTCTTGCCCAAGCGCGCATCGCCCCGCAAGATAGGGTGGATTCGAAACCCTACCCAGTCGGGAAAACAACATGAAGTTCTGTAGTGAGTGCGGACAAAGCGTTTCCGCACGCATCCCCTCGGGCGATACGCGCTCGCGGTTCATCTGTGACCACTGCGAAACCATTCATTACCAGAATCCACGCATCGTGGCTGGCTGTCTGGCCACCCACGAGCGGCGCGTGCTGCTGTGCCGTCGTGCCATCGAGCCACGCCTGGGCTACTGGACCCTGCCCGCCGGCTTCATGGAGAACGGCGAGACCACCGAGCAGGCCGCGCTGCGTGAAACCTGGGAGGAAGCCCGCGCCAGCCTGCAGGCGCAGGAGTTGTATATGCTGTTCAATCTGCCGCACATCAATCAGGTTTACATGTTCTTTCGCGGCGAACTGGCCGATCTGGATTTCTCTGGCGGTGAAGAGAGCCTGGAAGTACGCCTGTTCAGCGAAGACGAGATCCCCTGGCAGGAACTGGCCTTCCCGACCATTGGCAAAACGCTAAAGCAGTATTTCATCGACCGCCAGGACAACCACTTCCCGGTGCGCATCCGCGACATCCTCTACCGCCCACAGGCAGCCAGCCGATGAGCCGTCTTTTCAGCATAGTACTGCTGTGCCTGTGCAGCCTGGCTGCCCACGCAGCGGCCCCGGTGATCGACAAGGTAGTGGTGCTCAAGGCCGAGCGTCAGTTGCAGCTGATCAGCAATGGTGAGGTGCTGCACCGTTACCGCATTTCGCTCGGTCGCCAACCCGTGGGGCACAAGCGCCAGCAGGGTGATCAGCGCACGCCAGAAGGCATCTACACCATAGACTGGCGCCATGAAAGCCCGGCCTACAACCTGAGCATGCACCTGGACTACCCCAACCTGAAAGACAAGATGGCAGCTTACAAGAACGATGTAGATCCCGGCGGCATGATCATGATCCATGGCACCCCCATCGACGAAGACTACCCGGAGTGGTATTTCGAAGGGCTGGACTGGACCAACGGCTGCATCGCCCTGAGCAACGCCGAGATGCGTGAAGTCTGGAATCTCGTACCCGACGGCACCCTGGTTGAAATCCTGCCTTGATTCATCGCCTGGCCACCCAGCCTCTCGGCCCGCTCGCCGGATCAAGCAAGCCTGAACTATAGTGTCACCTAATGGTAATACGCTTACCTTGTTGCTATGGATAGCATGACGACACCCGTACAATGGCCCACGGAGGCTTCATGTTTTTCAGTAAAAAATCAGAAGAAAAAATTGCCCAGCTGGAAAAGAAGCTGTTCCGCATGGACCAGGTCACCGACAGTCTGAACAAGGAAATGCTGGTCATGACCCTCAATGAAGCCGGGGTCATTACTGCACAGAACAGCAATTCAGCAGACGAACTGGGCTATCCCCTCGACCGGGTAACCGGTAAAAAACTGCTCGACTTCGTCCCTGACAAGGCCCGCAACACCCCGCATTTCAAAAGCCTCAAGACCGCGCTGGAGAAGAAAGAGCATTGGGTTGGCGCAATACAGTTTCAGCGCGCGGACGGCTAACAGGCCTGGCTGCGTTCCATCCTGCAGCCGATTATCGACGAGCAGCAGCGGCTGCAGGAGTTCACCCTGCACAGCACGGTGCTCACGCGCACCATCGAGACCTCGCGGGAATACCAGGACCTGATACAGGCACTGAACCGCTCCATGGCGTTGATCGAATTTGACCTCAAGGGCCATGTGCTGCATGCCAACGAGCGCTTTCTGACGGCCATGGGCTATCGCAAGGATGAGATCATCGGCCAGCACCACCGCATTTTCTGCGATCCGGACGAAGCCAACTCCAGCGCTTATACCGAGTTTTGGGCCAAACTGGGCCGCGGCGAATGCGTGTCCGACCGTTTCAAACGGCTCGATCACTACGGTAATACCGTCTGGCTGGAAGCCTCCTACAACCCTATTTTCAGCCAAGACAACGAGCTGTACAAAGTCGTCAAATTCGCGACCGTAATCACCAATGAAATCGAACGTGAGCAATCGGTCGCCAACGCCGCGAGCGTCGCCTACGACACCTCCACCCAGACCGACGCTATCGCCGATCAAGGCGCACAGGTCATCGAACGAACCCTGCAGGTTATCAGTGAGCTGTCGGTACAGATGGAGCAGGCCGGGGAAGAGATCTCCGCACTGGACAAGCAGTCGCAATTGATCGCCAGTATCGTCCAGAGCATCAGCAGCATCGCCGATCAGACCAACCTGCTGGCCCTCAATGCCGCCATTGAAGCAGCGCGTGCCGGAGAACAGGGCCGCGGCTTCGCCGTGGTGGCAGATGAAGTGCGCCAATTGGCGCAGCGAACCAGCAAGGCAACGGTAGAGATAGTCGAGGTGGTGCAGAAGAACCAGAGCCTGACCCAATCCACGGTAACCGCCATCAGACAGAGCCAGGACAAAGCGCAGCAAGGGCTGGAGCTCTCCAACGAGTCTGGTCGGGTAATGCGCGAGATCAAGAAGGGCGCGCAGCAGGTGGTCAATGTGGTCAGCCAGTTTGCCAGCCATCTGAAATAACCCGCCCGCGGCGGGCAGCGCCGGACACCGTCAGCTTATCTGCACCGTCGCATAATCGAATGCCGGCTCCTCGTAGGGGTGAGCCGCCTTCAGCGCACTGATGACCTGCGGCAGACAAGCCTGCGCGCACAGCATCTCCACGCGATACTCCTCAACCTGCTCCACTTGATCCTGCACACCCAGATGCGGCGTGCTACCGGCGAGCGGACGAAACTGGCCTGAGCCCAGCGTCTGCCAACTGCAACAGTCATAGTTCCCCAAGCGGCCTGCGCCAGCAGCGAACACCGCCTGCTTGACCTGCTCGACGTGGCTGACCGGCACATAAAAGCACAATTTGTACATCCGCTATCCTCCGTATCACCGGGTTCCGGCGCGCATCACAGCGCAGCGCCTTGAACTAGACTGGCATCATAACAACCGCGAGACCGGCAAGGAGACACCCATGACCATCGACAGCAACCGCCTGCTGCTGGAGTTTGAAAAGCTGCGCCGCGAGATCAATCACAATGTCCTCAGCCCCGCCCTGCCCGAGCTGAGCCTGACCAATCTGCAGCCGCTGATTACCCTGGTGGCCGGCGCCCGCCGCGATTACCTCACTTGTCTGCTTGTTCTGGCGGAGCACAGTAAGGGCCAACCGCCCTCGGCGGAACAGATCAGCCAGCTCAAGGCACGCCGAGAAACCTTCGATGAACTGGTCAGTGCTGCCAATGCGCTGGAAACCGCGATTCAGCGAGACTACCTGAAGGTTCGCGTCAACCGGCGCGACTGAAGCTCAGGGCTTGGGCGCCTCGCCCAGCGCCACTGCCTGCTCGCAAAAGCCCTGCATCTGCTGCGCCCAGCGGCCCATGGCCGCGTCATCCAGCTGCACCAGCATGGCGTAACGGCGCCCGCCCCATACCGCCAGGTGCATGGCTTCCAGCGTCGCCGCGGCGGGCTTTTCGGGCAGATCGCTGGCAGCATCAAACACCCGCCGCCAAGCGCTGAGCAACTCTTCATAAGCGCGGCGCTGGTGCTTCTGCTCGGCCACCAGCGGCTCCAGCTCCAGCATCTCCGGATGAAACCAGGAGACCTGCCCATCAGCGCCACACAACAGGCGTACCAGGCGGCCAAGCCGCTGCTGCCAGCTCAACTCCTGCGGTTGTACAGCCTGCTGCTCTATCGCCTGCAGCAACGCTTCAATGCAGTGGCGCACGTAACCCGAATGCAAAGCCTGCTTGCTGGGAAAGTAATCGTAGAAGGTACCTACCGCCACTCCGGCCTCAAGGGCAATGGCACGCGTGGTGATGCGCTCCCAGCCGTCGCGCTGCCAAATCCGAACATAGGTATCAAAAATCGCCTGCACTGTGGCCTTGGCGCGCGACTGCGTAGGCCGTTTAAGCGGTTTGGGGCGAGGCTGTGGGGTGGGCGTTTTGCTGGTCATGGAATCCGAACCCGGAAGACGGACAGACAGGCTACAGTCATTTACACAGCGTTTCACCACCCGAGGAGCCAATCGATGAGCGACATTCTGCAACTTCAGAACAATAAGGCCGACCTGCAGCAAACCCGTCTGCACCGAGAGCCCATGCCCCAACTGCAAGAGGGCGAAGCCCTGCTGCGCATCTGCCGTCTGGCGCTGACCACCAATAACATCACCTACGCCGCCTTCGGTGAAACGCCGCACCTGCGCTACTGGAACTTCTACCCGACAACTGACAAGGCGCGGTTCCACATGCCCGCCTGGGGTTTTGCCGAAATCGTCGAAAGCAGCGTAGAAGGCCTCGCCAAGGGCGAGCGTTTTTACGGATTCTGGCCGATTGCCAGTCACGTGGTGATGAAGCCGGTACGGGTTGGCGAACGCGGCTTCTACGACGGTATCGAACACCGCCTAGAGCTGACTTCCGCCTATAACCAGTATCAGCGCATCAGCACCGATGCAGCCTACCGCGCGGAAGATGAAAACTACCAGATGCTGCTGCGCCCGCTGTTCATTACCTCCTTCATGCTGGCCGACTTCTTGGAAGACAATAACTTCTTCGGCGCCAAACGCATCGTCGTCTCCAGCGCCTCCAGCAAAACCGCCTACGGCACCGCGTTTTGCCTGGAGAACAACCCGAACGTCGAACTGATCGGTCTGACCTCCAGCGGCAACACCGCGTTTGTCGACAACCTGGGCTGCTACGCGCGCTCAATGGCCTATGACGATGTAGAGGAGCTCGACGCCAGCGTACCGACGCTCTACGTCGACTTTGCCGGCAACAACGAACTGCGCAACCGCATCCATGACCACTTCAAGGACAACCTGATGCACAGCTGCTTCGCCGGTTCCTCACAGAACCACGAACACCTGAGCGCCGCCGATGCGCCGGCCCACGGCCCCACCCCGCAGCCCTACTTCGCGCCCTACCAGATCAAGAAGCGCAATGCCGACTGGGGTGCCGCCGAGGTCACGCGCAAGTTCAACGAGGCGCAACTGGCCTTCATCCAGCGCACCAAGAACCCGCAACAGCCCTGGATGCTGGTCAACGAACACAACGGCCTGGAGCAGGCCCAGCAATTGGTGGAAGACTTGGTTGCCGGCCGTATCGACCCGAAAGAAGGCCACGCCGTCGTACTGAACTGAGCTGAATAGCGGCACCGCCCTGCGGTGCCGTACCGGCCTGAACTCCCGCCCCGCTCCACACGCCCGCCTTGCCGTGAATGCACCACATTTGTCTGCTCGCTCCGCAGCAAGCCCCTGCCCTTGACACCCTGCCATGCAATTCACACCCGGCAACCACACAGCCTGGTCTATGCTGAACTCAAATCGCCCGAGAGTGGCGGTATACAGGGCCCCTCTGGAGACCAGTCGCTTGATCGCAAAAACCCTTCGCAAAGCAATGCAGTACAGACCCAAGGCCACCACAGCTGCGCTGCTGGCCTGCACCGCCAGCGCAGCCCAGGCCGACCCCGCCTTCATGCAGCGCTGGGTACAGCAGTTTGAAGACAGCGAGATCGTGTTTCAACGCGGCACCACTAATGTGCCCTTTCAACCGCTGGCGTTTATCGATACCACGCATTATGGCGAGAGCGATATCCGCCGCGCAGACGGCAGCAGCGTGAGCACGCGCCAGACTACGGTCTCCCAAGGGGCGGTGCTGCCCTTTCTGGTCACCCCGCGCGATGCCTTTCTGATCGGCGATTGGGTGGGCTGGTCGCGTTTTGACTCCACCTCCAATGAGCTGGAGTCCTTCGATGTGCTCTCTGCCGGTTTGCCCGTTGGCTGGTTCCGCCAGGTCAATTCCCAGTGGCAGGCCGGGGGCTTTGTCATGCCGCTGGGCCACAAGGCTTCCGGCGAGGACTGGAGCTGGGAAACCATGGCTGGCGGCTTCGCTCGCTATGTACAAAGCGACCGGCTGTGGTGGGCTTTCGGCCTGTACGCTGATTTCAATCCGGGGGATGACCTCTACCTGCCCTATGTCGGCGCCTCGTATGCGGTCAACGACCACTGGACCCTGAGCGCCGTCATGCCCTGGCCCGCCGTACTCTACGCACCAGACGACCGCACCCTGTACCGCCTTGGCGTATCACCGTCCGGCGCGAGCTGGTCCAGCGAGAAAGGTAAAGACGACCTGCAGTATGAGCTGGACACCTGGGATTTCGGCTTCTCGGCGGAGCGCCGCGTGTACGGCAATCTGTGGCTGGAGGGCGAGCTTGGCGTCACCGGGCTGACCGGTATGAGCATACGGGGTGACGACTGGGAGGAGCCTGCGTTTGATGTCAGCAATAGCCCGTATATCAGTATCGGGATCAACTTCAGGCCCGGGTTGAACTAACGAACCACGCACAGGAGAAGGCGCCATGCACGCCAAAGCCCTCATACTCGCCGCCCTTACCCAGACAGTGCTCAGCGCCTGCAGCACTCAGTCCGATTCACCCAACCTCGGCCTGGCTAACCCGGCGGCGATTTACTGCGCAGACCAGGGCGGCAGCTACCACCTGGACTCAGGCACCTGCGAGCTGCCCGATGGCCAGCAGGTTGATGGCTGGGAGTACTACCGCTCCCAGCCGTGATCTGGCGGCTACCAGTTGGATCCGGCCTGAATGTAGAACGCGGTCTCTTCCGGCCCCCGCGCAATGTCGCTACCCATCCAGAAGCCGTAGCGACTGGCAATCAGATAGCGAAACCCCACCCCCAGATTGGTGACTGAGCTGGCCGCGCCCATATCACCGATACTTTCAGCCACGCGCGCCACACCAGTAAAGGTGTTGAATTTCCAGCGGCGGCCCATCTTGTAGGTCAGTTCAACCTCTGCTGTGGCTACCTGCTCATCCTGATAACGGGTCGCCGAGACGCCGCGCAGGTCAACAGCCGGCATAACGTAGGACGGCAAACGCTCGCCAGCAGCGGGGTCTACAGCATCGTATTGCAAGCGCAGACCCAGATCGAACTGGTCGGACAGGTTCCAGTAGTTCAGCCCCTCGGCGTGGTACTCGCCATAATCGACGTCACTGCCAATGGCCGAGTCAAAGCGGGTGTACTGCAGCGTGTAGTCGTAACCTGCCGTGGGGCCCATGGGGTTGTTGCGCGAGTCGTATTCCAATACCAGGCCAAGCCCCGACGTGGTGGTCTTGCGCCCTACCCGCTCGGCGAGGAAATCCTGCAGCTTGGCGTTCAGCGCCGGATCGGCCAGCACCGGCATGGATTCGCCCGCCGCCAGAGTAGAATCAACATGCCGATATAGCTGCCGAGCGCCAATAAACCAGTTGCTTTGCGGTAAGCGCCAGGACAGCTGTTGCAGAAAAATAGGCCCGGCGATATTCAATTCGACGGGACGGTTCAGATCCAGACGACCCAGCGAATAGAAGTCCAGATTAAAGTCCGAGTAGAGCAAAAAGCCCTTGTACCTCAGGGTGTCATCTTTCCAGAAGCCAAGATGCCCCAGCCCTCCGCCCTTGCTGCCGTTGCTGGTGCCACCCAACCCCACGATGCTGATATTTTTCGGCAGTACCGGCTTGCCACCCGCAGCCTGTAGCCGTTGTTGCTTCTGCTCTTGCGATTCGTGAAAAAATATCCCCATCAGCGCCAGGCCGTTACCCACCGCGGGCTCGGTTATGATGGTGGGCACCGGTAAAAATCCCATCGGCACGGTCGACAGGTATTGGCTGGCGTCCAGCATGCCGTCGTCGGGGTCTTTCATGTAGCTGGAATAAAAATCCGCCTGCGCCTGGGTAGCCGCCAACGTCAACCCACTGAGTAATGCAAAACGTGCCTTGTTCATCCGCCGCTCCCTATCTCGACTACCTCAGCACATATCGCCAGCCCCAGCAGGGCGCGGCACTCAGGCTTCACTATAGTCGAGCGGTAACGTTATGCCGGACGCAACACAGGCGTCAGGCGACGCCCCACTTGCTGCGAAAGATAAAATAGGCGGCGCCGAGAATGCACAGGCCGGCCCAGAGGTAATCCAGTTTGAGCGGCTCCTTCATGTAGAAAAAGGCGAAGGGCACAAAAACCGTTAGCGCGATGATTTCCTGCAGAATTTTCAGCTGGCCCAGCGACAGCACCTCGTAACCAATGCGGTTGGCTGGCACCTGCAGCAGATACTCGAACAGCGCCACACCCCAACTGACCAGCGCTGCAACAATCCACGGCTTGCTACTCAGCTCCTTGAGGTGCGCGTACCAGGCAAAGGTCATGAAAACGTTGCTGAGCGACAACAGCAAAATGGTGAAACCTATCTTGTGCATCAACACCTCCGGCGAGCCTTTCCGATAGCCTCCGGCGGCGCGCCGGTCAGCGCGATTCTATCCGCGCGCAGTGTGCTCAGCCAGGGGGCTGGCGCTTAACGTCCAGGCGTTTCAGCCTTCGTCCGGTACCTCTGCCTGCACCAATTGCGCCAGTAGCGTCAGCGACTCCTGCCACCCCAGATAACAGGACTCGGCGGGGATTACATCGGGGATGCCCTCCTGGATGATATTCAGTTCGGTGCCGCAGGCGACGGCGCGCAGTTCCACGGTATTGCGCATGGTGCCGGGCAAGTTGGGGTCGTCGAAGCGGTCATCGTTGACAATCCGCTCGTTGGGAATCAGCTCAAGATAGGTGCCGCCAAACGTGTGGCTGCTGCCAGTGCTGAAATTGGTAAAAGACATGCGATAGCTCGCGCCCACGCGCGCCTCGTGCTCATGCATCTTGCCAGTAAACCCGTGTGGCGGCAGCCACTTGACCATGGCGTCGGGATCGAGGAAGGCGCGATAAACGCGCTCGGGCGGTGCCATGAGAACGCGGTGCAAACGTATAGTGCTGGGCATAAGCTGTCTCCTTAAAGTGGAAGCTCGATGGCCACGCTGGATTGCGGTGGTACTGGCAGGTCGGTTGAGCGCAGCCGCATTCGACAAGGCTTGGGGATTTCTCGTCTAGGCAGAGCGCGGCGCAAACATGATGATAGCCATCCCCAGCAAAGCCACCAGCGAGCCCAGCAAATCCCAGCCCGTCGGACGGATGCCGTCCACCGCCCACAACCAGAGCATAGCGGTAAAGATATAGACGCCGCCGTAAGCCGCGTACACCCGGCCCGCCGCCGTAGGATGCAAGGTCAGCAGCCAGGCAAACAGCGCCAGACTCAACGCCGCCGGCAACAACAGCCAGATAGATTTGCCCTCGCGCAGCCAGAGGTAAGGCAGATAGCAGCCAACGATTTCCGCCAGCGCGGTCAACAGAAACAGGCCCAGGGTTTTCAGTTCCGGCACAGATGCGGCTCCAGGTAGCGGTGGCACATAGCGCGCCATCATGCACCGTCAGCCCTGCGCAGCCAACCCGGCCCGCTAACCTCAGGTGTTTCAGCCATCATCGCGCGCAGTATCGGCGGGGCTTGGCGCCGTGGCCGCTGCCGCTGGCGGCGCCTCACGCTCGCGCAAAAAGCGCGCAAACCGCGGCAGCCCGGTAGAGGTTAGTCCGTTGTAGCGGAAGGTCACCCAGCTGCCGATCGCGGGCGGGGCGGCCCGCTGCGCATCGCTCAGCCCGCTGCCCAGACGGAAACGTCGCCCTTGGGCATCGGCAACCTCCAATGCCCCGAGCATACCCAGATACTTGCCCTTGCCCGGCGTGTAACCAATCACCTGCGCTTCGGCGTCCGCATAGGGTTTGTATTTCAACAAAGCGTCACTGCGGCCGGGCTGATAGTGCGCGTCCTGATGATGCAGCATCAGGCCTTCCGCGCCCGTGGCCACCAGGCTCGTCAAGCGCGCATCCAGCTCATCGCCGCTGGCCACCCGAAACTGCGGCACCGGCTGCAACGATGCCAGCTTCAACGCAGATAACTGCCGCATGGCCGCGACCCGCTCAGTGAAGCTGCCGCCGTGCTGGGGCAAATCAAACACCATCAGCCGGACTTGCCGCCACTGCGCCGCATCAGGCTTCGCGCTGCGCACTATGCCGCTAAGCTGATCAAAGGTGCCGCGCCCCAGCCAGAGTTCGCCCTCCATCGCCATACCGGGCCAGCCCTGAGTGAACTCGAGCGGCACAGCAATCGGGTATCCGCCTCTGCTCCACAACGCCTCCCCATCCCAAAGGGCGCGCACGCCGTCGAGCTTTTCGCTGACCCAATATTCCTCCACCTTGGCTTCGCCGGCATAAACTCTGGCCAGCATAGGTTGGTGCGCAGGCCCTGCGGCCAGACCAAGTGGGGCAGCGCCAAGCCAAACGAGTGCGAGGAGAAAAAAGCAGATTTGCCGCATTGCAACGTCCCTGTGGCTTGGCCACCTGGCCGGCCTATCCGGCGCACGCTGATACAGGCAGCGGTGGTGGGCTTTACGCACCTTTCCATGCCGCAACGCAGCAGACCAAATAGCGCTGAACAGAACTGCGGTGCAGATCACCCTTGGCAGGCCAGGTAGCTAAGGCAGAGAAGACCGCGGCTTGTTTTTGGCCTGCCTGCTGGCACCGGCTGCCGCCAGACCGAGCAAACGGCGAAAGGTAGGACATTCCATATGACTCGGTGCCGAGCAGACTGCGGCGTGCCGCAAGCCATCGCGCATCGCTGTCAGTTTGCGGACGGTAGCGTCCAGTTCATCCGCCTTTTCGCTCAGCAACTGACGGTCGATTCTGGGCTGGCCGTCGGCGCCCAGCATGCGAGCAATCTCCTCCAGCGAAAAGCCGGCGGACTGGCCCAACGCGATCAACGCCAGCCGCTCCAGCACATTGGCGTTGAACAACCGCCGCAACCCGCGTCTGCCCACCGAGGCAATCAAGCCCTTTTCTTCGTAATAGCGCAGCGTAGAGGCCGGCACGCCCGACCTTTTGGCCACTTCAGCAATATCCATCCCGGCCCCTTGACTTAAAGTCGACTTGAAGTTGTACGCTGCATCCACCTTCAAAGCAAGCCACTCGGGAGAACACCATGGACTACCTGCCAGCCACCCTATTCATCGGCTTGGGCGCTACTGCAGTAATGGATTTCTGGGGGCTCGTCCGCCAGCGCCTGTTCGGCATAGCGCCCCCTAACTACGCCCTGGTAGGCCGCTGGGTGGGACACATGCCGCGCGGGCGCTTTCATCATCCTGCGATTGCAACCGCGGCACCGGTACGCGGCGAGCGAGCGCTGGGGTGGGCTGTGCATTACCTGACGGGAGTTGCCTTCGCGGCCTTACTGGTGAGCCTTAATGGCGTGGCCTGGCTGGCACAGCCCAGCCTGGGCCCGGCACTGGCGCTGGGTATCGCCACCGTGGCAGCGCCATTCCTGTTGATGCAGCCGGGCATGGGAGCCGGCATAGCCGCCAGCCGCACAGCGCGCCCAGCCACCGCTCGCCTGCAAAGCCTGATTACCCACGCGGTGTTCGGCGCTGGTTTGTTTGCTGCGGCCAAGGTGGCGCAGCTCATTGCGCTGAGCTGAACCCCCACATACAACGCCTCCGGCCTTACCGGCCAATCTCATTCAGGAGCATGACAATGCGTATTCCCGCTCGCTTCGCCCCCATCGTCTTCAGCGCCCTGCTCTCAGCCATCATGGTCGCCATCGTCTCGGCCTTTGTGCTGGCCACCTCGCAGGGGCTGCACTCCGGCTTCTTGGCGCAGTGGCTGCAAAGCTGCTTCACCACCTGGCCAATCGCCTTTCCCACCGTTGCCATTGTGGCCCCCTGGGTCAGAGGGGTAGTTGTCCGGATAACCGCCTGACCGCAAATGCAGCGCGAGCGGGGCGGTAGCCGCTACCGCAGTACCTCGATTTCCACATTGAGCAGGCCAGAGGAAAGGCTGCCGATGCGGCTAAAGGCAGTCTTGGAAAGATCGATAATCCGGCCGCGCACGAAGGGGCCGCGGTCATTGATGCGCACTACTACGCTTTTGCCGTTAGCCGTATTGGTCACCTTGACCATAGAGCCAAAGGGCAACTGCTTGTGCGCGGCGGTGGGCAGGTCATGCTTGTACGGCTCGCCGCTGGCGGTGCGCATGTTCTGGTGTTTATCCGCATAATACGAAGCCTTCCCGGACTCCCTATGGCCAGCCCAGTCCCCCGCTGATCCCGAGGGCACCGAGCTGCAACCAGCCAGAACAACAAACAATGCGAGCAATACCAGACTTTTCACATGAGCACCTTGGATGAGTTTGCCGAACTGCTGCTTGGCGTCAGTGCAATTAACCTGCAAGTGACGGCAGCAGCCCACTGAGACCGAGCTAACTGACAGACCACGGCGCAAGGCGCCTGTTCCTGCCGAGCGCAGAATCTCAGCAGGCCGGCCACCTCAGGTAGTCGACTCGGTAAACCCTACAAAACTGGCCACCTCCGTCACGGCGCGACGTCTGGAGACCACGGCGTTGGCTGGAAACGCCTCGTCCGGGTAGCCCATGGCCACGCAGATCATCACCACCTGATCCTCCGGAATCTGCGCATGCTCGCGCACCGCTGACGAATGCATGATGCCCTGGCTGTTGACCACGCAGCCCAGGCCGCGCGACCAGGCTGCATTAACCAGAGAGTTCACCAGCGCGCCGCAATCGAACTGGGCAATATCACCCTCGCGCAGCACCTTGTCGTAGGTCACTACAATGGAGACCGGTGCATCAAATTGACGAAAGCCGCGCAGCACCCAGTCCTGGCGCTTGGCCTTGTCATCACGGGCAATGCCCATGGCCTCGAAAAGTTGCACGGCGATGTCTATCTGGCGCTGCCGATGATCGCCCTCGTAGCTGCCGATGCCACGGCTTTCCTTGGCCGGCGGCACGCCGTTGAGCATGCGCTCGGTATTCTCGGCGCGAATGCGATCCAGGGGCTCGCCAGTCAGCACGTGCAGGTGCCATGGCTGGGTATTCATGGACGACGGCGCCCGGATGGCCAGGGCGATGACCTCTTCAATCACACTGCGCGGCACCGCACGCTGTTGAAAGGCGCGAATACTGCGGCGGCCAAGCACAACCTCATCGTAATTCATTGCTGGTCTCCTGATGGGAATGGGCACTGTGGTCGCAAGGCACCGCCAGCGCCACGGAGCCAGACGTTAGCACAGGCGTGCGCCTGGTCGGCGCGGTCGCGGCTTTGGGTATACGGGCTTATCAATGCGCTCTATGGCCGAGATAACCGAGTGCAGAGACCCGGTTACAGGGCAAGCGCGACGCCACCGATGATCAACGCAAACAGGACGGACAGACCAACCAGCCTGCCCCACTGCAGGGACGGTGGCGGCTCGGGGGTCAACTGCCGGTCGAGATAACCTCTCAACAGTTGGGTATTGCGCGTATTGGCCTTGTAAATGGCATCAAAGGCGTCGCCCACCACCGGCACCAGCCCGCCGACAAAATCGATCGCCACATTGCGCAGCATCTTGCGTTTTAGCGCGCTGTCGGCCCCGGCCCTTTGCGCCTCCAGCAGTACGTAGCCCGACATTGCCAACCCCGCCAGATCACCGACCACGGGTACCAGCCCAATCAGGGCCTCGGTACCGATGCGCATACGGGTGAAAGGAATGCCGATATTGCTGTCGGTAAAGCGGCTGAATCGCTCCAACCGTGCCAATATCGCCCGCTGCTTCGCCTCCGTCGTTGCTTGTGTCATGCCATCTCCAGGATGTTAAAGTGCCAGATAGCAGCCTTCATGGTCTGTAGCGCCACTGCGCACCTGGCGCGAGCAAGCGGGCCACAGCCACGCCGCTGAACCGCCTGCGCCAGTGCGTTTGCGCCTCCAGGTAAACAAAGGCGGGACACCCACAACGCGCCTGACCCTAGCCGAAGAAACAGGCGTTCTCATCCGCGTTGACCAGCGTGAAGAACGCCTCGATGGACTGCACTTCAGACTGTGGCTCGTATACATGCCATTCAAGGTCGCTGGGCATCCAGTAGACCCGCCAACTCTGGCCCTGGCCGACATACTCCGCCTTGGCCGTCGGCGATTCCACCGCTTTCGACAGATCACTGTGATGCGGGCGGAGTTCGATCACCTCGACGCTTTGCTCGTTAATGCGTACCTGCAGGTCAACCTGGTGCCGCACGCCGACAGGCGGCCTGCGCACCTCAAGGAAAGCTGCAGCCGCGCGCTCAATCTGCTTTATTTCAAACTCACTGAATGCCATACCCTCTCCTGTGTAAGCCCGGAGCCTGTAGCGAGAGTGCAGCCTTACCGGGTGGCGAGTGACCGGCAACGCCAGGCTGGTCGCAAAGCGCTGCCACAAGCTAAAGCGATGGGGCGGTTAGTCGGACCCGCCCTGCGCTATCAGAAGGTTCTGACCATCTTCAGGGTGCTGCCGTTCCTCAGTCAGCACCGCAAAAGCGAATTGGCACTGCGCTGGCCTGGCAGCACTGCCCTTGCCAGCGCTTCCCAAGCCTGCCTCAGTCAAGAGGGTTATCCGCGCCCGGCATGGCAGAAGCAGGCTCCTCAACCGGCTTGCAGCGCCACAGATAAATCGCCCACGCCAACATCGCCAGTTCAAGCGCGAAGGACCAATGCAAAATGAAGTTGAGCCACCAAGGGGTATAAACGGCTTGCACAGTAAAGAGCACATAGGGCTGATCTACCCAGGGAGCCAACCACCAGACATCCCCCACAATCGAGTCGAGCAGCATGTGAATGCAGCCGTTGAGCGTGAAGACAAGCCCCAACGCTGCGCGTGCCTTGTCCCGCGCCAAACCGAACCAAAGGCTGGTTGCCGCCAGCAGGCTGAACCATATCACCGGATAGTGCGGCCAGTAGGTGTGATGGTGGTGTTGCCGGTTATCGATCAGATAAAAGTAAAACATGTCCAGGTCAGGCGCGATCGCGCCGAACATACCGGCCAGCATGAAATATTTGGCCATCACGCCCGTACGGGCAAAGCGGCGGTACAACAATCTTGTGGCTACATAACCTGCAGGTAGGTGACCGATAAACATACGCACTCCATTGCGGTAACTATTGCCGTGATTACTGGTGAGTCAGACGAAGAAGCTGAGCACATTGCAGGTAACCAACGGATTGATCGCCATGCCGCCAGCGGCACAAACCAAGCGCCCAGCGACTAACCTTCCGGCTGCTCCAGCTCCTGAATCACATACCCGGCCTCTTCCAGCTTCTCGTTAAAAACCTGCTGCGCATCGAAAATGCCGCGATTGTAAAAGCTGGGGCCCAGCTCCTTGGCAAAAAAGTCGATCAGAAACTCAGCTTCAAATCCGCCAATGTCCTGTTGCAGCTCGTCCTGAAAGTAGGTTTTGATCTTGCCTACCATGCGTTCTTTCTGCTCTCTGGAAAACTCGATATCTTTCATGCCGTGGCCTGCGGTTTGTAAAAGAAGAAAACATAACGCGGAGCATTGCGGTAATTTTAGAGCCGCAAAGCGGTGGAAATATTGTCCGGCAACAGCGGCTGGCTATGCATTATTCGTATCGGCTCCAGAGCCTGAGAACGTTCACCACTCGCTCGCCCTCAAGCACTTGTATGGATAATTTCTGCCGTGTTTGGGTAAATTGAGGCCCACCCCCGACGGCCATCGGGGGCCTTCATGCAGTAGCTCGGTGTAGCGCCGGCTCCTCTTCCGAGAGACCGATAACAAGTGGGTAG